>Ga0207030_1022_pt1 | contig 48258 bp, 38 predicted proteins | sample Alteio_BWMinCont_40_FD_153260 | JGI IMG/M metagenome (GOLD analysis project Ga0207030, IMG submission 153260) | Enriched cells from forest soil in Barre Woods Harvard Forest LTER site, Petersham, Massachusetts, United States -... | ecosystem: Environmental > Terrestrial > Soil > Temperate forest >... | reverse complement strand
TCAGCATGTGTTAGAGGCGCAAACGATTAGTCAAATGGTTGATGCAGTACTCGCTATGCCTATCGATACCAAGATTATGGTGCTTGCTCCTGTTGTCCGTGAGCGTAAAGGTGAGCACGTACAATTACTACAACAGTTGCGTAGTCAAGGCTACGTGCGTGCGCGCATTGATGGAAAAATTATTGAATTAGATCAACCTCCAAAATTAGACTTACGAAAAAAACATACGATAGAAGTCATTGTTGATCGATTAAAGGTTAGACCTGACGTTCGTCTGCGCTTAGCGGAATCCTTTGAAACTGTTTTACATTTAGCGGATGGTCTTGCAGCAGTTGATTATATGGAGGATTACACTGACTCAAGCGCAATTTATTTTTCTGCTAAATTTGCTTGTCCTGATTGTGGATACAGTATTACTGAGTTAACGCCGCGATTATTTTCATTTAATAACCCAGCAGGTGCGTGTCATGTGTGTGATGGCTTGGGTGTGAAGCAACACTTTGATCCTGAATTAATTGTTGTGAATGAAAAATTAAGTTTAGCCGAAGGTGCTATTCGCGGTTGGGATAAGCGCAACAATTATTATTTTCAATTATTATCCGCGCTTGCAAAACATTACAAATTTGACATGAATTTACCCTACGTCAAGCTCTCCAAAAAAATTCAACACGTCATATTGTATGGCAGCGAAAATGATTTAATTCGTTTTCAATATAAAAATGAATTAGGCAAAGGCTTTACTAAAACCGCGCCATTTGAGGGTGTGCTTCACAATATGGAACGCCGTTATCGTGAAACGGAATCGGATATGGTGCGTGAAGAGTTAAGTAAATATCTTTCGACAAAACCCTGTGAAGAATGTTGCGGCTCACGCCTATGTCAAGCCGCGCGTCATGTTTATGTGGCTGATACGACGTTGCCTATGGTTGCTAATTTGCCGATAGACCAAGCAAAAGAATTTTTTGAAACATTGAAATTGCCGGGTTATCGAGGTGAAATTGCCACAAAAATTGTGAAAGAGTTAACGAGTCGTTTAACTTTTTTAGTGAATGTGGGTTTAGATTATTTAAGTCTAGATCGTAGTGCGGATACCTTATCCGGTGGAGAAGCGCAGCGTATTCGCTTAGCAAGTCAAATTGGTGCTGGTTTAGTCGGTGTGATGTATATTTTGGATGAGCCATCGATTGGTTTGCATCAACGTGACAATGCGCGTTTATTGAAAACATTACAGCATTTGCGTGATTTGGGTAACACAGTGATTGTTGTTGAGCATGACGAAGATGCGATTTTAAATGCCGACCATGTTGTTGACATCGGCCCGGGAGCAGGTGTGCATGGAGGTTATATTGTTGCAGAAGGTAAACCTGCTGAGATTATGAAAAATAAAAAATCGTTAACCGGGCAATATCTTTCGGGCGCAAAAAAAATTGAAACTCCAACAAAGCGCCGAAAATTTAATGCAAAAAATACGATTTCTATCAAAGGTGCGCGCGGTAATAATCTGCGAAATATTGATATCGATATTCCAATGGGGTTGATGACGTGTATCACGGGTGTTTCCGGTTCTGGAAAATCCACCTTGATTAATGATACGTTGGCACCGATTTCCATGCGTAAGTTAAACGGGGCAGGTCAACGCGAAGTTGCGCCTCACGATAGTATCATGGGCCTTGATCAGTTAGATAAACTCGTTGATATAGACCAAAGTCCTATTGGTCGCACACCCAGATCAAATCCTGCAACCTATACGGGTTTATTCACACCAATACGTGAATTATTTGCTGGTACTCAAGAAGCCCGTTCACGTGGATATCAACCAGGACGTTTTAGTTTTAATGTCAAAGGCGGTCGCTGTGAAGCATGTCAAGGCGATGGATTGATAAAAGTTGAAATGCATTTTTTAGCAGACGTCTATGTGACCTGCGATGTGTGTCAGGGTAAACGGTATAATCGTGAGACGTTAGAAGTGACATACAAAGGTAAAAACATCCAACAAATTTTAGAAATGACTGTTGAAGATGCGCGTGTCTTTTTTGATGCGATTCCTGCGATTGCACGTAAACTACAAACGCTCATTGATGTTGGATTATCTTATCTTTGTTTAGGTCAAAGTGCGATAACGTTATCCGGCGGCGAAGCGCAACGTATTAAATTAGCAAAAGAATTATCACGCCGTGATACTGGGAAAACCCTTTATTTGTTAGATGAACCGACGACCGGTTTGCATTTTCATGATATCGAACAACTGCTGACAGTGTTGCATCGTCTGCGTGATGCAGGTAACACGATTGTTATCATTGAGCATAATCTTGATGTGATCAAAACAGCGGATTGGATTATTGATCTGGGCCCAGAAGGCGGCAATAAGGGCGGACAGATTATTGCAACAGGGACGCCGGAAGAGGTTGCAGCAAATAAAAAATCGTATACGGGGCAGTTTTTGGAGAAGTTGTTGTGTTAGTTTTTATTCTGAGTGCTCTTATCACGAGTGATGAATATCTAAAGTGACGATTCTGTCGAGTTTCTGTCATCCTGAGCGATAGCGAAGGATTTCGCTTTACGGTATAAAAAACCTTCTGTTAGAGATCGCTACCAGGCCCCGCACAAAAACGCGTGATAAAACTGTTTTCATTTTAAGAAAGTGGACGCGTTTTTTGCGGGGTGACAGAGTTGAGAATTTGTTAAGAAAGAGATAAAGCTAAATGGAAGGCTCGCACTCCGCAACTCAGTAGATGCTGATCAAGGACAAAATTAATTATGAAAACATTCCCCCTCACCGAAACCACTTTTTTATTACCCGGCCCAGCAGGCGATTTAGAAATTTTAACAGCGCCCCCTGCCAAGGATGCGCAAAAACAAAAAGCCATCGCCATCATTTGTCATCCCCATCCTTTATATTCAGGCACAATGAATAATAAAGTCGTGACCACGCTAAGCCGTGTGTTTACCGACTTAGGATTAAGTACAGTGCGATTTAATTTTCGTGGTGTCGGAAAAAGTGCAGGGACGTATGGCAATGCGCAAGGTGAAATTGAAGACTTGTTTGCTGTGATTCAGTGGGTGCAAGCAGTGTGTCCGGATTATGAGTTATGGCTGGCTGGATTTTCATTTGGGTCGTATATTTCAGCGTATGCTGCGAGTCAAATACCTGTTGCGAAGTTAGTGAGTGTGGCGCCGCCAGTGACACACTTTGGTTTTCCCAATCTACCTGCCATATCATGTCCTTGGATAGTAGTTCAAGGCGATCTTGATGATGTGGTGAATCCTGCTGATGTGTATGAGTGGATGAAAACAGTTAAGCCAGCACCGGCGCTGATTCGCATGTCAGATGCAGGGCATTTTTTTCATGGGAAATTATTAGAATTACGGAAACTGTTAGAGGCTGAATTGATGGTTGACTAAAAACTCTTGCGGAGTGCGCAAGAGTTTTTAAGATTAATTATTTATTTCGGCTGAAAGAAGTACGATGCTGCTGGTTCTTCTCTTCCTCTTCCTCTTCCTCATCTTCATCGGTAGACTCAATTCCTCCAATATTTGGATTAATATCTGACATTTCAATTTCTTCATCATCAGATGCATTTGGTTGGCTTTTATTTTTTTGAGTTGTTTTTTTGCTCTCATCGAGATCATGTGTTTTCTGCTTAGTAATGTTTTTTGTTAAATCCTCTACTTGAGATTGCAATGTTTCAGTTTCTTTCTTAAGAAGGTTTAATGCTGGATCACTAGGTGCGTGTTTTTTAAGTTCGAATTGTGTGCATTCATTAAGTTTACCAATTCGATCAATAAGTTTATTATGAAGTCGTTCACCCACTGCAGATGCGTTAGGTTGGTTAAACTGTTTAGCCTTGCGATATTGAGTTTCTAAGCTTGCTATTTCCGAACTTAAGTTTGTAAGAGCTTCCCTTAATTTTGCTTGCTCTGTTCCAGAGAGATCCATATTTTTATTTGCCGTTTGCTCAGCAAAGCTAGGGCCTTGCTTATTGTCATTGACAACTTCATGGAATTTTTTAAGCGGATTTGAAAACCATGCCGTCTTTTCGTAATGAGGAATGTCATACATCGTTTGTTTAACAGGAGCGTAATCCATGGATTGTGCATAATACACTGCAGCTTTAACAATTTCTCTATCGAGTCTGCAGCCAGGAACTTCTGTGAGTTCTAACGGTTCCATACCATTAGCTCTTGCGGTTTCAACTAATTTTATCGCTATTTTCATCACGGCTGGGCTAGGTTGATATTCTCCATCTTTCTCTTTGCCTTGAAGATAAATGCTTTTATAAGCATTAAAAAGAGCCTCTGCAACAGTCCCAGATCGTTTAAAAGTATGAGCATATGGCGTATCTTTACTCTTGAGGAATTCCTCAAGACTGGCTTTTGTGATCCCTTGACGATTGCTTTGTTGTGAGCTCAAATATTGATTGAGAAGGCTTTTGACTGCATTCACTTCATCATCAGTGCGCATATCCAAGAGATCTTTATCTTTTGCAGCTTGTAAAAAAATATTAATAACAGACATCTCTTGGGGTAAATGAAAATCAAGGGTAGAATTATCTGTGCCAGCCGGTTTATGTTTTACCATGACACCAGCTTGACTCATCCCAATATCCATTTTAACAAATTGCTTGTGACCTGGAGGAACAATTCGCTCAAGATTCACCTGAGGTTTGTTACTCTGTCCTCGAACAGCATCCCCATTGGTTCCTGTTGCGGGTTTGTTTGCGTTACTAAAGAAAGGATGGTCATACACATTTTGGTATTCAGCTTCAGCTACAATTTCAGATTCTTCTCCAAAATGCCATTGCAAAGGAACATTCGTCATATCCCAGAATTGTTTGATTTCTTTTTTTTGCTGCGCATCGCCTTTTTTATCGATGAAAAGTTTTTGTAGCTGAGCACGTTCTGCAGCCACTAATTCAATATTTTTTAAATTGAGACTTCTGACTTTTCTCTCGAAATTATCAATGTCACGGCTGGCAATATGTCTTTTTAATTCAGCATGGTCTTTTTCTAATAGGCTAGGATCTGGGAAGTAGGTTTTTAGTTTGGTTAGTAAGGTTGCGACTTCGGTGTCTGGTTGGGCGGGCGGTGTTTGTTCAGCAGTCTTCACACGATTTTTTTCTACAGCAATTTTCTGTGCGTTACATTCGTCGATTTGTGTGGTTAAGCCGCGAATGATATCAGCTTCTATTGCTGTATCTGCTTTTAGTTTTTTTTGGGCTTCGATAGTTTGTCGATAGAGCTCGATAGTCTTATCATACTCAGTTTTTATTCGGTCAATTAACGCATTTTTTTTATCTTGTTCTGTTGCGGCTAATGTGTCTCTTAAGGTATTTGTACTTTGATATGCAGCAGTCGCTTTAGCTAAGAGATCTTCATATGCTTTTTGTAAAGCAACCTGATTAAGATCTACGGGTTTTAGTTTCAGGTCTGTATCTTGTTTTTTGAAAGCAGCTAGTCTATCGGTTACAAGCTGTTGGAGAGCTGGGTTCGGATTTGTTTTGAGAAGAGCTAATGCGTCTTCATAATGTTTTATGATTTCAGCGCTTGATTTTTCATAAGTTGATTTGAGTGCTGCCTGGGGTGGAGCTAACGCAGCTGTGCTTGCAAAAAGATTTTTAAAAGCTGCAAGATTTTTGGTTATTGTGTCTTCTTTTGTTTGTGCTTGAATAATGTTATCTAAAATGCTGGTATTGTCTTCGTAAGATTTTTTTAATTTAGCAAGCTCTGCCCATTTAGCAACTGCTGTAATTTCTAAGGAGGGTTCGCTTTGACGTTTTGCAGTAACAAATGTAGCGAGCTCAGCAAAAGCATCATCAAGGTCGGTTTTTGCTTTAGCTAAGTTGCCAGGTTGTATTGCTTCTTGATTAATTTGTTGTAGCTTGGTTTTGAATGTTTCAATAGCTTGTTTAAACTCAGGAATAAATTTATCATATGCGGCGGATTCATTAACTTGAGTTTCAAATTTTTCGATATCTTGAACAAGCAGATTATAATCTGTCTCCTCAGTGTCATCATTAATGCTTGCTACTCGAGGCCTAGCTAACTTCATTTTCTCTCGGCATTGCTCATTTAGGTCGGAATCCTTAATGCTTGTGGTTATTGCAGCAATCTTTCGTAATTTTATATCAAGATCATTTTTTAATTTTTTCGAATTCTTAATTTTAGGCATCTTCAACACTCCCGCAAATAGTAAAACACATATAACAATTATATAACAATTCAAAGAAAAATGAGCGAAATATGCTTTCTCAAAAGCCAAATGCGAATAATTCTCAATTGTATTGACAGATCCATACGAAGAAGCGATACTAGATAGATCAAAATTAAATAACCAACCAAACAAGTATATCGTTTAAAATCAATGAGATAAGTATGAAGTTGAGTGACATGACAGTCGGTAGTCTGGGTCGAATTACCGCATTACAGCCAGGTGAAAAAGTCTATAGACAGCGATTAATTGCGATGGGGCTGCTTCCGGGTACCGAATTATTGGTTTCTCGCATTGCTCCATTGGGTGATCCGGTGGAAATTACGGTGCGGGGTTTTTCACTCAGTCTGCGCAAAGGCGAAGCGGATATTATCCAGCTGGAAGGGATATAACATGCGCGCATTGACCGTTGGTTTAGTAGGGAACCCGAATTGCGGCAAAACAACGCTTTTCAATCAACTGACTGGCGGCAAACAACGCGTGGGTAATTGGCCGGGCGTCACTGTCGAACGCAAAAGTGGATACTTCAAACAAGACGATTGCACGGTTGAAGTCGTCGATTTACCCGGAACTTATTCTCTCATCATGGCATCGGAAACATCCTCAATCGATGAGCGCATTGCATGCGAATATATTCTCAGCAATGATGCAGACATCATCATTAATATTTTGGATGCGAGTAACTTAGAACGAAATTTATATTTGACGTTGCAACTGATTGAAATGCAAGTGCCTATGATTGTTGTGTTGAATATGATGGATGTTGCAACGCAACGGCAAATACATATTTTACAGGATGTGTTAGAAAATGAATTAGCTTGTCGTGTTATTTGTGTAGAAGCACACAAAGGCAAAGGCATTCAGGAATTAAGGCAAGCGATACTCCATATATCTTCCTGCGCATTCAATGTGAAGACATCCGATGAGAGTGTTCTTTCTCAATCTATTTCACAGTTAGCAACCGACATTCAACCTTACATTCCCGAAGAATTTTCTCGACATGCGCAATGGCTTGCGATGCGTTTGTTAGAAGATGATTTGTTTGCCCAGAAAATTATTCCACATGATATAAAACCCTTTGTTTTACAGTATCAACAACGTATTCGTGACAGCGAATCCGAAGATGCGGATATTTTAATTGCCGATGCGCGTTATCGATTTATCAACAACATCATTAAAAAAAGCGTGACCAAACCGCAGCACACATCGCCTACGTGGACAGCGCGCATTGATAATATCATCCTCAATCGTGTGCTTGGCATTCCTATTTTTTTAGGTGTGATGTATTGCATGTTTTTGTTTGCAATTAATATTGGCGGCGCATTTCAAGATTTTTTTGATATGGGTAGCAGCACGGTGTTTGTCGATGGTTTGGCGTATGGTTTAACGCAAATAGGATTACCGAATTGGTTCATTGCGATTTTAGCCAATGGTGTTGGCAAAGGAATTAATACAACCATCACATTTGTTCCAGTGATTGGTGCATTATTTTTATTTTTAGCATTTTTGGAAGATTCAGGCTACATGGCGCGCGCAGCATTTGTGGTTGACAGAGGCATGCGTGCACTCGGGTTGCCAGGAAAATCATTTGTGCCCATGATTGTAGGTTTTGGCTGCAACGTTCCTGCGGTCATGGCAGCACGCACATTAGATAATAAACGCGATCGTATTTTAACGGTCATGATGAGCCCCTTTATGTCATGCGGTGCGCGATTAGCCATTTATGCTGTTTTTACCGCTGCTTTTTTTCCTGTTGGCGGTCAGAATGTGGTATTTGCATTGTATTTAATGGGTATTGTGATGGCGATGCTAACCGGATTGTTATTACGAAAAACCATTTTGCAAGGTGATCCTGCGCCTATGGTTTTAGAGTTGCCGCCTTACCATGTTCCGCGTGTAAAAACATTATGTTTGCATGCATGGCAGCGCTTAAAAGGATTTTTATTTCGTGCCGGAAAATTAATTATTCCTATTTGTGTGTTGATTGGTGTGTTAAATACATTAAATCTCGATGGAACTATGAATACCGGCGATGGTGATACCCATTCATTATTGTCAGCGGTCGGAAAATTTTTTACTCCGCTATTCGCACCTATGGGCATTCATCAAGATAATTGGCCGGCAACAGTAGGCTTGGTCACCGGTGTGTTAGCGAAAGAAGTGGTCGTGGGCACGCTGAATAGTCTCTATACCCAAGTCGGACATTTAGCAATGCTGCAAGCGAGTGGTTTTAGTTTTTGGGGCGGCTTGCATGATGCAGTGATGTCAATTCCACAAAATTTAAGCCAGTTAGGTAGTTCGTTGGGAAATCCTGTGTTAGCCAAAGCACCGGTGCATACACTGAGTCAAGGTGTCTATGGATTAATGTATCAACGCTTTGATGGTCAAGTAGGTGCAATTGCGTATTTGTTGTTTGTTTTATTGTATTTTCCGTGTATTTCGACGACGGCAGCTATGTTGCGTGAAGTGAGCCGCGCATGGACGTGGTTTTCCGTGTGTTGGTCAACGGGAATTGCTTATTGCGTTGCGGTTTTGTTTTATCAAATTGCTACTTGGGTTCAGCATCCGTTGGTTTCATGTTCATGGGTGGCGGGGATTACGGGTTTATTATTTATCACGATTGTGAGTGCGCGGGAAAAATTTACCTCTCCCCTTGTGGGAGAGGGACCGGTGCTTAAGCTCTCAATTCTGTAAGCGGCGGGTGAGGGGTTTCTATTGACAAGAGGACTGCATGAACTTAATCGAAATTAAAAATTATCTAATGCAAGTGAAGATCACCAGTCTCGCCAGTATCTGCACGTATTTTAATGCAGAACCGGATATGCTACGCCAAATGTTGAACCACTGGATTCGCAAAGGCTGCGTGCGTCAATGTTTAAAAACTCCTGAATGCGGCGTGAAGTGTGGAAAATGTAGTCCAACGACGACAGAAATATATGAATGGATAATCCTAAATTCGGCAGTTGAAATCTCGTAAAACGGCAAAATGCTGCGAATCTAACGAGTTTTTTTGAATTTTTTTTCTCACCGTACGGGTAAGTACGGTTTCGTAAAAAAATTCAAAAAAACTCGTTACCTTCTTTGCCTTTTGCCGTTTTACGAGATTTCAACTGCCGAATTTAGGATAATGGTTTAAAACAAAATGTTTTGAACTGTGGATTTTCAGTTTATACTCGAATGATTATTAGATGGAAGGGCTAACGCATGTCAGATCAGCCTAAAGCACCTATTATCATTAATCCGGTTCCTCCGTTGACGACGAATGAGGGAGCAACGTTTGGTCCGTTTGATTTATTAGATTATATTCGTTCGCCGGATGTGATCAGTGGTGAGCTGACATTCCAAGCAGAGCTAACCAATGGTGACGCATTGCCGCAAGGGTTAATGTGCACTACGGATGGATTTATTAGCGGATTGCCGCCGGTTGGCACTGCTGGTAAATATGACATTTTGCTTACCGTCAACAATGCTTCTGAAATTCCTCTTGTAGTTGGAATCACTTTAACGATTAACGCCAGACCACAAGTCGATGTTGAAACACAGCTTGGGGTTATCAAAACTCAAATTTGGGAAGCATTAGCATCGGGTATCGATCTTCCTAATTCTGAGTTCGCCGATTTATTAAATCGTCCCATTACCGAAACAGAAGTATATTATCTGTTACAACGATTTGCTGTTTTAACCATTTGGGATATCTATAATTTAGAGCCTGCGGGAGATAAAGTGGCTTTATCTTTGCCGGGCTGCAGCAAGCATTATGTTATTTATGACAGAGGCAGTTGTTTGGTGGCTGCGCCTAAAGATTTATTTTCTCATGAAAGAACACTGGCAGATGCATTGCAAACATCCAAAATAATGGCTAGAGAAGTATACAAAAGAGGCTGGACTGTTGAATTTGCAGGCTTCAATAAAATGGTGCGCGCTGCCTGGGTAGAAATCCAACTATTAGGTCAAAAACATGGTAAGTCATTGGAAATAATGCATTATACGCCTACTGAAGAAGACAAAAAACTGTTTTCTGTTCAATCTCAAGCTGCTGATTTACAAGGCCCTTCGTTTTAATACAAAGAAATATCGTCCAGAAAAAAATCAATCCTATTCTATCGCCTGAAGCTGCATCATGAATATACTTAGCGCTAAATATTATTTATTTTACCGCTAAGTACAGTAATATCTACCTACTCTTAGCGTTGAATATCATGTAAACTTAGCGCTAAGAAGAACTTATGATCAATAAAGTATTACATTCAAAAGCGTTGTATAACCGTTCGTTACATGAATTTCATCTGCGCGAATTCTCTATTGCCGAAACAGCGTTATTTCTAAAAAATCGAACCATACGTGAAATCATGAACGCTTACCTAACAATAGGTGGGATCCCAGAATATTTGCGCGTAATTGCCAAAGAATCATCTTTATTCTTAGGTATTTGTAAAAATAGTTTTAAGAGTGAAAGTTATTTCAGCCATGAATATCAGCGAATATTTATCAGCAGTATGAGCGGATCTCAATATTATCAAAAAACTATTGAGTATTTAAGCAAAAGACGTTTTGCTAGCCGCAATGAAATTGCTAAACATCTGAAATCTTCGCAAGGTGGTAGCTTAACTGAACTTTTACAAGATTTAACACTTTGTGGATTTATACAACAATATACTCCTTACCAAGCGGGTGAAGCGAGCATGCTGGTGCGATATTGTATCAGTGATAATTATCTTCAATTTTTTTATAAATTTATAAAACCAAAGTTACGAGAGATAAGACAAGGAACATTCAACACGAATCCCAGCGAATTATTGAAAACGGATACTTACCAGAAATGGCTAGGTTATGCCTTTGAACGTTACTGCCGAAAAAATCATAAATGGATTGCTGAACTATTAGGTTTTGGTGCAGTCAGTTACATGGCTGGTCCTTTTTTTAATCGCAACACGCAAACCAACGACCCTGGTTTTCAAATTGACCTAGTATTTGATCGGGCTGACAATGTGATCACCATTTGCGAAATTAAATATTTACAGTCTTCCGTTGATACCACCATCATTCAAGAGTTCGAACAGAAATTAAGATATTTTCCAAATGAAAAGAAAAAAACAATTCACAAAGTTTTAATTAGCGCGGAAGGGGCTGCAGAAGCATTAGTAAACCGAGCTTATTTTGATAGAATTATTACGTTAGAAGCACTACTAAGAGAGCATGAAAAATAGCATCTCTGTGTAAAATCCAAGATGGTGTGTCTTCCCGCAAAAAACACGCCACATCTCGTGAATAGAAAACCAAGCAGTATTCGGGGTAATGGCGAGAAGTATACAAAAGAGGCTGGACTGTTGAATTGGCTGGCTTCAATAAAATGGTGCGCGCTGCCTGGATAGAAATCCAACTATTAGGTCAAAAACACGGTAACTCATTGGAAATAATGCATTATACGCCTACAGAAGAAGACAAAAAATTGTTTTCTGTTCAATCTCAAGCTGCTGATTTACAAGGCCCTTCGTTTTAATACAAAATTAAGAAATCTCGCCTATAATTTATATTAATTGGGTTATAATGGTAGTAATTGTAATCATATGTTAAATATTTAATGAGGATTAATCAATGAATGATCCACGTTCTCTTCCTGATTCTTCATCGAGCTCTCAAACAGCAAGTGTTGCAGCTGATTCTGTGTCATCAGCTTCGCCACCGCCTGCCGAGAGTTCTTCTGAGTCGGTGCCAACTCCTGCTCTAAATTCTTCATCGAGCTCTCCAGCAACAAGTGTTTCAGCTGATTCAGTAGTGATAGCAGAGTCCCCTGTTTCTGATCCCATAGCTGCTCCTGTTCCTGGTTCCATAGATGCTGCAAATCCACTTCAACAAGGTAATGTTGCAGCCACCACTGCTGCTACGGAAGCTGCTGCTGAAGAGGAGGAGGAAAAAGAAAAAGACCAGGAGGCTAAAGAAGAAGAACAACAAGCTGTTGCAACACAGTCAGCAGCAGCCCCGGCTTCTAGTGTAGACGAAGCAGATGAAGATGAAGCTGAAGCTGAAGAAGAGGCTGATGCTAAAGTCGATCAAGACAACGCGGGTCCGCATTCTGCGTTTACTTCTAGACCGCTGACGCCAGTTCAACCTGCTGTTTCTACAGTGCCTCCATTAACTGCAGCTAATGCGAGTTCGACTATACCGCTGACGCCAGTTCAACCTGCTGTTTCTACAGTGCCTCCATTAACTGCAGCTAATGCGAGTTCGACTATACCGCTGACGCCAGTTCAACCTGCTGTTTCTACAGTGCCTCCATTAACTGCAGCTAATGCGAGTTCGACTATACCGCTGACGCCAGTTCAACCTGCTGTTTCTACAGTGCCTCCATTAACTGCAGCTAATGCGAGTTCGACTATACCGCTGACGCCAGTTCAACCTGCTGTTTCTACAGTGCCTCCATTAACTGCAGCTAATGCGAGTTCNNNNATACCGCTGACGCCAGTTCAACCTGCTGTTTCTACAGTGCCTCCATTAACTGCAGCTAATGCGAGTTCGACTATACCGCTGACGCCAGTTCAACCTGCTGTTTCTACAGTGCCTCCATTAACTGCAGCTAATGCGAGTGAAGAGCCAGAAGCAGACATTCCGCATGCAACTTTCAAAGATAAAAAAAATGAACTAGAGGAGCTCTTGAATAAAAATACAGTTGAAGAAGGTGAGCCTTTACTTGCTATTAAACTATGGAGTGAGTTATCAAAAGATATAGACGAGGTAAATCATAGCAAAGACGATATAAAATCAATAGAAGGCCTTACCGTACAATTGCAACGGTATAAAAATTCAAATCAAGACACAATTCTGAAAGATGCTGACAAACAGCATGCCGGTCATTCTGCTAGGCAGGATATGCATGCTCTAGATGTACAGGCAGAGAAAATCATGAAACAAAAAAAGGAAATCATGAAACAACAAATGCAGGCATTGACCGAGTCATTGAAAAATTTTATAAATGCGAACCACCCCGGCCATATTAAAGAAATATCTTACGACGAGAAGTCTTGCTGCCTGAAAATTACCACAAATGATAGAGGGAGTGATAAACAAGAAATTGCAGTCAAAGAATTTATCAAAAACAAATTTCAGTTAGAAAAGGGTGATCTAAGCACTCATCGGTTTTCATCGACTTTCGAGATTTTCCCAGATCATGTAGATGCCGTTAAAAGCGGCAATTTGAATTTTGATAATTTTAACAAATTACTTTCTAACTCAGAGCTTCATGATCCTATCAAAAAAAGCCCTCAATCTACGCCAGTTCAACCTTTACCTGCGTCCCCGCCACCAGCACCTCCATTAACTGCAGCACAACAAGCTGCAGCTAAAAAAACTGCGCCCAGCCCTCAGGCTAAACCGACAAATGCAACCCCAGAGCAACAACATCAAAAAACGAAAGAGGTATTAACCAGTCAACAGTATTTATCTTATACGCAACAAAAAGTAGAAGAGATTAATAAAAAATACGCAGAATTGGGATGGAGCAGGCTGGCAAGAAGTGGACCTGCAAGAATCAGAAAATTTACATATGTATCTGACAATATTCCAGATGTTTCAGAACCAGACGGAATAAGGGTCAGCGGGGCAGGTGAACTTAAAGCAGGCAAGTATGAAGTAGAAGGTAAAGAAAAAGAATATTGTTTTCATGTCACCGTAGATAAAGATGTGATATCAGTGAGATCTTCACCTCGACCAACTCCCTCAAATTTTAAAGAAAACATGAGTGATCGAATAGACCTTCTGATCAAGGAGGGTGGTGTCACTTCTCTTGAGTTTACCCATAAAGATCTCAACAAGAAGTTTTTCAGAAAATCGGTATTTGGTAAAAGCAGGTTTGAGGAAGGGCTAGAAGTATTCATGAGTAAAGGTTTGCCATTTGATGCAAGTACAATATTGGATAAAGCACAAGACGAGGGTTTTTTAACCAAGGAGCAAGCAGATGAATATCGAGTTAAAATCAAGAAACATAATGAAAATGTTATTAAATCCAGCGCTTCTTTAAAGACTGATGCTGGTCCAAAATCTAAGGCTGAAGAAGAAGCTGAAGAGCAAAACGAAGTGGCAGGTATTGGTGTCGGTGGTATTACAGCAGGAAATAAAACTAAACCAACGCCAAGCACTGCAGCTACAGCCGGTCAAACAACACCTGTTATTAAATCCAGCGCTTCTTTAAAGACTGATGCTGGTTCAAAATCTAAGGCTAAAGAGCAAAACGAAGTGGCAGATATTGGTGTCAGTGGTATTACAGCAGGAAATAATCAAGCTACACCAACGCCAGGCACTGCAGCTACAGCCGGTAAAACAACACCTGTTAAAACTCCAACAACGTCTACTACTACGCCAGCTAAAAAAGAGCTTAATGCAGCTGAGCTTCTTGCCAAAGCTTCGCTGACTCGTACGGAAGCTTTGCGGTTAGTAGCTTTAGGAGATAACAAGTTTAAGGCCTATCAAACTTTCCGCAGAAAAGGTGATGATATTAACGCTAAAGTGTTTTTAGAACGAGCTAAAGAAATGTATAAGTATGCAAAAGGCCATTATTTTACAAAAGGTAGGAAAAAGACTGCTGCACTTGAGAATACAATTCGAGATATAGAGTCAAAGATAGCGAAGTGTGAACAAGCTGTTTTAATGCAATCTAAAGAAAATGAGGAACCAGAGAAACAAGAAGAGAAACAAGAAGAGAAACAAGAAACATTTGGGGACGCAAAACGGCATGTGCAAGACGCAGAAAAATTTTTGAAAGAAAACAACTATAAATCAGCATTAACGTCCTTAGAACAAGCTAAAAATATTTACGACAAGTCTCCTCCAAATACTCATGAATCTCAAAAAGTTAAAATTGAGACGGCAATAAAAGAGGTGCGACTAGATCAGGTGTATTTTGAGGGAATATGCCGTAAGCCTGAGCCTGAGCCTGAGCTTGATGTCGCAACGAAAAAGAAAAATTATGATGAGGCTATTAAATTAATCACTGAGTTAACAGCCGATAATCATTATGCTACTCGGGAGGTAATAAAAAGAATGAGCGGTGTGTTGGCTGACTTACGAGAGGATATTGGTAAAGCTATAGAGAAAGCAAATACGAGGGGGGAAAATGATGATGCGAAGAAAGAGCATATCGAAACAGCGAAAGGGTATATCGAAAAAGCAAATATACTTATCCAGAAAATAAAATATCAGAATCTAGGGGTACAAAAGAGTAATGCAGACAAAGAGCACGCAGCAGCAAGACTGCAACAGCCGCTCGAAAAGTCTGTTCAAGAGAAAATAGATAAAGAAACAGTAGAAATACGTGCAGATGGAAACAGAATGAGGTACAACAAGGAAGATATTGCAGAAATACACAAGTACGCTAGTCAGTTGGGAGTGGAAAGTGAAGAAGAGAAAAAAGAGAAAAAAGAGATTCCAGAAGAGAAAGAAAAGAAAAAAGAGGCTAAAGAGGCTTCAGTCATAATAGAAGATGAAAAAGAAGAAAAAATGGATAAGAGCCAAAGTAACGTGCCTGAGACTAATGCGTCTAAGATTATTTTAACTATAATGCCGCCACAACAAGAATTAAAGGATCAGCCGGAGCCGGAGCCTCAAGTCAAGAATGAATCCGATGACTATCTAGCTCTTATGGATAATATACGCAAGACAAAACAGCAAAACGAGCTACCTATAAAAACAGACTTAGCCAGAAATTATTATGCGATTTTGGGAGTAGAAAAAGGTGCAAATGAAGGAGAAATCAAGAAAGCTTATATTGCTCTCGCAAGAGAGCTGCATCCAGATAAGAAGCCAGGTGATAAAATAGCAGAAGCAAAATTTAAGGATGTCAACGAAGCAAATGAAGTTCTGAGCGATGCTAAAAAGCGAAGTGAATATGACCGTGATTTTTCTGTAGTTCAAAAAAATGCGAATGATCGTTTAGAGTTTTTTCTAACTCCTACTACGGCAATTGGAGCATATAATCCACCTATGACCTCCTCAGAGATTGCTCTAAATTTACGGGTTGCATCAGATGCTTTAGCAAATGCTGGCTATGACAAGGGAGAAGGCCTCACTCAGGGCATTAATATGAGGATAAAAGAGTTGGAAGAGCATCATCCTGATTTGATCACTGATGCAGGTCTGAAAACACAAATTGATGCATTTAAACAGCGAGACGCCGAATTTAATCCAGAGGCTGAATCTCCTCGTCGAGGTCCGTCCCCGGTAGATCATATGGATTAATTAGAAGCAAGTAATAGCGGGTCTTTATCTTGTAAAGTTACTCCCCCTCCGCTACAATCACCGCCACTAAAACGGAAGCGGTGATTCTCTTATGCGAAAACCCCTAGTAGCTGGCAATTGGAAAATGCACGGTTCGCGTCAGGCGGCCAAGACGTTGCTTGAGTCAATCAAACAAGGTGCTGTGGGGATTTCCGATATTGATATCGCAGTTTTCCCGAGTTTTGTGCATTTGCAGCAAGCCCAAGAATTATTAGCGAAAACAAGTATTACCTGGGGTGCGCAAAATCTTTATGTAGGGGAATCCGGTGCGTTTACGGGTGAAGTATCTGGCCCGATGCTGGTGGATTATGGCTGCCAATACGTTCTTATCGGGCATTCTGAGCGTAGACATGTGTTTAAAGAAGATTTAGCGCTAGTGGCGGCAAAATTAAAATCAGCGTGTGATGTAAAATTAAAGCCGGTGCTATGTTTAGGCGAAACATTAGAGCAGCGTAAAAGCGACCAAACTGAGCAAATTATTGCTGAGCAATTAGAGTCCGCTATTGATACCGTGGGAATAAAATCCTTACAAAACATGGTATTAGCCTACGAACCCGTGTGGGCCATTGGGACGGGTTTAACAGCAACACCGGAACAAGCGCAAGCGGTGCATAGCTATATACGCAAGCTGCTGGCAAAACAAGAGGTTGCTCTGGCCAATACAATGCGTATACTTTACGGCGGCAGTGTAAAAGCGGATAATGCAGCAGGGTTGTTTGCTATGCCTGATATTGATGGAGCGTTGGTTGGGGGTGCTTCGTTAGAGGCGAAGAGCTTTTTGGGGATTTGTGAGGCGGCGGTGAAGGAATTTAAGGAAGGTTTGCTGTCTTAATAATTGTTTTCACTGTTGTTATCTTCGCGCATAGACGTTAATTTTAAGATTTTACCTTCTCCCCTTGTGGGAGAAGGTGGTCCGAAGGATCGGATGAGGGGTGCTTCTGCCGGTAGTTCCGTTGAAATACCCCTCACCCGCCGCCAGTGGCGGCGACCTCTCCCACAAGGGGAGAGGTAAATGACAAGAACTGCAAAAAGGTTAAAAAAATGTATCAATTAATTCTCGTTATACACATGTTTGTCTGCATCAGCATCGTAGCGCTGGTGTTAGTTCAGCAAGGTAAAGGTGCAACCATGGGCGCTGCGTTTGGCAGTGGTGCATCCCAAACAGTCTTTGGAAGCCGTGGCTCCGGTTCATTTTTGTTGAAATTGACAGCAGGATTTGTTGTTATTTTCTTTTCGACTAGCATTATCTTGAATCATATGGCGACAAAAGCAGTGAAACAGGAGCGCGTTGTAACCCTCCCTGCTGATGGTACAGTGATAACGCCGAATAGTATCCCTTCCTCAACAGGGTCTGTTCCACAACCTGATAAAAAATAAGAAGTTTAACGTAATGCCGAAGTGGTGAAATTGGTAGACACGCCATCTTGAGGGGGTGGTGGCGAAAGCCGTATCGGTTCGAGTCCGATCTTCGGCACCATGTTAGTAAATAAATCGTAATTCAGCGAAAAATCGTATCCTCTAATAAACATGACAAAAATGAAAAAACCCCTCACAATAGATGGTTAAGAATAAATCGTTGAGGGCAGAGGTATAGGAGACACATACCCATGTTAGAAAATTACGTGCCCATATTGATATTCATGATAATAGGGGCGGCATTAGGTGTCATTGTTCCTACCCTAGGTTATCTTTTTGGTCCCAAGCGTCCTAATCCTGCAAAACTGTCATCTTACGAATGTGGATTCGATACATTCGGCGATGCACGCATGCCGTTCGATGTTCGATTTTATTTAGTTGCCATCCTATTTATTATTTTTGATTTAGAAACAGCATTCTTAGTTCCTTGGGCTGTTGCCTTCCGCAAGCTGGGTTGGTTTGGCATGGTTTCCATGGGAATTTTCCTAGGTATTTTAGTCGTAGGATTTATCTACGAATGGAAAAAAGGGGCATTAGAGTGGGAATAATGAGCGCACAAAAAGACGGTTTTTTTACGACGACCTTAGATAAAGTCATTAACTGGGCGCATACCGGTTCATTGTGGCCTATGACATTTGGTTTAGCGTGTTGTGCTGTTGAAATGATGCATGCAGCGGCTGCTCGCTATGACATGGATAGATTTGGTGTGATTTTCCGAGCGAGCCCGCGTCAATCAGATGTCATGATTGTTGCTGGAACCTTATGTAATAAAATGGCGCCTGCGCTACGCAAAGTTTACGATCAAATGGCAGAACCACGCTGGGTCATCTCGATGGGATCGTGTGCGAATGGCGGTGGATATTACCATTATTCTTATTCAGTAGTTCGCGGTTGCGATCGAATTGTTCCGGTCGATATTTATGTCCCGGGTTGTCCTCCCACTGCAGAGGCATTGTTGTACGGTGTCATCCAATTACAAAATAAGATTAACCGCAATAAAATAATCGAACGGTAAGGAAAATCATGTCAGATATCGAAGCGTTGCATGCCAAGATAACCGAGCGCTTTTCTAGCATAGATTTTACTGCTGAGGTTGCTTTAGGTGAGCTAACGCTGGTTGTTTCACAAACGAATCTCCACGCTGTTGCACTCGCGTTGCGTGATGAAGCAGATTTTCAATTTCAATTATTAGTGGATGTGTGCGGCGTAGATTATCTTCATTATGGCTTGTTTGAATGGCAAACTGAATCGACAACGACGACGGGTTTTGAAAGAGGTCGTGATTGCAGCGAGATTATGAAAAATAATAAAAATGATGAATTACATCATCACGACTTACATGAATTACAAAAACAAATTGAAGAAACCAGTGGCGCAGAAGTCAAACCAGACATCAAATCACCTTATTCAGACTTACCAACAGACTCGAGAAGACTCAAACAATTTTTAGATCCCACTATTAAAAATCGAATCGATGGAGCAACACAAGCTCTCACTGCAAAAATGGAAGGGCGCGCAGCCAACCTTGCCGTTTCTGAAAATTTTATTCCTAGTATCGAAATCAAAGCAGCACCCGCGTTAGAAGCTGACGAAAAAAACCCAAAAAAAATGCCAGCACGTTTTGCCGTCGTCTATCATTTGTTGTCACTCACACTGAATCAGCGTATTCGATTACGTGTATTTGTGGATGAAGAATCATTACGAATTCCATCCGTTTTTGACATTTGGCCTGCCGCCAATTGGTTTGAACGCGAAGCATTTGATTTATTCGGTATTATTTTCGAAGGTCATCCAGACTTGCGTCGGATATTAACAGACTACGGTTTTATTGGTCATCCCTTCCGAAAAGATTTTCCACTGATTGGTAATGTTGAAGTTCGTTATGACGCAACATTAAAACGTGTTGTGTACGAACCTGTGAGTATTGTCCCGCGAATTTTAGAACCAAAAGTGATTCGTCGTGATAATCGTTATGAGACAGGAGAATAGTTGCATGGATAAATTATCAGAAATTCGCAACTATACCTTTAATTTTGGTCCTCAGCATCCTGCTGCGCACGGTGTGTTACGTTTGATTTTAGAAGTGGATGGCGAAACTATTTTGCGTGCTGACCCGCATGTGGGTTTGCTGCATAGAGCGACGGAAAAATTAGCTGAGAGCAAACCCTATAATCACACCATTGGTTACATGGATAGATTAGATTATGTTTCCATGATGTGTAATGAGCATGGTTATGTGCTTGCAATTGAAAAACTTTTGCAAATCGAAGCGCCAATTCGCGCGCAATATATTCGTGTTATGTTTGATGAAATTACCCGAATTTTAAATCATTTGCTGTGGTTAGGTGCGCATGGTTTAGATGTGGGTGCAATGTCTATGTTTTTGTATTGCTTCCGTGAGCGAGAAGAATTACTCGATTGCTATGAAGCAGTGTCAGGCACACGCATGCATGCAACGTATTATCGACCTGGCGGTGTCTATCGTGACTTGCCAGGCAAAATGTCTCAATACAAACCGTCACGTTGGCACAATGAAAAAGAAGTTGCAAAACTCAATGAAAATCGACAAGGCTCGCTGCTTGATTTTATTTGGGATTTCACCGAACGTTTTCCAAAACGCATTGATGATTATGAGACATTATTAACGGATAACCGCATCTGGAAACAACGTACCGTGGGTATTGGTGTCATTTCTCCTGAACGTGCAATTGCATTGGGTTTTACAGGCCCCATGCTGCGTGGTTCAGGTGTTGAGTGGGATTTACGAAAAAAACAACCTTATGAAGTGTATGACCAATTAGATTTTGCTATTCCTGTGGGTGTAACGGGCGATTGTTACGATCGTTATTTAGTGCGTGTTGAAGAAATGCGTCAATCCAATCATTTGATTCGTCAGTGTGTGGAATGGCTGCGAAAAAATCCCGGCCCTACGTTAATTGACAATCATAAAATTACACCGCCAAAACGCGTGGACATGAAAGAAAAAATGGAATCCATGATTCATCATTTTAAATTAATGACAGAAGGCTATTGTTTGCCAGAAGGCGAAGCCTATGCCGCAATTGAGCATCCTAAAGGTGAATTTGGTGTGTATTTAGTTTCTGATGGTGCGAACAAACCCTATCGTTTAAAAATTCGTGCTGCTGGCTTTCCTCATTTGGCAGCATTAAGTGAAATAATTAACGGACACATGATTGCTGACATGGTAACAATCCTGTCGAGTTTAGATATCGTTTTTGGGGAGATTGATCGCTGATGTCAGAAGTTAAACCACATGTATTATCAGAGACTGTCCGTGCCAAGATAGATCATTGGATGAAGCGCTATCCTGCTGAACAAAAGCGTTCGGCTGTCATGGCTGCATTACATTTCACACAAGAAGACAATGGCGGATGGCTGCCAGAACATTTATTGGAAGCGGTTGCTGATTATTTAGGTATGCCAAAAATCGCTGTCTTCGAAGTCGCAACGTTTTACACGATGTATAACTTAAAACCCGTAGGCAGACACTTAATTGAAGTCTGCACGAGTATTTCTTGCATGTTGTCTGGCTGCGATAAAATTGCGGATCACTTAAAAAAACGTTTGCAAATTGATTTTGATGAAACAACAGCGGATGGAAAATTTACGTTACGCCGCGTTGAATGCTTAGCATCTTGCACGACAGCGCCTATGTTACAAATTGGAAAAAAATATTATGAAAGCCTCACGCCCGAGAAAGTAAATTCAATCTTGGATGAGATGGAGTAACTTCATGGCTAATGAAATTTGTTTTCGTACACGACATTTAGAAAAGCCATGGACGCTGGCAACGTATCAAAGTGCTGGCGGTTACGTTCAGTGGAAAAAAATTCTTTCTGAAAAACTTCCTCCTGAAAAAATTGTGGAAACATTGAAATTATCTGCATTACGCGGACGCGGCGGCGCAGGATTCCCTACGGGATTGAAATGGAGTTTCATCAAGCACGATTTGCCCGGGCAAAAATATGTTTTATGTAATGCGGATGAAAGCGAGCCAGGCACATGCAAAGATCGCGATATTTTGCGGTATAACCCGCATCAAATCATCGAAGGTATCGTGATTGGCTGTTATGCCATGGGTGCAACAGTTGGTTATTGTTATATTCGCGGAGAATTTTTTGGTGAGCCTTACGAATCGTTTGAAACGGCATTGGAAGAAGCAAGACGCGCAGGTTTATTAGGAAAAAATATTTTAGGTTCTGGTTTAGACATCGATATTTATACCCATTTGGGTGCGGGTGCATATATTTGCGGAGAAGAAACCGCAATGATGGAATCGCTAGAAGGCAAAAGAGGCATGCCTAGATTTAAGCCGCCTTTTCCTGCTGCTCGTGGAATTTATGGCAAACCGACAACGATTAATAATGTTGAAACGTTTGCATCTGTCCCAGTGATTTTAGAGCGAGGGGCAGAATGGTTTCTAGGTTTAGGTAAGCCAAATAATGGCGGCTGCAAAATTTTCAGTGTGTCAGGCCACGTAAACAAACCTGGCAATTTTGAAATTCCATTAGGCACGCCGTTTAAAGATTTATTAGCCATGGCGGGTGGTGTGCGTGAAGGACGTCAATTAAAAGCGGTTATTCCCGGCGGATCTTCAATGCCAGTTTTACCCGCTGAGATCATGATGTCATTGGATATGGATTTTGATTCCATTCAAAAAGCAGGTTCTGGTTTGGGATCCGGTGCGGTGATTGTGATGGATGATACAGTTTGCATGGTGCAAGCGTTAGAGCGCATTTCTCGTTTTTATATGGAAGAATCATGTGGTCAATGCACACCTTGTCGTGAAGGCACGGGTTGGATTTATCGATTGGTTCATAAAATAGAAAAAGGTTTAGGTGCACTCGACGATCTTGAAACACTGCGTCGAGCTGCAAAAAATATTGAAGGCCGAACGATTTGTGCATTCGGAGAAGCAGCGGCTTGGCCGGTGGGTGGGTTCTTGAAACATTTTTATGATGAGTTTGTTTATCATGTGGAGCATAAGAAATGTTTTGCGACAGGCTAGCTTTGCTGAACACCTCTCCCCTTGTGGGAGAGGGTGCAGTCGGAGCTTTCGCGAAGCATGCTTCGCGCCGACGGAACGCCTGACATTTGTAATGTCAGGCTGGACTGATGCTTAGGTTATCAATTCTGTAACCGGCGGGTGAGGGGAGCCGTAAAAGCCCCCTCATCCGCCCTTCGGGCACCTTCTCCCACAAGGGGAGAAGGGAAATTGTTAAGGCTTTACTAGGTTAACACAATGTCAGACATAGAAATCGAAATAGACGGAAAAAAATGTCAAGCCAAGCCTAATGCGATGGTGATCCAAGTCGCTGATGAAGCTGGAATTTATATTCCGCGTTTTTGTTATCACAAGCATTTATCTGTTGCTGCAAATTGTCGTATGTGTTTGGTCGAAGTTGAAAAATCTCCTAAAACCTTACCTGCGTGCGCGACACCCGTCATGCCTGGCATGAAAGTATTTACTCGCTCTCCAAAAGCATTAGCTGCTCAAAAAGCTGTAATGGAATTTTTACTGATTAACCATCCGCTAGATTGCCCCATCTGCGATCAAGGTGGTGAATGTGAACTACAAGACTTAGCGATGGGATTTGGTTCTGAAGATTCACATTACAATGAAGGCAAGCGTGCTGTAAAAGACAAAGATATTGGCCCATTAATAGAAACAGAAATGACACGCTGCATTCACTGCACACGCTGCGTGCGTTTTGGTGCGGAAATTGCGGGCATGCGCGAACTCGGTGCGACAGGGCGCGGCGAACACATGGAAATTGGAACTTACATCGAACATGCAATGAAGTCAGAAATTTCCGGAAACGTCATCGATATTTGTCCGGTTGGTGCACTGACATCAAAACCTTTTCGGTTTACCGCAAGAGCATGGGAACTACAACAATTTCCCACAATTAGCGCACATGATTGTATCGGTTCCAATATCTATGCGCACACACGCAATGGTAAGGTCATGCGTTTTATTCCGCATGAAAACAAAAATATTAATGAAACCTGGATTTCAGATCGCGATCGATTTAGTTATGAAGGGCTTTATCACGAAGATCGCATTAAAAATCCGTCAATCAAAAAAAATGGCGCTTGGCAAGAAGTGGATTGGCCTACTGCACTTGAATTTGCTGTAAAAGGTCTGCAGCAAATAGTAGAAAAAGATTCTCCCGAACAGATTGCAGCGTTAGCTTCACCGAGTTCAACATTAGAAGAATTTTATTTACTGCAAAAATTAATGCGTAGTCTTGGCTCTTCGAATGTCGATCATCGATTACGTCAAGTCGATTTTGAAGATCAAGATAATGCGAGTGCTTATCCCTCACTGGTGATGCCTGTTACTGAGTTACAACAATGCGATGTTATTTTTTTAGTAGGCAGTCATATTCAGAAAGAACAACCGATAGCTGCTTTACAAGTTCGTAAAGCTTCTTTGAATCAAGCAAAAATTCTTGCATTGAATGTGATGGATTATTCATTTAATTTTGCACTGACAGCGAAACAAATTGTTTCGCCTGGCGATTTAGTGGTGCGTTTGGCAGCAGTGATCAAAGCGCTGCATTCAAGTGCACAAAATTCTATTCCAACGGAAGTGCTTTCCGTCTTGTCGCATGTAGAAGTGACGACAAGTGATTCAGAAATGGCAGCGCATTTACGGTCAGGCAAAAAAGTATGTTTGTTGTTAGGAGCGATTGCGGCCAATCATCCAAATGCTTCTCTATTACGCATACTGTCAAAAGAAATTGCTAAGTTGACGGGTTGTCATGTGGGCTTCTTAAGTGAGGGGGCAAACTCAGCAGGTGCATGGTTGGCTGGTGCTATTCCTCATCGAAAGGCCGGCTGTAAAGCTCTGCAAAAACCAGGCTTAAATGCAAAATCAATGTGGGAGCAGTGCTGTAAAGCTTACCTATTACTGAATGTCGAGCCGAATGTAGATTGTGCTAATGCGGTGTTGGCTTCGAAAGCTTTAGAGAAAGCGCAATTCGTTGTGTCTTTGTCACTGTTTAAAAATTCAGTGTTAGAAGAGCACGCTGATGTCATTTTGCCGATGGCCGCTTTTACAGAATCAGCAGGCACCTATATCAATGTGTCTGGTGCAACACAAAAATTTGCAGGTGTTGCCAACGCATTTGAATCTTCTCGACCAGCTTGGAAAATATTACGAGTGCTAGGGAATTTATTGCATTGTGAAGGCTTTGATTACACATCACAGGAAGAGGTTTACCAAGAAGTGAAGTCTATTATTGATAATGCGGAACCGTTATCAGCAGTCGATTTTAAATTGCCGGAAGAAAAATTCAAAAAATCACATGCAAATACTTTTTATCGGATAGGTGAAATTCCTATTTATTCTGTGGATAGTTTGGTGCGGCGCGCGCGCGGATTGCAGTTGGCGCAGCCCATTTTAGAAGGGAATGTGATTGAAGCGAGAATGAATTCTCGCACGGCTTCGTCAGTGCGAAAACAAGATGGCGATCATGTGACTGTGACTCAGCAGTATGGAAAAATGACTTTGCCTGTTCGTATTGATGCAAGAATTGCGGACAATGCAGTGTATATTGCGGGTGGAATTCCAGAAACAAGTGAATTAGGTGAGTTGTTTGGTGAGGTGGAGTTGCAATGACAGAACTATGGTTAGTAGCCGCAATCATCGTAAAAATAATTGTTGTCGTTGTCGGCTTGCTTTTATCTGTGGCTTATCTGACGTTTTTTGAACGAAAAATTATTGGTTACATGCAAATGCGTATTGGCCCAAATCGTGTGGGGCCATTTGGTTTGGGGCAACCGATTGCCGATGTGGTCAAACTATTATTAAAAGAAATTATTGTCCCAACAGCGTCGAACCGTTTTTTGTTTATCATTGCGCCTATGATTAGTTTAGCGACGGCACTTGCGGGTTGGGCTGTGATTCCATTTGGAAAAGAAGCGGTATTAGCGAATATTAATGCGGGTGTTTTATATTCTCTTTCCCTATCTTCACTGGGTGTTTATGGTGTGCTCATTGCAGGCTGGGCATCTAATTCAAAATATGCATTATTTGGTGCGTTGCGCGCGACGGCTCAATCGATTTCATATGAAATTGCCATGGGGTTTGCCTTGGTGGGTGTGATGATGGCTGCTGGCTCTCTAAATTTTCAAACAATCATACAAGCGCAGAATGGTGGTATTTGGCATTGGTATTGGCTGCCATTGTTTCCATTGTTTATCGTCTATTGGATTTCAGGCGTTGCAGAAACTAATCGAGCACCTTTTGATGTTGCAGAAGGTGAAACGGAAATTGTTGCTGGTTTTCACGTAGAATATTCTGGTACTGCATTTGCTTTATTTTTCTTGGCTGAATATGCCAGCATGATTTTAATTTCTGCGTTAATTTCCATTATGTTTTTAGGCGGATGGCTTTCGCCTTTCCAAGGTATTCCATTGTTAGAATCTATGTTTGCAGGCGTGCCAGGTGTTGTCTGGTTGTTTGGTAAAATAGCTATTTTTATCTTTTTTTATTTGTGGGTGCGCGCAACCTTTCCACGCTATCGCTACGATCAAATTATGCGGTTAGGTTGGAAAATTTTGATCCCAGTGACGTTGGTGTGGATTGTGGTAATTAGTTTTGCTATTCAATTAAAATTGGCACCTTGGTTCGTTTAGGAGATTTTATGAAACGTTTAATGCAACTCCTAAAAAGTTTTTCGTTGTGGGAATTAATCATAGGATTAAAGCTCACTGGCCGATACTTTTTCTCACGAAAGGTGACAATACAATATCCTGAAGAAAAAACGCCAGTTTCGCCGCGATTTCGTGGTATACACGCACAACGACGATATCCTAATGGTGAAGAACGTTGTATTGCATGTAAATTATGTGAAGCAGTGTGTCCTGCATTAGCGATTACCATCGAGGCTGAGCCACGCACTGATGGTTCTCGACGTACTACTCTTTATGATATTGATTTATTTAAATGTGTTTATTGTGGTTTTTGTGAAGAAGCGTGTCCGGTTGATGCGATCGTGCTCACAGGTTCTCATGATTATCACATGGAAAATCGTGGCGAAAATATTTTAACAAAAGAAAAATTATTGGCGATTGGCGATAAATATGAAGCGCAGATTGCGAAGGCGAGGGCTGAGGATGCGCCTTATCGGTAGTTAATCATGTCATTTCACCGAAGGTTTTTCCCTTCTCCCCTTGTGGGAGAAGGTGCCCGGAGGGCGGATGAGGGGTGTTTTTGTGCTAAAAGCACCCCTCACCCTACCCTCTCCCACAAGGGGAGAGGGGATAAAAACCAGAAATTTATTTAAGCAACAATGCATCGCGAGCGACAAGGATAATAAAGATTTAAGTACAACTAAACAAAAGGCAAACAATGACCGTACTACAAATAATATTTTATCTATTTTCATCGCTGGCTGTGTTCTCAGCATTGATGGTTGTCATCTCCAGCAATCCTGTGCGCGGGGCGTTATTTTTGGTGCTAACGTTTTTTTGCATGGCTGGTTTATGGATGTTATTACACGCAGAATTTCTCGCGCTAACGCTAGTGTTGGTATACGTAGGTGCGGTGATGACATTATTTTTATTTGTGGTGATGATGTTAAGTGTGACGCGGCTCAACCTACGAGAAGGTTTTGTGCGCTATCTACCAATCAGTGTGTTGATAGTCTTATCCGTCACCGGATTAGCGATTATGGTAGTAGGGCCGCAACGTTTTGGTTTGATCCAAATGCCTCTACCGCCGGCTACTCCAGCAGATTTTAGTAATACAGCTAGTTTGGGTTTGTTGCTTTATACTCATTATGCATTTCCTTTTGAGATTGCTGCTATCGTTTTATTAACAGCGATTGTTGCTGCAATTACGCTGACGCATAGACAATATCCTAAAAAACATAAATCGCAACGTGTCAGCCAACAAATTGCTGTCTCACCTAAAGATCGTATGCGTTTGGTGAACATGCCATCAGAACCAAAAATAAACTCAACCAGAAAGGGGCAATAAATATGGTATCTCTTTCAGAATTTTTAATCGTAGCTGCTCTTTTATTTGGAATTGGTATTGCGGGAATTTTGATAAATCGCAAGAACATTATCGTTGTCTTAATGTCGATTGAATTAATTTTATTGGCAGTGAATACGAATTTTATCGCTTTTTCTTATTTCTTGAATAATTTAGCTGGCCAAGTATTTGTCTTTTTTATTTTAACGATTGCTGCAGCTGAAGCAGCCATTGGTTTAGCCATTATGGTAGTGCTCTTTCGTAAGAGAGGCACGCTTGAGGTGCAAGAGTTGGATTTATTAAAAGGATAACGGTGTGGACAATTATCTATTATCAATTGCACTGACTATTATGTTGTTACCCTTAGCGGGTTCTGTTGTCGCTGGCTTGCTGGGAAAACAAATTGGTAGGGCAGCAACGCATTGCGTGACTATTTTATTAGTCGGTATTTCTTTTTTATTGTCCTGTTACGTGTTTAAAAAAATTGTATTAGAAGGTTATCCAACCGTTCAGGGTGTTGTCTATCAATGGGTGAGTTCCGGTACTTTCAAATTTGATGTTGGATTGTTAGTCGATCGCTTAAGCGCAACATTAATTTTTATTGTTACATTTGTTTCGCTCATGGTGCACATCTATACCATTGGTTACATGGCAGATGATCCGGGTTATCAACGGTTTTTTAGCTATGTTTCATTATTCACATTTGCCATGTTGACATTAGTATTAGCGAATAACTTCTTGTTGTTATTCTTTGGATGGGAAGGTGTGGGATTGGTTTCGTATCTCTTGATTGGATTTTGGTTCAATCGAGAATCGGCTGTTTTTGGTAGCTTAAAAGCTTTTTTAGTGAATCGAGTGGGAGATGTTGCTTTTGTTTTGGCGATTGCAGCGATTGTCATGATTTTTGGCCAGTTAGATTATCATTATGTATTCACGCATGTTAATTTAGTGCTTGATAAAACCATTAAAATTTTTCCTACGGTGACTCCGCCAGCTATCTCTGTCGTTTGCGTATTATTATTTATAGGGGCAATGGCAAAGTCAGCGCAAGTGCCATTACATGTGTGGTTACCAGAATCCATGGAAGGTCCAACGCCGATTTCTGCATTGATCCATGCAGCAACCATGGTGACAGCTGGAATTTACATGGTGGCACGCATGTCACCCTTATTTGAATATTCCACAGCGACATTAAGTTTTATTTTAGTGATTGGCTCGATTACGTGTTTTTTCATGGGAATTTTAGCGGTTTTTCATCATGATATTAAACGTGTGATCGCTTATTCAACGCTATCCCAATTAGGTTATATGACAGTTGCTTTAGGTGCATCTGCATATGATGCAGCTATTTTTCATTTAGTCACACACGCATTTTTCAAAGCATTACTTTTCTTGGCGGCAGGATCTGTGATTATTGCGCTGCATCATGAACAAGATATGCGAAAAATGGGCGGCTTGGCTCGCGTTATGCCGATTACCTATTTAACATTTGTTATTGGAGCATTGGCATTAGCGGCGATTCCACCCTTCGCAGGGTTTTATTCCAAAGATGCGATTATTGAAGCGGTACATTTGTCTACAATCCCTGGAGCTAAGTTTGCTTATGCCTGTGTGTTGGCGGGCGCATTCATTACACCGCTTTATATTTTTCGAGCATTGTTCTTAACGTTTCATGGCGACATGCGGCTTGATGCTGAAACCAAAAAGCATGTACATGAATCGCGTTGGGTTGTTCTCATTCCTTTGATTGCTTTAGCAGTGCCTAGTATCTTTGCTGGCGGAATGTTAGTGGGACCTATGTTATTCATGAAGCCGCGTTTGTTAGGTGATAGTATTTTTGTGTTGCCTGCACACGATGTGTTATCCCAATTAGCCGTGCATTTTCATGGTGCTAAAAATATGGCATTAGAAGCTGGGCAGAGTCTACCCTTATGGTTAGCATTTATGGGCATTGTAGTGGCCTGGATATTCAATTTATACAAGCCTTCACTCGCCGAAAAATTGAAGAAACAGTTTGCGTTGTTGTATTCCATCATGGTTCAAAAATATGGGTTTGATGATTTCAATCAACTTGTATTTGTGCATGGAACGCGGCGATTAGGTACTTTTTTTTATAAGATCAGTGATTTGATCTTGATTGATGGAATTTTTGTGAATGGTTCTGGTCGGCTAATCCAATGGTTTGCACGTGTCTCAAGACATCTGCAGTCCGGTTATATATATCATTATGCATTAGTAATGATTGGTGGATTACTTATTTTTCTCGGTTGGTTATTGCTAGGATCTTGATTTATGTTTTCACATCTCCCTTTGTTGTCAATTTTAATTTGGCTCCCAGTTGTTGGTGCAGTGCTGGCACTCATGACCGGTGGAGATAAGAATGCCAAGTTTTCACGCTCAATTGCGGTGATTATTAGTGTCATCAATCTTCTTTTATGCATACCGTTATATTTGAATTTTGATACGTCAAGTTATGCCATGCAATTTCAAGAAAATGCATTATGGATTCGTGTTTACAAAATTCATTATGCTGTTGGCGTAGATGGTATTTCATTAGCAATGATTATACTCACCAATTTTACGGGATTACTCGTTATTTTAGCAGGATGCCAAGCAATTAAAGTGCGTATTGCACAGTACATGGCAACGTTCTTAACAATGCAAGGAATGATGATAGGTGTTTTTGCTGCAACCGATGCTATTTTGTTTTATGTGTTTTGGGAAGGGATGTTGATTCCCATGTATTTAAGTATCGGTATGTGGGGAAGTTCAAATCGATCATATGCGTCGATTAAATTTTTCTTATATACATTTTTAGGCTCAATTTTGATGTTGATTGCATTGTTATATTTATATAATTTAACAGGCACATTTGAAATTCAAAAATTTTATGGTTTAAGTAATCTCAGTCTACATATACAAGAATTATTATTTTTTGCTTTCTTTTTAGCGTTTGCTGTAAAAGTTCCTATGTGGCCTGTCCACACATGGTTGCCTGATGCGCATACTGAAGCACCATCAGGCGGGTCTGTTGTTTTGGCAGCGTTGATGCTGAAGTTAGGAATTTATGGATTCCTACGGTTCAGCATGCCTATTGTGCCATTAGCCTGTCAGCAATTAGCTTGGTTTATGATTACATTATCGTTAATTGCTATTGTCTATATTGGTTTGGTCGCGATTGTTCAAACGGATATGAAAAAATTAATTGCGTATTCTTCGATTGCGCATATGGGATTTGCGACGCTTGGGTGTTTTATGATTTATGATATTTATAAACATTCCATTGCTGTTCAAGATGCTTATATGAGTTTAGAAGGCGCTGTTATTCAAATGATTGCTCACGCGTTTGGTTCGGGAGCCATGTTTTTGGGTGTAGGGATGTTAGCTGACCGATTTTTTAATCATAGTCGTCTAATCAAAGACTACGGTGGTATCGCAACAACTATGCCGATTTTTGCAGCCTTTTTTATGCTTTTTGCCATGTCGAACATTGGCCTGCCGGGAACGGCGGGATTTGTGGGTGAGTTTATGGTGATTATGAGTGCTTTCCAAGCGCATTTTTGGGTAGCTCTCATTGCAGCGACCACTTTAATTCTTGCTGCATCATATACTTTATGGATGTATAAGCGTGTGTTTTTTGGGCCTGTTGCGAACGAGTATGTAGCGGAGTTTGAAGACATTACTTGGCTTGAAAAAACAAATTATATTTTATTAGCGGTTGGTGTTTTTTTCTTGGGGCTTTATCCGAAACCTGTTTTAGATGTGTTGCATGTGACGGTCGGGCATATACTAGCCTTGAGTCTGCCAGGCGTTGCTGCTATTTAAAGGAAAAGAGATATGAATTTTGCAATGCCAATTTTTTCAGTTGCTCTACCTGAAATTTTTATGTTGTGCATGATCACATTGGCTTTATTGACCGATGTTTTTTTACCTGCACGGTTACGATTGGTGACGTATATTTTAGTTCAAGCGACTGTCGTTATTACGTTCTTCATGTCTATTTCACAATTTTTTAACTATCCTAGTCCCATCATTACGTTTAGCGGAAATTACATTATCGATAAATTATCGATGTTGCTAAAAATATTTGTCTGTTTGATCAGTTTTTTTGTCTTTGCTTATTCGCGTGAATATATTCAGGCTCGAAAAATTGCATTTGGCGAATATTATGTTTTAGGATTGTTAGCTGTGCTCGGTATGTTAATTATGTGTTCTGCCTATAGTTTTTTAACGATTTACTTAGGCTTAGAATTACTGTCGCTTGCTTTGTACGCTATGGTCGCGATGCAAAAAGATTCTTCACAAGCTACCGAAGCTGCAATGAAATATTTTGTGATGGGCGCATTAGCCTCTGGATTATTATTGTATGGAATTTCTATGGTGTATGGTGCAACAGGTTCCATTCAAATATTGGAAATTGCAAATCGAGAAGGGCTTTCATCCACACAACAGATGGTCGAATTGTTCGGATTGGTTTTCATTTTAGTGGGATTACTATTTAAGTTTGGTGCTGTGCCATTTCATATGTGGGTTCCGGATGTGTATCAAGGCGCATCGACAAACATGACACTCTTTATCGCAAGCGCACCTAAAATTGCAGCGTTTGGAATTACTATCCGTATTTTGGTTGAAGCAATGCCAAATTTACAAATACAGTGGGAGCACGTTTTAATTGTTGTTGCTGTGCTATCGATGTTTTTTGGAAACTTATTGGCGATTGCACAAACTAATCTTAAACGTATGTTAGCGTATTCCTCTATCGCACATATAGGGTATATGTTGTTAGGTATTATTGCAGGCCCAAATTCTGCAGAAGGTTATTCTGCTGCTATTTTTTACGTCGCTACATACACTATCGTTGCTGCGGGCGCATTTGCGATCATTGCCATCTTAAGTAAAAAGGGTCTTGAGTTCGATCAGCTCAACGATTACCGCGGACTCAATGCGCGCAACCCATGGCTCGCGTTTATGATGTTATTGTTAATGTTCTCAATGGCTGGCATTCCACCTACAGTAGGGTTTTTTGCTAAGCTTGGTTTATTAGAAGCATTAGTCGAAGCTCATTTGGTATGGCTTGCCGCATTAGCATTGTTATTTGCTATTGTGGGTGCGTACTACTATTTACGTATGGTGATGTTAATGTATTTTGAAGAGCCTGCTGAAGGTCTTGATGAATCACGATTTACTGTTTCACCAAATATGCTAGCAGTCACGACAGTGAATGGTTTATTTGTTTTAGTATTCGGCCTTTTTCCCAGTAGTTTAATTGATATGTGTAGAGTTTCTTTCGCCTGAGGTAGTTATTTAACCTCAGTTATGCTATCCCGGTCTGAGACTTTAAGTTGAATTTTGCCCATAAATTTGGCACAATTCACCGCTAGCAGTACATGGAGATACCTTAGTTAAGGATGGTTTGAAACTTAAAATAAGTGTGTATTCATGTTATTAAGTGATTTTCAATATGATCTGCCGACTGAGTTAATTGCGCGGTATCCTCTTGCTGAGCGCAGCGGTAGTCGTCTTTTGTGCCTTGAGGGAAACTCAGGACGTATTACTCATAGTCTATTTACTGACCTGGTTAGGTTAATTGAGCCTAATGATTTATTGGTTTTCAATAATACCCGTGTGATTCCCGCTCGTCTCAGAGGACATAAAGAATCTGGAGGACGTGTAGAAGTTTTGGTAGAGCGCATTCTGGATCAACATAAAGTATTGGCTCACGTTCGCGCCAGTAAGGCTTTGCGCCCACAGACCTATTTGCTATTTCAACATAATATTCAGTTTGAGGTTTTAGGACGTCAAGATGATTTATTTTTATTACGCTGTTTAGATGAGCGAGCAGTGCTAGAAGTCATAGAATCCATTGGGCAAATTCCTTTGCCTATGTATTTCCAGCGTGAGCCAGAAGAAAGTGATAAAGAGCGTTATCAAACAGTTTATGCAAAACACAAAGGTTCTGTTGCAGCTCCTACGGCAGGGTTACATTTTGACGATGAAATATTGTCTGCATTATCGAAGAAAGGAGTTAACTTTGGTTATCTCACACTACATGTTGGTGCAGGAACATTTGCTCCTGTCAGAGTAGAGCAAATTGAGCAGCACCGTATGCATCCTGAATATATCGAGGTTTCTGAAACGTTATGTGAGCAAATAAAGCAAACAAAATCCCAAGGCGGACGAGTGATTGCAGTAGGAACCACTTCTTCGCGCAGTTTAGAAACAGCAAGTCGCGGCGGCGAAATTCAACCTTATTATGGAAATACCGATATTTTTATTTATCCTGGCTTTCAATTTAATTGTGTCGATGCGCTAATAACGAACTTACATGTCCCTGGCTCTAGCTTGCTCATGCTGGTGTCTGCATTTGGCGGCTATTCTTCAATTATGAAAGCCTATCAGGAAGCAGTGCAGCATCGTTATCGTTTCTATAGTTATGGTGATGCCATGTTTATCACTCGCAAAAGTTAAGTTTTTTAATTCATATTACACGGTTGCTCTTTTTCGCCCATATACTTAAGGAAGAACTCGTCTTTGCGAGGCTGCGAAGCGCTTAGCCGTGGCAATCCAGGAGTGTTAAGTGAATCTGGGTCGCCACGGCTAAGCGCTTCGCAGCTTCGCGATGACGGCCGTGGGTGCTTATTACGTAAGCTGAGTTTTTAAAATTTGCGTGTAGCCTACTAAAAAGGTAAATTAGGTAACTTTAATTTTGAGTGTAGGGATAATAAATGAACATCATTGCAGGCTTGTTAAGTAGCTTTGTCACAAATGCTTATGCGGACGGTGTTGGAGCAGGTGCCCCACAACAACCCAATCTTTTTTTACCTTTTTTCCTCGTTTTATTTATTTTATTCGTATACGTCACTGTTTGGCGCCCACAAAATAAGCGTGCAAAAGAACTGAGAGAAATGCTGGCTTCTCTAGCGAAGGGTGATGAAGTCGTCACCGCGGGTGGAATAGTGGGTAAAATAAGTAAGCTGAATGAAAATTACATCGTCTTAGCTGTGTCAGAAGCAACTGAAATGACGATGCAAAAGTCATCAATAGTGAATGTGTTGCCTAAGGGAACCCTCAAATCTATTCAATAGGCATAATTTTAAAAAAGTACATGGAAGAAACGTATGATTCTAAATCGGTATCCTTGGTGGAAAAATTTATTAGTCTTTGTTGTTGTGCTGATTGCATTTATTTATGCATTGCCAAATGTGTATGGAGAAGATCCTGCCGTGCAGGTCTCTGGCACAAATGCGGCTGTCGTAGTAGATCAAAATAAAGTAAATCTCATTAAGCAAACACTCCAAACTGCAAAAATTAAATATGATAATTTGCAAATGGATAATCAAAATTTGCTGATTCGTTTTTCTTCTACGGATGAACAATTAAAAGCAAAAGAAATTATTCAACAGACTTTGGGCGAAGATTATTTGGTCGCACTCAATTTAGCGCCGGCAACACCAAACTGGTTAAAATCATTGGGTGCAACACCCATGAAGTTGGGTTTAGATTTGCGTGGAGGCGTGCATTTCTTGTTGCAAGTTGATGTAGACTCTGTCGTAAAACAAAAAGCAGATGGTGACATGCGTAGTATTGCGCAGCTCTTGCGGGATAATCATATACGCTACTCAGGTCTTGTGCATGATAGTGAAAACAACATTGTGCTAGATTTTCGTTCGCTTGATGCATTAGATAAAGCGTATTCTGAAATACAGTCTCGGTTTACGGATTTTGTTTGGGTTAAGAATACAGATGCTAATTCATTTGTCATGAAAGGTTCTTTAGATCCAGTTGCCTTGCAACGATCTCATCAGGACATCATGGATCAAGAAATGAATACATTGCGCAATCGCGTTAATGAACTAGGTGTTTCTGAGGCAGTCGTTCAGCAACAAGGCGCAAGCCGAGTGTCTGTTGATTTGCCTGGAGTGCAAAATACAACAGAAGCTAAGAATATTTTGGGAAAAACAGCTACCTTAGAATTTCATATGGTGGATACCGAACATGATCTTAGTTCTGCGATGGCTGGCGTTGCGCCTCCCAATACGCATCTTTATAGGGATGAGGGGCGACCCGTATTATTAAAAAATGAAATCATATTACGCGGTTCTTCAATCACCAGTGCCACCTCTGGATTTGGTGATGATGGAAGAGCCTCTGTGAATGTTCGTTTAGGTGGTGGCGGTGAAAGTTTATTTACGAAAACGACGGCAGATAATATTGGCAAGCCTATGGCTGTGTTATTTGTCGAAGTGAAGTCAGACACTAAAAATGTAAACGGACAAAATGTTATTACGTATCGCACAGATAAGCGTGTTATCAGTGTTGCTACGATTCAAAGTGCACTCGGAAATAGTTTCCAAATTACAGGATTGACGAGCCAAGAGGAAGCAAGGACGTTAGCATTGCTGTTGCGCGCAGGTGCTTTGCCAGCAACAGTGACGTACTTAGCAGAGAGATCAGTGGGCCCGACATTAGGTAAGCAAAATATTCACATGGGTGTTCTTTCTGTTGTTGTTGGATTTAGTTTAGTTGTCCTCTTTATGGCGCTTTACTATCGATTAATGGGCTTAATTGCTGATTTAGCATTGGCAATGAATCTTGTTTTAATCGTGGCGATGTTATCGCTCTTAGGAGCAACGCTTACTTTGCCTGGTATTGCCGGTATCGTGTTAACAGTGGGTATGGCGGTCGACGCAAATGTATTGATTTTCGAGCGTATACGCGAAGAGCTACGCAACAGCATGGGTGTCCAAGCCAGTATTCATGCCGGTTATGAAAGAGCATTTAGTACGATTGTTGATGCGAATGTGACAACATTAATTGTTGCTGTCGTGTTATTTAGTTTAGGTTCAGGCCCTGTGAAAGGTTTTGCTGTCACGTTGACTATCGGCTTGATAACTTCAATGTTTACTGCGATTACAGGTACACGTGCTATTGTCAACTGGATGTATGGCGGTAGAGTTGTGAAAAAGATTTCGATTGGGATGTAATACTATTAAATGTAGGATAAACAAACATGGAATTTTTTAAGCAAAATACACAAATCGATTTTATGGCTCAGCGTAAGCGAGCTGCTATTGCATCTGCAATTTTATTTTTATTATCGATTATTTCCTTACTGATGAATGGATTAAATTGGGGTTTGGATTTTACGGGTGGAACTCAAATCCAACTGAGTTTTCCCAGAGAAGCAAATGTAAATCAAATTCGAATGGATCTTCAAAAATCTGGATATAATGAAGCAGTTGTGATTAGTTATGGTACCTCAAGAGATGTGTTAATCAGTTTAGTTCCGAAACATTCTAAAGATAATTCTGCTGAAAATAAGGCGGGTGCTAAATCAATTCAGGATGAGCTTGTGAGTCAGGTGCGTCAAGTATTACCTGATGCGACTGTTCAACAAGTTGATTATATTGGCCCCCAAGTTGGCCAAGAGCTTGCTACAAAAGGTGCGTTGGCGATTGTTATCGCATTGCTAGGCACGATGATCTACATTGCCTTGCGTTTTGAGTTCCGATTTGCAATTGGTTCTACTGTTGCATTAATTCATGATCCGGTTTTAATTCTGGGTATTTTTTCATTTTTTCATATCGAGTTTAATTTGATTGCGTTGGCTGCTGTGCTGACTGTTATTGGATATTCATTGAATGATACGATTGTCATATTTGATAGAGTGCGAGAAAACTTTCGTAAATTACGCAAGGCAACTCCTGTCGAAGTGGTAAATCAAGCAACAAATCAAACGCTTTCACGTACTATTATGACTTCCGCATTAACATTAATGGTCGTGTTTGCCTTGTTTTTCTTGGGCGGCAGCATGTTAGAAGGTTTTGCTTTGGCATTAATTATCGGAATTATTATTGGTACCTATTCATCTATCTATATCGCGGGATCGTTGGCGTTATCATTGGGCTTGACGAGACAGAATTTGCTTCCGACACCAAAGGAAGAATTAGATGATAGACCCTAACAAATTGTTTGTTCTGAGAGGTTACGATTTTCAATGAAAGATAGGCAGCAGCGACATGAAGTTACGGCGACACGTCCGCCATTACCTTTGTATGGATCTTTAATTGCAAGAGTTATTAGTGAAGCTAAAAACAACTTTGTGACAGGATTAGAGAGTGTAGAAAAGTTCAAACAAATACATAGTTCTTTAGTTTTAAAGCATGATGCTGAAACTCCTCTGTCTTTAATGAAAGAAGATTGTTTTCGACATGACATGAATCACATTGCGAAGAGTAATTTACTTTCTGGATGTTCTCCTAAAGGACATCAAATGACTTCTTTTTTTCATGATATTGCGTACAATCCACATGCTAATCTTAGTTATATTGTTTCAGTTAACCAAAATTCAGTATATAGTGATGCTGCTGCTGATGGATTCAATGAATTATGCTTACAAGAAGGATCTGGAACGATAGGTCCGTATCAAATTAGCGTAGAAAAAATAATTACTCTTCAAGACAATATTTATCAATCACAATTATTCATTCGGTTCAATGAAACAGATTTAGAAAATATGCGGCCAGTTGATATGGGTGCGCATTATTATAAACAGATTAATATTATTGTCATCGATTTGGAAGACGGTGACACTATTCAGCTAAAAGATGATCATTCTAATGTGCTCAAGGATATTTTGTGGCAGCTTGCGGGAATGTCGGAACACATTCTTTTCCAATGTGCCACTGGCGTCAAGTGGACTGGACAGCTTATTTTACTGCTGGAAATTTTTAAAAATTATTCTCAAGTGTTTTCAACACAAGATCCTTGTCGCATTTCTGAGGAAATTCATCGTATTTTAGCGAGGATTCGATTGGATAGACCCGCTTTTATCCTGAATGAGGAACAGTTTTTTGACGCTATTCGAAATGCAGATATATTACATCGCTATGTGTTACAAAAAGGTTATCATAACAATCCGACTCCAAAAACGATTGAGCATACGTCGCGGATAGAAATAAGAACCGAATATTTTTCATCAAAAAATTTAAATTCTCCTAACGGTATGTTTTCTCGCAAGATGTCTATGTTAGATTCTAGTAAGTCTGAAAGTGTTAATGTGTTTTCGCATAAGCCGACATCCTATTGACATGAGAACATTTCCTGAATATGAATCATTTGACGGCTTAGGACTGGCAGCCTTAGTTCAGCGAGGGGTAGTCTCACCAGCTGAATTATTAGAGGCGGCGATTGAGAGAGTTGACACTTACAATCCTAAGCTAAATGCTGTGATTCATACTTTCTACGAACAAGCCAAACAAACAATTAGTCATGGTCCTGTAGAAGGGATTTTTCAAGGCGTCCCTTTTTTATTAAAAGACTTGTTGGCAGATTATGCAGGTGAGCCATTAAGTTCTGGCAGTCGATTTACGCATTCTTGGAAGCCTGATAAAGATAGCGAGCTAGTTAGTCGCTTCAAAAAAAGTGGATTAATTATTTTTGGAAAAACAAATGTTCCCGAATTTGGTTTGAGTCCTGTTACAGAATCTGTTCTGTGGGGGCCTGCACATAATCCTTGGGATATTTCGCGTTCCCCTGGTGGTTCTAGTGGAGGTTCTGCCGCTGCTGTTGCTGCAGGTATGGTTCCTATGGCACATGGAAATGATGGCGGTGGTTCTATACGCATACCTGCATCTTATTGCGGTTTATTTGGTTTTAAGCCTAGTCGTGGACGCAATCCTTCAGGGTCAAGCATAATGCGAACGTGGGAAGCCATGGTGGTTGAGCATGTACTAACACGTAGTGTGCGCGATAGCGCGGCCATGTTGGATGTGTTGGCAGGTCCAGAGATAGGCTCATCTATTGCATTGCCCGCGCCAACAGGGTCTTATCGAGAATGCTTAAATAAATCTCCCGGGAAATTACAAATTGCCTTGAGTGAACAACCTTTTTTTGCAGGCACAGTGAGTGAAGAATATATTCATCATTTGCATAAGGCAGGTTTGCTGTGTCAGGACTTGGGGCATGTTGTAGAACCTGTTACGTTGACCATTAACAGTCATGATGTTGCAATAGCATATACAACGGTATTAGCAGGCGAGATTGCAGCTACACTCAAGCGATTGACTGAGACAATGGGGCATAAGCCTAAGCATAGTGAATTAGAAATCCAAACTGAGATACTCAGCTGTATTGGCCACAAAATGAAAGCGTCTGACTTTGCTTGGGCTAGAGAAGTTTTAGAAAATGCTGCACGCCATATGGCAGAATTTTTTCAAGATTATGATGTGTTAATGATACCGACAATGGGAGTGGAGCCTCCGCGAATAGGACAATTAAAGCTAGATATGTTTGAGAATGCGATATTAGAAGTGTTAACGCATGTTCCTCTCTCGCCATTGATAAAAAAAGCAATGGAGTATGGCTCAATAAAGAATTTTGCCAATATTCCATTTACTCCTATTTTTAATATTAGCGGTCAACCAGCCATGTCTGCGCCTTTATATCAAGGTAAACAAGGCTTACCTATAGGAATACAATTTGCAGCTAAGATCGGCGCTGAAGAAATACTTTTCCAGCTTGCTGCTCAGCTCGAAAAAGCGATGCCGTGGTTTGAAAGAAGGCCGTTGATAAATGAGACTATTCAGAGTGAGGTTAAATAACCTCAGTTATGGATAAGAACCCAGTTAAAGCAGCGTCTTTCAGCCGAATACTGCGTTGAAATCTTGAAAAAAACACTTATGTAGAATAACTACACGCGTATTTTTTTCAAGATTTCGCCTTGTCTTCGGCTAAAATACTTGCTTTAACTGGGTTCTTATCCATAACTGAGGTTAAATAATCCAAAATGGCCGTATTCTTTAAATACGGCCAAAAAACTTTGAAAGTGTGGCCGTATTATTCGAAATAAGGCCAATTTATGTTAAATAATGAAATGAAACTGGCCGTATTAAATCAATTGAGGCAAGAATTACAGCCTATTAGTTTACCGCAATTACTTAAAAAATTATCTTCTCAGTGGATCAACTAAACGAATGGCTTAGTGTAGTGAAGAGGGTTAGATAGCTGCTACCTGAAATCTATGACTATTTTAAGCTGGCACTTTAATTTGGCCAACAACCTCTTTATTTTATATTTTTTAATAAGAATTTTAAGATCTTAGGATTGGCAGCCACGATATGGCCTGTTTTCAGAAAGTCTTCACCGCCTTTGAAGTCGGAAACTAATCCGCCCGCCTCCTTGATGAGTAGAACACCTGCTGCTATATCCCAAATTTTTAGCCCCATTTCCCAGAAGCCATCGAATCTTCCGCAAGCAACATAGGCTAAATCTAGGGCGGCTGATCCTCCACGTCGTATATCTTTGCAAGTTTCTAATACGGATAAAAGAGAGTCCATATAGGCACTTTTTTCATCAGAAGAGGTAGTGTGGGGTGAGCCGGTTGCCAGTAGGCACTGGTCAGGAATTGTGCGTTTGCTAACGCGAATTCGCCTGTCGTTTAACTGGGCGCCTTTTCCGCGGCTAGCGGTAAAGAGTTCTTGGCGAACAGGGTCATAAATAACACCTTGCTCAATTCTGCCCTTGCGCATGACGGCAATGGAAACAGCAAAATGAGGAACACCATGTATAAAATTTCGGGTACCGTCTAAGGGGTCAATTATCCAAGTATATTCATCACCTTGAACTTCAGCCCCTTCTTCACCAATGATGCCGTGATTTGGGTAGGTTTTGCGGATAATAGCAACAATATCGCGCTCTGCTTGTTGATCAATGTCAGTCACGTAGTCGTGCGGTCGCTTTTCGCTGATATGTACTGTATCTAAGCGATCAAGTGCGCGAATAATGGTATTGCCAGCGGCACGCGCTGCACGTACGGCTATGTTAACAAAAGGATCTTTCATAGTATTTTTATAGAACAGGTTTCAAAATTAGGAGGTTAACTATAGCAAAGATTGGAGTTTAGTGAAAATTAATTTTTTGGCCAGCTCTTGAAATGCATGGTAACAGGGGGCACTATCCTAAATTCGGCAGTTAAAAAGTAGGTTGTTTTATTTGCTTATTGCTTACTAGTACCGTTTCCATTTAATTTTGACCGGTTGCATCTCATCTTGCATTTATCTTTGAGCGATTAGTCTTTCAAAAAATGCTCGAGTTAGCGGAGCTAGCCCTCCGCTTTTTTGAAAGACTAATCGCTCAAATCTAAACGCAATCTGAGCGCAACCGGTCAAAATTAAATGGAAACGGTACTAGAGTGAGTGCTAAACATAGTGAAAGGGAGATGACTGTGCCACTGGCCTTATCTGGATCTGACAAACTTTTCAAAGAATCAAGAAAATATTATTTTGGGTGTATAGCTGCGATATGTTTTGTTTTTCTAGTCATACAATTTTTTTATATTCCTTATGCCACACTGTCCATCGATGACTTTTGGCTTGCTTACCACACGTATCACTATAAAACTCTGCTTCCTTACCGAGACTTTGCTCCTTATAAAACGGTATTGGGTTATTATATTTTTCTTGTCCCGTTAAATTTTTCCTATGGCTTGCTTAAACCAATCTTTTTTATCAAGTATTGGCTAACGCTCATTAATGTTATTTTTTTACTGAGCACCACATGCTGGTTAAGAAAATTTTTTTCTTCAACGGCTATTTTACTTAGTGTGACATTAATTGTTTTTACACAAATATTTCTCAGCTATTCATCGGATATACGTGTTGACTTGTTGGCATATTGGTTATGCTTGATCAGTGTGATGTTTGTATTCGAAGAAAATTATTTTTTAGCGGGAATCGTTCTTGGGTTGGGATTTCTAGTTTGTCAAAAAGCGATTTGGTATTTTATTGCAATGAATGCCGGCCTGGCTGGGTGTTGGCTTGTCAATGAGCGCACATGGAGATTGATTAAAAATATTTTAGTATTTAATTTCTCTACCATAATAATTGTGTCGGCTTATATTCTGTTTTGGTCTTATTTTTCTAGCCTGAAAATTGTATTGCATAGTGTGTTTTACGAGGCTTACATTATTTCATCAGTAGATTGGTATACGGGGATACGAACGTATTTTTGGAATTTTATTATTACGAATAATCCAGGACTTTTTTTGTTGTGGCCATTTGCTTTGTTTGGATTATTTATGCTGCCTGCTAAAAGACATGTTTTTATTGCTATTTACGCGTCAGTGATATTGTTTTTTGTTTTTTCATGTAAGCAACCTTTTGCATATTATCCACTGGCAGCTGTTCCTGCTCTTTTTCTCCTGTATGCAGAATTCTTCACGTCTCTCCACAATGCTCAGTTTTCTTTTTTATTAGCAAGAATTAATAAGAAACTCATAATATGCTTTTCATTTTTTTATATAGCAGGGTTATTTTTCTTATTTCTTAAATTTACCTTTCCCGATGTTTATTTGATGATTGCATTAGTCCCTCTCTTATTGTGTGCTTCATTAATGGAAAACATAGGTGATGATATTCGCAATGCATTCATTGGCGTCATGTTCTGTTTGTTTTTTGTGATAGGAAATCTTTTCTCTCTTATTCAGTTTGTGAATTTTCTGGGAAGCTCTAATGGTCATTATCAAAAATCCATGATTTATCTAATGGATAATTTGTTAAATAAAGGTGATAGTTATGTTGCGGGCGTGCCATTACTTCTTGATGTAGAACAGCCCGTTCCCGGATTGGTGCATATTGTAGCGCCAGCGGTTGATTATCTTTTTCATCCATCCAATAAGCTCTATCCTGTTGTGACGTTAAGCTCGCTATATCTTGTGCCAGTGACGACTCAGCAGATTATCGAATCCATTAAAAATGCACCTATCAAGCTATACGTTGATAATGATCGCTTTCATTCATTACCACCCGAAATTCATCAGTACTTGGCGACTCAGTACCAACATTTCTGGGGAAGTATATTTCTCTACGCTCCACAAGTTGCCGCAGGTAATCAAAATCTGAAAATTAAATTTGACGGTAATTATAAGGTGCATACAAAAAAGAATAGTGTGATTAGTATTGATAACCAAAAAATAAAGCCGGATGAAATGATTCATCTTGTCAGTCGAAGTTATCTATCGAATGCGAGTGAGGCGTATCGTCTAGAGTTTATTTCAGAACAAGTAAAGTCAAATTTACTTGAGCCGAAATATAAAGATAATAACTGGCAACGTATGCTTAACTAAGGAGATAAGAAAGTGATTCATTTAAACAAAAAACATTATCCCTATTTAGAAGAAATTAATATTGCTGTTCTGAAACAAATTCCAATCAGCAAATCATTCAGTGCTGAGCAAGCTGTGTTGGATGTAGGATGCGGGCAAGCAAATCTATCTTTAGAAATCAAAAAAAAAGGATATTGTGTGTGGGGTGTAGAAGAGAATGAGTTTGCAGCGACAAAAGCGCAATCACGCATCGATAATGTGATTGTCAGAAACTTGATTGCATTTGATAAAATAGAGGAAGAGATCAAAGCAAAACAATTTGACTACATTGTTTTTTCGGATGTTTTGGAACATTTGTATGATCCACTTTCAGTCCTCAATTTTTATTTACAATTTTTAAAATCAGATGGGCGTGTAATTATTTCAGTGCCTAATGCGGTTGTATGGTCAAATCGATTGAGTTTTTTATGGGGAAAGTTTGAATATGATGATACGGGCGTCATGGATCGCACGCATATTCGTTTCTTTACATTTAAAACAGCAAAACAGTTGGTCGCTGCTGCGGGATGCGCTGTTTGTCATACTGACTTAAGTCCATTTATAGTTAGGGCATGTTTGCCTATCTTAAAAAAAATAATGATTAAAAAATCTGATAAAAATAATTCGAGCAGAGCAATTATCGATTCTCCATTTTATCGTCTGTACGAACGTTTTATTTATCCTATAGAGTATGCGGTTTCGTATTGTTGGCGAACGCTATTTGCTTTTCGTATTGTTGTTGTGGGAAAAAAATTAGGTTTGAAGTGATTCATTCCAGTGAGTGCTCAGTACCATGGCTCGCCTTAAACATTCATCACTGTTGATATAATCAAACTCTGCGAATCTTCCACAGAGTGTTACATCGATTGAAGAGAAATACTCTTTAAATATTTTAGTATTTTTTGTGTAATTAAGATCATAAACAGGATAACCATATTTCATCCGGGTGATATCGGAAACGATGATATCTTGTTTTTGAATTAAGTTAATACGGTCTAAATCGTTTGCGACTTTTTCTATCATTGACGCATTGCTGAGTTCGTGGATGGTGTCGCCAGGGTTAGTTGTTATTTCAGCAATCAGCGATGAAGTACCGGGTTTTATTAATTGTTTGCTAAAATAACCCATGTAGCATATGCGATGTGTTACGACATCCCTATCTGGAATGTAGATTGCGCTTTTATCCAAAAGGGATTCGTTATTCACGCCTAGCATAGCAATGTTGATGGTGTTGTAACGTAAATTTTCGACGGCGCTTTTAACAGTCGAAGGGATATTTTCAAAACAATGAATGGCTTCATGGATAGGGAAGGCAACAATAATTTTATCGTAATGTTTTGTTGTCTGACCGTCAGAGACTGCCCACTCATGTTTCATGCGTCGTATGGATTTTACGCGAAAATTACACGTCACATTCGATTCTTGCTTAATCAAACAGCGAACGAGCGCTTCCATGCCGCCGATCTTTGGATATTTGAAAAAGAGTTGATGTAAATAACCTTCAGTCTCAATGCCCATTGCTGATTTTACAACGTCATCTACGGGCGGTTTTGGAATGCGGTCCACCCATTCTAAACTTAATTGTTCAGATGAGAGATTCCATATTTTATCGTTATAGGGAATCAAATATTTTTCTGCGATAGATTTGCCAAATGTATAGTAGCACCATTCTTTTAAGTTAGTGGGTTTTGCAAAATCATTTTTGAGGTAATCAATCAGGCAGTCATAAGCTTCATGCTTGTCTAATGCGCCTATTCCATTTTCGAAGGGATATTTGACAAATCGACCGTTATAATAAATTTTATTGTTGCGCTTGCAGTGATTAATATTTTCGCCTAGTAATTTTTCAACTAGTTGATTGATTATTTCATGTTTTGAGAAAAGAATATGACCGCCAATATCATAACCAAATCCATCTTTAAAAAAAGTGCGGCAAAGGCCTCCTGGTGTTGTCTCTGCTTCTAATACTTCACTAGGGTGCCGAAGAAAATGTTGTATTGCAATACCTGTTATTCCACCGCCTAAAATCCCGACTTTCATTGGGTTTCTCCAGAAAAACGAGCATGCCAAATTCGTTTCCAAGTCCACCATGCACTTTGTAGAGGTTGTAAGGTACTGTTGCCAATTCGTTCATTGTAGTTGATAAAAATTTCTTTGAGCCTATAGTTTTTTCGAATAGGTTTGAGTAGTAACTCAACGGGAAAGGCAGCCCCTTTTTCATTCCAGGGCAGAGCATGAATCATTGTTTTGCGGTAGGCTCTCATGCCGCTATGCAAGTCGGTTATTTTTCGTTGGAATAACAGCGAGGCTAGGGCGGCGAATCCAATGTTTGCGATATAATTCATCCACTTCATCGCGGCAGGTTTGTTTTTTAATCTCGACGCATCGACCACATCATAATTTTCTTCCAGTATGTATCGAGCAAGCTCTGGGATTTTTTCTGCAGGATATGTGTTATCGCAGTCTAATGTAACAATCACTTTTCCGGTTGCTGATGTCAGTGCTTTATACATCGCTGGCCCATAACCTTCAGGTGGGTATTGTTTGATGACGCGCGCTCCTGCTTGTTGAGCTAGTTCAGCAGTTTGGTCTTGGCTTGAATCAACGACGAGTATTTCTGCTAGCGGGACAGCATGACGAATATCTTGAATAACTTTCACGATCGCTTTTTCTTCATTTCGAGTAATCATAGCAACCGTTAAATTTTCCTGAGATAATTCGCAATGCATCGTTAATCCTTGTTTATTCTTTTAACGATTGGTTAGTCTAGCTTAAAATCCCACTGAGCGCATTATTTTAAGAGAATTACATATGCTAAATAGTATTCGGATCATTCTTGTCAATACATCACATCCTGGCAATATCGGTGCTGCTGCGCGAGCGATGAAAACGATGGGTTTGTCTGAGCTTTATTTAGTGGCACCTAAATTATTTCCACATGATAAAGCAGAAGAAATGGCGTCTAATGCGGCGGATATCTTGATACAAGCTCATGTGGTACCTGATCTAGAGACGGCGATAGCAGACTGTGGTCTGGTTGTTGGGACAAGCACTCGTTCTCGGTCCATTCCTTGGCCAATGTTGACACCACGACAGTTTGCTGAAAAAGCAAAAGACGAGTCGGCTTCTACAAAAATTGCTGTTCTTTTTGGGCGCGAGCAGTCGGGTTTAACAAATGATGAATTACACAAATGTCATTATCATATTCAAATTCCGAGTAATCCAGAATATAACTCTTTAAATCTTGCAGCCGCTGTTCAAGTGATAGCATATGAGTTACAAGTTGCTTTTTCACTTTCAGAAAGTTCTTCAGCAAAGTGGGATTATCCATTTGCTAATTCGTTAGAAATGGAAGGTTTCTATGAGCACTTAGAAAAAGTGCTCACTCAGTTGGACTTTTTAAAAATAGAAGCGCCTAGACAGCTTATGGTGCGATTGCGGCGCTTATTTTATAGAGCGAGACCAGATGTCATGGAAGTAAATATTTTGCGTGGCATATTAGGATCGATTGATAAAAATATTAAAAAAGATTAAGGCTCTCTAAGAGTTATTTATTCGCAGAGCCTATGTTACTCTTTCATGCTGACTAACACATCTAACCCTTTTTTTACTGCTTCGCGTTCATTTAATTTGTCTAACCATGCGTTAATATGGGGAAGCTGATCGCTTGTCATTCCGAAACGTTCATATTCTTTTATCCATGGGAACGTCGCAATATCTGCAATAGAATAACTGCCAGCGATAAATTCATTTTCAGATAATTGTTTTTCAATAATTGAAAAAATACGCTTGGTTTCATTGTTAAACCGTTTTATAGCGTAAGGTACGCTTTCAGGAGCATGATACATAAAATGCTTAGTATTGCCCAAGGTAGGCCCAATTTTTGAATTTTCAAATAGCAACCACTGCAAGACATCAAACTTGTCAGATTGCGTATTAGGCATAAGGTTGCCACTTTTTTCAGCCAAATATAAAAGTATTGCCCCTGTTTCGAAAATAACAAATGATTTATTGTTTGGTCCATCACGATCTAATATTAATGGAAAAATACTATTCGGAGTCGACTTTAAAAATTCCAATTCCAGTTGCTCAGTATTGTTTTTAGAAACAGGAAACACAGAATAGTTTGCTTTAATTTCTTCTAGCATAATCGCAATTGTGTGAGCACTGGGTGTAGGTGATCCATACAACTCAATCATAAAATCTCCGGAATTTTTG
>Ga0207030_1021_pt1 | contig 48827 bp, 38 predicted proteins | sample Alteio_BWMinCont_40_FD_153260 | JGI IMG/M metagenome (GOLD analysis project Ga0207030, IMG submission 153260) | Enriched cells from forest soil in Barre Woods Harvard Forest LTER site, Petersham, Massachusetts, United States -... | ecosystem: Environmental > Terrestrial > Soil > Temperate forest >... | reverse complement strand
AAGGGGGGATAACTACTTAGGTTAGCGCATATGGGATTTTACAGAGAGACACTTGCGCAATTGATGCATTTTTTGCACAACTATTCTCTTTTGACCATTAACAACTGAACCAATAGTCGCCTATATAGTCCACTCTCTAATGAATCTCGAAATATCACACAGGAATACTTTTTTTTAGTTATGACATCCTGAAAACGCAACACCGAGATAAAAGTAGTCATCGTACTCTCTCCACAGAGAGTCGCTGTCGCAACGCCGGACTGCGAATGCAATTCCCAGCTATCATCTTTGTAATACAAGTTGCGAATTGAGTTTAGCCCTTTTAGATAACCACGATCCCACAAGACACGCACTCCATAACCCAGCACGACACACAACAGCAATACTTTGATCCAAAATGAGATCGTTAAATAAAAAATAATCCCTACATTGCAAATCAATGTGAGCAATATAAAAAAAATAAATTGCCAAGATGGCTTAAGATGTATGTCTATGTTTTGCATGCTCACGAATTTGATGAATAAGGTTAGTGAATTCTGGTTGAGCTGACTGAGTGCGTCCTGTCAACCATTCAAACAGCTCTTGGTCATTACAATCTAATAATTTAACAAATAAATCCTGGTCTTTTATAGATAATTTCAGGTAAGCTTCTGCAAGGAAATTACCTAATAATACATCAAGTTCCAGCATGCCGCGTCTGCATGACCAATATAAGCGCGGAGGGATGGTTGCATTCATCATGCAAACTCCAAAAGCTGATATATACTCAATAAAGAGTATGACGTCCGCGAGTATATTCGCGGATGGACGACTACGGAAAAATACAGCATGGGATACCCTATGACAGACAGTCCTGAGCATTCTACATTACAAAGAAAACTTATGCATTCGTTAGATGTCCTTGATATGCATGATCCGAAGCTAGCGACTGAAATAAAAAACATCAACGTCGCACTTGAGCACGTATACATTCCTGAGGATGATTACTCTAATGTACTGGGATTTATTTTATTACTGCTACACCTACACCCCGTCATCATGCATAATTCTAGGGACCAAGAGTTAAAGGAATTATGTATAGAGTGTGTTGAATGCCTGACGCCTGAGAAGCAAGATCGTAGTTCGGGAATTCGCAGGAGTTACTAGTACAAAAAAACCGTCGTCCCGCGGCTTGTCCGCGGGACGACGGGTATTCCTGTGTTTTTATTCGCTATTTGACAGCTCGCTCTAGATAAGTCACAAACTAAGATTGTTTTCTTCAACGACTGACAAAGCCTCTAGCGGCGCATAATGCAAACTAAGATAATTTTTAATATTATTCCTGATACTTTCTGTTTCCATGACTAACAAAGGTATATCCTCTAAATGCCGAACAATCATCTCAACACTCCCTGGCTCTTTAAATAAAGACAAATACTGAAAAGCAATATCCGTCGTATGATTTATTAAAATAGCATTTAAACAACCCTCCAGTAATTTTTCTTTTCCATACAGTGGCAGAATATCAAATATTTCAGCGAGCGCAGATAATTTAAAGCAATCGCGCTTGATTTGATTTTCTCTGAAAGGTACCCAGGCAAACAGATCATCTTCTGCAAGAAAGTTTAGATTTAAGTGATCACAATATTCAAACAACATTTTGTCTAATTTGAATGAGTCACTTTCAAGCGTTATATAGATATCAAACAATCCCGCCAGCAACGCGGTTGTATAAAATTCTTGATCATCAACAGGTCTCCTTAATTTCCAACGAAAGCTCTTCATTAAAAAAGCTTCGATTGACTCTTTCGATACTTGTTGAAAAACAGTCATAATACTTTTTTTATCATTAAAAATAGTTAAATCTTCCAAATCGAGAATCGATTCGACTCTTTCTAACAACAGCTCAGCAGACCACGGTGACAACGGCTGACCGTGCTGACAAATGAGCTCGGTCAATCTTGCCAAGACTTGTTTATCTTCTACATGTTGCAACTTATCATGGAAGAATTCTTCGTGACGAAGAATTTTTGAAAATAACTTCATTGGAGCTTTATTTTTTTCGAGTAAAGGTTCTTGCTCCAGCCAACGATTCACGCACGATAAAACTTCTGCACTATCTAGCTGCGAAGCAAAATGTTCGAGTAGATAAATATAAATGTTATCTGGCATCCCATTAAACAATATTTTCAATCTTGATCCTAGCGATGATGAATCTTGTGGCAACAAATAAGGTGAAAAAAATTCGAGAGTTTGTATAACCTCTAACGGGCCCTCGTCTCTCGTCATTAACGTACAGGCATTCACCAACCGATCAGCGGTTTCAAATAAAATTTCATGCTTTTGACTATCATCGAAATCAGGTAAAAATAACTGAGCAAGCTTTCCAACGAGTAACATAGGTGTCTCGTTAGGATTGATTAATGAATAATATATTTTGATAGACGCAATAGCAGCCGACTTAATATCTGCATGTTGTGAGTGTTTTAAAAAATAGGGATAAAGAAAATTAATAAAATGGTATTTAGAAGATAAATTTTTCTCAACTCTATAGTTTAACCTATGCAGCCTATTCAGATTAGTCAGACACTCCAAAAAATCAGGTACCGATAAAAACGTCATTAAATGCGCTATTTTTGAAAGCTGAGCACTTTTTTCATCGCCCCCACTATTTAAAAATTCATTCCGCAAATTATTCAGTTGAGAATGAATTTTTTCCATCGTGAGCGTTTTGAAGATTGGATTGAAAATTTTTTCTAGATATTTTATTTTTCCATTGTAATCAACTGCCTCATATAGTAATGGCAACACCTCTAAGCTCTGCGACTCACCCAACAAAGCATGTAAATAATATAAAAAAACGGTGACGCCTTTATACGAATAGTATTTTCGTTCCTCTAAGGGAACTCTAAAAAGATTTATTAATTCTCTTTTTAATTCTTCTCTATGAGGCGCACTTAATACTTTAACAAAATACTCAGACGTTGAATAACGTTCCTCACACGAAAACACTTTGCAGATCATTGAAATTTTATCGTATTGAATCGTTGGAAATAATAAGTATTCAACCATTTGTTCTTGAATTTGATTTGGAAGCATACCCATAATATCCGGCAAAGATAACCCAAATAATAATTTCGTTTTCAAATCATCAAAGAATTTTATGATATTAAATGGGTTATCTGGCTCACATGAATAAATTGCTGCAACATTATCTAAGATGGTTCTTTTCATACAATAGTGTGCGCGTTTTTGAATGGCTTGATGTAAATCTACATTGCCATGTAGGTAATTTTGAAAAAATGACATTCTTAAACAGTATAGATAAAGCAAAGCACGTATCTTTCCATTGGCACTTGTTGCTAGATCAGCCAAACTAATTAGTTCATCAAAAAGATCTTTGTTCCGGTATCGATAGGGATGCGATGCATTTAGACGTTTGAACAAAAATCGACTGTCCGATGTTGCGACGGATCTTGAAATCAGCGCAAACTCAGATCGCTCATTCAGCTCTTTTGAGGTTTTTATTAGTGAAAACAAGCCATTAGACAACAAGCAGTCAAGTATAATATCCTGTAGCTCATTAGGTAATTTACGAGTCAATGCCATTTTGAAATTCCATTTTCATCCATAAAAAATCGTAGGCATTGTAGCAGGTAATTTAACAACTTGTGTAATTAAATAAACTATCTCATAATTCTTGAAATCTGACTAAGGATACATTATGCAACCTGAATTTCTTGATTTTCTCTCCAGTGAATTACAAACACTTAAAAATACCGGTTTATTTAAAGACGAACGTGTCATCACTTCTCAACAACAAGCGTTAATCACCGTAGAAAATGGTTCAGACGTTTTGAATTTTTGTGCTAACAATTATTTAGGATTAGCGAATAATAAAAATTTAATTGCTGCCGCACAAAAAGCAGTGGAAGAACATGGCTTTGGTATGTCATCTGTACGTTTTATTTGTGGAACGCAAGATGTACATAAAGAACTAGAAAAACGTATTAGTCATTTTTTACAACTGGAAGACACCATACTCTATTCTTCCTGTTTTGATGCAAACGGTGGATTATTTGAAACATTGTTAGGGCCTGAAGACGCTATTATTAGTGATGCGTTAAATCATGCAAGCATTATTGATGGTATACGTCTTTGCAAAGCACAACGGTTTCGCTATGCCAACAATGACATGAAAGATCTACAACAAAAATTAGAAGAAGCAAAAAATTCTCGCTTTCGAATAATCGCAACCGATGGTGTATTTTCTATGGATGGCATCATCGCCAACTTACCGGCTATTTGTGATCTTGCGGAACGATATCATGCAATGGTAATGGTAGATGACTCTCATGCTGTTGGATTTATGGGCGCAAATGGACGAGGCACACCTGAATATCATCATGTCATGGATAGAGTCGACATCATCACTGGCACACTGGGGAAAGCACTGGGTGGCGCCTCAGGTGGCTATACAAGCGGTAAACGTGAAGTCATTGAGTGGCTACGACAACGTTCTCGGCCTTATTTGTTTTCGAATACATTAGCGCCTGTGATTGCGGCAACATCCATCAAAGTGTTAGATATGTTGGAACAAAGTCATGATCTGCCAAAGCGTTTACATGAAAATAGTTTATATTTTCGTAATGGCATGCAAAAACTGGGATTTAAATTAATACCGGGGGAACACCCTATTATACCTGTTATGTTAGGCGATGCAGCGCTTGCCAAGCAAATGGCTGACAACCTCCTTAATGAGGGTATTTATGTCATTGGATTTTCGTATCCAGTCGTGCCACAAGGACAAGCACGAATACGCACTCAAATGTCAGCAGCACATGAAAAATCTCATTTAGATAAAGCGATTGCGGCATTCGAAAAAGTTGGTAAAAAATTAAATATTATTTAGGAAACAAACATGAAAGCACTTGTAAAAACAAAAGCTGAGCCTGGCATCAGCCTTGAAAACATTCCCACGCCTGAAATCGGCCACAACGACGTACTCATCAAAATTAAAAAGACTGCCATCTGCGGAACAGACATTCACATTTATCAATGGGATGACTGGGCTAAAAGAAATATTCCCGTCCCTCTTACAATTGGCCATGAGTTTGTCGGTGAAATTGTTGAAACAGGTCAAGATGTAAAAAGTTTTAAAATAGGTGATCGCGTGTCAGGCGAGGGGCACATTGCCTGTGGGTTTTGTCGCAACTGTCGCGCAGGCAGACGTCACATTTGCAGAAAAAACGAAAGTGTTGGCGTAACCCGGCCAGGTTGTTTTGCTGAGTTTTTATGTATTCCCGCAGTGAATGCCTACCCTATCCCCCCCTCTATTTCTGATTTACAAGCTGTCATTTTAGATCCCCTAGGAAATGCGACACACACCGCACTTTCATATGAAATGGTTGGAGAAGATGTGTTAATCACAGGTGCTGGCCCTGTAGGCATGATGGCGACAGCTATCGCTCGCCATGTTGGAGCTCGTCACATCGTGATTACCGATGTAAATCCTTATCGATTAAATTTGGCAAAAAAAATGGGCGCGTCACTTGCACTCAATATTCAAGAAACATCTCTTCGAGAAGCCATGGACGTATTAAATATGCGTGAAGGCTTTGATCGCGGATTAGAAATGTCAGGAAACCCATCCGCTTTTAACAGCATGCTAGAACATATGAATCATGCAGGAAAGATAGCTTTACTCGGTTTTTTACCTGAAAGTACGCAAATAAATTGGAGTCATATTATCTTCAAAGGATTGAACATCAAAGGAATTTACGGCAGAGAAATGTTTGAAACATGGTATAAAATGATTTCGATGCTACAAGGCGGCTTAGATATTTCTGATGTGGTGACTCATCAATTTAATTTACATGCTTATGAAAAAGCATTTGAAACCATGTCTGCAGGGCAATGTGGGAAAGTGATTATTAACTGGGATTAATAATTTTAAGGTATGTGAAATGGATGCACTATCAGAAATTAAATCTACTGAACAGTATGTAAATGAAATTGCAAAAGATGGCGTCACTGTTGTTAAAAATATGTTTCATAAAAAACAATTGCAGCTGCTAAAGAAAGAAGTAAACGACATCTATTCTATAGTCAGAAATAAAATTGCTAATCTCAGCCGGCCATTGAAAAAACATTCAGACATAACAGAGCGTTACTTAGGTAGACTTGATTTTAAATGTGGATTCACTGCAAATATTTTTGAAGAAACGGCACAACCCATCATTCAGTTAATCAACAATTTTTCTCCCACTATTGATTTTAGACATTACTGGGGAGCCATTCCTTCCGTGAGTGGCGCCGGATCGACTAATATGCACAGAGATGTGTACCCCATCTTAAATACCACAGAGGGTGTTAACTTGGGCTCATTAGATGTCAGCTTACCACCCTATTATTTTACCGCATTAATTCCCTTAGTTAACATCACACTTGAAAATGGTCCTACAGAATTTATCAAAGGCAGTCATCGCAGGCTAATCGTTGATGCCAATCAAGAAGATATCTATGCCCCCTTGTTATCACCGGGTGATATTGTTATTTTTGATGGGAGAACATTACATCGAGGTGCAGCAAATCAATCGGCTGATGAAAGACTAGTGGCTTATATTACGTTTGCTGCTGAGTGGTATCATGATCAAACGTTTATGATTAATCACTACATGTTTCCTAAGTTGTCAGTTGTAGGGCGATGAAATGTTTATAACTTACTGAATCGAACAGTAAGACCATTTAGATCGCCTTCTCTCCTCCCCATCTACTGATTGATCTTCGCAAGGATCATCATTCAAGCTACTCAATTTTCTTATAAAGCGTCCCATCATACAGCATATATTTATTTCCGCTGTTTGCGCTGTATAGACCCACTCGAGATCCCTGAACGTTATCCTTACATTTTGTGTGGTAATAATTATTGAAATACATGACATCATATTTTATTTCGTCAGGATTTCGGATCACAATAGAATTATCACCAACCCTAAAAATAGTTTCTAATTCTTTTTCATTAATTCTGACGCGTCGATAATTTCCTTGATATTCAATTGGAATATCTTTTGTTAACGTATTGAAGTCATAATTTTTAAGAAATTGAATATAAGATTTCTGCGTATAATCCGGAACTTTATCAAAATCATGATAACCAAATTGACCATAAATAATGTCATACACTTCTTCTTCGTTGTTACTAAATGTAATGTACCCTTCTTTTTTCTTCGTAGAATACGCCCAAATATTGCAGCCGCTGTAGGACAATCCTTCATAACCATAAATAATATCATCACCGACTTGACGTATCTCTATCGTTAAACCATTCAGTAAACGATTAGATGCCGCTCGTGCTTTTGTTATATCAACCATAATCTGAAAAACAGGTTGCTCGACAATATTTTCTATCAACGTTTTCATGTCATTCAGCGTTGTATAATATCCATTGCTATAACAAAAATATCCATGATCTAATATTGCAATCGATGGATAATCATATTTATCCGATAAATCTTGAATATAGACATTCTCAACTTTTTTTCGAGCAAAGTGGCTGGCTTGTAATTTAAATTGCTTAATGATGTATTTTTGATAAAGATCTTCAATATCAAGTTGGTAAATTTTTTCGATAATATAACCCAAAAACAGAATGGCTATTTCTGAATAATGAAACTTACAGCGATTTGCATAAATTGGAGTAATGTTTTTTTCACACATTTCTAAAAAATATTTTTCATCAGGAATGCTGTGATGCTTGAAAGGATTACCAAGCTCAACACTTGCTAGCTCTTGATCTGACAAATCAAACGTGTACGGTAAGCCACTGTAATAACTGCATATATCTCTAATCGTAAATTGACTACCAATGATTTTCTGAAATTTTTGTAAAAAATCTTTAGATGGCTGATTTTGACAAATACCGTCAAAAAAAGCTTCATCATCTACAATTACATTGAGATCAAAGTGCTCTTTTAAAAATGACAAACAAACATAGGTTGTTAATAATTTTGTGAAAGAACCCGCACAGTACACTCGGTCTTTATCGACCGATCCGATAATTTGAACACCCATAGGTATGAATTCCTTTTTAACGAATGAATCTATCCAGTTTTATCTCATTGATGGAAAGCATTTTTTCTTTTCCGCGGGCATATTCTAATTTTTTCGCAATTTTCCTCGCCTCATCCAGTGATGGACTAGCAATAATGCGTCTGCCAAAAACTTCTTGTGAGTTCACAATTTCCTCGTTGGCAATTTGCTGCTTGTGAGCTTGTAAATAACGACTAAAAACATCTAATTGTTTTAAATGTTTGTATTCCTTTATTTTTCCAATCTCCGCATAGTTAGCCAGAAAAATCTCTTGGCCGTCTTTGCCCGAAGCAACCCAATTATTCGTTACTAACTTATAAACTTGGTTGATATCCAATGGCTGCTGATCCAGCAGAACATATCGCAAGCGTGATCCGCGAGGTTGATTTATATCATAACTATAAACTAATCGCGAGGATGGGTGTAATAGTCCAGCACGCTGCCCCCAATTCGTTAATCCTACCCCTAGCTCTAATGCGATTAATAAGTCTTTGCCGGTGACATTTATTGTCACTAGATATTGTGGGAATGGTAAAACAGAATGAATATCACTGACTGTTATCACACCAGAAGGCAGATAAGAGCGAACCCCGCCTCCATGAAATAAACCAATATACTCAGAATCTCCCGTTTCTAAGCGTATCGCATCGACCATCGCATCTGCCATAATACGCGTTATAAAAGTATCATTATATCTTGCCTGCCCTGCATGATTGTCTTCTTGCGGATCCCAATCACATCCAGAGAAACGTGACTTGATATTTAAGTTAATCACTTCTTTATGGATATCCATTTTTAATTCTTGATTAATCATCAAATTAATTTTATTTAATATATTTTTAGTATTAAAATCTTCAGGCAATGCGGATAGCACCGGAAATAATTCACCACTGAACTGAATGTTATTATTTTTATTTATCTGCATGCCAATGCAGCCAATGTAATTCGCATTATATCCAGCATGCGACAAGGCTGACCCTGTATTAGTATCTACATAAAGCGGTTCTACTGTATGAGAATGCCCACCCAAGATAAGCACGTTTCGAAATTTTTTGACAAGTTGCTTGTCTAGCTCAACACCTAAATGACTTAATAGAACAAAATAGATGTTTTCATTGGGAAATTCATTTTGAATATCGTGAATTTTATTTTCAATGCATTGTATTGTTTCTAAAAAGTTGAGAACTTGTATGGATTTAACAGTATCACTTGTATGCTTCATTTCATAAGGAAGCAAACCCATAAATACAAATTTTTGAGAGTTATTCTCAAATAAATAATGCGACCTAAAAAGTTTTTTCAATGGCGATGCTTCATTAATAAATTGTATATTAGAAACAACAATAGGCACATGTAACTGCAGAATCAACTTTTCTAATTGCTCTTCGCCATAATCAAAATCATGATTACCCAGCGCAATCACTGAATTGTTACTATATATTTTTTTTAACACTTGAATTTCAAAGTCACCTTTTGTGAAAGATGACTGAATAGTTGGACCTAAAAAATCGCCAGAAAATACAGATATTGCATTGGGATTTTGTTTTTGTAATTGCTTAAACAAAAAAACAAATCGTGCAACACGGCTTACATTGCCATGTATGTCACCTGTAAACAGAAATTGTTGAATGCTATTAGTGGTCGTCATGCTCAGCCTCTTGTATTCTGATAGACGATAACTATTATTATAACAAGAATTAGCCAGCCTGGCGTTGTTGCATAAATCATAAATCCCCTCCACTCCACGCTTTTTGTGGAGGGGAGGGTTAGGGAGGGGAGGATAAAAACTCTTCGAAATTGCATGATATGATAAATTTATCCTCTAATCGCCTCCTCTCCCCAGCCCTCTCCTCCATAAAAAGCATGGAGGAGAGGGTGAAATTTGATTTATGCAACAACGCCAGCCAGCCTAGGGCATTCCAATAATTGATTAATAATCAACTACTTTTAAGTTTTTTGTTTCTTAGATACATGCTCAGTTTTTTCATCCACATCTTCCATCTTGATATCCGTATCAGCAATTGTCGATTGTATTTGAACTTTAGGTGGAGGAAATAAAACTAAAGACTTTCGCTGCAGTAACAACGTAGTGATATATTTCATGTAACTTACTTCTATCCACAATTCAGAATGAATCAATTCTTCATTTAAGTTTTCAACTATTTTTTTATTTCTCTTAATTTGCAATCCATGATTCACCGTCCACGAAAATATCTTCTCTAGTCCAAAAGCATTGGCTTCTTGCAATAAAGAGAGGGCCTTAGCATTATTTCTCAGTCGATAATATAATATATAAAACATTGTTGAATGATGACTTTTCTCATCAATGATTTTTTTCATGTCTACAAATATCTGTTGAAACGGACAAAAATCATATTTTGTAAAGAAGCCTAAGAAGCCTTCATCCACATTGATAGAATATGTTTGCCAGACGTTTGGACTATCTAATTTGAACATTTCCTCAGGGTATTTACCCCCTAAGAAATTTTTCCAAGATTCACGATTCACTATCATATCAATAATCATTAAAAGATTCGTATCATGCTTATCTAGCTTTTTCCAGAAATCATTCTGACCCACCAAATCAATTAAATAAAAAATAAATTGAAATCCCCATACAATCGCAGCTATTTGCTCACCATTTTTTTGAGCTTTTCTTTCTTCAAAAATCCAAACAAAATCCATATCCGTTAACTGCCAAATTGTTTTTGACATATCAAATTTCTTCTCTGCAGTTAATACTTGTCTCAAGTAGCGAACGATATCTTTATGAATAATCGAACTGCTTATCCAGATATGTAATAAATCATGCCACGATAATAAAAAATCATGCACAGCTAAATCATGCGGCTTAGGGCTACGCACTAAATCAGGGTGAGTGAGCTCAACAGGACGAGATTGGGCAGGTTGGTTGAATTTTTGAGGCGTCTCATCAAGATAACGTATTAGTCTTGTTGAAACCTGCCCTGCTGTAAAAAAGGGAACTGTCGCATCTTTTTTGGAATACGTATGTTCTGATAATTTATTTAATACAGTCATCGTTGGAAGTATCATGCATAACAAAGGGCTGTCAGAATTATTTTCATCATAATCAGGAGAAATTGCAAAACTTGGAATTTGCGAACGCGGCCTGATTAAAGAAGTAAACAGTGCAGCATCTTGTGTAGCTTTTGTTGACTGAAAAAACGATGAGTCAACAGAAAAACTATTTCCTGGATAACGCTGATAAGCTAAATACTGAGAATAAGAGCGTTCTCTTTCTTTGATAAAATTTAACAAATCATTCTTCGCTGCTTCTTGAATATCTTTCTCCTTTGCTGACAAATTTATAAAACTAGAAAGCAATTTATCACGCTCACCACTCGGCACAGTACGCTTCAGAATATATTTTTTTAATGCGATTAAAAATGGCTCACGGGTGAGCTGGGCGCCATCCATAATGCCATCGTATAAAAATAAGATTTCACGCTGCCGAGAAAAATTAATGCTGAAATAACATCTTTCGTTTTCAGGCAGCGCTTGAACGGATTGATAAAATTTTTCTAAATTTTCTGGTGTTAAAAACTCAATGGAAGCAGGATCGTAAGGTTGTTTTTCTGTAAAACGATGTTGTTTAACTTGCGTCGTTAATTCTGTGCGAGCTTGTTTTAATAATAAGGCAGTTGCCATTTCATTTTTGGTAATTTTTCCTTTGCGCAATGCTTTATAAATATTACGATCAAATTCGGAATCGCCAAAATCCATCTGTAACCACAACCCTTTTTTTATTAAATCAGCGTACTCAATAAATTTATTTCCCCAAGGCTCTTTTAAGAAACGCATGGGATGCGACTCATCCTTCACCATTTTGAGAGCTTCACCGGTAAACGTTTTTTGCTTTTTTTTGCGATAAGCGCGTTGAAATAAACGTGCAGCTTGCTCACGAAACATGTTTTCGACTAAGCGCCAATATTCTTCGTGGAGTTGAGCTGCATACACAGATATTCTTTGATAATTCATAGAATAATCAGCAAGTTGGCGAGTGGTTGTTAACATTAACTTATCTCTTTGAAGGAATTTTGAGTTGGTATATTTTAGCACTATTCATCAAAATATCAATATATATTGATCACAACTTGACTTGCAAAGATAGTGCGGCCAGTATGCCGCTTTATTCTGATTTGATATGTTATGACGCAAAAAATGCCTGCCCCACTCTTCTGAATCGCCGAATCTAGAATAATAACTCATTGATTTAATTCAAAATTATTTTTTTGCATTATTTTTACGGACAGGTATAATTGGTGCACCTAGGGAGTTCAGTAATACAGTCCGGAGGATTGTGACAATTCTCTTATGGACAAGAGGCATTACCAACTCCTTAGGACCCCTAAATTCGGCAGCTAAGCTTGAAACCTTTCTACTAAATAATTAAATATTCCGCGTATCGCCATCGCTTCTCCGCCTTGCGGTCTGCCGGGTTTAGATCGAATGTTCCATGCCATCAAATCTAAATGTACCCACGCAACATCGTCTGGAACAAATTCTTTTAAGAACAAAGCAGCAGTAATCGCACCTGCATAAGAATCAGATGTATTGTTATTGATATCAGCGATAGAACTATTTAATGCTTCTCGATAAGGCGCATATAAAGGTAAACGCCAAACAGGATCTAATTCTTTTGTTGCAGACAGTATAAGATCATTCGCCAACGCATCATTATTCGAAAAAAGTGCTGGCAGATCTGTGCCTAATGCAATGCGAGCAGCTCCTGTTAGTGTTGCGATATCAATTAACAATTCAGGCTTTTCACTGGCCGCTTCTGTCAACGCATCCGCTAAAACAACTCGACCTTCTGCATCCGTATTACCAATTTCAACGGTAAGACCTTTTCGACTTTTTATCACATCACCAGGACGATAAGCATTTCCTGAAATGGAGTTTTCTACAGCAGGGATGAGCACTCGCAAATTAACAGGAAGTTTTGCATGCATAATCATGCGCGCCAATCCTAAAACATGGGCAGCTCCACCCATATCTTTTTTCATTAACAACATGCCAGAAGCAGGTTTGATATCGAGCCCACCCGTATCAAAACAAACACCCTTACCCACAAGCGTTACCCGTGGATGATGACTTTGTCCCCAACGCAAATCAAGCAATCTCGGCGCATCATCACATGCTCTGCCGACCGTATGTATACTCGCGTAATTATTCTTTAGTAAATCCTCTCCGACAATCTGATCAACACTGGCCTCATACCTTTTTGCTAAAGAAACAGCTTCTGCAGCTAATTCAGAAGGACCCATATTTTCTGTCGGTGTATTAATTAAATCACGAACCAAATAAATCGATTCAATAATATTTTCGACATCTTCTCGCGCATGAGTCAATAGAAGCTGGGCAAACTTTTTAGAAGAGTTTTGATAACGCAAAAATTGATAGGATCCCAATCCCCACGCTAATGCAATATGCTTATTTATTCCATCATAGTGATAAACACCAGCAGGCAAAGCAAACGGAAGAGCACCTGCCCACCAGAAATTTTTTGTATCTCTGATGCAATAAAGAACCTTACTCAACCTACCTGTATCGTCAGGAATTAAACTTAAAGAACCTGATTCATAACGAAACTTTGTGCTCTCAATCCAATTTTTAACAAATGAATTCTGCTGATTGAACCAAGAAGAAAAGTCATCCGGCCTTATCACTGTAATAGGAATACTATTTTCATTAATTTCGCTGACAAAACAATCCAACATGGTCTCTTCCTTTAGGTTCTCCCCCTTTGAAACATTAGCATCTACACACCTGCCAATGTGTCATGACAGTATTTTAGAATTGAAGCACTTGTGTATATACTTATGTTTGTCAAAGAGAGAGATCTATTTAGTAACTATTTAATAATTACATCAGCAGGGATATATTCTTTTCGCAATGCTGATGCAACTGCTTTATGCGTCAAATGTCCTTTACACACATTCAAGCCATTCAGTAAATGAGAATCTAAACGCATTGCTTGCTTGTAACCAAAATTTGCTAATGCCAAGATAAATGGCAAGGTTGCATTATTTAATGCAAAAGTTGATGTGCGTGGAACAGCACCCGGCATGTTTGAAACGCAGTAATGAACCACATCTTCTTCAACATACGTTGGATCTTTATGAGTTGTAGGACGGCTCGATTCAAAACATCCGCCTTGGTCAATTGAAACATCCACGACGACTGATCCAGGACGCATTCGTTTTAACATTTCGCGTGTCACTAGGCGCGGTGCGGCACCACCTGGAACCAATACAGCACCAACAACTAAATCTGCCGTTTCAACATAACGTTCGATCGAGTCTGTCGTAGAATAAATCGTGCAGATTTTTGATCCGAACTGAAGATCTAAATGGTATAAGCGTTCTAAAGACTTATCGATAACCGTTACTTTTGCGCCCATGCCCATCGCAACACGAACTGAGTTAGTCCCAACAACTCCACCGCCAATAACGACGACATTTGCAGGAGCAACACCGGGGACACCTCCTAATAAAATACCGCTACCACCTTTTGAAATCTCTAAACTCGTAGCACCTGCTTGAATTGCCATACGACCTGCAACTTCACTCATAGGCGCGAGCAATGGTAATCCACCATTTTTATCTGTGACCGTCTCATAAGCAATTGCAATACAACCAGATTTTTGTAGTAATGCTGCTTGCTCTGGATCAGGAGCTAAATGTAAATAGGTAAATAAAACTTGATTTTCACGTAAAAGATGACACTCACTGAGCTGTGGCTCTTTAACCTTAACAATCATGTCAGCAACACGAAAAATATCTTCTGCTGATTCACCAATTGAGGCTCCAGCCAGCTCATAACTATAATCGTCAAATCCAATTTTTGCGCCAGCATTATGCTGCACTAATACTTGGTGTCCATTCGCAACTAACTCTCGTACACTGCTAGGCACTAAACCTACACGATATTCATTGTTTTTTATTTCTGAGGGAACACCGATTAACATAACTTTCTCCGTGTTTTATTATGATTACTGAAATCCCCACAGCTGTGGGGATTTCAAGTGAATAGCTTTATCGATCAGCCACCCAACTCCAACAAAAATTTATTGATTCGTTGAACATAAGCTGCAGGATCTTTCAATTGCCCCCCCTCTGTTAAGATCGCTTGATCAAACAGAATATGAGTCAACTCCTTGAAGCGCTCATCGTCTGCTTCCGATCTGAGATTTCGAACTAACTGGTTATCAGGATTTAACTCAAAAATAGGCTTAATTTCTGCAACTTCTTGCCCTGCAGCTTTTAGCAGACGTTGTAATTGCAGTCCCATGTCATTGTCATCCGCCACCAAACAAGCCGGCGAATTTGTTAAACGATGAGATAGCCTTACATCTTTTACTTGATCACCTAAAATAGTCTTTACCTGTTTAATAACTGAATCAAAATCTTGTTTAGCTTTTTCTTCAGCTTTCTTTTGCTCTTCTTTATTAGCAGCATTTTCAGAAGTCGTAATTTCATCTAAATTTAAATCGCCTTTTGCGACTGATTGTAATGTTTTACCCTCATACTCATTTAAATGATTAACAAACCACTCATCAATACGGTCGGATAATAACAAGACTTCAATATTATTCTTACGGAAAATTTCTAAATGTGGACTGGATTTTGCTGCTGAGAATGATTCTGCAGTCACATAGTATATTTTCTTCTGTTCAGGCTTCATGCGTGCGATGTAGTCATCTAAAGAGACATTCTGAAGAACAGAATCAGTATGGGTTGATGCAAAACGCAATAGTTTTGCAACTTTAGTGCGGTTCGCAAAATCCTCAGCGGGACCTTCTTTCAACACATTACCGAATTGTTCCCAAAATTTTGAATATTTTTCTGGCTCATCTTTCGCAGTCTTTTCTAACAGTTCTAAAACACGCTTCACTAACGCTGCGCGCAATTTTGTCATTGTTGGGTTATCTTGCAAAATTTCTCGAGAAATATTGAGTGGTAATGCATTTGTGTCCACTATACCCCTGATGAATCGCAAATAATTCGGCATGAACTGCTCAACTTGATCCATGATAAACACACGTTGAACATACAATTTCAAGCCATGTTGACGTTCACGATTCCACAAATCAAACGGTGCTTGCGCAGGAATATAAAGCAGACTGATGTAATCTAAATTTCCACCCTCGACTTTGTTATGCGACCAGGCTAACGGTGCCTCAAAATCATGCGCAATGTGTTTGTAAGTTTCTTTATATTGTTCATCAGTGATTTGACTTTTTGGGAGCGTCCATAATGCAGTTGCATCATTCACTGCTTCCCATTCAAGTGTTTTACTTGCTTCATCTTTTTTCTCGGGATCAGGCAGCTTATGCATCATGATGGGTAAGCTAATGTGATCCGAATATTTTTTAATAATCGTTCGTAATCGCCAATCATTTAAAAATTCATCTTCACCTTCACGTAAATGTAAAATGATATCTGTTCCACGTGATTTCTTTTCTACGTTTTCTATTGTATAAGCACCTTCGCCATTTGACTCCCATTTAACACCATGATCTGAAGTTAATCCTGCTCTACGTGTGATAACAGTAACTTTATCAGCAACAACAAATGCAGAATAAAATCCTACGCCAAATTGACCAATCAAGTGCGCATCTTTCTTTTGATCGCCACTTAAGCGCGCAAGAAATTCCCGAGTGCCTGATTTTGCAATCGTTCCTAAATTATCGACAACTTCTTCGCGACTCATTCCAATGCCATTATCGCTAATGGTAATAGTGCGATCTTTTTCGTTAAAGCTGACTTTAATTTTTAAGTCAGGATCTGATTCATACAGGGCAGAATCAGTTAATCCTTCAAAGCGTAACTTATCTGAAGCATCGGATGCATTAGAAATTAGCTCGCGTAAGAAAATCTCTTTATTACTATAAAGCGAGTGAACCACAATATTTAATAATTGCTTTACCTCTGCTTGGAAGCTTAGGGTTTCTTGCTGGGCATGTGCTGTCATATCACTATATTCCTATTCAATAAAGTACAGTGAGGTTAATATGGGGCCAGAATGAAAATATTCAACTGGCTTATTCTTTTTGCAAACGCATATCATCAACATCAGCAACCACTGGCAACCCGGCAATAGAAAAAGTGACTGTTCCATTCAAATCAACAACCGTACCAGCATCATTTAAGTTACCTTTCAGCTTTGCCGAAGACGTGTCTAAAGTTAAGACACCATTAGAGCAACTTCCTGGCAGCTTTACTTCTTCATTATCTGGGCAAATTCCACTATCTTTGTGTAATGTCACATCCATATCATAACTACCTGAATTAACATGAGTTATTTTTGCCTTCCCACTATAATGGCATTCGATAATCCCACCCGCCTTGACTTTTCCACCACCCGACCAAACGCCTGGGAGGTTTGCACACGCATCACCATTCGCTGAATAAGGAAGCTTGATTGAAATATTGGCTTCTGCAGCACTGGCAATAACTAATAATCCTAGAAAAATGAATGTGTTTAATTTCATAATAAGTCCCTCTAATTTTAGTGAAAGCAGAGTTAAACGCTAGGTGATGTGCTTGTCAAGTCATTTGGGATTCTTTTGGGTGTAAAGTGAGCAAAATATAGGCTTGTAATGTTTTGATACCTCTCCCCCTGTGGGAGAGGTCGACGCGTAGCGGCGGGTGAGGGGTGCCTACGTCCAAAGCACCCCTCATCCGCCCTCCGGGCACCTTCTCCCACAAGGGGAGAAGGGAAAACTCAACAACACTTGTTTATAAGTTACGAAAAGCAAAGACACCTGTTATCATATACTTAAAAATCATTTGATATTATTCCCATGACGAATCCCACATTAAAATTAAAAGGGTTTAACTTTGCTGAATTATTTCATGCAACAGGCTTACAGCGTTTAGATCAAGCATTTTTAACTGAATTACAAACGACAAATCACGATTTATACACTGACCTCTTATCCTATCGCGCCGGTTCAAAAAATTTTACTGCATTAGCGATTAGTGAGTTATTGCTGGCTTGTGCCCTACCATTAGAAAATTTTTTAATTGATTTATTCGGCATTCAAGAAGCAGCAGCGATTACCCAAATTAAAACGGTTTCTAACAATCCTATTTCTATTTTTAAAAAATATTTTGTGTTACGAAAAGCAAAAAAACAACTACAGAACACTGAACATTTACCTGCTTTTCATGAATTAAACGACTGGTTAGAAAATGAGTTACGAAAATCACCACTCAAAGCTGACGATAAAGAATTAAGTATTGCACTACTAGGAAATCACTATGTCAACCATCTCGATGACTTCGCTGTTGAGATTGAAAAATTAACCCAATGGTGCATACAAGCCCTTACCTCTACTGATGGGAAAAAAGCGGTTGCAGGATGGAGTAGCTTTCATCTTCCTGAGCGCATTGATTATGAAAATCTTGTTCCAACTGTTTTTGTCACTCATGATAAACTTGATCGTCATGTTCTCGAAGAATCTCAATTGCGCAATCGAGATGGTTTTAAATTAACTGATCAGCGCATGGATGCTAAGCAAATTCAAGATGAAGTTAATTATTGTATCTACTGTCACGACCATGACGGTGATTTTTGTTCGAAAGGTTTTCCTGTCAAAAAAGGTGATCCCTCACAAGGCTTAAAGAAAAATCCATTAGATACCATTCTCACAGGATGTCCGCTAGAAGAAAAAATTTCTGAAATGAATTTACTAAAGCACGATGGAAACACGCTAGCTGCATTAGCCATGGTCATGGTTGACAACCCCATGTGCCCTGCGACTGGTCATCGCATTTGTAATGATTGCATGAAGTCGTGCATCTACCAAAAGCAAGATCCTGTCAACGTTCCACAAATTGAAACCAGGGTTCTCACTGATGTGTTACACCTACCTTGGGGCGTTGAAATTTACGATTTGTTAACACGCTGGAATCCTCTGCGTCAAAAACAATGGACGATGAAGCCTTATAACGGCTTAAAAATAATGATTGCAGGCATGGGTCCCGCAGGATTTACATTAGCACATCATTTGCTGTTGGAAGGATTTTCAGTTGTCGGCTTTGATGGGCTTAAAATAGAACCGTTACCATCACATTTAATCACTGAACCCATTTTTCAATTTCAAAATTTGAAAGAAGAATTAGACGAACGTTTGATGGCTGGGTTTGGTGGCGTTGCAGAATATGGCATCACAGTTCGCTGGGATAAGAATTTTTTAAAACTGATTTACATTAGCTTGTCACGAAAACCCTATTTTCAAGTATTTGGGTCTGCACGATTTGGTGGAACCATTACCATTGAAGATGCTTGGGAAATGGGATTCGATCATTTCGCAGTTGCAGTCGGCGCTGGCTTACCGAAAGCACTCGCCATTCCCGGCAGCTTAGCCCCAGGAATGCGGCAAGCAAATGATTTCCTCATGGCGTTACAGCTAGGCAATGCCGCAAAAAAAAGTAGCTTAACTAATCTTCAAATTCGACTACCCGCTGTTGTTATTGGTGGCGGCTTAACCGGTGTTGACACAGCGACAGAAGTACAAGCTTATTACATTACTCAAGTTGAAAGAACATTATTACGTTACGATAAATTAGTTGAAGCCTACGGTGAAGAACACGTCAGAAAAAACCTAGATTCATCATCCATTGAAACATTAGAAGAATTTTTAGCGCATGGAAAATTAGTACGCCAAGAGCGAGCATTAGCTAGCGAACAAAAACGATCACCCAACTTTATCAAACTCATTCGACAATGGGGCGGCGTAACAATTGTTTACCGACGCAGCATGCAAGACTCGCCCGCCTACATTAACAACCATGAAGAATTAAAAAAAGCACTTGAGGAAGGCATTTATTACGCTGAAAAATTAGAACCTTTATCAGCGGTATTAAACCAGCATGGCTTTGTCGAAACATTAGTTTGTCATAAACGCACACGCAAGAATGAAGACGAATGGGAAACAAGCATTGAAGAAGTGAGATTGCCTGCACGTGCCATTTTCGTTGCAACAGGAACACAGCCCAATATCGCTTATGAATTTGAGCATAAAGGCACATTTAAACGACTAGGATTTCAGTATCAGCATTATGAAGACAAAGACGGTGAATTTGTCATACCACATGGAATTACTCACTGCAAAGAAACAGATTTTGGTCCATTCACCTCTTATCGAAAAAAACATCATTGCGTTAGCTTGATTGGTGACACACACCCTGTATTTCACGGCAACGTAGTCAAAGCCATTGCTTCTGGGTTAAGAACGTATCCAAAAATTTTGGATATACTTAAAGATAAGCTTAACCAATCGGGTGATGAAGCCGAATATAAACATTTTTCAAAAACGATAAGTTATTTGTTTAATACCCATGTCAAAGATATCGTTAGGCGCACTGACAATGTTGTTGAGTTATTTGTTCATGCACCGCTCGCTGCAAAAAAATTCCAACCCGGTCAATTTTATCGACTACAAAATTATGAAACATTTTCACAACAATTAGACCACACTACATTACAAATGGAACCATTGGCGCTAATCGCTGCAGATGTCGATAAAGAAAATGCATTATTAAAATTTATCGTGATTGAAAACGGCGCTACTTCAAAAATATGTTCAACACTGAAAATCAATGATCCCATCTCATTAATGGGACCCACTGGCATACGTCATAAAATAGCACATGAGCATGAAACTATTTTGATTTTTGGAAATCAACTCAGCATTGCACTGCTTAGCAGTTATGGAAAAGCCTTACGTGCTGCAGGTAACAAAGTGATTTACGTTGGCAACTTTAAAAATGCTGATGAAGTGTATTGTCAAGATGTCATAGAGAGCATTGCAGACGTTGTAGTTTGGATTACAGAATCAAACTCCATCATTACACCGAGACGAGCTCAAGACTACTCTACCAACGGTGATTCTATCCAAGCACTGTTACACTATGCACAAGGACAATTAGATACGAAAAAACTGCATCCACTTATCCCGCTATCAGATGTTGATAGAATATTTTTAGTTGGTAACAGCGAATTTTTACGTCAGTTTCAAGAAGCAAGACGCACGACACTCAAAGAATTTCTAATAAAAGATCCAAAAGTTTCTGGATCAGTTTATAGCACAATGCAATGCATGCTGAAAGGCGTTTGCGCTCAATGTTTGCAATGGCAAATTGACCCTGAAACAGGCAAGCGCACTAAAGCCGTATTTGCCTGCTCCTGGCCCGATCAGCCGTTAGAATTAATTGATTTTGATAATCTCGAGGAGCGTCAGGTACAAAATCGGTTGCAGGAAGCGCTAGGGAATTTGTGGATTGAGTATTTATTTGAGCATTATAATATGGAAAGAATCTAAAATTATAGCTCAAGCCACCCCTCTGATGATTATCAGATACAATCTGTCTAACCACACCAGATCTAAATATAACGATGATTTTTCCAGGCATGCTGTATAGTTGCCGCAGCACATTCTTTGTGATGTTTTTTATTTTTTGTCACAGCAAACATCGCACCATGATAATGACGCAATGACAAATGCGAAAACGCTTGCTCATATCTCTCTACAGGCAACGGTTTATTTTTTTCTTTTAAAATAGAAATTAGATTACGACGAGTTAATGCATGCATGTGATATGCCACGGAAATAATATTGACCATCCAATAAAAAAGTTTATTTGCTTCTTTAAGTGGTTCTTGACCATTCACAGGGCCTAAGTCTTGATGCACGCCATCAATAGAACAACCTAGCTCAAGATGAAATGTATTTTTACGGAATTTTTCAAGATTGACACTTAACTTTGTATTTTCAGGATAAATCGAGGCCGGGATCATATTATTTTTCACATGAGGAATATAGTCATCCGTCATCCAAAATTGCATTTGTTTTGCCAATCTACTTTCATCAATCAAGCAGCTTAAAAAGTTTCGCGCATGTAATTCAGAATAGGTTGTGAGCGTGGTGATCATCATCACACAATTGCTTATCACTTGTTTCGCAAGCTGCAACCATATTGCAAAAATGTCCTCTGATGATTTATTCTCGCGCTTACCCTGTTGTTGTAAATTATGCCCTCTACGCCCCGCTATTAAAAATAAAACATACTGATATTCTGCCAACACATTACAGAGTACATAATTTACTAACTTATTTTGATAGCGATTTATCTTAGAAAAAGGCCCATCACTTGCCAGATAATTTTTCTGAGTAGACCAATCACCGAAATCAGCCAACCCTGAACCTCGAACATTAGGATAATTCACTGCCTCTTTCCAGCCTGTTAATCGCCCACTACCAAACGATTGCCCTAATAAAAGATTAGCCAACACAAGATAACGCCCTTGATCTTGTCGATGAGATTTCTCTTCATTATTATGAAAAATATCAGCGAGCTGAGAAAATATAAATCCACGACCTAATAATCGACTGAGATCAGAAATAGTCGTCGTACTGGCTTGGCAAAACTTCTCATACGACAGACTAGTGTCATGTAAGTACGTGAAATAATCCGCGCATTCTTTAGATAACTGATAAAGATAGGCTTTTGCATTCTCTAAATTAATCATGGCTGCGAAATCTTGAGTTTCCACACCCGAATTTTTTATTTCCTCCAACCAAGCTGACAAATCGGAGATCTCAGAAACGCTAATAGGCTCGGGGAATTGACTTAATAATTTAAAAGCGTCAGCATGTGAACTAAAGTAAATTGTTGATTGAAATTCTCTCTCTAATTCTTTAATGCCTTCTGATTTCTTCTGAACCTTAACCGCCAAAATAGCTTGCTCAGCTTTCTGTAAGAGTATTGTTCTACCTTGAAATCGCAAAAAATCCCAGCCTTGCTTTTTGAGATCCGATAAACTGAGAGCGCTTTTATTGGAGACATTAATCGAATTCACCCGTGAGCTTTCATCATTTGCTGAAGGTTTTGGCTCTGGCATGCGATGCACTAACTCTGCTGAGAACACTGACCAATTATCCAATCCTAATCCATTATCATAAACTTCTAATTCATGAAGCGCGCCCAATAATGACGATAATTGTTTAGCAATGCAAGGATTTTCAATCGCAGCATTCAGTAGCTTAATCAACTCGACATCGGAAAATAAACTTAAGAATTTCCGCATGTCACTAACCATCTGCAGCGGCTCAATGCTTACGATACGTTGCTTGGAAAAATATCTCTGAATATCCTCAGCGTACCTCATAAAAAACGGCACGATTGAGTTGACATCTTTACGCTGATAATCTTCTATAAAGTTAAGAAATCTTGAGCTCACCCGCTCACGATAGGATTGAAAAAGCTGATCTTCATCGTTTTCATGTAAACATATTTTTTTCGCAAAAAATTTTTCTAATAATAAAGGATTTTCTTTGATAACATCAAGATACAGTGAATGGAGATGATGATTTACCAAGAAAGCATTCAATAGCTCACCTGATTGAGCAAACAACTCAGGATGAACAAAAAGATTTTTTTGCAGCGCATCCATTAACTCTATTTTTTTTAGACCCTTCTGAGGAAACTCTACTCTGTGCATGAGGATAAAATGACTTAAATTAATAAATGAAGGTAAATCATTATTATTTATCGGCAGACCCATCAATAATACAATTAAACTATATAATTTATCCTCAACAGCAGCTGTTGATATACTTTGGAACATAGAAATGAATCCATACAATATGCCGCTCAGAGAAGAATGGGGGTAAGCAACCTTACCAGCCAACAGTATCTCAAAAATCTCCAAACAATTTATCTTTCTTTCTGCTGCTTGATATACATTGATCTCTTCACATGTGACGGCGATAGCTTCTTCTATGCTATCAACTAGCGTTTGATGATCCATTGAATTCCATAAGAACCTAACTGTACGAGCATCTCCGTTAGAACACGCCCAAGCAAGTAATGATTTATATTTGAAATTCTTATTCTCAACCCGAATATGCGTGTGACAGCCTTTTTCAACTAATCGTTTGACTAGACACAGTGAAAAATTGACTTCTGAAGCATACCTTATGGACGATATATCTGGACGCTCAATCAATCGACAAGGCTTAGCAGCATAAAAGACCGGCGGAATATCACCTATGTTAAGCGAAGGATTTTTCGCTAACATACGCTCAAAAAAACTGAATAATTTTTCTTGCAGACATTCAGTTGCTGAACTGAGACGAAGCAACCCTAAACATTTATGACTCCACTGAATAGCAGCAGCAAAAAGTGTCACCTCTACAAAATGAGACACCCACAAATTCGGTTGTATTTTGTAGAAAGCATCTAATCGAATATCATCTAACAAGTATTCTAAAGCTTCTATATATTCTTCTAGAAGATAAAGCTTGCAACCAGCATAAAGATTTATGCGCAAAATAGCTAAAAATATTGTTTCATTTTCTGTTAAATGACCATAAAATTCTGGATATGCTGAATAAAATGAAATATCACTCTGGCGGTGAGATTTCAATTTAGCAAGAGACCGTTTTCTTTTCTGATTTTGAATTTGATTTAATAATGTTTCTGGCATAGATAAATATTTTTGTTTATCGCAATTTCATTAGTTCAATATCATCCTCATCTTCCAGAAGTTGATATGACTGACTTTTACCGATCTTTAATTCTTTTCGCTTTTGGAATGATATCAAACGTTCTGCTAGCTAGCGCATTAAACAAATCTAAATCCGCTTTTGGTATTTTCACATCGAGACAAATAAAACGATTGATCACTTGATATAATAAACTCTGCGAGCCGCCTAGCAGCGTTATAAAACGTTGAAAAATCGGAGGATGACTTGTCAAGAGTAATGCAATATTGTAGAAATCAAAAAACAGGCCAATGGCCAGCAACATGGCTAAATCCATCTTCTCTTGTTGTAGCGCCTGGTACAGTAATTCATAACCATCATCAGTACTCAGCACATCATCTAAAGCAACATAATCTTTGCAATCAAATGCGGCAATTAATCGTGTTACATTTTCTTCATTAATAGAGATAACAACATCATTGGGATTAAAGCTAGCATGAAATTTCTGCGCAATCGTTATAAGTTTCTGAACTTGATCTGACTTTTTTTCTTGCGCTGCGAGTGTCAGAAAACTCGTTATTTCAGTTTCATTCAGATCAATATCATTAGACCTATCTTCATTTAATAAAGCGGTTATCACTTCTTGAGGTTGGTGCTGAATGAGTGCTTTGTGCAAAGGCATTTGAAATCTCGGATCTTTTTAAGTTGTAGCTATATTACACTAATAGATATCAGTTTGAAACTATTTGATACAGCATTATAGACGTCAATAAATAAACGCATATAAAGTGAACAGTGAAGAACTATCACTGAATAGTTACGACAATGCCCTGCGCCACCTCTAACACATTGATTGAACGTCAAAAAAAAATTATATTTTTATACTATACTGATAGATATCTCTATAGGATGGACGATAATATGAATGCTAGGCTGGTTCAAATCTCTTCTCAAAAAGATAAAGAATTAGAAAATTTAAAAAAAATTCTTTTACAAAACGTAGGTATTGACTTCTCCTATGTCAAAAACAGGCTTGCAGCTCTCAAGTTAGAAACTAATGAACTAGCAAATCAAGAAAGAAATGCTCTCAACTCTGCAATAGCTGAGTTAGACGGAGAACCATCAGAACATTATTCTGAGTTAATTGCTGATTATGCGTCAATGTATGAAATTGATAGTCAACAACTATCAACCTACGTCTATTGTAAAGCTAAGCACCTCCCCACTGATATAAAGTTAGAGAATATAATTGACCCAAATGATTTAGATATTTTAAAAAAAGCACTGACTAGTGGATCTACTCAAGAAAGCTCTGTATCCATACAAGCTGAGCTTGAAAAAAATATCAAAGCGGCAACTGTTAAGATGCAGAAAGACAAACCCGCAATCAGTGAGACCCAAGTAAAAGACTACTTTAAACATTTGCTAGGTGCAAAGCATAATTTAACTAAAGATATTCTCGACATTTTCAAAAATCATCCTATACATCAAATACTCGAGCAGTATAAATCTCTGTATGAAAAAAAAATTTTAAATCTGCATAGAGAAGTATTTCTTGGTGATTTGGGAATGTCTTTACAAAATAACTTTATTATCGACGCAATCTTTTCAGAAATTGCAAACAAAATTAGCGAGCTAGAAAAATTTATCACCTTAAAAGAACAATTGACCGCACTTCATAAAAAAATAATTTCAATGGGATCTGCACATTTAATTAAGCCGCAAACAGATAAACCTATCAAGCTTGGTTATTATGTACAGCTCAATCAACTACGAAAAAAAATTAATACGATGCAAACTTCTAGCTCACTAACAATGGATGAGATTAACAAAATTACCCTAGAATTACAGCAAATTGAGCAAGGCAAATCCCCCAGCCCAGAAGCGCATGCAAGCTCCTATCATTTAATGTCAGCATCTTTAATCAACGCAGACAGAAATCAGCCTACACAACAAAAAGATGTAAGCATACTAACCACAACTGAGCCAATCGCAAAAACTCCCGTAGAAGTATTTTTGATTGACGCTATTAATTTGGTACAAAGCGAGATAACTCAACTCATAAAAACAGCGGCTAATCCTCCCCTGCTGTCCAGTTACTCTAAACAAGATTGGATTGATACAAAATCTGATTTAGAAAAATTACAAATCAGCTTGATTCAACTTGAACCTAACAATCAACTCACAAATAATTTAATCATTGAAGCTCTATTGAAAAAAAAAATCGAAACTTATTTACAGTATCGCGGTCAATACAACAACCATCCGACAATAAAATCACTTGAAAAAGTCATGACAGTTCTTGCCGATCGAAATCCAGAGTACTTTAAGTCAGATCATGCACCTTATAAAGATAATAATGAATCGATAAATTTTCTTCGATATGCTGACAATTGCGATCAAAAATACTTAACAACACTATTAAAAGAATGCATTCACACTGTTTTCTCAAAAAACAACCCAACTGATCTTGTTATTGTGATGAAAATGGTTGAACGCATGGGCCCTCTAGCAAAAAATATATGGACTGATGAAATGAGGAATTTTATAAATGCTGTCGCAAGAACAGCCAATGCAAAATTTGATGAGTTTAAAAAATTTTCCAAGCTTCCTGGAAATATGAAATTTTCTGAAAAAAATGCCGATGACAAAGAAGAACTCATCAAAAACTTTATGGATGCTGCCGCAGTTTACCTACAGTCAAAGGCCGCAAGCTCTTCGTTTAGACTCTAAATTTAGGTGAATACAATTTCAGGACATACTTATGCAACCAGATTTAGTAAATATTACACTAGGCTTCATTGAAGGATTCGCATTAATTATTTCACCTTGTATTCTACCCATTTTACCTATTATCCTAGCTGGATCACTCGAAGGAAGCAAAAAGCGTCCCGTTGGGATTATCATTGGGTTCATGATCGTCTTTGCACTTTTTACGTTATTTTCACGCAAGCTAGTTCAATATTCTGGGATTGATTTAAATATCATTCGACATATTTCATTTGGAATTTTGATACTTTTAGCTATCATCATGTTATCAACTTATTTAACGGATAAATTTGCTGAACTGACACGCCATTTAACTAATGCAGGGTCAACACTCTCAACAGCTAACAATCCGCAAGGTGGGCTGGTAAGCGGCATTCTATTTGGTGGATTAGTCGCAATCATTTGGACACCTTGCGCAGGACCCATCTTGGCTGCTGTGATTGTACAGACAGTGATTCAGCAAACGAATTTAATGAGCTTTCTAACCCTGCTCGCATTTGGATTGGGCGCTGGAATTCCCATGCTAGTGATTGCTCTTTTTGGGAGAACTTTAATGGCAAAATTATCATTTTTGAAATCTCGCACTACTATTCTGCGCAAACTATTAGGCTTAATTATTATCTTCAGTGTGGGTTATATGATTTTTATTGAAGGTGGTATCAACACTGTTCGCGCTGCCGATACTAATAATGTTGCTGTTAGCTTGCAGAATGGCTTATCCGAACCCTACGCAGCGCCGCCTATCGCTGGCATTGATGCCTGGGTAAATTCACAACCATTACAATTACAAAATCTAAAAGGAAAAGTCGTCTTAATTGACTTCTGGACATACTCTTGCATCAACTGCATACGCACTCTGCCTTATTTAAAAGATTGGTATGACAAATACCATGACAAAGGTCTTATCATTATTGGTGTTCACACGCCTGAATTTGATTTCGAAAAAAATCTTACTAATGTTAAAAATGCAGTACAACAAGACGGAATCAAATATCCTGTTGCTCTCGATAGTCACTTCGTGACATGGTTGAATTTCAAAAATCAGTATTGGCCAGCTCATTATTTACTTGATAAAAATGGAAACGTCGTTTATACCCATTTTGGTGAAGGTGATTATGACATTACAGAAAATAATATTCGTTACCTGCTAGGGTTAAAAGAAATAACAACAAATGTGACAAGTGATAATGAATCTTTTTTTCAAACCGAAACACCTGAAACCTATTTAGGTTACGCACGTGCAGACAGCTTTGAAAGTCCAGAGTCTGTCTCTCAAAATCAAAATGCTCAATATACTTTTCCAGAAACTCTTGCTCAACATTCTTGGGCATTGCAAGGAGGCTGGAACATTATGTCGGATAGAATTCTTGCCACACAAAATAATTCTTCTATTGAAATACATTTTCATGCACGGAATGTATATATCGTCATGGGAAATTCAACAAACAAATCGATACAGGTAAAACTATTATTGAATGATAACAGTATCACTACCGACATGGGTAAAGATGTTGTTAATAGCAGTATTACTGTTTATAAACATACTCTGTATGAAGCTTTACACTTTAATCAGGCAACTACTGGCATTTTAAAAGTTATTTCGTCGACTCCAGGATTAGAAGTCTACACATTTACCTTTGGAAAATAAAAATACTCTTACAGACATTGCAATCTTCATCAATGTCTGATAAACAATTGTGGCTTCAAGTCTAAAGATAGTTTTTAAGAGAGAGAATCATGCCATACAAGAATTTAGCATACGAAGTAAGTCAATTGGGAAAACATTATTTAGCCAGATATCCCAAAAAATTTATTAATATCAGACATACGAATCACGATATCGCTGAAAATCTTCGAGATTCTCAATTAACAAACACAAGTGATACAAAAATATTTTTGCTGCAATGTTATTTCAAATTACCTAATTTTTCAGGTCACCTTGCAAAAGAGATACGCACTCTGTTTGAAACGCATTTTCAACAAGACTTGGGAGATAAAAATATTTTAGCAAAGTCAGTTCCTATTGAAACCATTAAAACATTAGGAACAGACTATCTTATCCAATATCCAACACCATCAAGTCAGTGGAATTTCTTTAATCCTCACCGTAGCCAAGCGCAAGCAAATGAACTTGCAGAATGCATCATCAAAGACGATCGTGGCGCTGTTATCCCTAAACCAACATACAGCGATCTCTGGTATTTTATAATAAGAGTATACGAAACACTTGAGCATCCAAATGGTCAATTAGCTAGATCCATACAAGAATTGTTAGAAAAAACGTTTCAATTTCATATTACTACTTACGAAGCAGTCAATGGAAAAATTCTCTATTTTCCAACAGGACAAATTGCTCTAGATATAAGAAATCGTCTTAACATAGAAATAGATAAGATAGATAAAATCAATCCTATGCATCCCTTAAAAACAGATACTTTCTTATCGCTTACGCAATAACGTTAAACCATCACCAATAGGAATTAAACTCAACGTCACTCGATCATCATGATGTAAAGCCTGATTTAGTTTGCGTATCACCTGCGTATTTTCATCAGTTACCGACGAGTCAGCTACTTTGCCATCCCATAACGTATTATCAATTGCTATCAAACCTCCCTGCCTGAGCAATAAAAGTGATTTTTCATAATAATCGGGATAATTGAGCTTATCAGCATCTATAAATGCAAAATCAAACGTATTTGCTTTTCCTTCATCCAATAAAGCTTGTAACGTTTGTGAGGCTGGCGCAAGGCGAAGATCAATTTTATGGGTCATACCCGCCATTTCCCAGTACTTTTTGGCAATTTTTGTCCACTCGCCATTGATATCACAGCCAACTACCTGCCCATTGGCTGGGAGTGCCAGTGCGGCAGCTAATGCGCTGTAGCCTGTAAAAACCCCTATATCGAGGGTATTTTTAGCCCCGATTAACTCTAACAACAACCCCATTAGCTGACCCTGTTCGGGTGAAATTTGCATCTGAGCCATACTCATTTTTGACGTTTGTTGGCGCAATTCTTGCAAAACCTTAGGCTCTCTGAGTGAATTTTTTAACAAATAGTCGTAAACCTGTGGTGTTAAATTTAAACTAATATTTGACATATATAACCTTTCCTGATGATGGATGAACGAGCTATAATCGTAGATTGATTATAACGATTCGTCCACTATCCTAGATTCGGCACTAAGGAGCAATTGTATGACTGGCATCATTATTTTAGTTATTTTGGTCTTAATCTTTGGCTTCATTGTGATGACTTACAATACGCTGATTTCACTGATTGAAGCAACACGTAATGACCAAAAACAAATTGATATTCAACTTGATCGCCGTTTCAAGGTCTTTGAATCATTAATTAACGTAGTCAAAAAATATATGGATTATGAGCAAACCACATTAAAAGATGTTGTTGCACTACGTGGTCAAGCCCAACAAGCTAAAGCAAGCGGAGATGAGCAAGGTCGCATTGCAGCTGAAAATAAAATTTCTAGCATTGCTTCAAATCTAAATTTAGTTTTCGAACAATACCCTGATCTCAAAGCCAATCAAAATTGCATGCAACTACAGGAAGAAATTGTTAGCACAGAAAATAAATTAGCTTATGCAAAACAATCTTATAACGATAGACTTGAGCAATACAATGCCGCAAAAAAATCATTTTTTACATCGATGATTGTTTCGCTATTCAAAGCAAAATTAGATACTGATTTTACTTATTGGCAGCTAAACGATACACAACGTACTGACCAAGAAAGTTATACTGTTAAATTATAACAATGAATAAAATTTCTATATGACACAACCTATAGACAATTACGAGCAAATGAATGCAGACTGGCGGAAACAGCTGCGTGACAACAATCGCAAATCAATTATGATTATCAGCATTTTTTTTGCGATTTATTTTTGTCTTGGCATGTTAGTTGATATGTTTATGTATTCCAACGTACAACCTCATGCCAACTTCAGCCAATTGTTTTTTGGTTTAATGACTTTTCATCAATTTCCCATCGCAACAACAGTCATGATTGCTGTTGCAGGAATTTCGTTGTTTGTCACGTTTGCCTTCTGTGACAATCTAATGTTGCTAGGCACAGAATATCGTGAAATCACTCCCACCACAGCTCAAAATGCCAGCGAAACTCAGCTATATAATGTGGTTGAAGAAATGAAAATTGCTGCGAGCCTCGCCTTCATGCCGAAAGTTTATCTGATTGAAGCAGATTACATGAATGCATTTGCGAGTGGTTATAGCGAAAAATCAGCGATGGTTGCAATAACACGTGGCTTAATGATGAAGCTAACACGCAGTGAATTACAAGCTGTTATGGCACATGAACTAAGCCATGTTAGACATCTTGATATCAAAGTCACCCTTATGGCTTCTGTTCTAGCAAATTTAATCGTGATGATTCTCGATTTGTTTTTCTATAACATTATTTTTTCTAACCAACGCTCTGACTCAGATAACCGTTCACGCAACTCCTTGGCACTGATCATCATCATTCTTCGCTATGTTCTTCCTATCATCAATATTCTGCTACTGCTTTATTTAAGCAGAACAAGAGAATACTTAGCAGATGCAGGATCCGTAGAATTACTACGTGACAACAAGCCGCTCGCCTCCGCATTATTAAAAATTGAGAATGATCATACGGATAATCAAGCTATCTATGCAGATGCATATAGCCGCACTCCTCATGAAAATGTACGACGTGAAGCTTACATCTTTGACCCCACTCAAGCAGGAATAAGCTCAAGTGGCGCATTAACAGATGCATTCTCTACTCATCCCAATTTAAAAGATCGCTTGGCTGCTATTGGTTTTATCATGAAGAATAACGGAAAATGAACAAAAGCAAGATTGGCATTTTACTTTGTAATATTGGCACACCTGATGCTCCAACCACTAAAGCTGTCAGAAAATTCCTTAAAGAATTTTTATCTGACAGACGAGTTATTGAGCTTTCGCCACTTATTTGGCAACCCTTACTAAGAACAACTATCCTGCCATTTCGCCCAAAAAAATTGGTGAAGTTATATCAAAAAATCTGGACTGAACAGGGCTCTCCTTTGCTGAACTATACGCTAGATCTGGTGGAAAAATTAAAAAAACAATTGCTCACTGAGGAAAATGAAATTGTTATATCCGTTGGAATGCGTTACGGAAATCCCTCTATTCAAGATAGCCTAGAGGAATTTAGAAAAAAATCCGTGAAAACTCTGTTCATTTTACCGATGTTTCCACAATACTCAGCGACCACAACAGCTTCAACATTTGATAGCGTGGCGAGCGCGTTAAAACGGTGGCGTGAACTTCCAGAGTTACACATGATTAATCGCTATTTCTCTCATGTTGATTATATTGATGCAATTAGCCATTCAATACGCTCTCATTGGGATTCTCATGGGAAAAATTATTTGCTATTTTCCTTTCACGGCATCCCACAAAAATATATTCAAATGGGTGATCCTTATGCTGATGAATGCCACAAAACCTCTAATTTGATTGCTGAAAAATTACAATTGAAACATGACGAATGGAGCATATCATTTCAATCACGACTAGGCCCAACAAAATGGTTAAAGCCGTACACTGATATTATTTTAAGATCACTTCCAGAAAATGGTATTGAACATTTACAAGTTGTATGCCCTGGATTTTCAGTTGACTGCCTTGAAACATTAGAAGAAATTTCTCTCCGAGGAAAGGAAACTTTCTTAGCTGCTGGCGGAAAAACATTTAGTTACATCCCCGCCCTGAATTCATCAGACATTCACATCAGTATGCTGGCTAAGATCATTCAATCTCATCTTTCAAAATAAAAGTTTTATTTTGTCCATGACCATTGCATTGACAGAGACTGTATAATTTTCAATGCGATTGCCATGTTATTTTGATAAATACCATGATATGATCTTGTATAAATTGTGTTAGGGAAAACACTGTGCGCAAATCTAAATGGCTGATTTGTTCTATATTGTCGTTAGCATTACCTGCCTCTCAGCTGTTTGCGAGCGGTCTTCAGCTAGGCGTAACTCTACCCGTTCTCATTAAAGGAAAAGACCCCGAGGGTGTCCATGGCTACCGGGGGATCATATGGTATCAACCTCAATCACTTATCTGGCCTAGATTTGAAATATATTTTACGGGTGGTTTTGGTCATTGGTGGGCACATGGCGCCAAAACAGCTCGCAGTTTAAATATTTACTCCGTAGCTCCTGTCTTTCGCCTTTATTTCAAACGCTATACATATTTTTCTCCTTTTGCCGAAGCAAGCATTGGTGCTTCCTATCTTTCTAGAACACACTTTTCTGATCGTAATTTAGGAATACATTACTCATTCCAAGATGAGTTAGGCATAGGAACAACTATAGGAAAAGATAAACGGTTTTATGTCACCCTAAGCGCTCTACATTATTCTAATGGATCAATGGCATCCATGAATGCAGGCATCACAGTTCCGCTTGTTTTAAATGTGGGATATCGATTTAGTTAACGCTTTTTTAGTAACGCATCAAACGTCTTGTTTAGATGATCATTTGCATTTATCTGCATTTCTACATCCTGGAGCACACCCTCACCCGAAGGAATTTTTTTAAAAAAAACAGATAGTCCTTTTTTTCGAACTGGACAGGATGATACTGCGGATTCATTTTTTAATTGAGCATCGATTAATGCACTTCCCAAAGAACGAATATAATCTTGATATAATACATGTGGTTTAATGTTGCTTTGCGCATTGAATGCAAAAGATAACACAAAATCTTTCGTTTCAATGGTGTATTTAATTTCTTTTGCAAGTTGCGTTTTTTCAATAAGATCAGCTTCTACATCTAATAAAAATCCTTCAGGATAGGATTTGGAAAAATAATTAATAAGTGATTCGACAAACATCATATCTGTGTTTGCATGTTTTGTACCTGCCACAAGATTACCCTCATGCTGTCCCTCTTTGCCTAACACGCTAAACGCAACAAGATGCAGCCATTCCCAGAATTTTTTTTCTGGAAATAGTTGCGAAGCTTTCGCATATTGCGTCGCACTACCCATTTTTTCTGGATTATCTTTTTCGACCATTTCTTTATTTTGGCTGCTGCGTTTATCCTTTTTTTCAAATAATTCAGGAGTGATAACAACTTGCTGGCACTTTATCTCAGATTTAGGTTTTTTAATGGCGAGATAGTGAGATGAATTAAAAAAATCACTTCCATCATCTACTCGACGTACAATAGCCGCATCAGATGCACCATCAACGTGGTTAGAGAAAATATAAAATACTCCGTTCTTACTCACCCTATTTAGTATGGTTTTATTCGGTGTAATAATCTGTAATGGAGATCCTTGCAGCGAAAATGATATGACTTTATCTGGCTGTCTAAACCCGGGTATTGAAGCAAAATTCCTTTTTACCGCAGACTCAAAACGTTCCTGATCAACCCCTCCCCTTAATTCGATCGCATCTTGATTAACGAGCGCGCTTGTCTTTACAGGAGTTAAATGTCCGTCCGTTTGATTTTTTACTAGCGTTCTACTATCAGCCCGGTAATGAAGTATTTTGCTTTTTTTACTAACTGGTGCATCAGGCTGAACAGCATTCTCTCCAGCTGCATCGTCTTCAGATTCGATTTGTTTTCTTTTTTGCTGAGTCATTTGTCACCACCCTTATCTGACTGTAATTATAGCTGATAACACTTTTATTTCATGTAATACATGATGTTTTCTATGATAACTTACTGATTATGTGCATTATTTTTATTTGATGACAAAAAAACCACCTTGATATGGATATCCCAATTCTAGAACTTAAAGCACAATACATGTAAACTGTCCTCCGGATGAAAGCAGGCTGGAAAAATGCTCAAACGGACTCCTATAAAAAATCATGTTCAAGAAATTCAACTGATTAGTCAGCGATGCATCATTATGCTCGTTGGGATGGTATTTCTGGTACTGTTACTGACCCTGCGACTAGGTTATTTGCAATTATCAAAGCATGCTTTGTATAACACACTCTCCAATAAAAACTCATTAGACTTAATACCGATAGAACCAACACGTGGGCTTATCTATGACAGAAATGGTGTTTTGTTAGCTGAAAATATCCCTGTTTTTAGCTTAGATGTTATACCTTTTGAAGTTGATAACTACCCCAAAGCTCTTGCTGAAATTGCCAAAATAATTCCACTAACAGATACAGATATTGCCCAATTTCAAAAACAATTAAAACAACATAGACGCTTCGATGAGATACCGCTTAAGTTGCGGCTTTCAGAAGCCGAGGTTGCAAAATTCGCAGAAAATACCTATCGCTTTCCTGGTTTTTTAGTCAAGGCACGATTAATTCGTCATTATCCTTTTGATGCAAGCTTGAGCCATACATTGGGCTATGTTGGTCGTATCAATATTGATGAGTTAGCAGATATTGACGCAACAAACTATAGCGCTACTAATTATATTGGAAAACTCGGTATAGAAAAATATTACGAAGATGAACTACACGGGACAGTCGGTTATGAACAAGTTGAGAATGATGCTAGCGGTGAACCCGTTCGAATTTTAAATCAAATCGTTCCCATTCCCGGGAAAAATTTATATCTCACTTTAGATAGCAAATTGCAATTTGTCGCAGAGCAAGCACTGGAAGGTATGCGCGGCGCTGTTGTTATTATTCAACCAAAGACCGGCGAGATTTTAGCAATGGTTAGCCAGCCTAGCTATGATCCTAATCTTTTTGTTTCAGGCATTAGTAACCAAGATTTCGAAGCCCTTCAAAACTCACCCAATAGACCACTTTACAATCGCGCGCTACGAGGTTTATATCCATTAGCATCGACAATAAAACCCTATATCGCAATTGAAGGTCTAGATTCTGGAGTGATTACACCCTCTTTTAGTTTATTCGATCCAGGATGGTACCAATTAAAGAATAGCGATCACTTATTTCATGATTGGCGTCACCATGGTCACGGCACTGTCAATCTTCTCAAAGCAATTGTTAGCTCGTGTGATACTTATTTTTATGATCTAGCAGCGAAACTAGGGATACAACGAATTGACCACATACTCAGTGAGTTTGGTTTCGGTGAACTTAGTGGAATTGATGTGGATGAGGAATTACCCGGGGTCATTTCCTCACCCGAATGGAAGCGAACGACTAAAGGAGTACCCTGGTATTTGGGTGACACTATTATCTCGGGTATCGGTCAAGGTTATATGCAAGCTACACCATTGCAGCTCGCCGTCGCTGTTGCCACATTAGCAAACCAAGGACAGCATTTTACACCACATCTCTTGCTGAAAGAACAAGAGCCGGGCAAAGCAGCCGTTAGTCAAAGCCCCATTTTAATCAATAAAGTTGAACTCACAAATAATAACTATTGGAACATTGTTATCTCAGCCATGCAAAGCGTGATCACCTCACCCAACGGGACTGGATACCTTCACTTTGGACATCCGGCTTATAGTGTTGCAGCTAAGACAGGGACCGCACAAGTCTACACCAAACAGCGCAATGAAACAGATGAAGACGTCAATGCTCAATCAAGACTTCCAGAGAAGCTGCGCGATCACTCACTATTTATCGCCTTTGCACCTGCAGAAAATCCTCAAATTGCTATCGCTGTTGTCGTAGAGAATAGTAAACTAGCCCCAGGTGTCGCGAGAAAAATAATGGATTTTTATTTATTACAAGAACTAAAGCTAACACCCACACCCAATAATTTAACATCTGTTTCTAAAAATTCTGAAAAAAATACGGATGGCTTGCATGCTGTTAGTTGATGGTATCAAAAATAAATTCAAGAAACGAGAAATGGGAACCCAATACCGTACATTTCTACAATGTATTCATATTGATTTACCCTTACTAATAGGCATTTTATTACTTATCGGACTAGGGCTTTTTATTTTATATAGCGCAAGCAATCAAAACCCAAAAGTCGTTGAACAACAAATTCTTCACACAGGTATTGCCTTTTTTGTCATGTTTGCTTTTGCTCAGATTCCGCCAACCAGCTATCAACGCTGGGCACCTTGGGTATACATAGTCATCATGGGTCTTCTCCTTGCCGTTCTTATTATGGGGCACATCGGCAAAGGCGCACAACGATGGCTGAATATTGGAATATTTAGGCTACAACCTTCGGAAATAATGAAGCTATCAATACCTATGCTATTGGCATGGCATTTTCACAATATTCATTTACCACTCAAATCAAAAACCATTTTATTTTCAGGAATTATTATATTCATACCTGCACTATTCACTGCAAAACAACCTGACCTTGGAACTGCAATTTTATTAGTTGTTGCTGGAAGCAGCACCTTATTGCTAGCAGGATTAAGTTGGTGGTTTATTGGCGTAATTATAACGCTAGCGGGTTTAGGAACACCCATCTTATGGTACTTAATGCATGACTATCAACGACAACGTGTGTTAACGTTTCTAAACCCTGAACGAGACCCTCTAGGCTCCGGCTATCATATCATTCAATCAAAAATTGCCATCGGATCAGGGGGGTTATTTGGTAAGGGTTGGTTAAACGGCACCCAATCCCACCTTCATTTTTTACCAGAACATTCCACCGACTTTATATTCGCCGCCTGTGGTGAAGAATTTGGCTTCATTGGGAGTATCATTTTAATTATATTATTTATGTTTATCGTATTAAGAGGCTTATATATCACAATAAATGCTCAAGATACATTCACACGCTTATTAGCTGGAAGCTTAACCCTAACATTTTTTGTCTCATTTTTTGTTAATATGGGTATGGTAACTGGTATATTACCTGTAGTAGGCATCCCTTTACCGCTGATTAGCTACGGGGGCTCATCAATGTTAACGTTAATGGCAAGCTTTGGAATTTTAATGTCGATTCAAACTCATCGAAAATTATTAACCACTTAAAGAGTAAAAAAACATGCTAAAAAGGTATTTTGCAATAATATGTTTAGGGCTCACTAGTTTCTTTTATTCACAACTTTCATTAGCCGATACGAACTTTGTCGACAGGCCTGATGTTCAATCATTTATAAACAAAATGGTTGTCAAACATGGATTTCAGCAAAATCAATTAGTTTGGCTTTTTAATAATGTAAAAATTCGACCCCAAGTCATGCGCAGCATTCGAGCTCCAATAGAACAACAACCCTGGTATGACTACCAAACCATATTCATTACAGAATCTAGAATTCGTGAAGGAGTCGACTTCTGGAATAAACATGCAGCCACACTTGCCAAGGCTGAAAAAATATATGGCGTACCTGCTAGCATTATTGTGGCAACCATTGGCGTAGAAACCAAGTATGGAAAAAACAAAGGTGAATACCCTGTCATCGATGCATTAACAAATATAGCCTTCAGCAACTCACCACGCGCGCCATTTTTTAGAAGTGAACTGGAAGAATTTTTATTATTAGTTAGAGAACAACATTTGAATGCTCTCACTATAAAAGGCTCTTATGCAGGCGCGATTGGACAACCACAATTTATGCCAAGCAGCTATCGATATTATGCAGTTAATTTTTCTGGAAACGGCAGAATTGATCTATCCAATAATGTTGAGGATATCATTGGTAGTATTGCAAATTATTATAAAAAACATGGCTGGAAAACAAATCAGCCTGTCGCGATTCCAACAAGAGTAGCAAAAAACAGATACTCAAGAACATTATCAGAGGCTTTATTACAAGCAAAAGTTGATAAAAATCATTTAGCACAATATGGAATTTATCCAAACCAAGAGCCGCCATCCAACCAAGCTCTCAAGATCATTGAACTTCAAAATCACCAAGGCAATGAATACTGGGTTGGATTACACAACTTTGACGTCATAAAACGATATAATCCCAGTAATTTATATGCAATGGCTGTTTATCAGCTCAGTTACCATATTAAAGATTTAAGAGGGAGAACGCATCATGGATAAGAAATATATCTATCATTCTAAAATTGGTACTCTATTTTTATTATTACTTTCTATCCTGCTGATGAGCGCTTGCTCTACTACACATAGAAAAGATGGACCACCCGGATTTTATGTTGACGAAACGAAAATACCCAATGCTACACCTAAAGTAGAGCAACTCAGTAAGTATGGCAATATGCCGTTTTATAACGTTTTTGGTAAACGTTATTATGTGATGCCATCCTGCAAACACTATGAAGAGCGCGGCGTTGCTTCTTGGTACGGCACTAAATTTCATGCTCAACGCACCTCTAGTGGAGAGCGTTACAACATGCTCGCAATGACTGCCGCGCATAAAACACTGCCCTTGCCTTGTTACGTGGAAGTCACGAATTTACAAAATCACAGAAGAATTGTTGTTAAAGTGAATGACCGAGGCCCATTTGAATCAAATCGACTAATCGATCTTTCGTATGTTGCTGCAAAAAAATTAGGAATGTTGGGACATGGAACTGCCTATGTCAATGTCAAGCTAATTGACCCACTTGAATCTTCCCAACACAACAATTATTTTGCACATAACAAATCAACAAATACATACCAAGCAATAAAATCACATCCAGCACATTCTGGCTCAGGTCTATTCATACAGGTAGGTTCTTTTCATAACCGCTCACGTGCTGAGAAATTACAGAAACGTTTAGCCGTATTATTGCCCTCACCAGTACATGTTAATCTTTCTGATCACTTATATCGCGTTCAAGTTGGCCCTTTTGCAGATAGAGAAGCTGCTAATCGTATTAACAAACGTTTAAAGACAATTGGAATCACAACGGCTCATTTAGACGAAAAAAGCAAACATTTTGCATAGGGGAGCATCTTACTTCTAAAGGATATAGAAATGTTAAATGTTCTTATTTCTGTTGTGGGATTAATTCTTACTATCTTATTAGTTGTAGGCGTTCATGAACTAGGCCACTTTTTAGTGGCCCGCTCATTAAAAATAAAAGTATTAAGATTTTCTATTGGCTTTGGAAAAATATTATATAAATGGTCCGATAAGAAAGGCACTGAATTCGCAATTTCCGCTATCCCACTTGGCGGTTATGTCAAACTGCTCAACGAAGAAGAGGATCCTGTTGCACCAGAGGATTTGCACTTAGCTTTCAATCGTCAATCTTATCTCAAAAAAATTGCGGTTATTGCAGCCGGCCCATTATTCAATTTAATTTTTGCATTCTTAATTTACTGGGGATTATTTTTTGTAGGATTCGAAAGTATTGTTCCGATGATTGGAAAAATAATTCCACATTCAATAGCCGCTGACAGCGGCATTCAACCTAATCAAGAAATACTACAAATCGATAAAAGAGAAACGCCAACATGGATTGCTATTATTGTTGAGCTGCTATCTCACGCAGGTAATAAAGATTCTTTACAATTAAGCACACTAAGCTCTCCATCATCCTCGCCTGTTACCTATCATCTCAACTTAACAAATTGGCATATAGACGAGCTAAGACCAGACCCACTAAATAGCTTAGGCATTGTTCCATATGAACCCTTTATCCCACCTGTCATTGGTAAAATTGGAAAAGATACTCCTGCAGAATTCACACCTTTACGCGAAGGCGATGAGATTATCAGCTTGAATGGACATCCCATTAAAGACTGGATTGACCTTGCAGAAATTACCTATAACAATCCAAATAAAAAAATATTATTTAAGATTAAAAGGGACAACAGAATACTATCATTTCCAGTTCTCATGAGTTCACAACGAGATTTTCTTTTTCGAAAGCATGGCTTTATTGGCATTAGCCCAAATTTCAAAATTCCTAAGCAATTACTTCGTGACAACAAGTCTACTTTGTCAGCAGGTGCACTTCATGCTTTTCAAAGTGTGACTACATTTACAAAACTTAATTTTATTATGCTAGGAAAAATGCTGACAGGTAAGATCTCACTGAAGAGCTTAGGGGGACCTATTTCTATTTTTGAAAGTGCCGGCACATCTCTTAATAATGGGTTAGTTGCGTTTTTGGGGTTCCTTGCTTTCTTAAGCATTTCTATTGGAACTATCAATATTATTCCTATTCCCGGGTTAGATGGGGGGCATATTTTTTTCGAAACCATCGAACTTATCATTCGAAAACCACTAGACTTGAAAGCTCAAATGTTATTTTACAGATTGGGAATAATTTTACTTGTGCTACTGATGTTTCAAGCAATGACAAATGATTTACTAAGGTTGTGAGCTAGACGAAGAATGAAAATTACCGCTAACCATATGCACTCTCAAACACAAGTCTTCTAGCTTTGCGATGATTGTTACACTTAAGGCTTTTGCCTTAGCTTTAGCATCCAACTCCTTACTTGACTGAAGTATTTCTCCAGAAATCCCCCATCGATGAACAATCTTATCAAAACTTTTCTGATTTTGTGCTTCGTTAGACTCAAGCGCAACAATTGTCTCTTTAGCTTCTGATTTTAACAATTCAATAAATGCACCTAATAAAGTATGTTGGATTTTTAAAAACTGTTGAAATGCAAATATTGCTGTAAAACCTAGATGATGACTATCAGGAACAATAAGGTCTTCTAAAAAATCTGGGATGGCTTTCAAATTCAAGCTAAATGCAGCCTCGCTGATTTGAATTTTTTCTAAAAAATGACTGACATTCTCCATACTGACTAGCAATTTGTTATGAAGAGGCGAAGATGAATATTTTGCTTTCATTTCATATTCACTAGATCTAGCATAATCAATTGCTACTTCTAACCATTTTGACAATGAATTTGAAAGCTTTTCAGCAATTTCATCATCCAGCTTCATTTCGTGCAAAAACTCATGAGTAGCATGCTCTAACTTAGATTTTTTTGGGTAGATATGCTGTCGAGACACTTCATCTATAATAGATTTTTTTGTTACATCCAGATGAGCAGGCTTTGTGTTTTTTTCATTCTGACAAGAATCATTTTGATTTTTTTGTAAGTTCTTAGTCATTTCCAAGAATATATTGTAATTATTATAAAGCACACCAAACATTAGAAAAACAGGTCTTTTTATTTCATTTTGAATTTCTTCCAGCAGATTTTTTGCAAAATCCTTTGTTTTCTGGTCCAGTTGAATCGTTAACATAATCTTGTTAATAGAACGGACTATATAATTTAATAAATGGGTTGTTTTTGCATGAAATATATCATTTTTTTTGGCATCAATTAACACAAGTTTCTCAAGAACAATATCTTTCACTTCGACATTACGAATCTCATTTAGTTTTTTATAAATATCTTTAATCTTGGCGATATCATCAATCTGCAAATCGAGAAATATTTTTTTCAAAATTTTATATTTTTTGTTTTGAATGAGATAAGAAAGCAGATTTTTATTGGGCTGGATGATCTGAGATAAATCATCAATTCGAAAAACATTTCGCTCACCTAGCACATTTAATAATATATACGGATCATCACTTTCTATTGCCATTTCATATGGAGAATTCATGGAACTGACACCTAGAATATCTTCCCAACTTAACTCAGCATTTCGTAATAATTCCGCTAACGTATGAATATCAAGCTGCGTGTCTTCTCGATATCCACCCGTTAATAAGCTAATGGAGCAAATAAATTGAATAGCAGATAATATCCCCGCATCTTTTAAAAATCGAATAATAGCAAGATTTTGTTCTGCTGAACCCAGCTTGATATTGTCAAAATCAAGTATCGCACTTCTTAAGTTTTTAGTTTTATTCTGAGAGTTAACACTTAAGCTTTCTAAGATTAATTTTGTGACGGTAATATCCCAACAACTAAGAGATATAGTTTTAATTAATTGCGCACTGTTGTTTGATAAATCGATAGATTTATCTGTGGAAAAATATGCTTGAATCCATTCAGAATTCGTAACACATTCTTCGTAAATTGCTTGATTTTCAATAAAGTGACCCAGCACGTCGGCAATATTAATTAGACCGCTTTTAGTTATGCACTTTGCTTCAATAATTGTAATTAACTGCTGTCTGTTATGCATATTTTTCCGATATCTTTTTGTTGATAATCAGCATTTACCTGCGCTTAATAACTATTAAATGAAGCGCGTATAAACACTATATAATGATCCTAGTTTAGATTAAAATCAAGCAATATGCGCATAGTTTAATCAAAACTGGGGCTATTAGTGCATTATTGACTAAATTACTTTTAATCAATCTCAAAACACCCTATATTCGTCTCTTGCCTCAGGGGAGTCATCTAATGGCTGAGAGGTTCTGATTTAGAACGACCCTTTTTTCACCTGATCCGGATAATGCCGGCGTAGGAAGAGCAAATAAAATGAAACTATTAGAGTCACCATCTGTATATATACGAAATATCTCTATTTCGTATCAAAATAAAATCATATTCCACAATATGAATTTAACCCTGAATGGAGGCCAAACAACTTGTATATTGGGTGCAAGCGGGGTTGGAAAAAGCACTTTACTCCGCATTATCGCTAATCTAGTCTCGGCAAATCATTTGTCCCAAGGTAAAGATCATACAAATGCAAGTATTAGTAGTGATAACCTTATTCCTGTGTGCGAACAAATTTCATATATAGCCCAAACCGACTTGCTGCTACCTTGGCTTAATGTTATTGATAATGTTCTGTTAGGTTTTCGTTTACGAAAAACAAATCGAAAAACCCTTAGTGCCCAACAGTCACTAGCAAAAAATTTGCTAAAAGAAGTCGGATTAGAACAAGCAATCCATATGCACCCTCACCAACTCTCAGGCGGAATGAAACAACGCATTGCACTTGTTAGAACATTTATAGAAGGTAAGCCGATTGTACTGATGGATGAGCCTTTCAGCTCTCTAGATACTATTAATCGCTTTCATTTACAAGATCTAACCGCAAATTTATTACATAAAAAAACGATATTATTAGTCACTCATGATCCACTTGAAGCTTTACGATTAGCGGATCATATATACATTATGTCAGGCAACCCTGCAATGCTTAGCTCATTTTTAACGTTAAACTCTCAGACACCTAGAGATCCATCTTCCGAAGAAATGATAACGCTCTATTCGTCATTACTTCAAAGGCTATTGGGCAGGTAACATTCTATGAATATTTTTTTACGAGGTTTTATTCTTATCATTAGTTTAACCTTATTATGGGAGGGAGTCGTAACAATTTTTAAATTACCATCTTATATTTTACCAGCTCCTATAGACGTCCTTAAAACATGGTTTGAATATAAAAATTTAATTGCTTCTCAATTAATGACCACATTGACAGAGACACTATTAGGATTATCTTTAGGAATAATTTTTGGCTGCTTCACAGCATTGATGATGGCTTTCTTTAAGCCTGTTACTTTTTGGATTCTCCCGATACTATTAATCAGCCAAGCAATCCCTACCTTCGCAATCGCTCCATTACTAGTGATATGGTTTGGATATGGAATAACAGCTAAAATAGTGACGACAATTTTAATGCTTTTTTATCCGATTACAAGCTCTTTTTTTGATGGTCTTAGGCGCACAGAAACAGGATGGTTAGATTTAGCAAAAACAATGAATGCCAATAAATTTAGAATGTTTTGGCATATACGAATACCAGCTGCCTTACCCGCATTAGCATCTGGAGTACGTGTCGCAACCGCTATAGCCCCAATAGGTGCAGTGGTGGGTGAATGGGTAGGAGCAAGTAAGGGGTTAGGGTTTTTAATGTTAAATTCAAATGAACGTATGCAAATCGATTTAATGTTTGCGTCTCTTATAACTATTATCTTATTTTCATTAATTTTGTATTTTTGTGTAAATAGATTACTACGAACATTTATTCCTTGGCAGGTTGAGCAGTGATGAGAACTTTAATTTGCTTTTTCCTTACTATCTTTTTATTCACACTATCTAACTGTTATGGCGCCGAAAAAATCATTGTATTATTAGACTGGTTTGCAAATCCTGATCATGCACCCCTTTTCATTGCAAAAGAGAAAGGTTTTTTTAAAAAGCAGAATATAGATGTTGAATTAATCGGCCCAGCAGATTCAGCAGATCCTCCCAAGCTTGTCGCCGCAGACAAAGCAGATATTGCGATCACTTACCAACCTAGTTATTTAGAACAAATTGATCATGACCTTCCATTAATCATGATTGGAAGTCTCATTGATAAACCTTTAAATTGTTTGGTCGTTAAGAAAAAATCAAAAAACATAACGCTTGCTGATTTGAAAAATAAACGCATTGGCTATAGCGGAGGAGAATTAAGTAATATTACGTTAAAAGTAATGTTACAACACCAGAGAATTTCAACAAACGATTTGCAATTAATTAATATTCATTATGCTTTAACTCAAGCACTTCTTTCTGACAAAGTCAATGCTGTCACTGGGATGATGAGAAATTTTGAGATAATACAATTAGAATTGCTTGGCCAATCCGTGCAAGCTTTTTATCCCGAAGAAAATGGAATGCCTACTTATAGTGAATTAATTTTTGTTGCCAACAGGAACCAGATTCAATCCAAACGCAAGCTATTTTCAAAATTTTTTATTGCATTAAACGAGGCTGTTGCTTACGTAAAAAAACACCCAGAAGAAACTTGGGAATTATTTTCTAAATCGCATCCTGAGCTAAACAACACGCTAAATCATAGAGCATGGTTGAAAACAATTCCCTACTTTTCAGATGATGCTGAAGCAATTAATATTCCAGATTTTATATACTTTGCTAAGTTTATGCAGGAAAATGGTCTAATTAAGAAAGTACAACCCCTTTCGAATTATCTTATCTTGAAGGAATAATTATGTTAGTTATTATTTGTTTATTAATAGCATTATTAATTACTGCTGTCATAGTCGTCATAGTGCAACGCTTAGGACATCAGTTAAAAGAAAGCATACTGAAAAAATTAAGCGAATCGCAAGCCCTTCAACAACAAGCACTCAATCACTACCGCACAAACTTTGATGAGCACCAACTTAACGCTTTAAAACTCATCCAAGATACACTTCAAAGTGGCGTGCAAGCAACACGAGCAAACGTCAAAGAATCACTAAATGATTACGCAGACCAGCTGGGAAAGCGTGTTGATGCACTGACCCAAACAACTCATGTTCGATTAAAAGAAATTAATGATCTTGTTGAAAAAAGATTATCCGAGGGCTTTGAAAAAACTACCGCCACATTTACAGATGTCGTTAAACGTTTAGCTTTGATAGATGCAGCACAAAAACAAATAATGGAACTTTCAAGCAATGTCGTTAATCTTCAAGAGGTACTAAATGATAAACGCTCAAGAGGTGCTTTTGGTGAGGTACAATTATCTGCTTTAATACGTAACGTCATGCCTGAGCAACATTTTTCTTTTCAGCATACATTAAGCAATAACAAAAGAGCTGATTGCATTTTATTTTTGCCAGAACCAAGCGGGAATATCGTCATTGATGCAAAGTTTCCACTCGAAAACTTTCGTATACTCACGGATAACTCATTATCCGTTTCTGAAAAGTCCCAAGCTGAAGTTCAATTTAAAAAAGATATTCGAAAACATATCTTGGACATCGCTGAAAAATATATTATTGAAGGTGAAACAGCTGATGGAGCTATGATGTTTATACCCGCAGAAGCTATTTTTGCGGAAATTCATGCGCGCCATCCTGAAATAGTTGAAACTGCATACCGCCATAAAGTTTGGATGGTATCCCCCACTACTATGATGGCCATACTAACAACTGCTCGCGCAGTCTTAAAAGATACCGCAACTCGTAAGCAATTGAATATTATTCAAGAACACTTGCGATTTTTAGCGAATGATTTTAAACGTTTTCAAAAACGAATGGATGATGTTGCTCATCACATAGCTAAAGCACACAATGAAGTTGATCAAGTCAATATTTCAGCTAAAAAAATCACAAATCGTTTTGGGCAGATTGAGCAAGTTGAATTAGATCAATTTGATTCTTCACAATCCGCCATTTTAAAAAGTGAAGCTACTTCGGACTAATTGCCGTTTATATCTGAGGTTAACTAACAAATTTTAAGAATAAATGATTTTTAAAGCTTACTTTGAAAATAAATCATGTAAAATACACAGCATAAATAATTAAATTCAAAGGGTGATCTAATGGGTTTTTTAGACGGCAAACGTGCCTTGATTGTTGGGTTAGCGAGTGACAGATCAATTGCTTATGGCATTGCAGAAGCCATGCACAAACAGGGAGCTACATTAGCTCTCACATACCAGGGTGACAAGTTAAAAAGTCGTGTTGAAAATATGGCCAATGAGTGGAACGCCATTGCAACACTTCCCTGCGATGTTTCAAGCGATGATGAAATAAATAAAATGTTTGAGGCTTTAAATAAACACTGGGATGGCTTTGATATTATCGTTCACTCTGTTGCGTACGCACCTGCCGATCAGCTAGAGGGAGAATATATAGACGCTATCAATCGAGAAGGTTTTCGTATTGCACATGATATTAGCTCCTATAGCCTAGCAGCGTTAGCCAAAGCAGGCTACCCAATGATGTCGGGACGCAATGGATCCATCATTACATTAACTTACTATGGCGCTGAAAAAGCCGTTCCTTTCTATAATGTAATGGGAGTAGCTAAAGCAAGTCTTGAAGCTAACGTCCAATACTTAGCTGCAAGCCTTGGCCCCAAAGGCATCAGGGTCAATGGAATTTCTGCAGGACCTATACGAACACTAGCAGCTGCCGGAATTAAAAAATTTAGGAAAATGTTAGCTTTTAATGAGAAAACAGCACCATTACGAAAAAATGTAACGACTGAAGAAGTCGGTAATGCAGCTGCTTTTCTATGTTCTGATTTGGCGTCAGGAATTACAGGTGAAATACTTCATGTGGATGCAGGATTCCACTCGATTTCACCTATGTTATTACATGATGAGTTAATATAATCTCAGTTATAGACGCCGCTTTAACTGAGGTCTTATCCATGACAGGGGTTAATGTAAAAAAATAGTTTGTAGAAATGCTCATTTTTAGTATAATTGGCTTAGTTTATTGTAATCACGAAAGGAGGAAGCTTATGAGGAGATCAACGGTATTATTGTGTACTTTGCTCATTAGCTCTAGCATTTTTGCCGCAAACAATAGAACAACATTGAACACTCACGCTCTTGCTAACACAATCCTCAACGCGCACAACCTCTCTAGCCATGAAAAAGGCAGTTTTGCCATTGTCTACGGCGGACAGGATATTTCAAGAGAAGCTCGTAACTCAACGAACACAAGAGCAGACCAAATAACCATGCTCGCTTAGAAATACACCTTCGTTATCCACCCAAGTTACAAGTTATTTACCTAGAAAAAGCCGCTTTAGTAACAAAGTAGCTTTTCAGGTTATACGCTGGAAACATACCTACCTCAATTGCATTGCAAACTTACGAGAATAGGTAGATTCATATCATTCCTGGCATTGCGGTTCTATTGTTACAGCAGCCAGCCTAGCAAAACCTCAAAAGACTCTAAGCTTTATTATCAAGATATGATTTAATTTTAGCTTTTTGGATAAGACTTTGTTCAT
>Ga0207030_1020_pt1 | contig 52101 bp, 50 predicted proteins | sample Alteio_BWMinCont_40_FD_153260 | JGI IMG/M metagenome (GOLD analysis project Ga0207030, IMG submission 153260) | Enriched cells from forest soil in Barre Woods Harvard Forest LTER site, Petersham, Massachusetts, United States -... | ecosystem: Environmental > Terrestrial > Soil > Temperate forest >... | reverse complement strand
CATACAGTAGTAAGCCGACACCTGTAGCATAGACTGGATTATTAAGAACATCGGCTAACCCTGTCACATGTTGAGGAACCCCAATTCGAACAGGCATTTTAAACACACGTTCGGCTAATTCTAAAGCTCCCTCTACTTTTGACGCGCCCCCCGTCAAAACAATGCCAGCCGCTATTAAATCCTCAAGTCCACTGCGACGAATCTCCGCTGCAACCAAGGTAAATAATTCTTCGTATCTTGCTTCAACCACTTCTGCTAATGCTCGCTTAGAAAGATGTCTCCCTGGTCTATCACCCACTGTGGGGATATCAATCATTTGGTTAGCATCAGCCAAGTCTTGTAGCGCACAAGCATATTTCAGCTTAATCTCTTCGGCATTCCGTGTTGGTGTACGTAAGGCAATGGCTATATCATTAGTAACTTGATCACCTGCTATCGGTATTACGGCTGTATGACGAATTGCGCCGTCAGTGAAGATAGCAACATCCGTCGTTCCACCCCCTATATCAATCATGCATACGCCTAATTCTTTTTCATCGTCACCCAATATCGATTGGCTCGATGCAAATTGCTCAAGAACAATATCACTAGCCGCAAGTCCGCATCGTTTAAGACACTTAACAATATTTTGTGCGGCACTAACGGCACCCGTGACAATATGAACCTTAGCTTCTAAACGTACACCCGACATACCAATAGGTTCTCGGATAGAATCTTGGTTATCGATAATAAATTCTTGTGGTAATATGTGTAATATTTTTTGATCTGCAGGGATAGCTACAGCTTTTGCTGCATCAATGACCCTATCGACATCTGATTGAGTCACTTCACGATCACGAATAGCAACTATGCCATGAGAATTAATACTGCGGATATGACTACCTGCGATCCCTGTAAATGCTGAATAAATTTGGCATCCAGCCATAAGCTCAGCTTCTTCTACAGCATTTTGGATAGACTGAACAGCTGATTCAATATTGACGACAACTCCACGTTTTAATCCCTGAGATGGGTGCGAACCCAACCCCACAACATTAACCTTGCCATCGCTACTCACTTCTCCCACAATAGCAACAACTTTGGAGGTTCCAATATCAATCCCTACCATCAGATCTTTGTTTGGCTTCTTTGCCATAATTTTGCTTCCAAACTTAAGTTTATGTGACTGATTTCCAGCGTACTGCCATTCCATTAGGATATCGTAAGTCAATATACTCTACATCAGCTTCTCTAGCTCCTACAATTTTCGGGTACACTTTCACAAAATGACTGATGCGAGTCAAGATATCTTTGTAACCTGCATTTAATTTTATTCCATTAGTGAGAGTTATATTCCATCCTTGTAAGGGCAACAATTCTAGTCGAGCAATTTTAAAATGCAACGGCGAAAATAAGTTATTTATTTTAGCATAATATCTTATTAGTTTAAGTTGCTCTCCAGAAGGCCCAACAAATTGGGGCAAATCAGATGGATAAGTGTCATGTGATGGTGTAAATATCTCGCCTGAATCACTTAGTAAACTTTCATCATTCCATCGCGCCACGGGATTTTTTTCATTCAATGAAATCATGACTTTGTCAGGCCAGACTCTCTGCACTGTCACCTCATTTACCCAGGCTAACTGCAAAATTTGTTCTTTAATTTCAGCAAGATCTAACCTAAAAAAACCTTTACTAATAAAGGGTAAAATTAAATTTTGTAATTCTTCATGATTAACGTGATGAATACCAAATACTTTCACATCAGTAATAGGAAAATATTCATTATGAAAACTTTTCGGGATTAGAAAAATAAAAAACAGAATAAAGGATGAGCACCCCAATAACCTGAACACACCCCTCCAAGAAAAAGACAATTTATCACTTTGTGTTCTTAGGGTGCCCATAGTCATTGCTTTTTTGTCCTTACAAGGTTACCCAATCATACACACTTCTGGTATGAGACGTATGCCTTTCTGCTCCTCAACTATGCTTGAAATTTTATTAATTAAACTCTCAATATCAGAAGCTGTTGCATTACCTTCATTAATAATAAAATTAGCATGCTTTTCTGAAACACGAGCATTACCCATTTTCAAACCTTTTAAACCACACTCCTCAATAAGCTTTGCGGCATAAAGACCCACTGGATTACGAAATACGGATCCTCCATTTGGCCAACTAGTCGGTTGAGCCATATTCCGTTTTTCGAGTAACACACGAATCTTCTCTAACGATTCTTTTTTTTCACCCTTCTTTAATTCAAAATATCCGGCCACAAACCATTCATTGGGAAAAGATCTAACGTGCCTATAACTTACTTCAAAATCTCCAGCTTCTCGGGTGCGTATTTCGCCATCACGACTTAACATGTCTACCTTGCATACTGTTTGCCAGGTTTCACCCCCATAGCATCCCGCATTCATAGCTAAAGCACCGCCTACCGTACCTGGAATTCCAGCCATAAATTCCAACCCTGTTAAACCTATTCTTGCTGAATAACGAGCTATTTGCGCACAAGAGACACCCGCTTCAACTTTTAAAGTCAATGGGCCGCATTGAGTAATAGAATTTAATGCACCTTGCGTAATGATGACTACACCATTTATACCACTATCTCGAACTAGGGTATTACTTCCCAAACCTAACCAGCATACATTCAAATCAAGAGGTAACTGTTTTATAAAATTAGCTGTATCTGTTAGATCCGCAGGAATATAAACATAGGTTGCTGGCCCGCCTACACGCCAAGAAGTGTATGCAGCTAATGATTCGTTTTCCAATAATCTTCCACGCAGCATTTTTAAATCCTGCAAAGTGAAGTTGCCTGCTAACATTTAATTAATTCATCCATTTTAGTTGCCGCTAGCTTTGCAGCTAACATACCAATATTGCCAGCTCCCTGCATTAATAGCACATCATTATCACATAAAATGTCTCCCAACATCGTTGGGAGCTGTTCATGTGACTCTAAATGGATAGGTCGTAGCTTACCTTGCGCAACAATCTTCTGAACCAATGTTTTCGTGTCAGCATTTTCAAGATAGGTTTCCCCGGCAGAATAGACATCCAAAAGAATTAAGCTATCTACTTTTGACAAGACCTTGCTGAAATCATTCATCAAGTCACGCGTACGAGTATAGCGATGAGGTTGGTATACCATCACTAATCGTTTAGTAGGCCAGCTCTCGCGAGCCGCTTGTAAAGTTGCCTCAATTTCACGAGGGTGATGACCATAATCATCAACCAATTTAAAAACACCACCATTTTTTGTTTTAAAATCACCATATATCTGAAATCGTCTGCCTATACCTGCAAAATTTTCAAGTGCCCGACAAATAGCAGCATCAGAAATTTTTAATTCAGTCGCGACAGCAATCGCCGCCAATGCATTTAATACATTATGTTTGCCAGGTAGATTTAATTTTATTTTCAAGGGACTCAGGTTCAATGGTCTCAACACGGTAAAAAACGTTTGTGTGTCGTCATGCGTAATCTCTATTGCTCGAAAGTGAGCGGTTTCGTTAAACCCATATGTAAATAGAGGTCTAGATACTTCAGGAAGAATATCACAAACGACTGGGTCATCTGCACACAGTACCGCTAGCCCATAAAATGGTAATCGGTGAATGAAATCAATAAACGTTTGACGTAATTTTGCAAAATCATAATTATACGTCCCCATATGATCTTCATCGATATTAGTAACGACAGAAATCATTGGTTTTAAATAAAGGAAAGATGCGTCGCTTTCATCAGCCTCTGCCACTAAGTAACGGCCAGTTCCTAAGCGTGCATTGGTTTGAACACTATTTAATTTTCCTCCAATCACAAAAGTTGGATCCGTACCTTCTTCAGCAAGAATGCTGGCAATCAAGCTTGTCGTTGTTGTTTTTCCATGTGTTCCTGCAATGGCAATACCATATCGAAAACGCATCAGCTCCCCAAGCATTTCAGCTCGCTGAACAATAGGAATATGAGCTTGACGGGCAGCGATTAGCTCTACATTATCAGAACCAATTGCGGATGACTGCACAACCACATCAGCATGCTGAATATGGCTAGCATCATGACCAATAAAAATTTTTGCGCCGATTGCCTTAAGTCTTTTTGTCAGTGAGTTTTCAGCGACATCTGATCCAGATATATTGTATCCTTCGCTCAGTAACACTTCAGCGATCCCCCCCATGCCCACCCCACCAATACCGATAAAGTGGATATGCTTAATGCGTCCCATTTCAAATGTCCAAATCAATCCGATATCTCCTCACAAAATTTTAATACATTAATAGTCGCCTCAGGCTGGCGCAAACTATACGCTGCCTTAGCCATTCTCATGCGTTTGGCACTTGATTCTGAAAGTTCTTTTAATATCTCAACCAAGCTGTTTTCTGTTAATTCTACTTGCTGAATTAATAAAGCTGCCTGGTGCTTTACTAGATAAGCTGCATTAGCAGTCTGATGGTCATCTGCAGCAAAGGGATAAGGAACAAGTACCGATCCCAAACCTGCAGCACATAACTCAGCTATCGTTAACGCCCCCGCTCGGCATAACACTAAATCGGCCCAGCTATAAGCTGACTCCATGTCTGTGATAAAAGGAACAATATTACCCGTAACACCAAGACGTTGATAAGCTATGACAGTGCCCTCAAAATGTTTTTCACCCGTTTGATGATAGACCATCGGCCTCATATTTTCGGGTATCTTAGCTAACACAGAAGGAATTAAATGATTAATGACATTTGCACCTAAGCTTCCACCAATAATGAGTAGTCGCATAGGATTCGTTCGCCCTTGGAAACGTAGTTCGGGTGCTGGAATTCGACTAATTTCATCTCTTACTGGATTCCCTGTGGAAATAGCATGGAGAGTATTGGGGAAAGTATTGGGAAATCCCTCTAACACTTTACACGCTAATCGAGCGAGCCACTTGTTAGTTAACCCTGCCTTTGCATTCTGCTCGTGGATGATTAACGGCTTACGCAATATCCAACTTGCAATTCCGCCTGGGCCACTGACAAAACCACCCATACCTAACACTAGGTTAGGCTGCAACCTTCTGATGATTCGAAATGCCTGTATAGTTGCCATCAACAGTTTAAAAGGTAGCAAACATTTTTGCCCTAAACTTTTCCCTCTTAAACCACTAATCGAAATATAATGAATTGGAATTCCAGCAGGGGGAATAACTTTTGCTTCTAAGCCACTTGGGGTCCCTAGCCAATGAACCTCTACTCCATTTTGGCGTAGTTGCTTTGCAACAGCCAAACCCGGAAATACATGACCTCCCGTTCCTCCAGCCATGATTAAAATTTTTTGTAATTTCCTCATTAGCGCAACCCTAAAGCCATCATCCTATTTTCATAATCTATCCTTAGCAATACTGCGATAGTAATACAATTAACCAGCATACTACTACCACCATAACTCATAAAGGGTAAAGTCAGCCCTTTAGTGGGCAATAAACCGACATTAACGCCAACATTAACTGCAAATTGTATACCTATCCATAATCCAAAGCCATAAGCTAAAAAGCCAGCAAAGTGCTGCTCCAAACGCTGAGCTTGTTTACCTATCAACAAAATACGGACCACCAAAAAGGAAAATAAACTAATAATTATCACTAACCCAATTAGTCCAAATTCCTCTGCAATCACTGCAAATAAAAAATCCGTATGCGCTTCTGGCAAATAAAACACTTTCTGGATACTCTTACCCAATCCCACTCCCAGCCATCCACCGCGACCAAATGCTATCAGCGATTGCGTAAGTTGATAACCACTACTGAATGGGTTAGCCCATGGATCCATGAACGAAGTCAATCGATGCATTCTGTAAGGTGCAGAGATCACCAATACAGATAGACCGATCAAGACAATTATCAAGAGAAGCAAGAAATGACGAATAGGCATACCCGCTAAAAACATCATGCCCAAAACGGTTGAGACGATAACCACGCAAGCACCAAAATCAGGTTCGCGTAGCAACAAAGAACAGATAACCACCAATAAACCCATGGGTTTTAACAACCCTGAAAGATTCGTTTTCAAGTCCTTACTATTTTTAACGACGTAGGCAGACATATACACAATCACAGAAAATTTCGCAATTTCTGATACTTGAATGCTAAAAAATCCTAAATTTATCCAGCGTATACTTCCATTTACGGTGTGGCCTACTTTTGGGAATAAAACCAACGCTAGCAACAACATAGCTGTAATCAACAAAAAATTGCTGAAACTTTCCCAGACCGAAATCTCAAATTGAATAATAATGCTGCCTAGGGCCACACCTAAAACCAAATAAAGAAGCTGCCGATAAAAATAATAAAATGGCTGATGTAGTTGTTGATCTGATATGACGATAGATGCTGAGGCTACCATCAGCAAACCCAGGGTAACAAGAACCAAAGCAGTTAGAATAAACCATCTATCGTAAGGTAAAGGTGGGACTACAGAGCGATGAGAACTTCTCCTTTCCCCAGCAATTCTAATTGGGCGCATTCTCATGACAAGTCCTGCACTAATTTTGTAAATACTTCGCCTCGGTGTTCAAAGTTATTAAACATATCAAAGCTTGCACACGCTGGGGATAATAATACACTATCTCCGAACAAAGCATCTTTAGAAGCTATTATCACTGCTTCATCCATGGTATTCGCAAAACTTGTGTCCGAAAAATCTTTAAACAAAATATCTAACTGAGCCGCCGCCTCTCCTATCAGAATAACTTTTCGAACATACTGCTTCACAGCAGGCACAAGAGAACTAAAATCCGCATTTTTACCTACACCACCGGCAATCAGTATTAATTTACCGTTTATTTCACTACCTAACCCATTAATGGCAGCCAATGTAGCACCCACATTGGTTCCCTTAGAATCATTATACCAAGTGACCCCATCTCGCTTCCGAACTAACTGACAGCGATGCGGCAACCCTTTAAAAACCCTGAGTGTGTTTATCATCTTATCCATTGGAAAACCATAGGCATAACCAATTGCTAATGCAGCTAACGCATTAGCCTGATAATGTCGGCCGAGTATGGGTAAATCCGTTATTGGCATTAATTCTTGCGCTTCAAATCCTAAATATTGCTGACCATTTTTTTCAATCAAACCAAATTCATTTTGTTGTGGCTTACCCAAGGTAAAATAAAATTTGTTTTGTTCATATCGATCATCACAATCGGTATAGGAATCATCACGATTACAAACTGCATTTTGACAATTTTGATAGATACGTTGTTTAGCCAAATAATAATCGTTAAACGTGTTATATCTATCCATATGGTCTGGTGTAACATTTAATACTGTAGCTACTTGGGAACGTAAACTATTCGTTGTTTCTAGCTGAAAACTAGATAGCTCCAACACATATAAATCCGGCGGAGTAACCCTTAACAAATCTAAGGACGGTATACCTAAATTTCCACCCACCTCAACATTCAAATCCGATTCAACTGCCATTTGACCGACAAGCGTAGTCACTGTGCTTTTTGCATTCGTCCCCGTAATTGCAATAATCGGAGCATTCGCAGCTGTTGCAAATAATTCAACGTCACCCACCACCGGCACACCGCGATTTAATTGCTTGATGATCGCAGGTTCGTGTAATGAAACGCCTGGGCTTAAAATTATTTTATCGGCTTGGTCTAATAACGGACTATCCATTTTGCCTAACGAAACAGGAATATTCGGATACGTTTCTATAAAATCCATAAAATGAGGAGGATTCTTCCTACTATCTATAATCGCTAATGGTATGCCTTTTTGACTCAAATATCGCACACAAGATAAACCGGTTTCTCCTAGCCCCACTATCACATGCAAATTTTGGGACATTTCCCCCTCCTAACGAAGTTTTAAGGTAGCTAAACCACATAATACCAGGACAAAAGTGATGATCCAAAACCTGACAATGACTCGTGGCTCAGGCCACCCCTTCAACTCAAAATGATGATGAATAGGAGCCATGCGAAAAATTCGCTTACCTGTTAGCTTGAAAGAAGCAACTTGCAAAATAACAGAAACAGTTTCTAAAACAAAAACACCCCCCATGATGAGCAGCACAAATTCTTGACGAACAATAACGGCTACCAAACCTAAGGCTGCACCCAATGATAAAGCACCCACATCACCCATAAAAACCTGGGCAGGATACGTGTTGAACCATAAAAACCCCAATCCTGCACCAACGAGAGCTCCGCAGAAAACCACCACTTCTCCAGCACCCGGCACATAGGGAACACCTAAATAACCAGCAAAAGTAACATGACCCGCCACATAAGCAAAAATTCCCAGAGCACCCGCCACCATGACTGAAGGTAAGATAGCTAAGCCATCCAAACCATCCGTTAAATTAACCGCATTGCTTGTACCTACAATGACAAAGTAAGCAAACAATATGAAAAAAGGACCTAGCGGTAAAACAATGTGTTTAAAAAAAGGAAAAATTAACTCTGTTTCTGCTGGTAAACTAGCACTGAAATATAAATAACAAGCCGCTCCTCCACCTAACAATGACTGAAAAAAATATTTTCGACGAGCAGATAATCCCTTACTATTTTTCAAAAATAACTTTAGATAATCATCCCACCAGCCAATGGCTCCAAAGCCGAGTGTCACTACCAAAACAAGCCAGATGTATCGATTTGCCAAATCACTCCACAATAAGGTACTGAATGTAATTGCAACCAATACCAGCGCTCCCCCCATTGTGGGTGTTCCTGCTTTTGATAAGTGCGATTGAGGACCATCATTTCTAACAACTTGGCCTACGCGATGCAAACTCAATCGACGAATCATGAAAGGACCCACGATTAATGCCACAATCAGTGAGGTTATTGTTGCCAGGATTGCTCGCAACGTTATATATTGAAACACATGAAAAACATGATAATACTTCGCTAAATATTCACTAAGCCAAACTAACATTCAAATTCTCCGCAAGCATTCTTTAGCCACCTGTATGTCGCTAAATGGAATTTTTTTATCACCTATTTGCTGAAACAATTCAGCACCCTTTCCAGCAATGAGAACATAATCACCTGGTTTCGCACATTGTATAATGTATTGAATTGCTTTAGAACGATCATGTTGGATAGTCACTGCTTGCATATTCGAAAATCCTTTTAAAATATCATTGACTATTGATATAGGATTCTCAGTGCGAGGGTTATCATCTGTTATCACGACTTCATCCGCATGGCTTTTTGCAATTTGTCCCATGATGGGTCGCTTGCCTTTGTCTCTATCTCCACCACAACCAAACAAACAGTATAACTTGCCGCTACAATGATTTCGCAGAGCCATTAAAACTTTTTGCAACGCATCAGGCGTATGCGCGTAGTCAATCACAACGGTTGGAAACTGCCCCCCGCCCAATGTTTCCATTCTTCCAGAAACAGGCGTTAAAAATGACAAAGCTTCTAGGGCAACATCAAATGGGATCTTCATTAAACATAGCGTACCTAATACAGCAAGAGCATTACTTAAATTAAATTGCCCCATTAATTTTCCGTTTAATACCCCCTCTCCCCATGGAGAATAAATTTGGGCACGGATCCCATCAGCACTAAGACGAACATTTTCTGCAAAAATTAAGGGGACAGATACTTTTGCTTTTTTTGGCTGAACACTATAGGCAAGAACGTCTCCCTTCTTCAATGAGCGAATTAATGATAATCCAAACTCGTCATCTGCATTAATAACCGCATATTTCAGCAATGTATTGTCGAATAATCTCTTTTTAACAGCTCCATACGTTTCCATATCACCGTGATAATCAAGATGGTCACGAGTTAGATTGGTGAAAATCCCTATTTCAAATGGAATGGCATTCACACGCCCTTGATCGATACTATGCGAAGAAACCTCCATCGCCACTATTGATATATTTTCTTTTACAAACTCATTAAAAGTCTTTTGTAAAGTAATAGCATCCGGCGTCGTTAATGTGCCTGGCTCTATGTGTCCATACAAACCAACACCTAACGTACCAATCACTCCACAACGCATGTTTAAATGTTGAAAAGCAGACCCTAAAAAATGTGTGCAAGAAGTTTTTCCGTTGGTACCTGTCACCCCAACAATTCTCAACAATTTCGCAGGGTTATCATAAAAATTAGCTGCAATTTTACCAATCGAATGATTTAAATTTTTTATAGGAACAATTAAAGTATTTTCAGAAAAAACAAGCGAAGAAGATGAGTCATCTTCACAAAGAATCACGCGAGCACCCTTGGAAATAGCATCATTCATAAATTGACGCCCATCCAAATGCACCCCCTGACAAGCAAAAAACAAATCTCCCGGAGAGATTTTTCGGCTATCTAAAGATAACCCTGTGACATCACAATCTTGGTTAGAAAGTAAATGATAAGTACCTTCCAACAAATAGGATAACTTCTTGCTAATCATTTCACGAACCTTTTAAGTAACGTTGGGATCATCAAGCGGCACATTTAAGATTCGCAACGACCCTTCCATAATTTTTTTAAATACCGGAGCAGACACAATACTTGCGTAATAATTTTTACCTTGAGGATCATGAATAATGACCGCAACAACCAATTGTGGATCACTTGCAGGGGCAATTCCCACAAAAGAAGACGTGTAATGATGTTTTTGATATCCGTGCAATCCGGCCATGACGGCTGTCCCTGTTTTACCTGCAACGCGATATCCTGGTATTCTTGCTAATTCACCTGTTGCACCTTTGGTGGTGATGACAGTTTCTAATAACGACATCATCTGGTTTGCTACTTTCTTATCGATTACTTGCTCTCCAACAGGAGTTTTATTTATTTTAAGTAATGAAATAGGAATTTTTATTCCATTATGTGCCAAGGTTGAATAGGCCTGAGCCAACTGTAGTGGTGTCACAGAAATCCCATAACCAAATGCGAGTGTTGCCAACGTAAATGATCCCCACTTGGCCCTATTTACAAGAGAACCCGATTGCTCCCCAGGAAATCCGGAATCTGTCATCTCACCAAACCCTATACGGTGCAGCAAGCTCCAAAGTTGCGAAGGCGGCAATGCTAAAACCATTTTTGTCGTTCCAACATTGCTGGAAACTTGCAAGATCTGGCTAACTGTAATAGGACCATTATTATGCTCATCGCGAACCACATGATGATCTACTCGCATCCATCCTGGACTCGTGTCAATCATTGTATCTGGCTTAAATAATCCGCTATCCAACGCACTGGCAATACTAAAGGCCTTGATAGTAGAACCTGGCTCAAAAATATCTGTCACCGCTCGATTGCGAAAAAGCTCACTCTCTTGTTTCGTTTTATTGTTAGGATTAAATGAAGGAAGATTGACCATTGCCAACACTTCTCCCGTCTTCACATCCAACACCACCACACTACCGGACACAGCTACATTTTTCTTTAAACCTTCTAGTAGCTCACGATAGGCTAGGTATTGAATTCTCCTGTCCATGCTAAGCATTAAATCATTACCAGAATGATTTTGTTCTACAACCTGCATATCAGAAATAACTCGCCCTCTTCTATCTTGCTCTACACGTTTTTTACCAGGTGTTCCACTTAACCATTTGTTATACGCTAACTCTAAGCCTTCTTGTCCCTTATCATCAACATTAGTGAACCCAACTAGCTGAGCTGCAACTTCACCTTCGGGATAATACCGTTTATATTCTTCTTGTTGATATAGACCTGGGATAGCCAGGTTTTTAATTTTAGCAGCTCTAACTGGGTCAACTCCTCGCTTTAGATAAACAAATTCTTTTGTCTTTTTTTGAGTTTGAGCTTGGATTTGATTAGGTGATAAGCCTAGAAGAGCAGCCAATGTGTTGAGATTATTTCGAGTATATAAAAATTCTTTTGGGTTTACCCATATTGAATATACCGTTGTGCTAATTGCCAATGGATAACCATGCCTATCTGTAATGACACCTCGAAAAGCAGGAACAGTCAAAATACGTAGAGATCGATTATCCCCTTCATGCTGCAGAAAATTCCGCTTAAATATTGATAATTCTACTACACGCGCACTCAGGGCACAGACAAGCAATAAAATAAGAAATACTGAGGAGTAAAAACGCCAAGGGATAAACGTTGGATTAAGTCTACTTTTCACTCGGATAACACCACCAAATCATTTGATAGTAAAAAACTATAGATCTTCAGAATTTATTATTACCCTGCGAACGCGACTCAAGCACGACAATCGATTTTTCATCAGGAGACACCATACCAAAATTTTCTTCAGCAATTTGTTGAACTCGTGCTGGCATCATCCATGTACTCTTCTCTAGAAGAAGTTGCGTCCATTGAATATGAATATGATCCCGCTCAACCATAGCTTGTTGCAAGCTAGCATTTAAGCTTCTTGAATTATTCGTAACATACACTATGCTCAACGCTGAAGTGAGAATCGCCAGCGTCAATATCATCGTTGTGATCTGAGTGCGCGTCCAGAGAAGAGAGACGGCCCATCCTCGAGATAACGAATTTTGATTTAACAAACGCGCTGCTGCATTCATAATAGCTTCTCCGCAACTCTTAGAATCGCACTTCGAGCTCGTGGATTAAAAGCGCTTTCCTGAGAACTTGGCTTTCTAGCACGCCCCAGCCGTCTTAATCTGGGATGCCACATATCACTGGTTAAAGGCAAGCCTGCAGGAAAATCGCCCCCCCGTTCATGGTGCTGTATAAAACGTTTTACCAATCGATCTTCTAGCGAATGAAAGCTAATCACTAACAAACGACCTCCCACTCTCAAAGAATCTAAACTTTGTATCAATCCTTTTTCTAGCTCTTCTAGCTCACGATTGATAGCAATTCGAATTGCAAGAAAACTACGAGTTGCCGGATGCTTATGCTTTTCCCAGCGAGGAATTGCTGCTGAAATTATTTCTGCCAATTCTTTTGTTGTGACAATTGGAGCTTCATTTCTTTTCTCTACAATTGCATGAGCCACACGGCGAGAAAATCGTTCTTCTCCATATTCCCACAATACTCGCGCCAACTCTTGCTCTTTCACTTCCGCAATCCATTGGGCTGCATTAATACCCTGCGATGAATTCATACGCATATCTAAAGGTCCCTCTCGCATAAAACTAAAACCTCGTTCGGCTTGATCGAGCTGCGGAGAAGAGACGCCTAAATCAAATAATATTCCTGACAGCTCTCCATACCATTGACGTTTTTTCAAAATAGTTTCTAAATCTGCAAATGAACCATGCTCAATTGCAAAACGAGGATCACTACCAAAACATTGGGTTGCATGTATAATGGCTTCTGGATCTTTATCAATTGCTAACAAACGACCTTCAGAATTGAGTTTCTCTAAAATAGCTTGCGAATGCCCTCCTCGACCAAAGGTAGCATCAATATATTTTCCATTAGGTTGAATAGAAAGATTTTCTATTACTTCAGCAAGCATCACTGGCAGATGCTCTTCTTTTAAATTCATTCTACATGCCACCATATCAACCTCATCTTTGAGGATTAACTGACAATTCTACTACACCGGTCGAAAAGCTGCGATTTTCTGTGCTTCGCCTCGGCCTAGCGAATTGTCAACAGGCCTACAACGAAAGCATTTTTAATTCTTCAGGCAAGTCCGCCTCATTATTGGATTCTTCATCTAACCATTGAGCACGTCGCTCTTCCCAATGTTTTCCATCCCACACTTCAAATTTTTTACCCTGACCTACTAACATAATATGTTTGGATAGACCAGCATATTCTCGCAACAATGGAGGTAATAGAATGCGCCCATGGCTATCCATTTCTATCTCTGTCGCATGACCAATAAGCAATCGCTGAATACGTCGCGCAGCCTGGTTGAAACTAGGCAGTGCCGCCAATTTGTTTTCGATGATCTCCCAAGCGGCTATAGGATAAAGCAATAAACACTTCTCTTCGGTATCAATTGTCAACACAACGCAACTGCGACTCTCTTGTTGTAAGCAGTCACGATATCGAGTAGGCATCACTATCCTACCCTTTTCATCAATGTTCACTCCATTGACACCGCGAAACACTGTTTTAGCCTCCCACCAACTAACGTACTTCTGTATACTCAATATACCACTATTTCCCACAATAAACCACTTTTTACCACAAAAGTTTCACGTAGTCGCTTGATAAAAAAGGAGCTTCCCACTTAGGGGAATTACTGAAGAACTTTCGGGTGGATACCACAAGATAATTAAAATAAAAAAAGAGTTAGCCGATAAGCCGGGTTCTGTCGTGGACAATCATTTATCTGGGATGCTTGTCACCAAACACCTCAAGCAACCTACCCGAGCTAAGTGTGGGCCACACTGTATGTACACTTTCGTATACACATAAGCTCCTATTTGGTCTTGCTCCGAGTGGGGTTTACCTTGCCGCAACTGTTACCAGTTACGCGGTGCGCTCTTACCACACCTTTTCACCCTTACCTTTTTAGTTAAAAAAAGGCGGTATATTTCTGTGGCACTTTCCGTAAGCTCACGCTTCCCAGGCGTTACCTGGCACTCTGCCCTTTGGAGCCCGGACTTTCCTCTATTTACAGATGTAAACAGCGATTGCCTCGGCCAACTCTAATCATAGAGTAACCGATTTTTGCAAATATGAATAGTATTCAATCTGATGGCTGCGAACTATTTTTAGAAAGGCTTAATGCGAGCTGATAAACGCTGTTCTTTTTTTGTCCTGTAATTTTTGTTACTATTTCAACTGCTTTTTTTAATGGTAAATTTTCCAATAAAATCCTTAATAAGTTTTCAAATTCAGGCTTGATTTCATTGGATTCCTGGCAACCCCCAACAATCAAGACGATTTCACCTCTTTGTTGATTAGCATCATTTTTAACAAAATTAATCAACCCTTCCAATGTATCGGACTTAATTGTTTCAAATATTTTTGTGATCTCTCTTGCCATCACTGCTTGTCGATTACCTCCCAACACGCTTGCCATCGCCTCGAGAGAGCCAAGAATACGATGTGGCGCTTCATAAAAAACGAGCGTACGCCCATCCTCTTTAAGACATTCCAATCGTTGATTACGAGCCATACTTTTTGGCGGTAAAAACCCCTCGAATGAAAATCGATCTGTTGCTAAGCCACAGACACTTAAAGCTGCTATCGCCGCACAAGCACCCGGCAGCGGAACAACTTGAATACCACTCGCTCTCGCTTCTCGAACAAGAAAATAGCCAGGGTCGCTAATGAGAGGAGTGCCCGCATCACTAATTAGGGCAACAGACTGACCTTGCAACAATCTGGCAAGAATTTTTTGTGAAAACTCACGCTCATTGTGGTCGTGCAATGTCAGCATGGGTGTACTAATAGAATAATTTCTCAATAGAGGTTGGCTATGGCGAGTGTCCTCTGCCACGATGCAATCTACACTTTTTAGCACTTCCAACGCTCTTAATGTAATATCTTTTAAGTTACCAATAGGCGTTGCGACAATATATAAAGTTCCAACATTACTTGATGTCATAATGAAAAATTTCGAATAATTCATAAAAAATAAGTTGCCAAAGCATATTATGAAATATACAACAACACAACTTAAACACATTACCCATCTGAGTTGCTATGCATGATAACCCCTCCAAAAAATAAAAAAGTCGGCGATGCAGCTGAAGAAGAAGCTTTGCTTTATCTACACAAAGAAGGCTTAACTTTACTCACTCGTAATTATCGTTGTTCGCGAGGTGAAATTGATCTAATCATGAAGGATAAAAATGACATTATATTTGTAGAAGTTCGAGTTCGAAATAATTTTCACTATGGAACTGCCGTATCAAGCGTAAACTCTCGAAAGCAAAAAAAATTAATATTGACAGCAACTCACTACCTATGTCAGCAAAATTGTTTTAATAAAGTCAATTGTCGATTTGACATAATTGGAATAAGCTATACCCCAATCGGGGCAAACCTAGAATGGATTAAAAATGCCTTTCCCGTTCAACACTTCTAAGAACTATCAAACATGATGAACAGTATTCTTGAACGCATTAAATATAATTTTAGTGAAAGCATCCAAACTAAAATTAACTCAGCTGATACATTAGCGGAAGTTATCTCGCTAAGTTGTGAAAAAGTCATACAGTGTTTACTGGAAGGCAATAAAATATTAAGTTGTGGCAACGGAGGGTCAGCATCTGATGCCCTACATTTTTCATCGGGTATGCTAAGTCGATTTAAATATGAACGACCCAGCCTACCCGCCATTGCATTAAACGCTGATGTTGCTACGCTTACCTCCATTGCAAATGACTCAGGTTATGACGATATTTTTGCAAAGCAATTACGTGCATTAGGACAATCGGGCGATATTCTTTTAGCCATCTCAACAAGTGGGAATTCCAATAATATCCTCCAAGCTATTAAAGCTGCACATGACAAACGCATGAATGTTATTGCATTAACTGGCGGTGATGGTGGAAAAATCCAAACCTTACTTAACACAGACGACATTGAAATTCGCATACCGGCCAATGAGGCTGCTCGTATTCAAGAAACGCACTTACTCATTATTCATTGCATCTGCGACATTGTTGACTACCGATTATTTGGTCACGGAGAAATTGTTACATGAAAAAATTAATTACTCTATTAGCTTTAACTCTCAGCTTACAGAGCTGTATTTTTGTCGTTGGGGCAGCCGCTGGAGCAGCTGTCGTTGCAGGCGTTTATGATCATAGAAAAGTATCGCAAGTAGTTGAAGACCAAAAAGCTACAAACACCGCTGTAGACTACCTAAATGCAGCACCTGATCTAAAAGAAAATAGCCATATAAATGTTACCGTATTCAACCACACCGCCTTATTGACAGGTGAAGCCATAAACCCCGAGTATAGACAAGCAGCAGAACAGTGTGTCAGACGCGTAGACTCCATTGAAAAAGTCTACAATCAAATCACTATCAAAGGTCCATCATCGCCTTTATCGCGGTCAAGTGATTCCTGGATCACCGCAAAAATAAAAGCACAAATGCTTGCAACTAAAGATCTAAAGTCAGGCACAATAAAAGTCGTAACAGAAAACGGGACAGTCTATCTTCTCGGAGTTGTCAGCCATGAACAAGCCGATGGAGCTGTTGACATCGCTCGTGAAGTTTCTGGAGTACAAAAAGTTGTAAGAATTTTTCAGTATAAAGATACAAACAACCAGCATGACACTGAAGGTTCACCAGGGTAAGAAACATGAAGGAATGTGCGCGAAATAACAGAGGATAAATATACTTTATGGATAAAGTAATAAAATTTTTTCTCATCATCTTTATTTTCTTAGCATTCATGTTTTTACAGGCTTGTATGGATGTGGCAGTCTCTGGTGCACAAGCAGTTTATAATAGAAACTCTATCCAGAATTTTTTAAACGATCACTACATAAACATAAAAACGAACCAAGCCATCTTTTGGAAATCAGACGACTTCAAAGAAAGCAACATCTCAATAAACACGTTCAACAATAATGTATTATTAACAGGACAAACCCCCTCTCCCTCTCTACAAAAAAAAGCTGGCGATATCACAAAAAAAATTCCTGGCGTAGATGAAGTTTATAATTTTATTGAAATTTCGACGCCGACATCTGCGATAGTACAATTAAGCGACTCATGGATAACCTCAAAAATACAAGCTCAACTAATCGCAAATAATGATATCAATCCAGACAAAATAAAGATCGTTACAGAAAATGGAACTGTTTATCTTATGGGAATCGTTCCGCCAGAACAAGCGGAAATAGCGACTGATATTGCAAGAACAACCTCAGGAGTACAAAATGTCGTACGGCTTTTTTTATATGTAAAAATAACCAAAAAATTATAAGCCAGAAAACTACGAGCTTAACTTTATGAAAAAGAAACATAGCAAAGATGACATTATTAAAGAACTACAATCTGAAGTTGAAAGCTTAAGAACCATCATATCAATGATGCCAGGGAATGTTTACTGGAAAGACATTAAAGGATTTTATCTGGGATGCAATAGCAACCTATCTGATATATTAAATTTACCAACCCCATTAGATATCATTGGCAAAAAAGATGAAGATTTACTCGGCGAAGAATTAGCCCAGAAAGCAAGTTTGATTGACCCTATCGTTATTCATACACAACAAGAGCAATGTATCGAAGAAACTGGGTTTGATACAAATGGAATCTCCGCTACTTACTTAACTCGAAAAACACCTTTATACAATAGTAAAGGAAAAGTAAAAGGTATCCTCGGCGTTTCATTTGACATCACCGAGCGGAAAATAATTGAAGAAAAGTTAAGAGTTGCAAAACAAAAAGCAGAGGCAGCCAACAGAGCGAAATCTAAATTCTTAGCCATGATCAGTCATGAGCTTAGAACGCCACTAGCAGGAATTTTAGGCTTTGCTGAACTGATTAAACAACCCCGCTTAGAGATAGAAAAACAACACGAGTATATAAAACACATCGCAGACTCTGGTACCTATCTACTTTCCCTCATTAATAGCTTGTTGAACTACAATAAATTAGAAACAAAAAAATTTGAATTAACGTTGCTGCCTCTCAACCTAAAAGAACTTATTAAAAGCAGCATGACGATGTTAACTGTATCTGCTCAGAATAAAAATTTGAAGTTGTCGCTAGCCTATGAAAAAAATGCTCCCGAACTTATCATCAGCGATTCACGAATCCTTCACCAAATACTGATTAACTTAATTGGTAACGCAATAAAATTTACACATAAAGGATTTATTACAATCACAATTAAATGTATCTCATCCACTGCTGACAAAATTAAGCTTCAAATTTCTATAGAAGATTCAGGAATCGGCATACCCGTGCATGAACAAAAATCTATTTTCAAGCAATTTTATCAACTAGGTAGTGTATACACTCGCAAAACAAGCTTAACCGGTACTGGGCTAGGATTAGCTATCGTCAAGAAGCTAGTAAAGATTATTGGGGGAGATATTAAAGTAAAGAGCACCCCCGGAAAAGGTAGCGTTTTTTATTTTGCTGTCAATTTTAAAAAAGTCAGCCCATCGAGCAATCCATGGCTACCCTATGCTGCACGTGTCCGGATATTAATAGTTCAGGACATTCACAAGAAAAATAACCTACACTCACTGTTCTCTAATACTCTGCACGAATTCACAACCAGCAAAGACAGCCTAAATACTTTGATAGCAGCCCATCAAGACATGCAACCTTTTGACATCATTATCATTGATTCTAAACTTAAAGAAACAGACCCCTCTGAGCTTCTAAAAAAAATCCAGAATCAATCTGAACTATATCAACCCATGCCAGCATTAATAGACTCTCCACAAAGTTCGCAATGTAAAAAAAATTTTTGTAACTTAATGCTCCCTTTAGTAAAAACAGATTATTTTAATTTCCAAAATCAACTAAAAAATGCGTGGGAAAAGTGGCAGAAAAATACCAAACTTCTTAAAACTAAAACCTCAAAATCTAAAAATCCGCATGTATTATTGGTTGAAGACAACACGCTTATCCAAATCATTCATAAACATATGCTTGAAGATTTAGGATGTACTGTTGACATAACTGAATCTGCGACTAGAGCCTTAGAGATGTTAGCTAACAACTATGATATGTTGTTTGTAGATATTGGCCTTCCGGATATTGCTGGTTTTGAGCTCATCAAAACAATCAGATCACACAAGGCTATACCTCAGATTCCAATCATCGTTTTAACAGGCTATTCGGAAGAAGATGAGCGTCAACGTTGTCTTCGTGCCGGAGCAAACGATGTGTCTGTTAAGCCCATCTCAAAACAAACACTAGAGAATCTTATTAATCGGCACTTTAAATCTTCGTAAACTGAGGTTAATAAAACACTACTTACGCAGCGACTTGACAGACGCAGCGGCAGTATCTGCTGCTTTTAATTTTGATTGAGCAGGATTATTCCCTGCAAATATCGAAGAATGTCTCAGATATTTTGCAGTAAAGCTAGCCAGCCTATCAACCACCTGATCATCTTTAGAATTTTCAACACGCTGTAGGATACGGTCGACAACAGGATCATCTTGAGCAGAGGCAGAGGCTGGCTTGTCTAATACTTCCTCAGTTGCAAGTGAGAACTCGTCGATAATTTCCTGTTCTTGCTCAACACTAAAAGTAACTTTAGGGGAGTAGTTTTTTATCTTGCCGCCCATATATCGCATCGCATCAGAGATAATAGCGTAGTAAATATCCTTACGCTGTAGAAGGTGATTTTCAAAAATATCACTCGCTTCCTTGTAGCGATCCATTGTTATCCATTCTGAGCGCAATATGATTTTAATTCTATTATCAGCCTTAGCTCTTTGAATCAACGGGTTGTTCTTTGCAAGCCATGCTTCTCTTTTTAAATTAGCAGTCTCATCAATTGTTTTTAGTGGATGATCAACACTATTATACTCTCCAAGATACACACAAACGGAAGATGCACCATTTTCTAGATAAAAATCTATAACGGCTTTTAGCGAATCTTCTGATAAATGCTTATCAGTGCCATAACAAATTGGGATATAAATCGTGGCATTTTTCAGATCTAATACATCTTTAGTATTGTTTAGGAATTTTCTTAGCTTTGGTTTTGCAGTCGTTAGAATACCACCCAGGTGGATTATTTTGTTTGTGAGATACTCATATGTTCCTGCTTCTGAAGCAGCTCGATACATTGTTGTAAAAAGAGGATGGCCATAATGAATAATCACAGCATTTTTTAGGTCTTGGCTTAGAGGTTGATCCTTCTGAGTGCCTTTACTAATTTTTGGTATCCATGAAAGAACTTCAACTGTCTCGCGCATAACATGGTCAATTGCTCGCTGAAGCGCTTCGCCGTGTTTTCGATCTATTTTATTTTGTGTAACCAAATCATTAATAATAACCTCTCTGACTTTAGTAAACATATTACCATCTGCCAAAGACACAGGAGAATAATGAGCTGCAGCAGTCACTAATGAACCGCTTTGATTATTAGGATGATCTTCAGATAGCGATAACGGCGCAACCCCTAAAGAAGCAGTGTCAGGACTTTTATTTGTATTTGCAGCAATTGGGTTAGCATCACGCTGAACGCCTAAAACGTCTTCTAAATCAGTAATCGCTGGGGCTGATGCAGCCCTATTTAGCCTTGATTTTGGCGCATGATTCATTTTGAGGTCTTTAGGATTATAAGCTTTTTCTTCAGTCGTTTTGTCATCTTTTAGCACGTCTTCGTCTTGTCTACCACTCACCATCTCTTTATCCTCGAGTAAGACCCACAATAAATATTGCAGGACTTTGTTTCTTATTTTTGTATAAGTTAAATTTTTATTAATTATCTTATCACAATTTAAAACCGACTAGCAAAGAATACAGAAATAATAGTGTACAGGTTTTTTCGGGTTGCACAGAAAAAGCAACTAGTTTATGGTTGAAAAATAATATGAGTTTCTATGTATAAAGCAAGCATGCGAAACCTTGGTCTTAACTTAAGACTAAGAGCAGCTGCTCCTTCACTCTTAAAGGGCAGAACCTCTCGCCTTTAAGAAAATTTGCTGAAATAATCAAGTTGACGCTGTACTAGCTTGCTATGTTGAGTCTCATCTTCCGAATAATTCTGAAAAAAATATATTACTCAACTAACGTTAAGTGGGATTTCTTCTTTAATTGAGTTACAACCGACTCAGACTCAGGAACGCTACCCGATGATTCAGCCCAAAGCAACTCATCGCCACTGTCGCCACTACTATCCTCTTCATTATCAAAAAACATGCCTTGACCATTCTCTTCTGTATAAATAGCTAAAACAGCTTTAACTGGCACAGAAATCAAATGAGCAATACCAGAAAAAGAGGCTTTGAATTCGACCAATGTATTACTTATTTTTAGATCACGAATAGCATCAGGAGAAATATTTAAAATAATTTCTCCATTCTCAATATATTCTTGAGGAACATTACAACGTGGGAAAGTAGCATCGACAACGAGCAAAGGTGTTGCCTTACTATCCACAATCCAATCAAAAAAAGCACGAATTAAATAAGGTTTATTCGATAACATTATTATTTATTCCTTAAGCGATTTCAGCCTTTACTGCTTTTCTCAAGTCTTGCTCCGACTCCGTTAAACTCGCCTGAAATGAATCTCTCTCAAAAACACGTTCTGCATATTTAATAACTGACTTTGCTTCTGGAGGAAGAACTATCCCCCAAGCAGACAATCTCCATAAGATAGGAGCGATACAACAATCAACCAAAGTAAAATCTTCATTCAGAAAATAAGCAGAGTTTGCAAAAACTGGGGCTAGCTTAACCAGATAAGATTTTAGCTCTTTACATGCAGCTTGAACCTCTTCTGCTTTGCCCGTTTCAATAATTCTAACTAAAGTACTCCATTCCCGATCAATACGATAGATCATTAACCGTGTTTTTGCTCTTGCCACAGGATAAACAGGCATTAAAGGAGGGTGAGGAAATCGCTCATCTAAGTATTCCATAATGATGTTAGCATCATATAGAACCAAATCGCGATCAACTAGCGTGGGTGCATTACCATAGGGATTTAGCTCAAGCAAATCTTCTAGTTTATCGTTTGCGTCTGTATCAATAACATCAACAGCCACACCTTTTTCAGCTAGAACAATACGAGCTCTGTGACTAAAAATATCCAAAGAACCTGAATATAAGGTCATGATTGAACGTTTATTGGCAACTACCGCCATTTAAATTCTCCTCAACAATACGTTAATATTCAGCATAACCCTCGAACACATCCAAAAATAGTCTCAATGAATCTATACAAGAGGGTTTAGACATCCCCAACTACCTGATCTCTAGCAAATTAGATTAGAAATAAACTAGCAATCATTTACAAGCTTGAACCAAAACTTAATACGTTGTAGCTCAAATTAATTATGATCTAAATATCAGATTATATTTAGATCATAATTTTCACTCACGATGATTTTCTCAAAAAAGTAGATTAGGTTATCTATAAGAACACTATTAACGCTTAGAATATTGAGTGCCTTTTCTCGCTTTTTTCAAACCAACCTTCTTACGCTCTACTTCTCTAGCATCACGAGTTAAATAACCTGCTTGACGAAGAATTTTTCGTAAAGAGTTATCGCTTAATGGGTCAACACCATTAAACTCATCGTATTTTAAAAGTGCTCTGGCTATACCATGGCGAATTGCACCTGCTTGGCCATTCATACCACCGCCAGAAACAGTAATAGTGATATCAAACTTCTCTTGCAAATCCGTTACTTCTAACGGCTGACGAACGATCATACGAGCTGTTTTACGGCCAAAATATTGCTCTAACGTGTTTTCATTAATAACAATACTGCCAGTACCCGCTTTTAAATACACTCTTGCTGTAGATGTTTTACGTCTACCGGTACCATAAAAATTCTGTTTAGCTGCTGCCATATACTATTTATTCCGTGTCAATTTCAAGTAATTGTGGTTGCTGTGCGTCATGTGGGTGCTTATCACCTGCATAAACTTTTAGCTTCCGATACATTGCACGACCTAAAGGATTCTTAGGTAACATTCCTTTAATCGCAATTTCAAGAACACGCGTCGGATTCTTAGCAATTAATTTTTCAAAGGTAATTTCTTTAATTCCACCCGGATACCCTGAATGGTTATAATAGACCTTAGCTTTGCTTTTATTGCCAGTGACCTTAACCTGCTCTGCATTAATAACAACAATATAGTCCCCAGTATCTACGTGGGGTGTATATTCTGCTTTATGCTTGCCTCGCAAACGCATCGCAACTTGTGTAGCAAGTCTTCCAAGCGTTTTTCCAGCTGCATCGACCACAAACCAATTATGTACTGCTGTTTCATTTCTAGCGCTATACGTTTTCATTTGACTCCTACTCCATGGGAGTAAAAAACTTAATAAAATACCCAATACCAAAAGATGGTGAATTCTATAGTAATGGCCGCAAACTAGCAAGCCCTGTATACTTGATTCTGTTATTTAAATTTCAGCAAAGCAAAAATATTTCTAGAAATACACACTATCAGCGTTACCTTAATTAGCTAAATTTTTTTCTATGCCAGCGAACCACTCACGGGAAGCATTAAAATAAATCATCAAACGCATTATAGCACAATTTTTTATCTTTCGGAATCAATATTTTTTTGTGATATTTTTTGTGCCTGCTACCTAGCCTCTCAATCTTCTCATCGGCTAGCTTATAAATAACATTTCTTATTTTATGATATCTAAAGCGGCACAATAACTTATTTTTACAGTGAGTTATAAAAAAAAATACTAGCAAAATTAATAAGATATTGTTACTGTAACCATGCATCGTTGACTTTAATATGAGGAAACAACAATGGCTGCTAGAAAGAAAGCTACCGCCAAATCCGCAGGTAAATCTGCTAATAAAAAGCCGGCTCAAAAAGCTGCTCAAAAAAAAGTATCTACAGTCTCGGTAAAAGAGCCTCTTTCTAAGGGTGGCATTATCAAGGCTGTTATGGACATAACAGGTCTGGGGAAAAAAGAGGTCGTATCTACTCTTGATGGACTCAGTACGGTTATTGAACTTCACGTCAAATCTCGAGGACCAGGAAAATTCACTATGCCAGGCTTATTGAAGATAAGCGTGGTGAAAAAGCCTGCTAGACCAGCACGTAAAGGGATAAACCCATTTACTGGCGAAGAAGTTATGTTCAAAGCTAAACCAGCTCACAAGGTTGTAAAAATTAAAGCTCTTAAAAAGCTTAAAGAAATGGCTGAATAAAACACCACTATCTTCTCCTCCTATACTTATAGGGGGAGAAACTTTATTACTCATCCCCCGCCATTTCTTTTCTAACGACAGCAGCTAATTTATGGGCAAGCTGGCTTACTCTGTTCTCATCTCTCCCTTCCACCATTATCCTCATTAAAGGTTCAGTACCTGATCTTCGCAAAAGAACTCGCCCCGCATCACCCAACTCTTTTTTTACTTCATCTAATGTTTTTTGAATAGCAGACTGTACAATTAAATCATCAGTTTGTTTAACCTTTACATTCAACAAAACTTGGGGATATTTATGCAGCCCCTCTCTCAACTTGGCTAAAGTTTTTTGTTGATGCTGCATTGCAGACAACACTTGTAAAGCCGTGATTATACCATCCCCAGTTGTAGTGGCCTCTAAACAAATAACATGACCAGAGGGCTCACCCCCTAACAACCATTTCCTATTGACCAATTCAGTTATAATGTTTCTATCACCTACCGAAACTCTGGTAAATCCAATATCAAGACGGGCTAGGGTCTGTTCCAATCCCAAATTAGACATGACAGTTCCGACAACTCCGCCTTGCAACAAGCCTAATTCTTTACGATGTTTAGCGATAATATATAGCAGTTCGTCACCATCCAAGATTTGTCCCTGATGATCAATCATGATGACGCGATCGCCATCCCCATCTAATGCAATGCCTAAATCAGCCTTTTCTTGTAATACATATCGCTGTAAAAACTCAGGATACGTAGCTCCGCATTCTAAGTTAATATTTAGTCCGTTAGGCTCAACACCAATTTCGTACACTTCCGCCCCCAACTCTCGAAAAACACTAGGGGCAATGTGATAAGCAGCGCCATTTGCACAATCCACAACGATTTTTAATCCACTTAACTTTACGTCAGAAGATATTGTGCTTTTACAAAATTCAATATAACGTCCAGGCGCATCAACAATACGGACCGCTTTGCCTAACTCCGCAGAATCAACAATAGTCATTGGTTTTTCTAATTGTTCTTCAATTGCAATTTCAATGTTGTCAGGTAATTTACTACCTTGGGCAGAAAAAAATTTAATTCCATTATCATAATAAGGATTATGGGAAGCACTAATAACAATACCTGCTTGGGCACGTAACGTACGAGTTAGATATGCAATTGCCGGTGTAGGCATAGGCCCAAGCAAGTGCGTATCGACACCAGCTGCAGACAACCCCGCCTCCAATACAGATTCAAACATATAGCCTGAAATACGAGTATCTTTACCTATTAATACCTTCCCATAACCTTGGCGTGCGAGTACTTTACCAACAGCCCATCCAAGCTTAAGAATAAATTCCGCTGTAATAGGGAACATTCCAACCTTACCGCGGATTCCATCTGTGCCAAAATATTTACGAGGAAGTGAGTTTGATAACTTAATTTGATCTTTCATCATGAGCTGAGCTTAACCCTTCATTTCCGTTTGATTTGGTAAAATGTGTATTATCTGAGTCATTAGTGGGTGGTGCAGATTCTGAAATAATTTCTTGCCAGCCCGCTGGCTCTCTAATACGACGTCCCTGCATTATATCTTCTATTTGTTCTTGTCCAATGGTTTCATATTTAATCAAGGCTTCTGCCATAGAATGCAGCTTGTCTAAATTTTCATTTAATATCTGCTCAGCTCTTTTATAATTTTTATTGATAATGGAATAGACCTCAGCATCAATCAATCCTGACGTCGTTTCAGACACTTCTTTGTGTCGTGAAACTGAATGCCCTAGAAAAACTTCACCCTCATCCTCACCAAATGTTAGTGGGCCTAATTTTTGAGATAAACCCCATTTAGTAACCATGTTTCTAGCAACCTCAGTCGCCTTCTGAATATCGTTAGAAGCTCCCGTAGTTACCTTTTCTGCTCCAAAAATAAGCTCTTCAGCTATTCTGCCCCCAAACAAACTAGATAGCTTACTTTCAAGGTATTCTCTTGAATAGCTATAACGATCACCCTCAGGAAGAAACATTGTTACACCCAATGCTCTACCACGAGGAATAATTGTAACTTTATGTACTGGATCGTGCTCAGGAACTATCAGACCAACGATAGCATGCCCAGCTTCATGATAGGCTGTGAGTTTTTTCTCAGATTCACTCATCACCATAGACCGTCTTTCAGTGCCCATGATAATTTTATCTTTTGCTTTTTCAAATTCGACCATTCCAACAGCTCTTTTATTAGCACGCGCAGCAAAGAGCGCCGCTTCATTCACAATATTAGCCAAATCCGCACCAGAAAACCCAGGAGTACTACGAGCAATTACACTTGCTTTAACATCATCGCCTAAAGGAACTTTGCGCATGTGAACTTTTAAAATTTGTTCTCGACCACGTACATCAGGCAATCCCACCACAACTTGGCGATCAAATCGGCCAGGCCTCAACAAAGCAGGATCCAACACATCAGGACGGTTAGTCGCTGCTACAACAATAACACCCTCATTTCCTTGAAACCCATCCATTTCCACCAACAATTGATTTAGCGTTTGCTCACGCTCATCATGTCCGCCACCTAACCCTGCACCTCTATGACGCCCTACCGCATCAATCTCATCGATAAATATAATGCAAGGAGCTTGTTTTTTAGCTTGTTCAAACATGTCACGTACACGAGATGCGCCGACACCAACAAACATCTCTACAAAATCAGAACCTGAAATAGTAAAGAAAGGAACTTTTGCCTCACCAGCAACTGCTCTAGCTAATAATGTTTTGCCCGTACCCGGAGGACCGACAAGCAATACACCTTGAGGAATTTTTCCGCCTAATTTTTGAAATTTTCCGGGATCTCGTAAGAAATCAACTAATTCTTTAACTTCATCTTTTGCCTCTTCTACACCGGCCACGTCAGCAAATGTTACTTTTACCTGATCCTCACCCAATAAGCGTGCACGGCTTCTTCCAAAAGAAAAAGCCCCTCCTTTTCCTGCCCCTGCTTGTTGGCGTAAGACATATATCCAGATAGCAAATAAGATAATCCAAGGTAACAGGTTTAATAAATGCATGAGCAATCCAGGCTGCTCAGGAGGCTTGCCATGTACATTGACATTTTTTTCAATTAATTCTTTGAGAAGAAGAGAGTCTTGCCGCATAGGTAAGTAAGTAGAGAACGTTTTATTATCTTGCATATAGCCTGTAACATCTTGATCAGAAATCGTTACAGAAGTCACATTACCTTGCTTTACTGCGTTCAACAACGCTGAATAGCTAATCTTAGAATCAGCCTCGCGTCTAGGGCCAAAATTATTAAAAACAGAAACCAGAATGATTCCAATCACCATCCATAACAATATTGTTTTGATTGTATCGTTCACCTGTAAACCTCTCGTTTATTAAAATCAATCTAAGGTTACTGATTTTATTATTTTAACTTAGCCATACTTAATCATACCTGAACTCAAGACGAGAGACTAGAAACTATCAATGTACAACCCAAATTTTCAAATTCACAACCAAAGTAGGTTAAATTTAATACTGTTCCGAGATCTCTACCCAAGTTTTGTTTTTTTATTCTTAGCTAAAATATAAACCTCGCTTGATCGATCTCGAGAAGCCTTTGGTTTGCGAATCAATACTGTATTAAAATTTTTGCGTACACTTAAGAGAAACGCATCAAATCCCTCTCCCTGAAAAGCTTTCGCTAGAAATCCACCGTTTTGACTTAAAATATTCAGCGCAAAATCTAATGCTAGCTCACATAACCCAATAGACCGAGGTTGATCAACGCTATCTATTCCGCTGAGATTAGGTGACATATCTGAAATTACCCAATCAACATCGCGCCCATCTAACATAGCTAACAAGTTCTCATAAAAAGATTCTTCACTGAAATCTCCTTGCAAAAACTCCACACCCTCTAAGGGATCCATAACGAGCAAGTCGACAGCTATCAATTTACCGTGCTGCCCAATTAGTTTTTTTACCAATTGCGACCATCCACCTGGTGCAGCACCTAAGTCTACTACTGTCATCCCAGCCTTAAAGAGCTTGTCTCTTTCTTGTAACTCTAATAACTTATAAACAGCTCTTGATCGATAGCCTTCCTGTTGAGCTTTCTTAACATACGGATCAGAAAAGTGTTCCTGCAACCATCTGCGACTACTTTTTTTTGGCATTTATAAATATTCTACATCAACGATTTCATATGCAATTTTTCCCTCAGGAGTTTGCACTTCAATCGCATCACCCGCATATTTACCAATCATGGCTCTTGCAATCGGTGAGGTAACCGAAATTTTGGATTGTTTAATATCTGACTCGTCCTCTCCAACAATCTTGTATGAAACTTCTTTTTCAGTAGCGATATTCATTAGGCTAACAGTAGAGCCAAAAATAACTTTACCAGAGTTTTCGATTTGTGTGACATCGATAATCTGCGAATTAGATAATTTGCCTTCTACTTCTTGGATTCGCCCTTCTGTAAAGCTCTGCTGTTCTCTTGCAGCATGATATTCAGCATTTTCTTTCAAATCACCATGGGCTCTCGCCTCAGCAATAGCATTGATAATACGAGGACGCTCTACAGATTTTAACCGCTGCAACTCTTCTCTCAGCATCGCAGCACCTTGCACAGTAAGTGGTATTTTATTCATTTCTTTACTCTCTAAATTTCATCTCTTCAAAAAATTTCATAACCCGATTAAACCATGAGTTAGATCTTGGACTATGCTTGCTATTATCTTCTGACATAGTATTTTCAAATTCTTTCAATAATTCTTTTTGTTTTGCAGTTAAATTGATGGGCGTCTCTATCATCACTTTACATAATAAATCACCCGTACTTCCACCACGCACGGGAGGTACACCCATTCCGCGTAACCGGAAAACTTTTCCTGATTGAGTTTCAGAAGGAATTTTCAACTTGGCTTTTCCATTTAAAGTTGGTACATCTACCTCTCCTCCAATGGCTGCCGTTACAAAACTAATAGGGAATTCACAATTCAGATTAACGCCATCCCGCTCAAAAATAGGGTGCTGCTTAACATTTATTTGCACATACAAATCGCCTGGATTAGCACCTGACTCACCTGCTTCTCCTTCATTGCTTAAACGTATTCTATCTCCCGTGTCGACTCCTGGAGGAACTTTCACGGATAATTTTTTATTTTGCTTTTTCCTTCCCTTTCCTCGACATTCCCCGCAAGGATCTAAAATTAATTTACCCTTGCCTCGACAAGTTGGACATGTCTGTTGGACAGAAAAAAATCCTTGTTGCATGCGAACCTGACCATAGCCTTCGCAATCTTTACACTTAACGGGTAACGCACCTTTACGAGCACCACTACCTGAACATTCTGAACAAGCAACATGAGTGGGAATAGTTAATTCAACAGTCGTTCCGAAGACGGCATTTTCTAAAGTAATATCCAGGTTGTAGCGTAAATCAGCCCCTCGTTGAGGTCCAGCACGGCCACCCCCAAAAATATCCCCGAAGATATCGCCAAAAATATCACTAAAATTAACGCCACCCATTCCTGCACCATCAAATCCAGCACTGCCTGTAGCACTATGACCAAACTGATCATAAGCAGCCCGTTTTCGACTATCGGAAAGAACTTCGTACGCTTCTTTAATTTCTTTAAATGTTTCTTCAGATTGTTGATTGTCTGGATTACGATCAGGGTGATGCTTCATTGCTAAGCGACGGTAAGATTTTTTAATCTCTTCATCACTCGCATTTCGTGATACACCTAAACTCTCGTAGTAATCGCGCTTACTCATTTAGTAACCAATGCAAAAACTCTCCAATCATTAAAAATATAATTAGAGAAAACTGTGAGGAAATCCTCGAACCGCTCTCCATCTGAAGAGCGGGCCCTTTTTCTTTATTTCAGTTTCAAATCTGAATAAAACATTTCTCGATAGTTATCAAGTAGACTTTTTATCGTCTTTTACTTCTTCAAATTCTGCATCGACAGTATCACCCTCTTTTTGTGAAGAGTCAGATCCTTGCTGTTCGCCTGAATGAGCAGAAGCTTGATCACCTTGAGGTTGTTGAGCATAGAGTTTTTCAGCCATTTTGCCAGAAGCATCGGTTAACTCTTTGGTTTTAGCCTCAATCAAATCCTTGTCATTTCCTTTCAAGGCTTCTTTTAGTGACTCCAACGCCTGCTCTATTGATTTGCGCTCATCTGCAGAAATTTTATCGCCAGCTTCTTTTAATGATTTCGTCACCGCATGCATCATATTATCGCCTTGATTTCGTGCAGTCACCAATTCATGGAACTTACGATCTTCTTCAGCATGTGTTTCTGCGTCTTTAACCATATTTTTAATTTCATCTTCTGATAAACCACTAGAAGCTTTAATAACAATGGATTGCGCTTTACCCGTTGCCTTATCTTTTGCAGAAACGTTTAAAATACCGTTAGCATCAATATCAAAAGTCACTTCAACTTGAGGCATTCCACGTGGCGCAGGTGGGATATCATTTAAATCAAATCGACCTAAAGATTTATTCGCTGAAGCCATCTCACGCTCACCTTGTAAAACATGAACGGTCACTGCTGTTTGATTATCTGATGCAGTCGAAAAAACTTGATTTGCTTTGGTAGGAATTGTTGTATTTTTCTCGATAAGTTTTGTCATGACTCCACCCATCGTTTCAATTCCCAAGGAAAGCGGTGTGACGTCTAACAATAATACGTCTTTGACCGAGCCAGATAAAACAGCACCCTGAATTGCAGCTCCTACTGCGACTGCCTCATCCGGATTCACATCACGTCTTGGTTCCTTACCAAAGAATTTTTTAACAGCTTCTTGCACTAATGGCATACGTGTTTGACCACCGACTAATATAACATCGTCAACATCAGCAACAGTAATGCCAGCATCCTTGATAGCAGTTTGGCAAGGGGCTATCGTTTTTTGAACCAAGTCTTCGACTAAAGATTCTAATTTTGCTCGAGTAATTTTAATATTTAAGTGCTTAGGACCACTCGCATCCGCTGTAATGTAAGGCAAATTAACTTCTGTTTGCTGAGTGGATGACAATTCAATTTTTGCTTTTTCTGCCGCTTCTTTTAAGCGTTGCAATGCAAGAGGATCATTACGAAGATTAATTCCACTTGTTTTTTTAAATTCATCAATTAAGAAATTAATTAAGCGAACATCAAAATCTTCACCGCCTAAAAAGGTGTCTCCATTTGTAGAGAGCACTTCAAATTGATGTTCTTTATCAACTTCTGCAATTTCAATAATAGAAATATCAAAAGTACCACCACCAAGATCGTATACAGCAACTTTGCGATCCCCAGGTTTTTTATCCATCCCAAATGCTAATGCTGCGGCTGTAGGTTCATTGATAATACGTTTAACTTCAAGACCGGCGATGCGACCAGCATCTTTAGTGGCTTGACGTTGTGAATCGTTAAAGTAAGCTGGAACTGTAATAACAGCCTCAGTCACTTCATGACCCAAATAATCTTCAGCAGTCTTCTTCATTTTCATGAGTACTTGTGCTGACACTTGAGGTGGAGCAAATTTTTTGCTATGCGCCTCTATCCATGCATCACCATTGTCAGCACGAATAATTTTGTAAGGAACAATTTCTTTGTCCTTTTTAACAACATCTTCATCGTATCGACGCCCAATGAGACGTTTCGCAGCATAAATCGTATTAGCTGGATTAGTCACAGCTTGTCGTTTGGCTGGCTGACCAACAAGTACTTCATCATTATCAACATATGCTACGATTGAGGGAGTCGTACGATCTCCTTCCGCATTTTCAATAACCCTAACCTTATCGCCTTCCATTACAGCGACACAGGAGTTCGTTGTTCCCAAATCAATACCAATTATTTTGCTTGCTTGTGGATGTGCCATAACCTTCTCCAAGATGTAAGATATTTACTATATGTGGGCAAAAATTTATTTTTCAACATCTGCTTTTGATACCACGACTAAAGCAGCTCGAATCAATCGGTTATTTAACAAATAACCTTTTTGAAGAACATTCAAAACAGTACCTGCCTTGACATTAGGATCTACCAGAACAGACACGGCTTGGTGCAATTCAGGATTGAACATATCCCCTTCTGGATTGACTTGCTGAACACCAAATTTTTCGAGCGCTGAGTAAAACATTTTTAAAGTTAGCTTAACCCCTTCTAATATAGAAGAATTTTTGGTTTCCTCATCTACAGGAATCGTTAAGCTGCGCTCCATATTATCTATAATAGGGAGAAGCTCTAGTACGAACTTTTCCAAGGCATATTTATGCGCATTTGCTATATCCCGCTCCGCTCTTCGCAATGTATTGTCATTTTCCGCTTGCATACGAAGAAGCCTATCCCAAGATTGCTTTGCTTTTTCATCAGCTTCTTCAAACTTTGCCTGTAACTCCTGGTAACTATACTGAGGAGTAGTTGCTACTACTTCAGAGTCGTCTGCCCCTTCCTCAGAAGAGTGCTGAACATTCAATTTTTGATTGAGAGAAGCTGTACTACCACTCTTTTCGTGAGATTGTTTTTTATCCTGAGATGACACTTTAACCTCCGGTTAGTAAAATGTATTGTTTATCATATGGGGATGAATCAGCTTTGATTCAAGGCAGCTGAAAGTAATTTTGAGGTAACATCAACAGCAGAAATAACCCTATCATATGGCATTCGTGTAGGACCAATAACACCTAAACTACCGACTAATTCGCCATCGACGGCATATGAAGTTGTTACAATACTACAATTATCAAACGCGGCGTACCCTGTTTCTCCGCCGATAAAAATTTGGATTCCTTCGGCTTCAATGGCTTGATTTAATAAATTCAAGATATCTTGTTTTTGAGTAAATGCCTCAAATAGCGAATATAAACGCTCCAATTCATCTTTTTTTGTATAACTCAATAAATTGTTTTGTCCAGCCATCATATAATCAGAGCTATCATTTTGCACCGGAATAAAAGCCTTATTAGCGACTTCTATTGCAGTTTGTAACAATAATGCCATATGAGCTTGGTCAGTTTTCATCGCTTCTTGCAGTTCTTTGCGGGCAACCAGTAACTCTTTTCCTACATAATGCGTATTCAAATAATTTGCTGCTTGCTGCAATTCACTAGGGGTATAAGCTCTATCTGTATAAATAATACGATTTTGTACTTCCCGATTATTCAGAACCAAAATGACCAAAACGCGGTTACCTGATAGCGGCAAAAACTCAACTTGACGTAATGCGATGCGGTTTCTTCGGGGCAAGGCCACGACACCTATCATCTTTGTAAGACCAGAAAGCAATGAAGAAGCAGACTGCAGTAAATTAGGCATGTTCATATCAGGGTCTAATGTGTTTTTTAATTCATGCAGTGGAATAGTCTCTAATGGCCTAATAGTTAACAAGCTATTGACAAATAAACGATATCCTAAAGAAGTGGGTATACGACCTGCTGAAGTATGAGGAGATGCCAAATAACCTGCCTCTTCTAAATCTGCTAAAATGTTGCGTATAGTCGCAGAGCTTAAACCCAATGCGGATTCTTCAGCAATGGTCTTAGATCCAACTGGAAATCCATCTTGAATATAACGTTCAACCAGCACTTTGAGCACTTGTTGAGCACGCTGGTTAATGTTTATTTCTGACATAGTTGTTACCCGTAGCATAGGATGCCAATATACCATAAAATTTTAGCAATCTGTCTTAAAGATTGCTAATGTAAGAGAATGTTTCTGTAAGATTTCGATTTAGTCATAAGGAATGGTTATGAACTTCCCATTTAAAACAATTGGTATCATAGGACGCGTCAAAAATCCTCGCGTTGAAGAGACTTTACATGCGTTAATCAATTTCCTTTGTCATTTGAAACTGAACCTCATCATCGAAAAAGAAACTGCTGAATTTCTTCCCTCGGCCACGCTACCAACCGTCGACCGCAAACAATTAGGATCTCATTGTGATTTATTAATTGTTGTGGGTGGCGACGGTAGTTTACTTAATGCGACACATGCAGTAGTCAATGATGAAATACCCGTACTAGGAATCAATAGGGGAAGCTTGGGCTTTTTAACAGATATCCTTCCCACGGAACTCGAAAAAATCACAGACATTCTGCAGGGAAAATACACGATAGAAAAACGATTTTTATTAACCGCCAGCATAGAATTAGATGGCAAAAAATTAGGGCAAGATGATGCTTTGAATGAAATAGCTTTAATTCCAGATATTGTTCCTCATATGCTGGAATTTGAGATTTATATTGATAACCAATTTGTTTGCAGTCAAAATTCCGATGGATTAATTATTGCAACCCCTACTGGATCAACAGCATATGCTTTATCAGGCGGCGGCCCTATATTACATCCACAACTAGATGCAATCGTCTTGGTTTCTATGTTTCCTCATACACTCAGCAGCAGGCCAATTGTTATTGAAGGTAATCAGCGTATCAACATCATTGTCTCACCTAACAACAAGACCTCGCCACGTTTAACGTATGATGGCCAAGCGTATATTAACGCCCCGCCCAGCAGCCATATCACTATTCAAAAAAAATCTAAGCTTCTCAACCTTATCCATCCACTTGACTATAACTATTATGAAACTCTACGTAGCAAACTCCATTGGGGGAAAAAGCTAAACTATATAACATAAAAGGGATATCCCATGTTAACCCAAATCACCATCAGCCACTTAGTTACTATTGAAAAACTCCATGTAGAATTGTATGCAGGCACCACTGTTATTACAGGAGAAACAGGTGCTGGAAAATCGATATTAATCGATGCAATTGAATTAGCACTTGGCAAACGTATCGCAACAGATAAAGTAAGACATGGGCAAGACAAAGCAGACATCAGTCTTGGATTTAACCTGCAAAATGTACCCCAAGCAAAGCAATGGCTCACACTACACGAGCTGGATAATGAGACTGATGAATGCATTATTCGCAGAACCATTCACAAAGATGGTCGCTCTCGGAGTTTTATTAATGGTACACCTATCACTTTGCAACTCTTACGAGAGTTAACTGATTTACTGATTAATATACACGGACAACACGAGCATCAGGCTCTTTTTAAGCAAGACACTCAACGAAACATGTTAGACAAATTTGCAGGGCATGACGATTTACTAAATTCTGTATCAGACTTAGGGAAAGAATGGCATTCTCTTTCCAGCAAAATAAATGAATTAAAACAGCCGAACCATGATGCGCATTCTCGCAGTGAGTTTTTAAAATTTCAATTACGAGAACTTGAAGACTTACAATTAAAACCGAATGAATTTTCCGAACTTGATAGAGAACATAAAGATCTTGCTCAATCGGGTGAGCAGTTAGAAAAGTTAAATTTATCTTTACAACATTTAGCCGACCAAGAAGATCACAACGCTTTAAGCTTATTAAAACAAACTCTTCATCTGCTAGAATCATTAGGATCAGAAAATCCAAAAATAGTCTCTTGGATAGAGAATCTGCGTAGCAACATCATCCAGCTTCGTGATTTAGAAGATGAACTACGAAGCCACTTAGAAAGCATTGACCTCAATCCTGAGCGGTTACATTGGGTTGAAGAAAGAATCAGTACCTTATTTAATTTAGCACGGAAACATAAAATCTTACCGACTGAACTATCACACTTCCAAAATAAAATTTTAGATGAGCTAACAGCAATCGAAACCAAAGATACTCTTCTTGAAGAATTAGAAAAAAAACGCGAGGCTATCGAAAAGCGATACGAGGATGCCGCAGCAGAACTCAGTAAAAGTCGTCACATTGCCGGCAAGAACTTGGCTCAAGAAATCAACTCCTTCATTCAAGAGCTTTCCTTACCAAACGGCAAATTTCAAATTCAATTTGCAAACGACACTGCTCGCTTTTCACCCCAGGGAATTGAAAAAATTATTTTTGAAATCGCCATGAATGCAGGACAGCCTCTTCAGCCCTTAGCAAAAGTTGCATCGGGCGGAGAATTGTCACGCATCAGTCTTGCAATACACTTAGCAACTGCAGAACAACACACCATCCCTTCCTTAATTTTTGATGAGATCGATGTGGGCATTAGTGGCGGTACAGCAGAAATAGTTGGAAAATTAATTCGACGCTTAGGAAAAAGCCACCAAATACTGTGCATTACACATTTAGCCCAAGTTGCAGCACAAGGTCATCAGCATTTGCTTGTTGAAAAAAATCTTCGCAAAGACACAACTTTTACTCATGTACGCGCCTTATCAACAGAAGACAAAATTATAGAATTGGCAAGAATGCTAGGCGGTGTGAAAATGACCCAAAAAACTTTAGAGCATGCGCGTGAAATGCTGGAAAAAAACTAGTACAGGAGAACAAAATCAGTCTAGCTCCTTCTTTTTTACCATCTTGGAAATACTTTTCCAATCAAATGGTACGGGATGATGATCTTTTAATATCGAAGGCCAAAGAGTCTGTAATGCTTGATGGTTTGTTTTACTAAAACTAATTCTACTATTTGAACCAATTCCTAAATCTATATTTTTCATTTTTTCAAATGAATCAATGATTCCTTCACGTGAAAGCTTTCCATCTGCAATAGATTGCTTCAATCCCATGACAAATAGTTTTGCAATCAGATATCCTTCTAACGAAGCATAACTTAGCTCAGCATCTTTGTTATATTTTTTAATATCGGTTTTATATTCGTTAATTGCAGGCAAATCTGAATTTAAATAGGGAACTACTCCCGTTGTAATGACATTTCCATCTTGACCATTGAGCGCACTAGTCAATACAACTGGATCCACGAATGAAATAGTTAAAAACACTGTGTCATTTAAATTTTCTTTAATCAGCTTTATAAATCTTGCAACAGGCGCATATCCACCAGTAATAATAAACACATCTGGATAGATATCCTGCACTAACACACCCTCCACAGCTCCTTCCACATTCAACGTATTGCGCTCATAAGTCACATGTAAAAGTTTTTCGGGATGGGCAATGCCAGCGTTTTTCAATACAGCCAGAGCGGCTTGATATTCCGCTTGACCATACTGATCCTTTTCAGTAAAAAATGCAATTGACTCAGGCTTCACACCATTCGCTAACAATTGTTTTATCATCGTAGGTATTTCTATATCATAACCAGCTCTGAAATTAATAACGTAGCGATCTGGTGGATTTTTTCTAAGGATATCTGAGCCACTTAATGGGCCAAATAAAAGAACCTTTTTCTTATCTGCTATCGGTACTGTAACAGCAGCAGTCGATGTTCCTGCATTACCAATAACTGCTAGAACATTCTCTTTATCGATTAGCTGTAACATATTAGATGCAGCCCGAGCTGGTTCATAGCCATCATCCAAAGCGACCAACTCAATTTGATGCCCGCCAATTCCTCCTTCCGCATTAATTTTATTGAAATAGGCTTCAATCCCGTTTCTCGTGCTGAGCCCAAAAGCGGCATTCAATCCAGATAACGATGTCGTCATACCTATCTTGATAGGTTCAGAGCTTGAAGTTTGCGCCAGGACACACGACGGTAATCCAGCCATTATCGAAAGAAAAGAAACATAAAGAACAGATAAAAGTGATTTCAATTTCATAAATCATCCTCTTATAGCTTTTGACAATTTTCACAAATTCCATAAATATTCAAGCTATGATCAGTGATACTATATTTTGCTTTTTTTGCAATTTCTTTCTGACGTTCTTCAATAACTGCATCAACAAATTCTTCAACCCTCCCGCACTTTACACAAACTAGATGATCGTGATGGCTACCATGATCTAGTTCAAAAACAGAATGGCCTCCTTCAAAATTATGACGAGTAACCAAAGCAGCTTCTTCAAATTGGGTCAAGACGCGATAGACTGTCGCTAATCCAATATCGTCACCCGCCTCTAGTAAAACTTTATATACATCCTCAGCACTTAAATGATGATCCTTAGCGTTTTCAAGTATTTGTAATATTTTGACACGAGGCAAAGTAATTTTTAATCCAGCCTTTTTTAAATTGACATTATCCACTGGGTCCTGCTCCCTCAAATCTCACTGAGTAATTTGTATGTTATAACACATACCAAAACCTGCGTGAATCAGTTATGATGACGCCCTCACAAACATTGAGACTCGATCATGACTAAATTTTTATTGATTTTGTTATCTGGTATTTTAATCTCAGGCTGCTCTTTCTTTCATGTACATAAAATGGATATTGAGCAGGGAAATGTTCTTATTCCAGAAGAAGTGAATCAAATTCATCGCGGCATGAGCGAATCTGAAGTCAAAAAAATATTGGGTAATCCTGTCCTTACCAACTTGTTTAATGAAAATCGTGTTGACTATGTTTACACTTTTAAGGCAGGAAACGAAAGAATGACTGAAACATACGTAAGGATATTCTTTAAAAATGGCACGGTTGCCGACATAAATAGTAATATAGCACCTCAAAGATGAGAGTTCTTTTTTTTCACGCGCCTTCTACGTGCCTCTTTAGGATCGACTAGCAAAGGACGATAAATTTCAATGCGATCACCTGGCTTAACGATATCGTTTAATTGCCTTATTTTATTAAACACACCCACTTTTTGTTGAGCTAGGTTAATATCTGGATACAAATCAAGTATGCCAGAACTTTCAATAGCATCTCTTATTGTTGTTCCATCTTCTACTTCTAATTCCAAGATCTCTTGCTGGCTCCCCACGGCATAAACTACCTCTATCTTCATTTTATTTGTAACCATAAATTTCTACCGCTCGTTTGCAAAATGCTTCCACTAATGAGTTAGCAATATTATTAAAAATAGGTTGAAAGAGTTTATCCAAAATTCCGCCAGTGAATTCAAACTCTAACTCCAAACAAACCTTACATGCTTCATGATTTAATTGGACAAAAGTCCAATTACCAGTCAAGGAATGAAAAGGTCCATTAACTAGCGAAATCTCTATGCGTTCAAATGGATAAAGCTTATTGCGAGTAGTAAAATTTTTATGCACGCCAGCCCATGTAATTTCCAATAAAGCTTCTACCTCTGTGTTTGCACGCTCCATAATTTGGCTTTTGCTGCACCAGGGAAGAAATCGTGAATAATCTGCAATATTATCCACTAACTCAAACATTTGTTGGATAGAATAAGAAACAAGCGCATTACGTTTAATAGTAGGCATTCCGCATCAACCTTAACCTTAGAATACTTTTCAAAGTGAGCATGACATCCCACTTTTTTGGTATTATACTGCGCCGCATGAGTGATAAACAGAAATCAAATACAACAATTGCATTAAATCGTAAAGCTCGCCACGAATATGCAATAGAAGAACGGTTTGAAGCCGGTATAGCACTGGAAGGCTGGGAAGTCAAAAGTCTGCGTGCGGGACGTGTTCAGCTAGACCAAGCCTATGTCATTGTTAAGAATGGTGAAGCTTTCCTTCTCGGAGCCAATATCACTCCTTTACAAACTGCGTCAACACATATTCACCCAGATCCACAGCGCACACGCAAATTATTATTACGATCAAAGGAATTAAGTAAATTAATCGGTAGCGTTGAACGCAAAGGATACACTCTTATTCCACTCAGCCTTTATTGGAGCAAAAATTATGTTAAGTTAGAAATTGCTCTCGCTAAAGGAAAAAAACAACATGATAAACGTGCTGATTTAAAGGAAAGAGATTGGCAACGTCAAAAACAACGCCTATCAAAAGACTATTAATCTCAGGTATCTCCTCATGTTTAAACGCCATTTCAAACCTCAGTACCTTAATTCTATTTCAGACGATTTCGCAGGAAATAACGGTATTGGCTGTTATGTTTTATTACCGAATTCAGACGCACACGCACGCCAAATTGCCGATCAATTTAGTGATCTAACCATAAAATCTCATCCGCATTGGCATAATCTTTATCTTGGGAATATCAACGCAGATAACCAAAAAATTGATGTTGCGGTCATCTCTACTGGTATGGGATGTGCAAGTATCGAAATCATTCTTCATGAATTATTTCATTTAGGCGCAAAACGCTTCTTACGCATTGGCACAGCAGGTTCTTTACAACCTCGTTTTGTTAAACCAGGTGATTTTATTAATGCTCAGGCTGCTATTCGAGATCAATCTAATGCTATTCATTACGTCCCTATTGAATATCCTGCAGTTGCTTCTTTAGAGTTTACCTCATCAATTCTTTTAGCCGCTGAAACCTTAAATCTATCTGAACAATTGCATACTGGCATTGTCCATTGCAAAAACTCCGCATACGCACGTGAACTTTCTCCCGGACCAAAAGCTGAGGAAAACAAATCGTATATGGATGTTTTAACACATGCAGGCGCCTTAGCAACTGAAATGGAAACATCAACTTTTTTCATCCAATCACAGATATATAATCACAAATTAAGATCCAATGGATTATCCCCAGAAGATTGTGTCCTTGCTGGCGCTATCTTAGGTATCAATTACGTCATGGATAATTATAACCACTCAGAAAAAGATGATTCCATTACGGCTGCACTGGCAGAGATTGCACTAGAATCCATAAAAATTCTTGCCACTCAAGAGGTTATAGGCTAATCTTCATGCTGTTATTGTGTTATACTACAATATGGGGGCGACCTGGCTTCGACGTCGGTTGCAAAGCCCTAGGGGCATGTCGAGGAGGTAACTCACCTCGTAAAATATGTTACAAACTTATAGTTGCCAAAAAACGCAACTCTGCTAATGATTCAATCTACTTCGCTGCTAGCGAAGTAGCTTCAATCGCTGCCTAGTAAGGCCGCATAGCACCTCTCACCATTTGTGCTTGTACGGGTGGGTGTTTACGTAAGTAAGCTCGAGGGGTCATATCATACAAGCTCGCAACAATACCTGCCCGAGGTTGCGTTGTTAAAGTAATAAAGGGCTAGCTGCTTTATCACCTTGCCGGTCAGGGGATGAGTAGCAAATCTAAAGGATACGGCTAAACATGTAGATCCAAAGGTAGAGGACTTGCGGACGCGGGTTCAATTCCCGCCGCCTCCACCAAATTCACTTCCTAGAATATCCAAAAACATCTAAAAGGCCTTGAAATAAAGGCATTTTTTATTTAATCTACTTCCACTGAATTCCTAGGAAAGCCCCCAAGAACCAGCTCCCGAATGGGGCCTCCTAGGGGGCCGATTGTCCCCTTAAAACTCGAGGCCCCCAATGCCCACATTTGATAAATTAAAAGATGTCACCGTTAAAAGCGCAAAGCCTAAAGAAAAGCCTTACAAGCTTGCTGACGGAAAAGGCTTGTATCTTTTGGTTACCACAAAAGGCGCCAAGCTCTGGAAAGTTAAATACCGCTTTGCCAATATAGAAAAGAAGTTGTCATTAGGCAGCTACCCCGAGACCTCCTTAGCAAAGGCCAGAGAATTGCGTGATGATGCACGTAAAAAATTACAGATAGAGAACATTGATCCTGGCGTTCTTAAAAACTCCATTAAACGATCAAAGAAACTTGCTGCCGAAAACAGCTTTGAAGCTATAGCTCGTGAATGGCACGCCAAATTTACCCCCAAGTGGACAAAAGAGCATGGTGAAAGGATTTTAATTCGTCTTGAGCAGAATATTTTTCCTTGGATTGGTAGACGTCCAATCACTGAGGTAACCGCACTGGAATTACTTTCAGCACTACGCAGAGTCGAAGCTAGAGGCGCAATTGAAACTGCCCACCGAATATTACAAATCTGCGGCCAAGTATTTCGCTATGGCATTGCCACAGGACGCGCAGAACGCAATCTCTCCGCGGACTTAGTTGGCGCACTAGCACCCGTCAAAAAGAAACATCATGCAAGCATTACCGATCCCGTTGAAGTGGGCAAGTTGCTTCGCACTATAAACGGATATGAAGGTTTTTTTGTTACAAAGTGCGCATTACAACTTGCGCCACTCTTTTTTGTGAGGCCAGGTGAATTACGCCATGCTGAGTGGAGCGAGATTGATTTTGAAATGTCAGAATGGCGTATTCCCGCAGAGAAAATGAAAATGCGAGAACAGCATATTGTTCCACTTTGCACCCAGGCAATTACCATTTTGCAAGAACTCAAAGCTTTTACTGGCGAGGGAAAATATGTTTTTCCAAGTATTCGATCATCCAAACGGCCTATGTCAGAAAATACCGTTTTAGGTGCATTGCGTCGCCTTGGATACACAACTGATGAAATGACAGGACACGGATTTAGATCGCTGGCATCAACCCTGCTCAACGAAAATGGCTGGAATCGCGATGCGATTGAAAGACAACTTGCTCATGCAGAACGTAACAACATTCGTGCTGCATATAACTATGCTGAGTATCTTCCAGAGCGCCGCAAGATGATGCAGTGGTGGGCGGATCATCTCGACAATCTAAAAACACAAAACGAAGTAATTACGTTATTTAAAAGCGCATAGCCTGACTCAAATAGCTTTATAACTAACCGACGGAGTTAACAAGCTCTAGAATGGCAGACCTTTTCCACACTATGCCAATATCAGAGTCTTTGTGAATCCTTCCAGAATAAATGCCAACAAATTTGGTTATCATTCCACTAGTCAAAACCTTAACTGAATCACCGTCTCTATACATAGTTCCAGGATTTACATGAAAAATCACGGGAGAACCAGACTGACCTTGTCTTGCCCTACAATCGACTAAAAAAGCAGGTAATCCCTGATAATCAATATCAGGCTCTGAAGCAACAAACCCAGTGACCCAAATTGCTACCATTCCAGCACCACTCGCTGACATCCCTAGCGGAAATCCTACAATTCGTAAAACATCCGTAGGAATCAGCTTTATATTATTTGATGAATCACTTAAATCATATGGATATAACTCGACCTCATCTAATTGGGTTAAATGTATTGCAACGAAATCAGCTTTATCTTTGAATGACGGATGTTCAACCCAAACATTAATACCATCATTTTGCAATAATTCTTTTCGTAAGACCCATGACCCTAGCACACCTTTTTTATTATGAAAAATATTTATTTCATTTGGGATTGCCTTATCATCCCTTAAACATTCTCCCGTGAAGTTATTGCGCCCTGTAACATTGTGTCTATTTGTAATAAGACAAGGGCCTTTCTGCGTTTCAACAATAAAACCCGTCCCAGTACCAAGCTCTTTGCCATCGAAGCAAGGCTGAATTAATAATGACTGAAAGGAAGGTTGTAACAGATTGATGACCATCATATTCTATTTCCATAAAATTCAAAATTACGAATGCAACGAATTTTGCTGATACAAATACTTCTGAAATTGCACGAAAGTAGACTTAATATTCTCAAGGCTGCCCAACTCTTCTTGTGCATCCGCAATAGCACGATATTTTAAGCGTAGCAAATCTGGTAATTTCTCCTGAGCAAGCTCCTCTACACCCGACTCAATATATTTTGATAAAACAAATTCAAGAAATTCCTTTTGTTTGTTATTAAGCGGTGTAAATATCCTAGATTGCGCCTTAGCAACACGCTCTTCGCGTGTAATTGGCGAAACGTTATACGCTACAAATTCAAGCACATCAAATAGGTCACTATCTTCAGCATTAACTAGCTTTTGCAACTCAATCAAAACATCATGACTATATCCTGCCTGTTCCAATTTTTCTAGCAAAGCATGGCGAGTGGATGGATCAGACCAAATTTGCTGCAATTCAGTTTCACTATTGAAAAATGCTGGCAATGATCCATATAAATTTTGCATAAATTCTTCAGCAGAAATGGGTCGACCATCGGCACTCCAAAATGAAGTAGCAACCATATGCTGAATTTGTCTTTCTTTCCCATCACGCAATTTAATTTTTACTATTGTTCTTCTATTTTCTTCTTGTTCTTCTTCTGCAACATAAGGTTCAGACGGTTCACGAACCTTAGACTCTCTCCCCTCACCAACAGTCGTCTCATCTAGCGGCTCGCCATCCCATGCGGAATCGTTAAAATGATGGTATGCACCCACAAAATCATAAATGGTGAAATAATCTTTACCATCAAATATACGCGTACCACGACCAATGATTTGCTTAAACTCAATCATAGAATTAATTGGACGCATCAAAACAATATTGCGAACATTTCTTGCATCGACACCAGTGGATAACTTTTGAGAAGTGGTTAATATAGTCGGAATCATTTTTTCATTATCGCGAAAATCACGCAGGTATTGATCGCCTAATGCACCGTCATTAGCGGTCACACGTACACAATAAAACGAGTTTTTATTTTTACATTTCTGATTTATCAAATCACGCACAGCTGCCGCATGATTTTGAGTTGCACAAAATACAATGGTTTTTTCATTCTTGTTGATCATAGAAAGAAAAATATCGACTCTATTTGCTTCCTTGGTTTTAATTTCAATGATTTTATTGAAATCAGCTTCTTGATAAACCTTGCCTTCTTCAATTTCACCTTCAACAACTGTATCTTCGGAAGTATAGATGTATTCATCAAGTGTTGTTTGAATGCGTTTAACTTTAAACGGAGTCAAAAAGCCATCATTAACACCTTCTCTTAATGAATACTCATAAACCGGATCGCCAAAATAAGCATACGTATCCACATTGCCTTTTCTCTTTGGTGTGGCTGTCAAACCTAATTGAAGGGCAGGAGAAAAATATTCCAAGATGCCGCGCCAGTTACTTTCATCATTCGCACCACCGCGATGACACTCATCAATGATGATAAAATCAAAATAGTCGGACGGGTAATCGCCAAAATAAGGCTTATTATCCTTACCTGTCATGAACGTCTGAAAGATAGTAAAGAAAATACTACCATTTGTTGGTACTTTACCTCGCTTCCTGATTTCTTTTGGGTCAATGCGAACTAAAGCATCTTCTGGGAATGCCGAGAAATCGTTAAATGCTTGATTTGCCAATATGTTTCGGTCAGCTAAAAATAATATCCGCGGACGTCGCGAACTATCACGCTTTAAATTCCATCGAGCATGAAATAATTTCCATGCAATTTGAAATGCAATAAAGGTTTTGCCTGTACCAGTTGCCAATGTTAGCAAGATGCGATCGCGCTCATTGGCAACAGCATTCAACACGCGATTCACAGCAATTTCTTGATAAAAATAAGGAGGTTTAGTGCCGCTAATATCATTAAATGGAACAGCATCAAATTGATCACGCCAATTATTTTTATCAGGAAATGCTTTTTGCCAGAGTTCATCAGGTGTGGGAAATCGATCAACTAATTTTTCTTCACCTGATTTTAAACATATCTGATATATCTCTTTACCATTGGTAGAAAAAGTTGTTTCTAAGCACATCTTAGATGCATACTCTTTAGCCTGCGCAACGCCTTCACCTACTTGCAAATCTGCACTTTTAGCTTCAATTACAGCGAGCTTTTGATTCTTATAAGCTAAGACATAATCAGCACGTTTCGGTATCTCGCGACGGCCACCAACCTGAATCCTGCCTTTTGTAATCGCGTGATTACGAAACACCTTAGTGCCTTCGATGACGCCCCAGCCGCTTTCACGAAGCTTGGGATCAATTAGCTCTGCCCGTGTTTCGTCTTCCGTCATCATGCAACAACCTCAGCTTTGGTTAGCTCACCACTAAATGCTTTTTGCAAAATCGATTTTTTTAACTCTTCCAAATTAATAATTTTAGCTTGATATACAGCCTCGAGTTTTTTAGTTTCGGATGAAAGTGCATCGATTTTTTGAACAATAGTTTGTTGTGCTTTTAATGATGGGCAAGGAATTGGATAACCTTTTAGTTTCGTTCCATTAATATTTGCCTGATTAACACTTGAAATTACAACAGTCTTTCCATACTCCATTGCCATCTTGCTATTCAAATAGTAGTTTAGAAAATCAGCATCTAATAAGTTTTCTTTTCTGTGAAGACGAATCAAATATCCAGCAAAAATTGCAGGCATTTCACCTTTATAAATTGCAGTTTTCCCAACTAATTCAGGGCTGTTTGTTCTATTAAACAGAACATCATTGTATTTGAGTAAATATTGTCTGTTATCATCTGCATCACTAGAATATACAAGCTTATCCCAAGTAAATCTCCCATTCTGGATATTGCCCATTCTTAAAACCGCAATTTCCCCAACTTTTTTCGATTTTGTAGATGTACCATATTCAACGTGTTCACAAACTTCGCCAATAGTTTTTCTTTCCCATTGTTTATCAGCAAATATCCCTTCTAAATAACTCTCAAAAAGTTCTTTGCTATTTTTGAGGTTTTGTTCAGTATTAACTTTTGCCTTCGCTATGGCACCGAAGGCTTTATCCAAGATGGCCACGATGTGTTGCTGTTCGAGGATTGGGGGAAGAGGGATTTCAATGTTTTCAATTTGCTTTGATGAGATATGCTTAACTGTTGTAAATGCTGTTACATCCTCAATTGCTTTGAGATATTTGTTTATTACATAAAAAAGAAACCTTGGATAAAGTCTATTATTAAATTCCTGTAACCTACAAACTCGCTGATTTAATAAAGCTATGTCACCCTTCCATTCATAGCACCCAAACTCACCGTCCATTCCAATTAGAAAGTCACCAGCTTTTACCTCATACTTTTTATCATATAATCCGTTGAAATTAGTTTCAGTTCCAACACCTTGCTTTATATCTCTAATTCTTATTAAAGGCGTCCCTCTTTCACTTGAGAAGAGTTTTGAATTGAAAGCATATCCATTTTGAATTTTTAGGATTTCCCTCAATTTTTTTATTTCCCAACCCTTTGGCAGACTCACCTCATCTTGGTTCATATCAGCTCCAAAATCGAGTTTAAAATGTCAGCACTTTCTCGATCTAAAACTTTCATTTCTTTTAAAATTACTTGTGGCTGGCGTAAAGCAGTCCCTTCTTTTTTATTAGAGTTTTTGGCACTAAGGTCAAATGTGTTTTTATCTATGTCTTTTACAGCAATGCTCCAAGAGTTCTCACTATCGAGTTTTGTTTTTTGCAGCGTTACAAATTCAGCCAAATCTTTTTCGTTCAACGCATTGGTCTTACCAAGATTTCTACCCAAATTAAGTTGATAAAACCATACCTTCTTAGTAGCACTGCCCTTTTCAAAAAATAACACCACCGTTTTTACACCAGCACCGGTAAATGTACCTCCAGGCAGATCGAGAACCGTATGGAGATTACAGCTTTCTAATAGTAATTTTCGAAGACTAACTGAAGCATTATCCGTATTTGAGAGAAATGTATTTTTGATAACAATACCAGCCCTACCACCAGCCTTTAGCGCTTTAATAAAATGCTGCAAAAATAAAAACGCTGTTTCACCAGTCTTAATAGGAAAATTCTGTTGAACCTCTGCTCGCTCTTTACCCCCGAAAGGAGGATTGGCAAGAATCACGTCATAGCGATCTTTTTCCTGAATATCATCAATATTTTCAGTCAAAGTATTTGTGTGAACAATGTTAGGAGCTTCAATACCATGAAGAATCATGTTCATGATGCCAATGATGTAAGCCAGCGATTTCTTTTCTTTGCCGTAAAAAGTTTTTTTCTGTAATGTCTGTATGTCTTTCGTACTTAGGTTTTTATTATTGAGATATTCAAATGCCTCAACCAAGAAGCCAGCTGAACCCGCCGCTCCATCATAAACTTTTTCACCAATTTTTGGGTCGACTACTTTAACAATCGTTTTGATAAGCGGCCTCGGTGTGTAATATTCACCACCATTTCTGCCCGCGCTACCCATGTTTTTAATTTTGTCTTCATAAAGATGAGACATCTCATGCTTTTCAGCGTGTGATCTAAACCTTAATTCGTCGACTAAATTAATTACTTCTCTCAGGTTATAACCACTTTGAATTTTATTTTTCAATTCATTAAAAATTTCGCCGATCTTATATTGAATGGTATTAGGACTTTCAGCAGATGCTTTAAATTTTTTAAAATATGGGAAAAGCTTATGATCAACAAATTCTTTCAGATCATCACCACTTAATGCCTTATGATGGTCTAATTTTCCATTTTTTCCTTTCGGTGTTGCCCAAACTTCCCAGCGATATTGGGGGTCTATAATTGGGATATATTTCTTACTGGCCAATTCAGCCTCAGCCTGTTTATCTTTTTCGAAATCATCAAGATACTTTAGAAACAATATCCAGGAAGTTTGTTCTACATAATCAAGCTCACTGCTGCAACCTGCATCTTTATGCAAAATATCATCGATATTTTTAAACGTTTGTTCAAACATCATTTCACCTTATCTATTTTGTCACTAACCAGCAAATCATCCAGCTCCGAAATGCTAATGCCATTTCGTTCGCAGTAATCACGAATCAACATTTCCACCATATTGGCGATAGAACGATGCTGACGAGCAGCAGCAGCTTGCAGCCCCTTTTTGAGCTTTGGCTCAATTCTAAACGTTAGAGTAGCTGTCTTATTATTGGACATATTTTATATACCATTAACATATACTGCGAATGTACTGCAATGTACAGCAAGTTCTTATACAATCCAAGACCTTAATTAACACCCTGATAAGAGGGACATAGGTATATGACTTTGTGACGAATAAATCAACAAATCACAGGACCGTAGCCCACATTATTTGTAAGGATATAAGACAATGAAAAAGATAAATTATAAGCGTTTTCTTCACACTGAAGGTTGCATGCCTCAAACAGCAGCTTGTCTTATTGTGGGTGTTAATCCAGATGAATGCATAAAAATAAATGATAGTGATTGGAGAGACGTCTCAGTTTTTATTATAGAAGCTAATGAAATAACAAATATCATTTGTAGTAATGGCCCTTGGTGGTTTTATAAACATCTAAATATTTTTGACCATGTAAATAAAGCACTATACAACGGTATCACTGTCATAAAAAAACTACTTGCAGAGGCAAAAATATTCTTCGATAGCCTTGTCGAACAAGATCAACAAAAGTTTGTAGATAGCTATCCATATATCGCCAAGAAATTAAATTTAGTGAACAAAACTAATTCAGCTAATGCCAAAAAACCTGTCTTTACTACCGTGCAACGCAATAAAAAATGGCAAGAAACAGCCGACCAGATTATTAAAGAGTATCCAACCTGGGATAAGAAATCTGTCGTTAAAGAAACATTTGAACGATTAAAAAAAGACGATTCATCATATGTACAAAAAAAGAATGGCGAATATCTCGATCCAGAATCACTAGATAGGATTATCAACATGAACAGGTCTCATCGAAAATAATACCCTATCTAAAAGCAAACTTCAGCTTCCGCCCGCTTTCGGCGAAATCAATTCGCCCCTCGCTTGTATTTGATTATATTGAATTTTTTATTTAATAAGCGCTTCTTTCGCCCCAATTTCGCCCGTGTTTTCCTGTTGGTGTTAATTACATCCAATAGGAGGAACTATGCGTATTCATGCAAACGAACAAACAAAAAGATCATCGCCAAAGCTAGCAAGACTTCCAAGAGTATTAGAACTGATCGGTGGTTCTCGCTCATGGGTATATCAAGAAATCGCTCTAGGAAGGTTCCCAAAACCAATATCCATGGGAAAACGAAATGTGGCTTGGATCGAACAAGAAATATTTGACTGGATAGAACAGCGCATCCAGGAAAGCCGACAAGTAAAAGGGGCGAAATCATGAAAAACAAAAAAAAGTTTAATCGAGCACTGCTACCAACACCTTCGGAATATTACAGCAAACAATTTCCAGGTTTAAAAATTAAATTGGAATGGGTAAGAGTGAAATGCTGCTTTCATGAGCCTGACAACAATCCCAGCTTGAGTATCTCAATGGTAAACGGCAATTTCAAATGCTTCGCTTGCGGAGCCAAAGGTTGCGACATCATTGCATTTCATCGTCTACGTTACAAATTGAGCTTTATTGAAACCATTAACTTTTTTGGAGCATGGTCCCATGAATAAATTAACACCCCAAATAGCGGCAAGAAATTTTTGTGATAAAAAAATCAAAAATGGTTTTAAATTAATAGCTTTGCATGAATACCAAGACATTAGTGGCACTATCATATTTTGGCGTATTAGATTAAAAAATTTTAACACAGCAGAAAAAATCATATGGCCAATGCATCAGGATAGAAGTGGTAAATTTCTCTTAAAAGAACCTGATTTTAACCTTAAGAAAAAACCAATTTATAGACTACCAGATATTATTAATAATCCAGCAGAACCTATATATATCCATGAAGGGGAAAAATGTGTAGATGAATTTATTAAAATGGGATTAATTGCAACCACTTCTGGTGGGTGGAATAGCGCAGTAGGTGCTGATTGGGAAATTTTAAAGGGAAAAAAAGTAATTATTTGGCGTGATGCTGATAAACAAGGATTGCAATATGCAATAACTGTTACTGATATTTTATTAAAATTAAATTGTGAGGTATGGTGGATAGATATTGAAAAATTAAAGTTACCATTAAAAGGTGACTATGTTGATTGGCTTGTAAAAAACCCCGGGACATCCCGTAACGATATTTTATCTTTGCCACTTATAAAACCAACATCAACAAAACAGGAAATAGGAAAGCTATCATTATCTGATTCTAACATTGAAGTAGGTAATCAAAATTCAGATTTTAGTAAAGCAAATCTTCTTCTTAATCTTATTGATGAAATTGAATTTTTTCATGATGAACAAAAGCAGTCCTACGCAATGTTTAAAAATATTGATCATCAGGAAATTTGGCCAATAGAGAGTGATGAATTTAAAAATTGGCTGGCACATCAATTTTGGAATACGTATAAAACATCTATAAGTCATACATCCTTAAATGATGTTTTGTCGATAATAAAAGGGAAAGCAACATTTGAAGGCGAATGTCATCATGTATGCATGCGTGTCGGCAATTTTAACGAAAAAATCTACATTAATATTGCTGACAAAAAATGGCAGGCAATCGAGGTTTCAGCGAATGGATGGAGTATTTTAAATAGCTATCCAGTTAGATTTAAAGGTTTACAGAATATGCAACCATTACCAATGCCACTAGAAAATGGTAACGTGAACTTATTATGGAAACATATCAATATTCCAACCTCAGCACAAATATTAGTACTAGCATGGATGCTCGAATGTTGGAGACCTCATACGCCATTTCCTTTATTAATATTAATGGGAATGCAGGGTTCAGGCAAAAGTCATACTCAAGAAATATTAAGAAAGATTATTGATCCTAGCCTGCCTAACCTTCGAAATGCGCCTAAAAATGCAGATGATATTTTAGTTGCGGCCGCAAACAATTTACTAGTTTCTTATAACAACGTAAGTAAATTATCTATAGAAAATCAAGATGACCTATGTTGTCTATCAACCGGCGGAGGATTTGCCAGAAGAAAATTCTATACTACTGGTTCCGAAGCAGTAATCGATATTAAACGTCCAGTTATTCTAAATGGCATTAGCGAGTTGATTACTCGTCAAGACTTGTTAGATAGGTGCGTAATTATTGACTTACCAACAATTAATGAAAAAACCGTGTCCTTCCGGTCAGCACGCGCAATCAA
>Ga0207030_1018_pt2 | contig 54545 bp, 47 predicted proteins | sample Alteio_BWMinCont_40_FD_153260 | JGI IMG/M metagenome (GOLD analysis project Ga0207030, IMG submission 153260) | Enriched cells from forest soil in Barre Woods Harvard Forest LTER site, Petersham, Massachusetts, United States -... | ecosystem: Environmental > Terrestrial > Soil > Temperate forest >... | reverse complement strand
TTGCTTTTAGCGAATTTAATAACATTTGAAAACTTAGAGATTCAGACACAATTGCTGAAAATTATTCGCTCTAAACTATATGGGAAGGGATTTCAGCCTTTGCTGTTTAAAAGTAATGATTACCATTCGAAACCTGATGCAATCTATTTTAAACCTCTTCCTAAGCAATTATTTTGCTAAAAACAGGCTGACTAAATCATTTAAAAAGCGTTGACCTAGTTCGGTAGCACATATTTTTTTATCATTATTGATGAGTAATTTTTTATGTTTGGCTTCAGAAAGCGCGGGCTCCAATTCATTCACTGATAGTCCTGTGCGCTCCGTAAAATAGTGTGTAGGCACGCCCTCAATTAATCGTAAGGCATTCAACATAAATTCAAATTTGCAGTCATTCGTTGTTAGAATTTTTTTTTCGGCTACAAATTCTTTTTCAGGATTTAAGTAATCACGTGGATTTTTGACTTGCCAATGACGACTGATCACTTGATTTTCGATGTCGGTTATTTTGCTATGTGCGCCGGCGCCGATTCCTAAGTAATCGCCGAATTCCCAATAATTGAGATTATGCAGACATTCGCGCTGTGGTTGGCAAAAAGCAGAAACTTCATAATGTGTAAAGCCATGCTCGTGTAAGAGGGCGTGTCCTTGATCTTGAATGTTAGCCAAAATTTCTTCGGAAGGAAGTGTGGGTGGTTGATGATGAAAATACGTATTCGGTTCGATAGTCAGTTGATACCACGATAAATGCGTTGGTTTCCATGCTAAGGCATCACGCAAATCACTTAATGCATCGTCTACTGTTTGATTGGGTAGACCGTGCATCAGATCCACATTGAAATTATCAAACCCAACTTGCTGAGCAATTTCAATCGCACGTAGGGCATGATTGCGATCATGAATTCGCCCGAGAGATTTTAGTTTATCGTCTTGCAAGCTTTGCAAGCCTATGGATAGACGATTAATCCCAGCAAGTCGCAGACCTAAAAAACGAGATTCATCGATGGTACCTGGATTCGCTTCTAATGTGATCTCAGTATCTGCGCCGAAATTCAGTCGTGCATGTACAGCTTGTAAAATCTTTTCGATGGCCGATTCGGAAAATAAGCTGGGTGTGCCTCCACCAAAAAAAATACTGTGTAAGCGGCGTCCCCAAATGCTGGGCAAATGCTCTTCTAAATCGTTTATGAGGGCATTTACATATAATTCTTCGGGTAGTGATGGCGGTGCCTGGTGAGAATTAAAGTCACAATAGGGGCATTTTCGTACACACCAAGGTAGGTGTATATAGAGACTCAATGGAATGGTTGTTGTAAATTTTTGCATGCGTGCATTTTATCATATCTTTTTATTCGCACCTTAACTGATTTTCGCGTTAAAATGCCCTCAGACTTTTACAGGAGAGCGTCATGCCAATGAAAAAACGCGTTAAAATTGCAGTGAGTGGAGCGGCGGGCCAAATCGGCTATGCTTTAATTTTTAGAATTGCATCTGGGCAAATGCTAGGTCTGGATACGGAAGTTGAGTTACAACTCTTAGAGCTTGAGCAAACATTGCCTTCTTTAAAAGGAGTTGCAATGGAGCTTGATGATTGTGCTTTTCCATTATTAAAAAATGTCGTGTGTACGTCTGATGTGAATGTTGCAATGCGTGATGCTAACTGGGTGATGTTGGTCGGTGCTGTTCCCCGCAAAGATGGCATGGAACGTTCAGATCTATTGAAAATTAACGGAAAAATTTTCACAACGCAAGGAAAGGCGATTAATGATCATGCCGCTGATGATGTGCGTGTATTAGTGGTAGGTAATCCTTGCAATACCAATTGTTTAATTGCAATGAATAACGCCCCTGATGTACCAAGAGATCGTTTCTATGCCATGACGGCCCTCGATGAGTTGCGCGCAAGAACACAATTGGCAAAAAAAGCAGGCCTAGATGTGACTGCGGTGACCCAAATGACTATTTGGGGAAATCATTCTTCAACTCAATATCCTGATTTCTATAATGCCAAAATTAATGGCAAGCCGACGACAGAAACAATAAAAGATATCGCTTGGCTACAAAATGATTTTATTCCATTAGTGCAAAAACGCGGCGCCGAAGTCATCAAAACGCGTGGCTCGTCATCTGCTGCATCGGCTGCAAATGCTGCGCTTAGCACGGTGTATCATCTTTCTCATGATACGGTGGCGGGTGAAAGTTTTTCTGTAGGCCGTTGCTCGCAAGGTGAATACGGTGTAGAAGAAGGGTTAATTTTCTCTGTTCCTTGCCGCACTGAAGGCGGGAAATTGAAAGTTATTATGGATGTTCCGCAAAATGATTTTGGTAAAGAAAAAATAAAACTGACATTAGATGAGTTGCGTCAAGAGCGTGATGCGGTGAAAGAGCTTGGTTTAATCTAGTGTCACTCAATACGCCATCCTGCGTTTTCGTGGGATGGCAAATACCTAAACTTTCGTCGTTGCGACTGCGAGCGAAGCGCGGCAGGAAGCAATCCATGCTTTTTTACCAGTTACCTGACTGCATCAGACGTGAGAATTTTAAAAGTAAGTCAATTGATTCAGTATTGCTTTGAGCAAGGGGTCAATTAGGTAATAGCGTTTTCCTCTTTTTTCGATGAAGTCATTTTCTTCAAGATATTCTAATGCGCGAAGCACGCTAGAGCCTGCTAGATCAGCATAGGATAAAAATGTATGTCCGGTCAGCTCATGATCGATTCCATGGGCAATAGCGACTAATACTTTTTTATGAGTGATATTGAATTCTTTTGTTTCTCGTAATAGGTCTTTCTTTTTCAAGAGTATCAGGTCGTTCCAAATGAGATCTACTGTAACTCCATTGGGTAATGTCTTATGGGAAAATAATTTTTCATAAAGAGCATTAAAATAATAAGCGTGACATTCGCTATAACTAAGTATTTTTTCAGTAACGGCTTTGGGCAAGCCCTTTCCCCATTGCTTGTGTGAGAACTTATCAATAAAAGGCAGGTAATCTTCTTCGCTAATTCGATCTAGCTGTATTTCATCACAAAGCCTATAGAGAGGTTTGCTTCTATCATTAAACATATTTTTGAGTAGATGGCGGTGGCTACCTGAAAAAATGACAGCAATATTTTTTGTTTCTTGCAGTACGTGCCGAATGGCACCTTCTATTCCTTGGTCAGGAGCGACGCGTTGAATTTCTTGAAATTCATCAATAAGTAATACTGCAGAAGTCGATTTCTTTTTTAAAACACATTCTAAGATTTGAAGTGCTTCGCGGATATTATTAGCGCTGCTTGTGCTTTTATCTGTTCTTTCCAGTTTTATTTTTAACCCATGGGTGCTTACTTCAAAAGAAGGTTTCAGTAATTTTATATAATCTTTTATGAGGCCTAATAACAGTTCTGCATTATTGCTGACTAGGCTTAATAGGTTGTTGACGCCATCAATGATGGCCCTTTCAATCTCGGCAGCATTGGTCGTCATAAATAAATCAACACGCGCATTGGGCAGTTTGCTTTCTTTAATAGCCTTATACGCTAAGCTAGTTTTTCCATATCGCCGTGGAGAGATAAGCACAGTGTGAGTGCCTTGTTGAATATTTCTGATCAGTTGTTTGGTCTCCAGTTTGCGATTACAGAAATAGTGTCCTTCAGCAATGCCTAATGGAAAAGAGATGGGTTGCATAATAGATGACTCAACGATTTAGATTTACGGAATTATAAATTATAATTCCATAAATTGGAATCCAAACATGAGAGGCGAAATAGCGACGACCAGATCACAGATTAAAAAGGATGATGTCAATTTAAGACCACGCAGCTAAACCACCCATGACAATCAATCCTCCTAGCAAAGCAAAATATTCTTTCATTCCCTCACCCTGATGCGAGCGCTTGTGATGGTTAATGTGGTGCAGTGTGGACATGTATAAAAAAGTCCCAGCTGCAAACGCACTAAATCCTGCTGTGAGTAATTGCCCTGTTTTATACTGTAAAAATAGAGTGATTGTTGTTCCCGCAGCGATACCTGCCGGTGTCATAAGAGAAAAAATCAATACCAAGATGAGAGAACGGCGCAAAGAAAGTGTTGTTTGATTTAGGCTGATGGCTAGCGCAAAACTTTCGGATCCTTTGTGGGCGATAATCGCCAAGAAAATAATAGAAGCTGTTGCGAACGTCGTGTTGATTCCTAACACTGCACCTTCAATTAACGAATGAATGATGATGATCAGCGCAATAATATAGGGAACAGAGTTTGTCGTGGTGTGGCTAGAATTTCCAGAGAGTCGCTCAAAAAATAATAATAATAAAAATCCACCTGCGCAAAAAAATTCGGATAATGGGTAATGAGTAGTGCCCAAGATTTGAAAAAAACTTTGTCTTGCTTCCGGCAACATATGAAATAAAGCAGCCCCTAAAAATATACCGCTCGCGAACGCATCACCTAATTCTAAAAAATCATTATGCGTGACTTGCGCGCGAACTTTTAGCGGGTAACGAGCTGCAAGTAGGCTAGTGATAAAAATTAACAAGCCCGCTAGTATTTTGTAACTAATCAGAGACATAAGATGGGTCACGCTCGATGAATAGGTTAGTGAGTATAATTCTAAAAGCTGCTTTTTAACAGTAATAAGTGTTATGGTACAGCTTAGGAACGAGCACGAAATAACTCCCGCAACTTGGCATCTCATTTGCCCCGCATCTTTGCACGAACTTTTTGCGAAAAAACGCTTACATAGAACAACTATGCTCGCGATTTTTCGCAAAAAGTTCGTGCAAATCTGCATGACAACTGAGCGCCAAGTTGCGGGAGTTATTTCGTGCTCGTTCCTAACCTTGCGGAATTATTTGTGTCTAGTGGATTATCCGCGTTACTATTTTGCGTGGTTACTTCATCCTCTTTTTTCACTTCTAAAACAATATCATTTTTTCTATTTTCAAAAGGATTTCTGTCAGTATTTATTTCTGCATCATCTGATTCGGAGTCCTCTTCTTCAGAATAATTAGCCTCTGCGCTAGGCTGTAGTGGAGCTTCTAACGGTTTTGGCGTTAATAGCTTCTCTAGTTTTTTATTTAAAGTCATAAAAAAGGAACTGACAAAAATAAAGTTACTGATGCCGCCGGCGATGAGAAAAGCCCACTTACTGAAATCAAATATTCCTTCAGGAATAACGGAACCCTCCTCTTTTGATGCATCGCCTAATGCTCCGAATGTTTGGTAGGTTGATACTGCAATCCCAGCAGAATTCAGAATAACTGCAGTGCTTAATGCCATTTTCATTAATATCATTTTTGTACTACTGCATTTATCTGACGGTATAGCATTTTCTAATTTTGCTTTTGGTTCCAGGTTTGTTTTCTTAAGTGCGTTATCAATCTCTCGACCGATTTTCTCTAAGCCATCTCCTGAGCTAGAACAAAAATAGAGTGTTAAGCCAACTATGTGTAATAGCAAATGGACATAACTTCCCGCCTAGCCATTGTAAATGGCATTATAATGCACAAAAGCATGCCGCATGATCACTATTTATTCAAATAATGTTTTGTGTTTTTAACGGATTGGTTTTTTTATATTCTGATTTTAGATTAAATGTTGAGCTATTGTATTAAATTATTTATTTTCAGAAGCAATTCGGGTATGATACGCGCTGCACATATTTTAAACCACTGGAGTTGTAAAATGAATAAAATGATCACAGTCGTGGGAGCTTTATTGTTAAGTACGTCGTTGATTGGCAGTGCAGTTGCATCAGAAGCATACTATGGCCAACCAAAACAAAAACTAGCAAATACAAAAGCAGCGGCGAGTAATTCACAAGTTGTATTGCATAACTACACCTATGGTGAATACACAGCTTATGCAACTTATCAGCCCACAGGCAAACAAGAACAACCTTTCTATGTAGGCCCAGAGGGATCCGGCATGGATGTCATTACATATGATATTAACTATCCAGATCATGAAGTTTGTTTGGATGTTGTCATGCATAATGTCGGTCCTGATCATCATGATGAATCGGTATATGATGACTGCCTCAGCTATGGCAATGCCAACATTGGTCCTTACATGACAGCTAATAAACCTGCTGTTAAAGTTGTTAAATAAGAGGTTTTACCTATGAATACATTTCAAAAAATGTTAGCAGTTGCTATGGCTGGATGTGGTTTGATGTTGTTAGCAGGTTGTCATGATGATTTTGATTTTGACTCATACACACCACCTGTTACGGTCACTCAATCATCAACTTCACACGCTCACTACGGTTCTCCTGCTGCTGTTTCTACCAGTGGTGCGAGCTATGGTAGTAGCAGTGAAGCACATTATGGTCCTTCTGCGCCGGTTCCTGCACCTGTTCCTGTTCCGCCAGTGAGTACGAGTGGCGCTCACTACGGTAATTAATGTTTAATCGTTTAAAAAAATGAATGAGTATTTAGGTTCCTGAATGCTCATTTTTTATTTTCTGAAAGATATCATCCCTTATGTTATGATAGGCATACTCCTATTGACAGCATGTGATTTCGATCAGAGATATTGAGTTATGATAGAGTTAAGTCTCCCACAAAAAATAGCCATTTGGGCATTGCCCGTTTTGTTTGCCATTACCCTGCATGAAGTTGCTCATGGGTGGGTAGCTTCTCGGTTTGGCGACCAAACAGCACGTTTGTCGGGTCGGTTAACGCTTAATCCTCTGAAGCATATTGATCTTGTTGGAACGATTATTGTCCCTTTGTTATTGTTAATGTTTACGGGTTTTATTTTTGGATGGGCAAAGCCTGTTCCGGTTGACGCGCGCAATTTACATAATCCACGGCGTGATATGGCAATCGTATCTGCTGCCGGACCGCTTTCCAATCTGCTGATGGCGTGTTTATGGGGCGGCTTGGCAAAGATCGGCGTGTCGCTGTTAAGTGCCTCACCCTGGTTTGCCGTTCCTCTCGTCTATATGGGCGAAGCAGGCATTATGATTAATGTTGTTTTAGCCGTATTAAATTGCTTACCTATTCCCCCGCTCGATGGCGGACGCATTTTAGCGAGCTTATTACCACCACGCATGGCCTGGTATACGCTTTACATAGAACCTTATAGTTTTTTCATTTTAATATTGCTCATGGTTACCGGGATTTTGTCGTATATCATTGCCCCGCCGATTATGTGGATTTCTCAGGCGATTGCTAGTGTTTTTGGGTTGCCTTGAGATTGTTTGCTGATGCCTTTCAACCTAACGTCTTCATTTAATTAAAAATATCTGCTGAAATTATTGCCTTCAGGAAAAAACACATAGTTAATTTAGTTGCTATAATTAATTAAATAAAACATGAGTTTTGGACACGAGATATTATGAGTAAATCCTATGAATTTTTGTCAAGGGAACAAGAAACATTAAAAAGTTCGCTTGTAATTTTCAAGCAACGACTTGATGCTGAAATTGCTAAGATTAAGTCTAAAACAAAAATTAATGAAGATGATCCGACCTCTAAAGTGCTTGAGGGTGAAGAAAAGAAAAAGTTTGATGAGTTGATAAAAGAAATGGTAGCAAAAATAGTAGAAATAAGAGATGCCATGTCTGAAAATGAAAATAAAAAGGGAAGTTTAAAGAATATTTATGATAAAAGTAAGAAAAAGTGGGATCAGGAAGTAGAAAAAATAAAGAGTGTTTTAGGCGAATACGACTGTAAGCCAGATGACATTTTTCCAGCTATTGAAAAAGTAGTTATTGCTGAGAGTTCACTGAGGAGCATGAAAAAAAAATTGAGCGCTGCTAAAGAGGAAGCATCAAAAGAAGCAAAGAAAGATGATCTATCGAAACAAAATGATTTATCTCAGGAATATATAGAAAAAAGTGATAAAAAATTGCAGCAACGATTTGACTCGATTTTGAAATTATATGAGCCCATCCCTAGTTTAACCGCTTATTTTGATAGATTGCGAGCTGAAAATGAGAGGTTAAAAACAAAGGAAGCACAAAGTCAAATATTGAAGAAACAACAAGAAAAAATTAATCGTATAACAAATGCTTTTAAGTTACCTGATGATTCTGATGCACCCAAAAATAAAGCTGGTGCTCGCTTTAAAGAAGCGGCAAGGGCTGTGACGAAACCTAAATTAGTCAATGTAGTAGAAAAGCTAGCAAAGCAGGCAAGATCTAATCTTATAACAGACCTAGTAGTGAATAAAAAAATGTTTATACCTGAATCAATGCTTAATCAGGATCATGTTTCATTCCTAAAGAATAAAACTGAAAGGAAAATGTTTTTGTCAAAAATCGAAAAAAAAGATTTTTTAAATAGTTTAAGTAATGATGATAAGTATATTGCTGAGTATCTTCATAGTGCAAGAGAGGGTCTGAGGATTTTTAATGGAGATTTACAAGTTTGCTTGAATCTAAATCTGATTGACGAAAATAAAAAAAATACGGATTTAGAACAATATATCACGAAAATTTTAGGTCGCATTCAAACATTGGTTGATGGCATGCCATCAAACAAATTAAATGATTTAGTGCCAGCTTTTAAGGAGCTCAAAGAAACTGTTTTGTCGACTTTAAATGATTATTTCACTGGATCGTTAATATCTTTAATAGATAGTAATAAGATTTTAACTAACATATCAGCTTGTTTTGAAAGCGCATTAAATAAATCTAAGGAAGAAGAAGTAAAAATATATAAAAAAGAAGAAGGTAAGGATGGAGATAAGGATAAGCAACGTTTGGATACAATAGGTAGCATAACTGTGAATATAACGGCGTTACAATCAACACCGCTTGAATTAGTAGAGAAGTTAAAAAGGCAAATTGTAGAAAGACTAAATTTTTATAATACCAAGCTACAATCACCTAATGATTCCATTTATACTCAGGTCGATGAGCAACAAAAATTTTTCAAAGAATTGGATCAAATTGTAGATTCAATAAAGGTATTTAAGCTCCCAATGCCAAAAGAGCTAAGGCCGCTTGTTCTTAAGATGACAGATAATGCTATGACTTTTGGCCAGCGTCCTGATAAAAATGAAAATAAAATTCGTGAAGAAGTTTCAAATAAAGTGAATAATTTATTCCAAGAAGTTATCCTAAAAAATAATACCTGGAGAAATAGTGTCGAAATATTTTTTAAAAACTTATTTAAATCGAAAGAACCATCTCCACGTGCCCAAGTATACGGAAAGAAAGATTCAGCGACAGTTCATCCTGAGAAGCATCCAGATTTAACTATTCTTTCGCAACTTAGTTCAGATAGCCAAAATAATCAAATTCAGCCCTTAACAACAAACAATAATTCATTGGAGCCGCAAGCTCGCTATGTAGTAAAGGTAGCGTTTGAAGAACAGCCAAGATTTATAACACATTAAGGAAAAATATGTTTCACAAAAAAATAGATGATAGCCAGCTTCCAGCATTCAAAGTAGTCGAAAAATTTTTTTTACCTGCTGCAATGTTGTCACAAGCATTGGATACTTTAACAACTTTAGTATCGGAAGAATTAACTGCTAGTGATCAGCATTTAATATCAGCTACGATTAACCTATTGAAGGATATTTTTAACGAACGTCAAAAAATAGTGTCTAATGAAAAAAAGATATCCCTAAAAGAACTCCTTCATGATTTAATTGATAGATCTAAACAATTAACACCTGCTGAAAAAAGTAAATTAGCGCTGATTGTGAGTAGTCGTCTAGATTATTCAGAAAGTGACAGAAAGGAAGCTTTAAATACATTAAAAACCTATACTGGAAGTATAATTTATAATTTTGCGCAAGCAAGTGGATCTTTTTCAACGTTCTGTGAAGAGAGCTCTGAGCTTGCTATGCACTGGGCAAACTCGTTAAAGAAAAAAAATGAAACTATATCTGAGTCAAATAGTGACGAACAACTTCATATCTATTTTGTATTAACTTCTCCTGATAAAAAAACTACAATTCCTGTATTTTCACAATTTGTTGCGCCGTATGTTTTGACAAAGTTTGAAGAATCAAAAAAGATGGATAATAAAATATATGACATTGATCTTTTATCTTCGGCTTGTGAGTTAGGATTGTATTCAGCGTTAAATTTTCGTTGTATGATTAATCAAACAAAATTATCTGAAGAAAACATACCTATTGAAAAAATCGAGTCTGAAATTTTATATGATGTGAAAATGCTAACAGCGTATCATTCCATTGGATATTATCGAGCAGGTCAGATTTTGTTGGCGCTAGGAGATTATTTTGCATTGCATGACAACCCATCAACTGCAAATAAATATTACTTCATGTCGATGGAATTTTTCTGTGATGCTTATTTGCTGGAAGATTCTGAGGTTTCAAAAAAGTTAATTCGAATTTTAAATAATAATAAATCGTTGCCTGACGAGGCTGAAAATTTAATAGCAATATTGCCTGGGACAGGATTAGATGAAGACTCTTATGGTGAAATCAAAAAGACACGATATGAAGCATTAAATCCACAAGGTTTGAGATTATAATGTAGTATGCTATTCTGCTGCCTGTTTTCTAAAAAGGTAACAGATATGCGTAGTTTAATTAGCTCTCTTATTCTAATGTCTATGATTAGCGCACAAGCGTATGCTCAACTATCAGATGATTTCAAAAATTCTTGGGTTGCAAAAACGCTCGCACTACAACGCCAAATAGATGTAAATGTCCCCATGAATCAAGCGACCTTCATCGGCACGCATAACTCAGAAAACTCCGTCGCTTATCAAATTCCGTTTGTTCGTTATGTGGATCCCAATCAACAAATTTCGATTTATGATCAACTAGAAATGGGTGTGCGCAGCATTGAATTTGATGTGCATTGGTATACGGGAACAAAATTTTCTAAAGATGTTTTATTATGCCATGGCTTGAGTAATCATTTAGGTTGCAGTGTGTTTGATCGGCCTGTGGTGGAAGGATTAGAGGAGCTACGCAACTGGCTGCAAACGAATCCTAATGAAGTTGTTTTTCTGTATTTTGATCGTGCCCTCGATGGACATGAGCCGCGTTTAGCTTTCTATTTGAATAATTATGTTGGCAATTATATTTTTAGACCCGCGTCTGTGCGTGCTAGTACTCAGCAGCCAGCGAGTTGTGTTGAATTTCCAACGACATTGTCAAAAGCTGATATTCTAAAAGCGGGAAAACAACTTATTATCGTTACCAAAGGCTGTGATGTGGATGCTTATCAAGAGCAAGACCGTTTTCCGATTTTCTGGAATGATGTTGTATTTGCAGGAATAGGCGAGAGTAAAGGAGCGAATCCCTATCGAATTTTAGATTCATCGTATGATGACGATTTTAAAGATTATCCACTCTGTGCAAAACAAACCGTGTTTGTTGATGATCCTCAGCATAAAAATATTTGGCGTATTTTTGAAGATAGAACCGTGTTGTCAAGTATGGGAAAACCCACTCGCAAATTATATTCTAATGATATCAAAGACCTCATGCGTTGCGATGTGAATTGGCCCACGATGGATATGTTAACGATTAACGACGAAAGATTGGCGGCAAATATTTGGAGTTGGGCGCCGAATTATCCTATGCAAAATCAAGGAGAGTGTGCTGTCTACAAAAATGGTGAAGGCATTGAAAATGTACCTTGCACATCAACAACCGTCTCGGGTTTTGTTTGTCAGAACAAACAGTCTCTGGAATTTCAAGTGGTTCCCTATGTTGGACACTGGGAAGAAGGTGAAAAAGTTTGTCAGGCATCAGCAGGAATCGATTGGCATTTTGCAACACCGATCAATGGTGGACAGATGTATTCTTTAAAAGAGAAAGTGCATAACTTACCTGAAATTTGGCTGAATTATCGATTGAATGCCAAAGGTGTTTGGGACGCTAATTTCTAACAGGAAGATCGATAATAAAAGTTGCTCCTTTGCGCAGGCCTTCGCTTTTTACGCTGATCTCTCCACCTATTGCATTGATGGAAAGAGCGCTTGTATGCAATCCAAAGCCATGGCCTAATACTTTTGTCGTAAATCCATAGCGAAAAATTTTATTAAGGTTTTTTGGTGAAATACCAATGCCATTATCAGAAATTTCGATTCTGATTTTTTCATTTTTAATTTTCAAGGTTTTTAGAATCATTAATTTATTTTTCTGAGATGATTCCATCAGTGCATCTTTTGAGTTATGCATTAAGTTTACTAAAACTTGTAATAGCTTTACTTTGTCGGATTTTGTAGGTTTTATTTTATCATAATGTTTTTCAACACGGATTGCTTTACTTATAGAAAGCCCTGTAATTAGCAAAGCCTCATCTAGTAGCTCATTAACTGAGAACAGCTGTTGGAAATCTGTTGTTTTGCTTAATTCTTGTTGGGTAGATATTGTTTCAGTTATTAATTCTAAATTTTTATTTAACTGATTGATCTCATTCAAAATAGCGTTTTTTTCATCACGCCAATATTTTGCGAGCATGTCGATATAACTTACTACTTTAACTCCTTGAGGCTCTTGAAAAAAATCAGTGAAATTGTGTTTATGTTCATTCAAAAGTACAGATAACTTATCTAATCCCATTAACTTTGATTCTGAAACTCGCTCAGCAATTGAGTCAGTTGATATTTTCACGCTATTTAATACATTACCCACATTATGTAATACGCTGGCAGAAATCTCAGCCATTCCTAATTGACGTGCCCTTTCAAGCTGCTGCTGATTAAGTCCTTCTTTGTAGTTCGAAGCTAAAAATGCAATACTTAATATAACAAATGTGACAGTAGCTATAATGACTGATAAGTATGAGGGGTCAAATGCTTCTGTTTTTGAGATTGTCGTTACTATACAAAGAGGCGTAAAGATCGAAGCAGCCATTCCAGTGTAATGCATACCACAAATAGCAATTCCCATAATAAATGCACTGATAAGTTTAATACGTCCGCGTATTCGCAAAATAACTTGATTACTTTTCAGAGCCATCCAAATAGCAGCTTCCGAAGCCACAATGGCTATTAAAATTGAGAGAAAAAATATACTCGGCAAGTAACGAATATTTAAAGTGATTAATAAAGCTTCCATTCCTGTATAATGCATAGAAGCAATTGCTAACCCTAATACAATTCCTCCAACAATATAGTGTTCTAGACGAATCGTAGTAGATTGTAATAAATAAAGAGCAAAACTAGATGCAATGATAGCAACTAGCAATGAAAAAACCGTCCAGAATGGATCATACCGCAGGGATACTCCTGGAATAGTAAATGATAACATTCCAATGAAATGCATAGCCCAAATACCTGCTCCCATTGCTACAGAACCACCTATAAGCCACAACAGTCTACTGGCCTCGGTATTGTTGGCATCTCTTAAGCGTCCCGTTAAATCAAGCGCAATATAGGATGCAGACATCGCAACTATAAATGATAATAGAATTAAACGAACATCATAGGAACCTTGCAGATGGTTGTTAGGAATTGGCAATGTCTGAAATATATCAAAAATCATTCACCCTCCTGAGATTTCTTATTAGCAACTTGTGTGTGTTGGTTGAAATAGTTCTCTAGGTCATTTGCTGACAATGGTTTACTAAAATAAAAACCTTGCACATCATTACATTGATTTTTTTTTAAAAAGTTTAATTGATCAAGTGTCTCAACACCTTCAGCAAGAACTTCTAGATTTAAATTTTTTGCCATTGCAATCACTGCGCGGATGATAACCTCATCATCTTTATTAGACTGAATATGCTGAATAAAAGATCTATCTATTTTTAGTCTGTCTAATGGGATTTTATGTAAATAACTCAAGCTGGAATATCCTGTACCAAAGTCATCAATTGCGATAATAACACCTAATTTTTTTAACTCTGCAGCTGTTCGAATAATTTCCAGATTGCTCAGAATAACATTTTCCGTTAGTTCTAACTCCAGATATTTTGCCTCTAGCTTTGTTTCTTGCAAAATATTTTTAACAGTTTCTACGAAGCTTAGTTCTTGTTTAAATTGCTGTGCTGTGACATTAACAGCCACTCGAATTGGAGGAAATCCAGCATCTTGCCATGCTTTATTTTGAGCGCATGCCTTTCTTAACACCCATTCGCCCATAAATACAATCAGCCCAGTTTCTTCAGCAAGCGGAATGAAATCTATAGGCAAAAGAATTCCTCTTGTTGGATGGTTCCAGCGAATCAACGCTTCTACTGCAACTAATTTTTCACTAACTGAATCAATTTGTGGTTGATATTGTAGAAAAAATTCTTCTTTAGCAATGGCCTGTCTGAGTTCTATTTCTTTATCCAAAATAGCAAGATTTTCTGTGTTCATTTGAGCAGTGAAAAATTTATAATTATTTCCTTTTTGAGCTTTTGCGGCGTACATAGCAGCATCAGCATTGCGAAGAAGTTCATTAACGGTCGCGCCATCTTTAGGATACATGCTAATGCCTATGCTTAATGTGATAATGACTTGCCTGTTCTCAATATTAAATGGCTCTTGGAAAATACTGATTAGCTTTCCTACTTTCGCTTCAATATCTTTTTCTTTCTCAATGTTCATTAAAATAATGACAAACTCATCTCCGCCAAGCCGAGCAAGAGAATCTCCAGAGCGAACAGCCGCTAGCAATCGTTGTGCTGCGATTTTTAATAATTCATCTCCAGCTAAATGACTAAGACTATCATTAATTAATTTAAATCGATCAAAATCAATAAAAAGGACGGAAAAAGATGAGTGACATTGTTGAGAGGTCTTTATGGCTAATTTAAGCTTATCAAGCAGCAAAACACGATTTGCCAATCCAGTGAGCGTATCATGTGTTGCTTGATGTTGTAACTTTTGTTCCAACAAGGCTCGCTTAGTAATGTCACGAAAATCTAATATCCGACCTATTATTTTATCGTTAAGTTTATGCGGCTGTGAATAACACTCAAAAATTTTGCCATTTGTAAGTTTAATAACATCAATACTAATGTCGTCTGGATGATGTTTTAGCTCTCGCATTTTTTTTAAAAAATTTTCACCTTCCTCTGATTGATCATCGAGGTACTTTAAAAATTTATCTTCACTTCTCATGTCTAATATAAATTGTGGAACTTGTAACATAGTGACAAGTTTACTGTTGTAATCAATAATCTCTCCCTCAAGATTTGTCAGAATAATGCCATCACTTGAAGATTCAAATGTTGACTTAATTAAAGAGAGAGATTTTTGCAGCGATAACGTTTTGTCATCTACCTGCTGCTTTAATGTCGAGGTATAATCACGAGTTTTTTCAGCCAACATCCACTTTGTCGTTAGCGCGCTTGCTAACTGCCTTACAGAGACGCTATCAAAAGGTTTTTTTAAAATTAATAAGTTGTCGGTTTTTCCTAAATGTACAACAGTATCTTCCCATGAATAATCTGAGTAAGCAGTGCAAATAACAATCTGGATATTTTTGTCTATCTGCCAAATACGTTTTATCGTTTCTATCCCATCCCAACCGGGAGGCATACGTATATCAACAAACGCAAGCGCAAAAGGTTCACCTCTCTCTAATGCTTCACTAATTTTTTTAACACCATCTTGCCCCTGAGAGGCGACGTCAATTTCAAATTGTGGAAGATCAGGTGCATTTTGAGTTTCGCCAAATAATTCAACGCTTAGCTTATCAATCTCGTTGGCCGATTCTGTTTTTAAGATTTTAATAAAATCCTGATGAATAGAAGGATTATCATCGATGATCATCAGTCTAAATTTTTCGCTCATTACGCACCTCTTTTTAGGGTCGTAAGTTGGAAAAAATAACAAAAATTAGCTCTAAGAACTTTTACTTGATATATATACCTCTCGTACCTGAATATCTGGGTTTTTGGCATCCCATCTGCGAGACATCTTGTATCCTAAAAAATATTCCTATATGAATAACTATACTCATATTTTTTAGGATACAACCTGCCCCACATCTGGGCGCCAAAAACCCAGATATTCAGGTACAAGAGGTATATGCTATCATTATAAGACATTCAATAAACAATGTGTTGATTTAAGTTTCTTCTGTTTGAATAGACTAGATATATTTATCTTTCAGTTTCTGTTTTTTTTCAATATTGCATGATAGTCTTCCGCAAGACGGTCTGATTGGGGCGGATAATAAAAGTACGCTTGAATGTTAGCTTCTGGATTCACTAATATAATCTCAGAACTATGCGTTATTGTGTCAAGATTGGGTTCTTGATTTTCTTCCAATATTTTTGTTGATGTCGCATGAAATTGTTTCTCTAGTGCAGCTGTTTTTTCAATTGTTGTTTTTGCACTGATAAAATGTGGATTAAATGAAGCAACATATTGATTTAATCTGTCAATCGAATCATGATCAGGATCAATAGAGATAAATACAATCTGAGGAAGCTGCTTATTTGGCAGCGTTTTTTCTAATATCTTGTACGTTTCATTCAGTCTGGCCATCGTGGTAGGGCACACTACACTGCAATGCGTAAATCCAAAAAACAACAGAGTCCAATGACCTTTTAAGTTATTTTTAGTGAAAGTAGTACTGTGATTATCAATTAATTCAAAATTTGAAATTTCTAGTGGCTTTAGCAAATAGATCCCATTAATTTTTACATAATGAGCGTAATAATAATCTTGTTGAGGCCGAATAATAAAAAAATAAAAAACTATACAAATAATGATAAATACAGAAGGTAATATCACATTTACTTTTTGAGAAAGGTGTTTGCCCATATTGATCTTTAAATGAAGAGTCTTATTGATTCTAATCGTATGTTTAACAATTAAAAAGTCATTATTTATAAGCGCGCGGAGAAATATTGCATGATAGTTGCAATTTATGATTAACTAATGCTCAGCATTGGAAGTTTCAACGAATATTATCAAAAAACCTATCGTAACTTCCTCAATCCTGATTTTTAGTAAAAAGAGATCTGCTTTAAATTAAAAATAAGTATCCAGCAAAGTCGGTGTTCCTGGTGTTTCTGTGTTCTTCAATTCTGTTTCGTTAGCTAGCTTGGCTGCAACGGTATTTTTTAGTTGCGATTTTGATTCGTCATGATTATTTTTAATTTTATTGACGACTAATACGGCTTCTGCTTTGTGAGTCGGATCAGCTTTGGGAAATCTTTGAATGATTCTGTTAACTCTCGTTTCAATTTTTTTATAGTAATCTTTATCTTCAAGAAAATTTTCTAAGTCAGCCAGTGTTTCTGATGTTGGGTTTTTAACGGTGACAACATCTAAGGCATCATGTAAATATTCAGTAACTTTTCTTAAGTCTTCAATATCCTGATAGGCGTAAGATAAACCTGTGAGTGCTGATTCATGGGTATATTTTGCTGCTAGTTCATGGAGGTTTTTTACGTTATTTTGGAGTGCTTGGCGACGAGTGTTTAAATGTAATAAAAAATTTTCTCTGTTTATTTCAGCCTGTGATTTTTGTTTTATTTGGGGTGCTAGTGGACGAGCCGGTAGAGATTGATATTTTTTTTCGGTAGGTTGTGGTTTATTAGCTCCGAAAGAGCGCTCGCTTAAGAACTTTTCGTATGAAAACATAATGCCCTCGTTTTAGATCTATATTGATACCAATATATGTATATTGGGCAGTATGGTATCATGTCTTGTTCAATACATATATAGATTTCATCACGAAGACAAAAAAAACCCCGCAAGGCGGGGTTTTTCAATGGAACGTTAGGGTTACATCATTCCGCCCATGCCACCCATTCCGCCCATACCACCCATGCCGCCCATACCACCAGCGCCACCCATATCAGCGGATTCTTCTTTTGGCATGTCAGTGATCATGCATTCTGTGGTAATCATCATACCGGAAACAGATGCAGCGAGTTGTAATGCGGTGCGGGTTACTTTGGTAGGATCCAAGATACCCATTTCAATCATGTCGCCGTATTCACCGGTTGCAGCATTGAAACCAAAGTTGCCTTTGCCTTCGATAACTTTGTTGATAACAACAGAAGCTTCGTAACCAGCGTTTGCAACGATTTGACGTAAAGGAGCTTCAAGTGCCTTGCGGGTTAAGGAAATACCCATGTCTTGGCCATCGTTAGCGCCTTTGATGTTTTTGATAGCTTGCAATGCGCGAACTAATGCAACGCCGCCACCAGGAACAACGCCTTCTTCAACTGCAGCACGTGTAGCGTGAAGTGCATCTTCAACGCGAGCTTTCTTTTCTTTCATTTCGATTTCAGAGCCTGCACCAACTTTGATAACAGCAACGCCGCCTGCTAATTTTGCAACGCGTTCTTGCAATTTTTCTCTGTCATAGTCAGAGCTTGTGTCAGCAATGCGAGCATGCAATTGTTTGATGCGGTCTTCAATTTCTTTTTTATCGCCAGCGCCATCGATAATCGTGGTGTTATCTTTGGTGATGTGAATACGTTTAGCAGAACCTAAGTCAGCGAGAGTGGTTGACTCAAGGGTGCGGCCAACTTCTTCAGCGATAACTTGTGATTTGGTTAGTGTAGCAATGTCTTGCAACATTTCTTTACGACGATCACCAAAACCAGGTGCTTTGACTGCGCATACTTTTACGATGCCGCGCATGTGGTTAACAACGAGAGTTGCTAATGCTTCGCCTTCAACGTCTTCAGCAATAATCAATAATGATCTGCCGGATTTAGCAACTGCTTCGAGTGCAGGTAATAAATCACGAATAGAAGAGATTTTTTTGTCAACGATTAAGATGAATGGATTTTCTAATTCAGCTGACATGTTTTGTTGGTTGGTGATGAAGTAAGGTGAGAGGTACCCACGATCAAACTGCATACCTTCAACAACATCTAATTCATTTTCTAAACCAGAACCTTCTTCAACGGTGATCACGCCTTCTTTGCCCACTTTAGCCATTGCATTTGCAATGATTTCGCCAATGGATTCATCGGAATTAGCGGAGATTGTTCCAACTTGCGCAATTGCTTTGTCGTCTTTGCAAGGAACAGATAGTTTTTTCAAAGCATCTACAGCAACAGCAACAGCCTTGTCGATGCCGCGCTTTAAATCCATTGGATTGAAGCCAGCCACAACAGCTTTCAAGCCTTCTACCAGAATTTGACGTGCTAATACAGTAGCAGTTGTTGTACCGTCGCCAGCTTCATCAGAAGTTTGTGACGCAACTTCTTTAACCATCTGAGCGCCCATATTTTTGAATTTATCTTTAAATTCAATTTCTTTTGCTACAGAAACACCGTCTTTAGTAACAGTAGGTGCACCAAAGGATTTATCAATTACAACGTTACGACCACGTGGTCCCATGGTGATTTGAACTGCATTCGCAAGTTCGTTTACGCCAGCCAGCATGAGTTGACGCGCATCATCGGCAAATCTTACATCTTTAGCAGCCATGATTATTTTCCTCTTTAGTTTATAGTCAATTTAATAAATCAGTGATGTTATACTTATTCCAGCACGCCCATGATGTCTTCTTCGCGCATCACGAGATATTCAGTGTTTTCTAATTTGATATTGGTGCCAGCATATTTGCCAAACAAAACGTTGTCGCCAATTTTAACTTGTAGTGGTTGGAGTTTGCCTTCAATATATTTGCCATTTCCAATCGCAATCACTTTGCCGCGAATAGGCTTGTCTTTATCGGCGGTATCTGGAATAACAATTCCACCTGGGGTTTTTAATTCAGTTTCTTGAGCTTGGACAACAACTCGGTCGGATAACGGACGAATCTTACTCATATTTATGTTTCTCCAAATGACATTAAAAATAATCTTCTTGTATATTACCTATGGGTGTATCTATCTGTTTATTCACCCGTGAGGTATATATGGGGGCAGACATTGGCACTCTCAAGTTGAGAGTGCCAATAATATCTTGAAAAAGTGTAGAGTCAAGGGATATTCGTGTAAAAATACGGTATAATGTCATGACAATTTCCCTTCTCCCCCTTGTGGGTATGTAAGAGTGTTTACGTGTCTGCCCGCAGGGCGGATGAGGGGGCCATGACGGCTAATGATAGTTTTTATGGGGAGACCGTCCTGAACGCTCTTCCATTTGTTTATTTTTTTAGATGAGGCTCGGTCTTAAACGCCCCCTCATCCGGTCCTACGGACCACCTTCTCCCACAAGGGGAGAAGGGAAATTGCCGGGGCTTTTGAGGATAACTCATGATTAAAATAATATTCAGTTTTTTCCTTTACACTATTCTTTCCATTAGTTTTGCACAAGAATCCATACAACCTTTGCCGGCAGATCAAGCATTTCAGTTCGCAAGCTCGATAGATAATACCAATACGCTTAATTTACAATGGACTATTGCTCCCACCTATTATTTATATCGAGATCGAGTAAGTATAGAGTTTACGTCAAACGACAATGCTAAGCTGGGCGAAGTTGTTTTGCCGCCAGGCCATGAGAAGCAAGACAAAATTCGTGGAAAGTATCAAGCTTACACGGATAATTTAAGTGTGACTATTCCTCTCATTGGAAATACAAAGACAGGGGTACTTGAAGTAAGTTACCAAGGTTGTTCGAGCCAAGGTTTTTGCTATCCACCCATCAAACAAACTCTTCAGGTGGATTTGCAAAATCATACAATCAATTCAGGAGAAATAGACACGCCTCCTGAAAAAATAAATGATCAAGGTTATGCGACGCAATTGTTAGTTGGTAAGCATTATTTTGCAATTATTTTAGGTTTTTTAGGTCTAGGATTATTATTAGCGTTTACGCCTTGCGTCTTACCCATGATTCCAATTATTTCGGGGATTATTGTTGGTTATGGAAAAAAGATTAGTACCGGAAAAGCGTTTACCTTGGCATTGTCGTATGTGCTGGGAATGGCAATAGCCTATGCCTTAGCCGGTATGCTTGTTGCATCAGCAGGAAGCAGCATCCAAACGGCACTGCAAAAACCTTGGGTTATTAGCGTATTTAGCGGTGTATTTGTATTGTTATCGTTGTCGTTATTTGGATTGTACGAAGTGACGTTACCGAGCAAATGGCATCACTGGATGATTACCCACAGTAATCGACAAAAAAGTGGAACTTACGTTGGTGTATTTTTCATGGGAGCCATTTCAACGTTAATTGTATCGCCTTGTGTGACGGCGCCACTAGTCGGTGTTCTAGCCTATATTGGGAATACGGGGGATGTGGTGTTGGGCGGCACGGCTTTGTTGGCGTTGGGAATAGGTATGGGAATTCCTTTGCTGATTATTGGTGCGTCAGCTGGAAAGTTGTTGCCTAAAACGGGTGCGTGGATGAATGTCATCAAACAATTGTTTGGTGTGATGATGCTAGGTCTCGCGATTTGGATGATGGCTCGTATATTGTCTCCTACCGTTATTTTATTTTTATGGTCTTTGTTAGCGATTATTGCGGCTGTTTTATTTTGGCGCTATCGTGCGGCACATCCCCATTGGCATAAAGTCAATAGAGGGTTAGGGATAAGTTTTTTAACCTATGGATTCATTTTGATTGTCGGTTCACTATTGGGAAATTCAGACCCTTTTGCACCATTAAGCGGTGTAACAATCAGTCACCAGGCTTCGCAGTCACTTCACTTTGTGACCATTCAGTCCATGCAACAATTAGATGCGGAGCTAAGGCAAGCAAAACAAAATAATCAAAAAGTGATGCTAGATTTTTATGCCGATTGGTGTGTCTCTTGTGTTGCAATGGATAAAAATGTATTTACTCAAACAGAAGTTAAAGGAGCTTTGCAGAATTATATTTTATTGCGAGCAGATGTCACCCAAAATAATATGTTTGACAAGTCATTGTTAAAACGTTTTCAGGTCGTTGCTCCACCGACTATTTTATTGTTTAGACCCGGCGAAGATTTGCCTAGCAAAAATATTATTGGTGAAGTTAATACAGCTGATTTTCTTGCTAATCTAGAACGAAATAAAACTAACCTCTGCGCTCCCAATGTGCAGTCTTGTTAAGGTGCAAATATGCAAACAGAATATTTTCAAACACCTCATTTAACGACGGCATTAACAGGCCCTCTGCAATTATTAGAAAAAAATATTTTGGATAAGCAAAAAGAAATTGAAAGCTGGTTGCAAGCTCAATGGCAAAAAAGTCCTGCACCGATTTATGGGTCAGTTGATTTGCGCAATGCAGGATTTAAATTGGCGCCTGTCGATATGAATTTATTTCCTGGCGGTTTTAATAATTTGAGATTAAACCCAGAATTTGTAAATTTATCGAGTGAAGCTGCAAAAATAACATTAAAAAAATTGGAGCCAAATGCCAGAAATATTTTATTAATTCCTGAAAACCATACACGCAATCAATTTTATTGGGAAAATGTGAGTGCGTTATTAGAGATGTTACAGTCTGATGGGTTCGTTGTGCGAGTGGGTTCTTTATTACCTGATTTGCTTGAAGCGAAAGATGTCGAAGTACAACAGGGTCGAATTAAACTGGAACCATTAAAGCGAGTAAAAAATAAAATTCAAGTGGATGGATTTGTCCCAGATTTGATTTTGCTAAACAATGACTTATCGGAAGGTATTCCTGATCTTTTGCAAGGTTTAGATCAACGTATTACTCCGCCTGCAGAGTTGGGGTGGAGCCAGCGTTTGAAGACAGAACATTTTCAATATTATGCGGATATTAGCGAAGAATTTTCAACGCTAATCGACATTGATCCATGGTTTATTTCTCCGTTGTTTAAGCAATGTGAAGAAGTGAATTTTATGGAAGGGAAGGGGCAAGATTGTTTAGTCGAAAATGTTGATAAGTTATTAACAGAGATTCGGAAGAAATATAGCGAATATAACATTCCTCATGAACCTTATGTTGTTATCAAAGCAAATGCTGGCACGTATGGTATGGCTGTCATGATGGTAAAAAGCACTGATGAAATGTTGAAATTAAATCGCAAACAACGTACGCACATGTCTAAATCCAAAGGCGGACAACCTGTAAGCAGTGTGATTGTGCAAGAAGGCGTGCATACATTTGAAACGTGGGGTGATGATAATGCGGTTGCTGAACCTGTTGTCTATCTGTGGGGTGAGAGAGTCGTCGGTGGATTTTATCGTTTACACAAAGAACGCGGAGTCGATGAAAATCTCAATGCGCCAGGAATGCATTTCGAGCCTTTACCATTTGCCAATACGTGTCAAAAACCTGTTCCAAATAATGTACCTGACCAATGTCAAAATCGTTTTTATGCATATGGTGTTATTGCGCGATTAAGTATGTTAGCAGCAGCGCGTGAAATTCTAGATCAACAGAAGAAGTCATGATGACAGTATCCCTCGGCGTCGTGATGGATCCGATTGGTTCCATCAATGTAAAAAAAGATAGTACGTTAGCCATGTTGTGGGAAGCCTCGCGCCGCGGTTGGAAAATTTTTTATTTCGAACAGCGTGATTTATTTTTACGTGACGGCATTGTTTTTGGAAACAGCCGTGAGTTAACTGTTTATGAAGATAAAAATAAATGGTTTGAATTTGGAGAGACAAAAAAAATTGCTTTAGCGGATCTTGATATGATGTTAATGCGTAAGGATCCTCCGTTTGATAGAGAATATATTTACACGACTTATTTACTAGAGCATGCCGAAAAACAAGGAGTTTTTGTAGTCAATAAGCCGCAATCCTTGCGAGATGCGAATGAAAAATTATTTGCAGCGTGGTTTCCCCAGTGTTGTCCACCAACCGTAGTGACTCGTAGTCACGCATTGCTACATCAATTTTTGCGAGAACAAAAAAAAATTGTTTGTAAGCCTTTGGAAGCGATGGGTGGTTCTTCCGTTTTTTTGGTCAATGAAAATGATGCGAATATCAATGTCATTTTTGAAACACTGACACATTTTGAAAACGCTTACATGATGGCGCAAAAATTTATTCCTGAAATAACCAAAGGCGATAAGCGAATTTTGATGATTAATGGTGAGCCTGTCCCATTTTGTCTTGCGCGAATTCCTGCGAAAGGAGAATGGCGAGGTAATTTAGCAGCAGGTGCGCAGGGAGTTGCTCAGCCGCTCACTGAGAGAGATCGTTGGATTTGTCAGCAAGTGGGGCCTACGTTGCGAGAAAAAGGCCTGTATTTTGTGGGGTTAGATGTCATCGGAGATTATTTGACTGAAATAAACGTAACAAGTCCGACCTGTATACGAGAGCTTGATGAGCAATGTCATTTGAATATTAGTGCACAGTTGTTAGATGTCATTCGTTAGTGGATAGAAGGACAAATCATGCCAAAGACACTGATCAAAAAACTCGACTTGCCTACTACGTTTTCTCAATTATCTGTCAATGCTATTGCAGGCCTCATCATTGGATTGAATGCAATTATTGGTGCTGTGTCGTATTCAGCATTTGTGTATTCGGGTCAATTAACAGAGTATTTTTCGCTGGGATTTATAATGGTTTTGACGGGGGCTGCGATTGTTATGACAATAACAGCCTTGTTTAGCTCGTTGCCGATTGCAATTGCAGAAGCGCAGGATGAGTCGTTAGCAGTATTCTCAATTATGGCAGCATCTGTTGCTTCTATGTTAGCTGCACAACATTCTACTGACTCTGTCTTATCTACTGTATTTATTTCAGTAGGAATGGCAACGGCGATAACAGGAATACTTTTTATTATTTTGGGTGTTTTAAAAATTGGTAATCTTGTTTCTTTCATGCCTTATCCTGTTGTCGGAGGATTTCTAGCGGGTATCGGCTGGTTCTTGTTTTCTGGTTCGTTTACTGTTCTTGTTCCTACGCTGAATGGTGTATCTGCATTGTTTGCTGATGGGATGGTGCTGCTTCACTGGTTGCCAGCGCTAATATATGCCATTTTATTAATAAAGTTGACGGAGGGAACGCATCATCCGCTGCAGTGGCCTTCACTTATCTTAGGAGGAGTTGTTTTATTTTATGCGGTTGTGTTTGTTTTTAAGATACCGATGAGTGATGTCAGAGATCAGGGATATTTACTAAATCTAGCCAAGTCAGGCGGAAAGGCACTGTCAGTGCATAGCATTGATTTACATCATATCGCTTGGTATACCGTTTTTTCTCAAATAACTAACATGTTGGCAATCTCTTTATTAAGTACAATTGCTATATTATTTAATGCAACTGGATTAGAGGTTTCGCTTAAAAAAGATATTAATTTTAATCGTGAGCTATGCGTTGCTGGTGTAGGGAATTTTTTATCGAGTTTGGTGGGAGGCATAACAGGTTATATGACAGTAACAGATACCATGTTAAACTATAAAACCCAGCATGGTGCCGCTTCACATTCGCGTTTAGCAGGTTTGTTTGCTGCCTTGATTTGTATTGTTGGAATATTTATTGGGTTGACTGTATTAGCGTATGTCCCTCGTCTTCTTGTGGGTTCCCTGCTAATGTATTTTGGTATGTCATTTCTAAAACATTGGGTTTACGATATTCGAAAAACACTTCCTTGGCCTGATTTCGTTATTATTATTTCGATTTTATTAGTCATTGCTATCGTAGGTTTGTTGCAAGGTATTTTGGCGGGAATATTAATTTCTATCGGATTTTTTGTCGTTAAGTATAGCCATATCAGTGTTGTCAAATCGATGTTGAAAGGAGACTATTTGCATAGCAATAAACAGCGTGATCCTGATACACAAAAAATATTGCAGAAGTACTCAACTGAAATATTGTATTTTCAATTGCAGAATTTTTTATTTTTTGGAAATGCAAATGCACTGTTAAAAAAACTTCAGGATAGGTTTAAGCACTTCGCAGAAGTAAAATATATTATTTATGATTTTAGTCACTTAACGGGATTAGATTGCTCTGCAACAGTCAGTTTCGAAAAAATAAAACAACTGGCTGAGAAGAAAAAAGTTTTAATTTTTTTAACTGATGTCGATCATAAAATTTATGAATTATTAGAGAAAAGTAATGTGATAACTGAAGGTTCTGCTCTGAAAGTTTTTCAAACGTGCGATAGCGCGTTGGAATGGTGTGAAGATGATATTCTTGAAAAGAAAAAAATAACGTCAGAACAAGTTTTTTCTTTAGAGATCAGGCTGCGCGAATATGTGAGTGATAACCAAGCCATTGGTCAATTCAAAAATTATTTTGAGAAAGTCGCGCTCAGTAAGGACAGTTACTTATTTCGTCAAGGAGATCCATCGAGTGAGCTTTATTATATCGAATCAGGTCAGGTGACTATTTATTTAGAAGGCCATCAAAAAATACGGTTAAGGACCATTGGCCCTGGAAATATAGTGGGTGAAATTGCTTTGTATATCCATCAGCCACGTTCAGCTTCTGTTATCGTCGAGCAGGATTGTGTTTTACAAAAGCTTACCCTTGCAAAGATAGAGGAGATGAAAAAACAAGCTCCTCATTTGGCTGTTGCTTTTGATGGATTCATTATCCAGACACTTGCTGAGCGTTTAATTTATGCTAATAAGCAGGTTGAGTTACTACGTAAATAATCTAGGATAATAAATATTTCGCCGAATATAAAAATATATAACCGGCGGAATCTTTTTGATCCTGACTAGGATCATTGTTATGTTTTATCCGGTTCTAATAACCATTTGAGTAAATATTTTTTTTCAATAACACAGCCTTCAATCTGTAGAGTTTCCTCTTTCTCATCCATCGTCAGCAAAATATTATTCATTTTATGTAAATATTTATCTGACAAAATAAATGACGACAATTCTCTGGTTTTGTTTTCCGAGGTTACTGTTTGAGTCACTTGAAATTTATAAAAATTGTTAGATTTATCTTGAGCAATGAAATCTATTTCTTTGCCATTTTCTAATGTGCCATAATAAATAGATGAAAATGATTTTTTTAATTTCAAAAATACAAGATTCTCTAATTGCTTAGGATAATTATTCCCCAAGCTGGGAAATAAATTAATTAAGCCTGTATCGACGGAATAGTATTTCTTGTTGGTATTAAAAATGCGTTTTAATTTCCAATCAAATCTATCAACTTCATACATTGCAAATGTTTTCACAATGTAATCCATGTATGTAGAAATGGTATCTTGTTTGGTTTGAATGCCTTCGCTCTTAAGGAAGTTAGCTACTCGGGTTGGGCTAATAATATTACCTACTGCAACATGCATAAAATGGATGATTTTTTCGATGAGAATAGGTTGTCTTACATGAAATCTCTGAATAATATCGTCTAAAATAACTTTGCTTAAAATCCCTTGTAGATAAGAATATTTTGTGTTCGCATTATTAATCGTAAAAATTTCAGGAAGCCCACCAAACTTTTGATACTGTGTGAACGAACGTTTAATGCTGGCTGCATTTTTATAAAAATCTTTTTCGGTATCAATAATCAATTCTTGGTATGATAAAAATTCTTTAAAACTAAATGGTAATATCTCAAAAGAAACATATCTGCCTGCTAAATTACTGCCTATTTCAGAGGATAATAATTCTGAATTAGATCCTGTTAAAAAAATTTCAATATCACGTTCTTTTTCATATAACGTGCGAATTAATTTATCCCAGTCTGGGACGAGTTGAATTTCATCGAAAATCAACAACTTTTTGCCAGGCAGTGCAAGTTCATGTAAAAACATTTGCACGACTGCATCTAAATCATTTATGTTTTGAATTTCTGTTAGCCGATAGTCTTCAAAATTGAGATAAAGCAAATTTGCTAGCACAATTTTTTTTTGTTCGATAAGTGCTTTTGCTACCATCTGTACTAAGAACGATTTGCCGCTACGCCTAAAGCCGGTAATTATTTTGATAGGTTTAGAGTTGGATGCTGAAAATAATTCCTTATTATAATCCCTTTCTATGCCTTGAACATTCGCAATGATGTTTTGCCACTCAGTCAATATGGGTACGAATTTAAGCATTGCGGCTTGCCTTTTGTTGTAATATGCATATCATAAACATACTTTATAAAGTGTATTATTTCAATGTATTTATTCTTTATAAAGTATATATTATTCAACATTTACATTAAATCAAAGAGTTGTGATTGCTTGAATTTAAAAAAGTGAATATTCATATTTATATAAGAATTTCAAATGGACCAATTTTCAATGCTAAAAATATCAGTTAGATCGATTATTCTGTCAAAATAGGCTCGTCTTAATAGCGTGTTATCCGCGCTGGAATTTGTAATTAAAACTCTTTGCAGTGTTTTATTGTTTTTGTTAGGAAATAATTCTAGTTTTTTATTAAATTCTTCAATAATTTTTCCAGTCACTTTGGTTTGCAGGTATTTTATTTCGCATATTGTTAAGACATGATCGTCTCTATCGAAAATCAGATCAATTTGAAAGCCAGGTTCGCCTTTATCAGACTGTTTGCTAAAATAAGTTCCCACACGATAGTTGATACCAGAAAAACCTAGTATCTTAGCGAATATACGTTGATATTTGCGGCAGAATCTTTCGAAGGCAAAGCCAAGCCATTTTTGATAATTTGTCATATTTAACGCATGCAAAGGATTGCTAGTAAAGTCTCCATTCGTAATACGTTTTTCTACAGGCTGAATGAATTTAAAATAAAACTGTAAATAAGCATCGTTGATACAATAGCGTGCTAATAAACTATTATCCGCTAAATTATAAGGAGTATATTTTTCAATAAAGCCGCATACTTCTAAATCTTGCAAAAGGGCTGTTAAGCCGCCACCTGATTTTAATTTTAAATGCTCTCTAATTTTGTCGCGCGTGGAGTATTTATATTTACTGAGAAATGCGACAATTTTTTTATAATGCTTATTTTTAGCTAAGCTACTAGTAAATATTTTTTCAAATTCGCGAGAAAAAAAAGCGCCGGGTAAAAAAGATTCATTGCATAGTTTAAGATATACAGAAGTTTTATTTTTTAGTCTTAATAAATATTCTGGCATCCCGCCAATTGTTAAATAAGCATCTAGAATTTCTCGCTGAGAATGATTGCTTAACATGGCTTGTGTTTCTATTAAATTAAATTCTTTTAATGGTAATTCATACTGCGAACGATTATAAAGCGCTCGTGATTTTATGACTTCATTGATCATGAATGAGGGTGATGATCCACATAAGATAATAATTAATTGTGCATTATGTCTAAAAAAATTATCCCACATATATTTTAAGGCGGAAATGAAGTGGGGTTCATAATTTGCTAACCATTGCACTTCTTCAAAATAAATTGTCCATTTCCCTTGAGCTGTCCTTTCTGCAATATATTGCAAAACATCAACCCAGCTGGATATTTTAACTTTTTCTAATAATGGCTCTTGTGCATAGCCGGCTAGTTGTTGCATAACAAACTGCATTTGCTCAGGAGGGTGTAATTGTTCTTGTCCTTCAAATTTTAACAAATTACGCTCTCTAAAAGTCTGTTCCAATAATTCTGTTTTCCCTACTCGCCTGCGCCCATAGACAATAATGATTTTTGCACCCGCTTGGGCCGTTATTTCATTGAGCCGTTTTTTCTCCTCCTGACGACCTATAAAATCTTCTTTTTTTTCAATAAAATATGTATTCATAAAAAATAATTCGCCAATTAGGGTTGGATTGAATGGTATTTGGCGTAAATTATACTTCCTTATTCCGCCAAATAGCTATGGATTTAGACCTATTTGGCGTAAATTATGAGTCTTTTTTTCGCCAATGGACACTAGTTAGCAACATATTTCTATTGAAAATAACGTCCCACACAGTTAATCTTTGCGTCCATCCTGAGCTAGCCCTGCAATAATTCGTTTCACAATCATCACCACTTCTCAAATCACAAACAAGAGTATTACCTATGCAAAAGACATCAGCAGATGCGATCTATTGGCTGGCAGCGACACGCTTCCCAGGAATAGGCCCCGTCACATTTAAATTATGGTTAAGCTATTTTTCTAATATACAAACATTATTCTCAGCATCGTTTGCTGAGTTAAAAGAAATTGGTTTAACCAATAAAGAAATTCATGTTTTGAAAAATCCAAATTGGAAGGTCGCCGAACAAGATATTTTATGGAGTCAGCAACCAAATTGTTATGTGCTGACACAAGCGGACAAATCGTATCCCGAATTATTACGTCAATTGCCAGATGCGCCATTAGTACTTTATGTGCAAGGATACGCGAATATTTTATCAACGCCGCAAATAGCAATGGTCGGCTCGCGTCATCCGACACATGGTGGAATAGAAATGGCTGATGACTATGCGCGCTGTTTAGCACAAGCGGGACTGTGGGTGACGAGTGGATTAGCATTAGGTATTGATACAGCAAGTCATTTGGGAGCTTTGAAAGCTAACTGTCAAACGATTGCGGTATTAGGATCTGGCTTAAACCAAATTTATCCCAGGAGTAATCAAAAATTAGCTGAGCAGATTATTCGTCAAGGTGCTTTGGTGAGTGAGTTTCCGCTTGATATGCCGCCGCATCGTGAAAACTTTCCGAGACGCAATCGCATTATTAGCGGGCTTAGTTTGGGTGTGGTGGTGATTGAGGCTGCAATACGCAGTGGGTCTTTGATTACTGCTCGTTTTGCGGCAGAGCAGGGCAGAGAGGTATTTGCTATCCCGGGCTCGATTCATAATCCGCTGGCGCGTGGGTGTCATCAACTCATTCGAGAAGGGGCAAAGTTAATTGAAAATGCGAGTGATATTTTAGAAGAATTGGGCCCGTTGCGTGGGGTGAGCGCTATGCAATCAAACCATTCATCTCCGCTGTTCCCTGGCAAACCTATGAATAGGTCTAATGAGTCTACTGTTAAATTGGAAGTGGATAACAGTGTTGTTTTAGAGCCCAAGCAGCGAGAATTTCTGATAGTTATTGACCATTCTGTTACCACATTTGATTCTATTATTATGCGAAGTGGATTGACTGCGAGCGAAGTTTCCTCCATGCTGTTGTCATTAGAGTTGCGGAATTATGTCCGAGTTGTCCCTGGCGGCTATATTCGTACACCGCTAGGTATTTGAAATTTAAGTAGAAATGGTGACTATGTTTGATGTATTAATGTTTATATTTGAAAATTACATGGATGGCAACGTTGCTTTGAAAACGGATAATCAAACGATTGCCGTCGAGCTAGAAAGGGTTGGATTTACTCGCGGTGAGATCGATTGCGCGCTAGATTGGTTAGATGGGCTGAGCCGATTTAAGGTTGCCGTGGAAGCTGCCCCAATATTAGCTTCTCCTTCGCTCAGACACTTTTTGACAGAAGAAAGCGAACAATTAGGCGTTGAGGGCCGCGGATTTTTACTTTATTTAGAGCAGTTAGGTATTTTAGATCCGACTACTCGTGAAATTGTGATTGATAGAGTCATGGCCTTGGATAGTCGGGCGGTTGATTTGGGACGTGTGAAATGGGTTGTGTTAATGGTGTTGTTTAGTCAGCCCGATAAAAAATCAGCCTTATCATTACTCCAAGATATGATTTTGTCTGATGCATTTGATGTGTTGCATTAGATTTCTATTTTTATAATTTTCGTATGTGATTGTTATCCAGCAAATAAAAAAAACGAAAGTTAGCAGCCCCATAATACTCTAAGGAAGATTTACTTTTATGTCTAAAAACTTAGTCATCGTCGAATCCCCTGCTAAGGCAAAGACCATTAAAAAATATTTAGGCCCTGGCTTTGAAGTCTTAGCGTCCTATGGACACGTACGAGATTTGTTACCCAAAGAAGGTGCTGTCGATACCGAGCATGATTTTGCAATGAAGTATGAGTTAATTGAAAAAAATGCGAAACATGTTGCCGCGATTGTGAAAGCAATGACAAAGTCAGATGCTCTTTATCTGGCAACTGACCCTGATCGTGAAGGTGAAGCGATTTCATGGCACGTTTATGAAATTTTGCATGATCGTGAATTACTGACGAAAAAACCGGTTAATCGAGTCGTATTTCATGAAATTACAAAAACTGCAGTACAAGCTGCAATTGATAATCCACGTGATATTTCGATGGAGTTGGTGAATGCTCAGCAAGCGCGAAGGGCGTTGGATTATTTAGTCGGATTTAACTTATCGCCATTGTTGTGGCGAAAAGTTCGTCGTGGTTTATCAGCAGGACGAGTGCAAAGCCCCGCATTGAGAATGATTGTTGAGCGCGAAGAAGAAATTGAAAAATTTGTTAACCAAGAATATTGGGATATTGCTGCGCGTACACAAACAAATAATATTCCATTCACAGCAAAGTTAACGATTTATGAGGGTGAGAAGCAAGAACAATTTTCCATTACCAATGCTGAACAAGCTGAAAAAGTTAAAAAAGCATTATTGAAGGCAGCTAAAGGAAAATTAGTTGTTACCAAGGTAGATAAAAAGCAACGTAAACGTAATCCGGCAGCACCGTTTATTACATCGACATTACAACAAGAAGCCGCACGAAAGCTTGGATTTACCGCGCAAAAAACCATGCGTACCGCTCAGCAACTCTATGAAGGTATCGATATTGGCGGCGGCGCAGTGGGTTTGATTTCGTATATGCGTACTGACTCGGTCAATTTGTCTCTTGAAGCCATCGCTGAAATTCGCCAGTTGATTGAGGATCGCTATGGCAAAAATAATGTGCCAGATGAGCTAAGAGTCTATAAAACAAGGGCTAAAAACGCTCAAGAAGCGCATGAAGCAATTCGGCCAACATCGGTATTGCACCTTCCAGAAGCGATTAAAGAATTTTTAACGCCTGAACAATACAAATTATATGATTTAATTTGGAAACGTACGGTAGCGTGCCAAATGATTCATGCAACGATTGACACAGTCGCTGCCGATTTAAGTTGTGGACCCAAAAATAATTTTCGTGCCAATGGTTCGGTGATTGCTGATCCCGGTTTTATGCATGTCTATCAAGAAAGTCTAGACGATAAAAAGCCCGATCAAGATGAAGAACGCATTTTGCCTCCATTAAAAGAAGGCGAAGAAGTGACGTTGGATGATATTGACTGTAACCAACATTTTACTGAGCCGCCACCTCGTTATTCTGAAGCTACCTTGATTAAAGCATTAGAAGAGCATGGTATTGGTAGACCTTCAACGTACGCTGCGATTATTTATACGTTACAACATCGAGAATATGTCAATTTAGAATCGAAACGATTCCATCCGACGGACGTGGGGCGTGTTGTTAATAAATTTTTAACAAAATATTTTACCCAATATGTCGATTATGATTTTACGGCAAAACTAGAAGATGCACTGGATGAAATTTCACGCGGCGAAAAAGAATGGGTTCCTTTGCTGGATCAATTTTGGGGGCCTTTTAAACATTTGGTCGATGAAATTTTAGAAACGGTTCAGCGAAAAGATGTCACCCAAGAAGCCTTAGATGAAAATTGTCCGCAGTGTGGCTTGCCGTTGTCTATACGTTTAGGGAAGCATAATCGATTCATCGGTTGTACAGGATACCCTGATTGTAATTACACGCGAAGTGTAGACGAAGACAAAGCGAATGCGATTCAACCGGAAGTTGTTGAAGGACGTCTTTGTCCAAAATGCAATTCTCCTTTGCAAATTAAAGTGGGTCGTTACGGTAAATTTATTGGTTGTAGCAATTATCCAAACTGCAAACATTTAGAATCGCTGACAAAACCGCTGGATACAGGCGTAGATTGTCCTGAATGTCATCAGGGAAAAATGCTGCAGCGCAAATCACGCTATGGAAAGATTTTTTATTCCTGCGCACGTTATCCTGATTGCAAATATGCGATTTGGAATGAGCCTGTCAATAAACCTTGCCCGACTTGTGCGTGGCCTCTTCTTACGATCAAAACAACAAAGCGTCGCGGCACAGAGTTGGTTTGTCCGCATACGCCTTGTGACTTCAAGTTGCCGTATGAAAAACCTGAAGATGTTTAAAATGGAACTGGACTTAACCTCCTTAGAAAAAGCAGTGTATCGTCTCAGCGAAGCAGTCAATTATTCTCATTCTGATATGGCGAAAAAAGATGAGCCTCTTTTCCAACAATTTCGTAACTCAGTCATTCAATGTTTTGAATTTACTTATGAGCTTTGTTGGAAAATGCTCAAGCGACGGCTGGAGCTTGATTCTCCTTCTCCTGCAATAGTAGACGAATTTAATTTTAACGACTTAGTGCGTGAAGGTGCAATTCGCGGCATTGTTCAAGATCCTGCGCGTTGGATTAATTACCGCAAATTTCGTAACCTAACTTCGCATGCTTATAATGAAAAAATGGCGCAAGAAGTTTATGAAATAGCGCTGTCTTTTTTAGATGATGCCAGACAGTTATTAAATTCATTAAAAGAAAAAAATCGATGAATCCCTCTGATATTGATTTAGATTCACAATATCTTTCTCTTGTTAAAAATATTTTGCATCAATACGTACCGGGTGTTGAAGTAAGAGTGTTTGGGTCAAGAATAAATAAAACAGCTAAAAAATTTTCTGATCTCGATTTGGTGATCATGACATCCGAGCCGCTGCCTTTGGATCTTTTGGGAAGTTTAGTGAGTGCGTTTAGTGAGTCTACGTTACCTATCAAAGTAGATGTGCTCGACTGGTCAAGGATCGATGAAAATTTTCAGAAAATTATTCAAAAAAAATATGTGAGGCTGCAGCAATTAGATTAAAGTTTGGTATGGAGTTGAGCAAAAGAGGGATTTCTAATAAATCGTTGGTCGGCGAGTAAAATCGATTCCTGACTAAATCCAAGGCAAAAAAAGGGACGGTAAAGACCGTCCGAAGTATTCATGTTTGGCAATCCGTGCCAACATTCCATCCGTGAACACAAAACGAGGAGTGGTTGCACAAATCCATTTTTGCGTGAAGTAGCCATCCTTGACTACGAAGGGGAGTATAACGAAGATAGTGGTATGCAGGTATAGCTTAAAAATAGAAAATTACGAAAGCATCAACAATAACCATTCTCATTATCGCCTATTAATCAATAAATTAAGCTGCTTGGCAAGTTTTTTTACAGCTAAGTCTCACTCATTCTTGCGGTATTGTCTGTTTTGGATAGAGCGAAAGTCTTACGTCAAGCCTAGTTAATCTGTCATCATCTGAAAACTGAAAAAAGCTAGCATATGGATAACAATGTGCGCCGTTTTTAAGGTACAATCTAACCCACTCTGAAGGACTAAAAAATCTACAATCACCGTGAGAGGCATAGTTGCAAATAATGAAACAATCTATCGAACAACTGATACATACTGCATTACAAAAATTACAAATCCAAGGCGAGCTACAAGTTGAGTTGCCACGCATTCAAATTGATAGCACAAAAGAAAAAGAACATGGCGATTTTGCTAGTAATATTGCGCTGGTATTAGCAAAAGCCGCACAGCGCAAGCCTCGTGAGATAGCAGAGCTCATCAAGAGTGCATTGCCGCAATCTTCGATTGTGACAAAAGTTGAAATTGCAGGCCCTGGTTTTATTAACTTTTTTCTTTCACCCGAAGCATTTCACAGCATCATTCCCGATATTTTGAATGCGGGTGATCAATACGGCAAATCAGACATAGGGCGCGGTAAGCGTTTTCTAGTGGAGTTTGTCTCGTGCAATCCGACAGGGCCTTTGCACGTGGGGCATGGTCGTCATGCAGCGTATGGTGCATCTGTTTCAAATTTATTGGAACACATTGGTTATCATGTGCATCGTGAATATTATGTCAATGACGCTGGTCGACAAATGGATATATTGGCTGTCAGTGTTTGGCTTCGATATTTGGAATTGTTTGGTGAGCAATTTACCTTTCCATCGAATGGATACAAAGGTAGTTATATTATCGATATAGCCCAATATCTAAAAGAAAAATACGATAAAAATTTATTTAAAAATGCAAAAGATGTCTTTAGCGATTTGCCTCTGGATGAACCGGAAGGCGGTGAAAAAGAAGCATATATTGATGCAGTCGTGAGACGCGCAAAATTATTATTGGGTGAAGATTTTTATTTACAAATATTTGAATTAACTCTGGATATGATTTTAAAAGATATTCGTGATGATCTTGCCCAGTTTGGTGTGACATTCCACGAATGGTTTTCTGAGCGGCGATTTGTTGCATCCGACGTTGTCGACAAGCATATTGAGCAAATGCAAAAAGAAGGATTGGTATACGAAAAAGACGGTGCTTTATGGTTCCGGTCTAGCGAATTTGGCGATGAAAAAGATAGAGTTTTGCAACGAGCAAATGGTCAACGTACTTATTTTGCGAATGATTTGCTTTATCATATCAATAAATTTGAACGAGGCTTTGATGCCGCGATCGATATTTTTGGCTCAGATCATCATGGGTATATCCCACGCATGAAAGCAGGGCTACAAGCTTACGGTATTCAGCCTAATAAGTTGACTTATTTGTTGGTCCAGTTTGTTACGCTCTATCGATCGGGCAAGCAAGTGCAGATGTCTACTCGCAGTGGTTCATTTGTTACATTACGTGAATTGCGGGAAGAGGTAGGTAATGATGCGGCTCGTTATTTCTATATTATGCGTAAATGCGAGCAACATATGGATTTTGATCTGGATTTGGCAAAGTCAAAATCTAATGAAAATCCCGTGTTTTATGTGCAATATGCACATGCAAGAATTTGCAGTGTATTTCGGCAGTTAGCAGAAAAAAATCTGAGTTTTGAGGTAAATTTGGGCGCGACACAATTGGCTTTATTGAATCAAGAGCATGAGTTGAACTTATTGGCGACCTTGGCTAGATATAGAGAGTTGATCCTGAGCGCAGCGACTCAATATGAGCCTCATCAATTAACGCAATATTTGCGAGAGCTCGCTAATGACTTCCATACTTATTACAACGCTCATCAATTCTTGGTTGAAGATAGCGATTTGCGTCAGGCGCGGCTTACTTTAATAGTTGCCGTTCGCCAAGTGTTAGTAAATGGATTACAATTAATTGGTGTATCAACTCCAGAAAATATGTAATGGCCAAAGATTACGCGAAATTTGTTCCAGCAAAGTCAAGAAAGCCAAAACGTAAGGTTAGGCTGCTCACTCTTTTTATCGCTATTTTTTTTGGAATTTTTATTTGTTTAGCCATTGGATATTTCTCGCTGGTTGCGCACAAGCGGCTTAGTTTTGTAGCGGGTAATCCTAAAATTAATTCAGTTATTGCAAAAGCTGTTGCGCTTTTACATTACAAGAAAGATGGCTTAAACAAAGAAGCGAAACGATTAAATGATAATCAAGAGAATTATACTCCGCAAATACATTTTGATTTCTATACGGAATTGCCCAATCGTGAACTGCAGGTTGCTGAAAAAGTAAACAATGGAAAAAATACGAATGGAAGTGTCCAATACTCAGTCAAGCTACAGTCTACCTTGCCTTTGCAAACAACGACTCAAGAGAGCGCGCAACCGCAGCCTAAACAGGAAGTGCAACCTGTTGAAGCTACAAATGAAGTGCAATCTTCAATCTTTAAGCCTGAAGATATTTCCACTCAAATGGCGACTGAAATTAATCAACAATACGTTATAAACTTAGGGGTTTTTGAAACAGAAGAAGCCGCGAATCGCTTATTAGATGTATTGTCTTCAGTTGGATTTCAATCACAAGTGATCAAAGCAAATCAGGGTAAATCAATCATTTTTCGGGTACAACAGGGGCCTTTTTCGTCCAGGGAGTTGGCAAAAGCAACCCAATTACGCTTGAAGAAGAGAGGAATAACTGGTGTTATCCAAGTCTTGTAAACAGCCAAATAACCCCCATATATAACTTACTACTGATAAAATAACAAAGAGGAGAGATCTTTTGGAACAGTTTCGTGGTACGACGATTGTGTCTGTACGTCGCAAGGGTGCAGTGGTGATAGGCGGTGATGGACAGGTCACAATGGGTCATACTGTCATGAAATCCAATGCGCGCAAAGTTAGGCGCTTATATAACAATCGTGTTATTGCAGGGTTTGCAGGAGGCACTGCAGATGCTTTTACGCTATTTGAACGATTTGAAGCTAAACTTGAGACGCATCAAGGCCATCTCTTACGTGCAGCTGTTGAGCTTGCAAAAGATTGGCGAACAGACCGTTTATTGCGACGCTTAGAAGCATTGCTTGCGGTGGCTGATGCTAAAACATCTCTGATTATTACGGGCAATGGTGATGTGATTGAACCTGAAAATAATTTAATTGCAATTGGTTCAGGCGGGCCATATGCAAAATCCGCCGCTCAAGCGTTATTAGAGAACACTGAATTGGATGCTAAAACGATTGTAGAAAAATCCTTGGGAATCGCAGCATCAATTTGTATTTATACAAATAATAATTTTACGATAGAAACATTAGGGGCTGTTGACAATTCGCTAGGCTGAGGCAAAAAAACCACGATTTTCGAGCACCGCAGCGCAGCATACGCGGCTGGTATGTGAGCAGAGGAGCGCAGAAAATCGTGGTTTTTTGACCAGCATAGTAGAATTGTCAACAGACCCTAGAAGCTTAATCGTTGCAAAGAGGTAAATATGCTAATGCGTGAAGAGGTCTTCATTGAACCAAAAAGCTTTAAACAAAAGAGTGACCAAGATATGACTCACATGACTCCAAAAGAAATTGTAAGTGAACTGGATAAATATATTATTGGACAAGCAGAGGCGAAACGTGCGGTTGCAATTGCGTTACGTAATCGTTGGCGTCGTATGCAATTAAGTTCACCACTGCGTGATGAAATCATGCCAAAAAATATTTTGATGATTGGCCCCACTGGTGTAGGCAAAACGGAAATAGCTCGTCGTTTAGCAAAGTTGGCGGACGCCCCTTTTATTAAAGTTGAAGCGACTAAATTTACTGAGGTTGGATATGTTGGTCGTGATGTGGAATCCATTATTCGTGATTTAATGGATATGGCTATTAAGATGATGCGCGAAAAAGATATGGCGAAAGTCAAAGCGCGCGCTGAAACTGCTGCAGAAGAGCGTATTCTAGATGCTCTCTTGCCTCCGCCACGTGCGAGCTTTGTTGGCGAACCTCATGAGGCGCCACCACCGGATAATGCAACACGTGAATTGTTTCGAAAAAAACTGCAAGATGGTTCGCTGGATGATAAAGAAATTGAATTAGAGTTATCTGCTGCTCCAATTGGTGTTGAGATTATGGCGCCTCCTGGGATGGAAGAAATGACAAGTCAGTTACAAAGTATGTTTCAGAATTTATCGACCGAACGCAAAAAAATGCGTAAGTTAAAAATTTCTGATGCGAGAAAAATTTTGCGAGAAGAAGAAGCGGCACGTTTAATTGATACTGAAGATTTAAAAGCGCGTGCATTAGAAAGCGTAGAACAAAAAGGCATTGTGTTTATCGATGAGATTGACAAAATTGCTAAACGTTCTGAACACGCAGGCGCTGATGTGTCACGTGAAGGTGTGCAACGCGATTTATTGCCTTTGATTGAAGGCTCAACGGTGTCGACAAAGTATGGTGTGATACGTACAGACCATATTTTATTTATCGCATCAGGTGCTTTCCATTTTGCGAAGCCCTCTGACTTGATACCTGAGTTGCAAGGTCGCTTGCCCATACGTGTCGAGTTGAAAGCGCTGGTCACAGAAGATTTCGTGCGTATCTTAACAGAGCCAACTTCATCATTGACGGAACAATACATCGCTCTAATGGGAACTGAAAAAGTAAAATTAAAATTTATGCCTGATGGTGTCAAACGAATTGCAGAAGTTGCATGGCATGTTAATGAACGTACGGAAAATATCGGTGCGAGACGTTTACACACAGTGCTTGAGCGGTTGCTAGAAGAGATTTCGTTTGAGGCATCTGATCAAGCAGAAAAAGAAGTGTTTGTTGATGTAGCCTATGTGAATAAATATTTAGAAGCATTGGTGAAGGATGATGATTTAAGTCGTTATATTTTATAATAAACATGACAGTGACCCCGGCTCAAATTATTTTGCACAAACTTTCTAAGACGCTCGAAGTTGTTTTTGACAATGGCGAGCGTTTTCATTTTCCCTGCGAATATTTGCGAGTTTTTTCCCCATCTGCTGAAGTGCGTGGACATGGAGTGGGGCAAGAAAAACTTGTTTTAGGAAAGCAGAGTGTCAATATTGTGGCGATAGAACCTGTCGGGAATTATGCAATAAAACCCATTTTTGATGATGGTCATTCAAGCGGTATTTTTAGCTGGAAGACATTGTACGAACTGGGTGTCAATCGAGAAAGAAATTGGTTAGCTTATCTTGAGCGGGTGCGAAATAACATAGACAACTAGTACGTTGCCGCACTTATCAAATACAATCGTCATTTTAGGCGTTCACCTCTCGTGGCTACCACGCTCGCGAAAGCAGAGATCCTTTCCGATTGTCTTCCCTGGGCTCCTTTGTTACGATGAGCACCTCAGGAGCGTGCACGAAATAACTTTTACAACTGGACTAAGGATTGTGTATGAAAACTCGTTTACAAATGGAACTCATTCAAAAATACGAAAAAATTGAAATAAAAGCCTTAAAAATGGCACGATCCTTCAAGGAACAACACAATTATGATCGTGCTATCTTATTCATTGAGTTATGCATTGAATGTTGTATGAAAAGAAAGGGAGAAAATTTGGTAGAAGCAAGGCTGTCTGAGATAGACCTGTATAGAAAGTATTATTCTTTTACTTCCGATATTTTTTTATTAAAAGCTAGGCAATTATCAGCAAGTAATCCCGAAGCAGCTTTAAAGGCAGCACAGGAGAGTATTAAGAATAGTTTTAGGGTAATGGAGTGGCTGAAAGCAGAGAATAACGCTATGCCTGCACTTCTTGATGATATGTTGCATAAGCATGATGCTGCTAAAATAGTTTTTTTAGAATGTGAAAATACAATACTGAAGCGACAGCTAAAAGAAAAACAAACTCGACTGATTGAATTACAGGCTGAAAAGAAAAACATTGTGCAGAATGGGTATTCAATATTTATGCCAAGGTTGGGTAAACCATTGCAAAGAGTTAAAGAGAGTAGTCATGCAGAGCATGAGGAAGAGTTTGTTGTGCATAGAGCAATCTCTAACAAAGGATGACATGATGAATCAAGATGAATTAAAAAAAATGGTTGCCCAAGCAGCATTAAATTATATCGAACATGATGCAGTGATTGGTGTGGGAAGTGGGAGCACAGTTAATTTTTTTATTGATGCATTGAAATCTGTTAAACATAAAATTGAAGGTGCAGTTGCCAGTTCAGAAGTGACCGCGCAGAAATTAAAAGCACTTTCCATTCCAGTGATTGATTTGAATTCCGTTCAAGAGCTCGCGTTTTATGTCGATGGAGCTGATGAGATTAATACTTATAAACAAATGATAAAAGGAGGCGGTGGTGCGCTGACTCGCGAAAAAATCATTGCGACTGTCGCCCAAAAATTTATTTGTATAGTCGATCAGAGTAAGCAAGTTGATTTGTTAGGAAGGTTTCCTGTTGCTGTCGAAGTGATCCCTATGGCGCGTAGCTATGTGGCAAGACAAATTGTGAAGATGGAAGGTGATCCCATCTACAGGCAAGGATTTACAACAGATAATGGCAACGTTATTTTAGATGTGCATAATTTTAAAATTTTAAATCCATTGGAGCTGGAAGAAAAACTCAATAATATTCCGGGTGTGGTTGCTAACGGAATTTTTGCGGCGCGTAAAGCAGACATTGTATTGCTGGCTACGCAGAATGGTGTGGAAGTGAAATGACAAACCGTTAAATTGACAAATTCGTGTGGTTATAAAGGCTTTGCTGTAGCTGTTTCATCTACTTGAGTGTCAGCCGAGAGAGTTTTTTGTGCGACAGATTTGTTTTGCTGAACTTCTTTCAAGCGTTTTTCTCGGCAGAGTCTGTCGATTAATTGTAAGTTGATTTTGACTTGTCCGACTTCTCTCTGGATAAAATTTTTGTGGATCAACAAATTTTTAATTAAACCTTTTTCAACATTTTCAGCGCGTTTGATAATTTCTTCATGGAATTCAGCTTTTAATTTTTTAAAATTGACAACTTTGTCGTATTGTTCAAAATATTTTTTATAAATTGATTCATCCGTTTCAGGAATATCGAAAGCTTGTGCATGAGGTTTTGATTTTGATAGTCCATAAAAGCTTGTGAGTATATTGCTAGAATTATCGATAATTTCTTGCCAATTGATTTCTTCAAGCATATGCCAATTCGAATCATCGCTCACAGTATGTTCCGCTTCATTTTTAAATAATGAATCATAAACAGAAAAACAGGTATTATATAAATTTTCACACTCTATTAGTTCTTGCGCAAGATTGGGCAGTTGATTTGTATTTTTGGTACTGGCCATCGCCTGTTTGATGGCGTTTTGCAGCCGTTCATGGCGAAGATGGAATTCATAATTCGATTGATAAAGGCCAATAATTTTATCGAGATCGACAGGGTTTATTTTGTCATCTTTGCAATAAGCAAAATATTCATTTGGAATAACTGGGCCACGCGCTATGGCATCTAATTTTTCGTTAAGTGCTTTATTTTCTAGAGTCAGTTGGTGAAGTTTTTCTTTTAATTCTTCGCTGCTCTCTTCATTGACTTGCGCTGATGATTTGGAGGGATAAACGAAATTTATGTTAAGTAATTTTTGAATGGCGGACATGCTCGTTTGTGGAGGTGTGGTGGGTGGCGAGCTAGCTGGTTTGTCAGTCGTATTTTTTTCGACAACGTCGCTCGAAACGATTTGCTGATTATCGACTAATTCTTTATTCGGAAGATAAAGAGAAGCAATGATAAATTCGCTAGAATGTTGTAATAAATTTTTATAACTTTCCTCAAAAGTTTTGTCTACAGGTTGTTGACGTCCCCATAGCCATGAAGAGTTTTTGAATTTTAATTTTGTTATTTCATCAATGGCATTATCTAGCGATCGTTCTTGACCGCAGCTGACTTTTGCGCACAACACTAAAAGCTGCAGAACATTTTTAAGGTTGATAGACAGCCGGTTTAACGTATTCAATAAATTATTTAAATTATAGAAAGCTGTTTTATTTCCGACGAGAGTATTAGCTTGGCTGGATGCGTGAATGTTTTTTAATTCTTGGATGAGCTCAACTTGTTGTTTGCTATTTGCTTTTTCTGAGATATCAAGTGCTTCTTGTAGCAAGTCTGTTAAATTCATATCAAGGTCTCTATCGTGCCTGTACGAAAGTTCTTCCTGTTGCTGGCGGAAAAAAACAGCTTTTATTTTGATCATTATCAAGTTAAAATTATTATTATTTTTCTATCTTTGTTATAATACACTTTTTGAGTCATTACAATGTAAAAGGAAAAGGCATGTTGCACTACAAGGTAACTAAAAAATATCAACGCGGCCCAGAGCAAGCTATTGCTAAGTTTCATAATCTTGATGATGCAAAGTTATTTATTGAAGCAAAACTAGAGTGGGATCAACGTTATAAAGTTGAAGTGAACTATATCTTATATGATTTTGACGATGTTCTCGAAGAGTATGGTTCAGGCAGTGCAACTTCTGGTGGAGCATCATCGCAAGGTCAAGGAGCTCAACAAACTAATTCGCAAGTATTTAGTCCTTCACCATTGCAAATGGCTCCTCGTCCTGGCTCCGTTCCCTATTCTTCATTCAAAGATGTTAAAAAGTCCGATGATGATGAAAAAAAATAATGGTGTTGCGTGTCATTCTGAGTATGCTAACCATACGTTGTGAACAGCTAAAATGACGATTGTATTTGTCAACCTGAGCGTCAGCGAAGGATCTAATCTTGAGTAAGTCAGGATGATAGTGCTCAAGAGGATGTTTTGAGAGGGATATAAATCATCTGCACAATATTTCCATCTGGATCTGCGCAATAAAAACTTCGTGTTCCATCCCTGTGGTTTCTTGGGAGCGCTTTGATATCGACATGATGTGCTCTTAAATACTCACACCAAACATCTACTTCGCTGGCTTCGCCAAGAAAAAAACCAATATGGTCTAATCGCTGGTGTTTCGCGGGATGAAAGTCAGCAGGGGCGCGGTGCAACGCAAAATTATCACTACCGCTAGTTAGATATAAGTTATCTGCATCTGGCCTCCAATCGATTTTCATGCCTAATAATTCTGTGTAAAAGTGCTCGCATTCCGAAAAATTTTTCACAAAAAGTGCGACATGGTGTAAGCCGTTAGTCGGTTTTGGTTTTTGCATAGACGATCTCGCTTGTTAAAATAAGTTGAGTATACGCTTTAATTCATTGCGCATAGCTGTAATAACATGTTGATAATTGGGTTGCGAAAAAATAGCTGAACCAGCGATAAACATATCTGCACCAGCCTTAGCTGTTTCATAGATGTTATCTATTTTTATTCCGCCGTCTACAGCAAGGTGAATATTTTTACCTGAGGAAAGTATTAATTGCCGTGCTTTATTAATTTTGTCTAATGTCGCTGGGATAAAAGATTGTCCCCCAAAGCCAGGATTAACAGACATGATTAGCAATAAGTCTATTTTATCCCATAAATAATCCAGATGTGATAGAGACGTGGCGGGATTGATTGCCAGCCCTGCTTTACACCCATGTTGGCGAATTAACTCTAAGCTTCTATCAACATGGCGAGAGGCTTCCGGATGAAAGGAAATATAGCTTGCGCCGGCTTGGGCAAACTCAACGATTAAATTGTCGACTGGTTGAACCATTAAATGAACATCGATATCGGCAGTGATTCCATACTTGCGTAATGCTTTGCATGCAAGAGGCCCTATGGTGAGATTAGGGACGTAATGGTTGTCCATCACGTCTAAGTGCAGGAGGTCACCGCCTGCAGCTAGTACGGCCTCTGCTTCTTCGCCTAGGCGGGCAAAATCGGCAGCAAGTAATGAAGGAGCAATTTTGAATTCAGGCATAATTAAAAGTTCGCTTATTTTGTAAACAGACTCTATTATATTACTGATAAAAACAATTTGTTTCCATTATAATCCTAGTTCATTTGTCCTGTGGAAGGATTAGACGTTGCGATATTTATATACCGTGCTTTTTTATTTGGCTCTTCCGTTTATTTTTCTGCGTTTATTATGGCGTTCGAGAAATATGTCAGCATACCGACACAATTGGGGGCAGCGGTTAGGGTTTTGCCCATATAAACTTGAGAAATGTATTTGGGTACATGCAGTCTCATTAGGTGAAAGCATTGCGGCGACTCCCCTTATTCAAGCATTACAAAAGAAATATCCTAGCATTCCCATTGTTGTGACAAATATGACGCCTACGGGTGCTGCACGAATTCGTTCTGTGTTTGGGGAATCAATTTTTCAGTGCTATGTTCCATATGATATTCCTCACATGATTAAGCGTTTCTTACGATCTGTTAATCCTATGATTGCCATTATTGTAGAAACAGAATTGTGGCCAAATTTGCTTAACGTGACTCATCAACAAAAAATTCCGATCATTGTTGTCAATGCTCGTCTCTCTGAAAAATCATTTCGTTCTTATCAGTGGGTCGCAACATTGACAAAAGAAATTTTGCAAAACATAGATGTGATAGCTATACAAACCCAACCTGAGTTGGAACGCTTCAAAGCGTTGGGCTTAGACCCCGCGCGTGCACTAGTAACGGGTAATATTAAATTTGATATTGAAGTATCAGCCGATTTATTTTTGCAAAGTGACGCATTGCGAAGAGAATTGGGAAAGCAACGTCTAATATGGATTGCTGCGAGTACGCATGCGGGAGAAGAAGAAATTATTTTGGCGGCACATAAACAAATCTGCCAGAGATATCCAGGCACATTGTTAATTTTGGTGCCGCGTCACCCTGATCGTTTTCCAGCGGTTTATCATTTAACGAAACAATTAGGGTTTCAAGTCGCTAGGCGTAGCCAATTTGAAGAATGTTCCGCATCTACGCAGATTTATTTTGGAGATACGACGGGCGAGCTTATGTTGTTATACGCTGCCAGTGATGTAGCGTTTGTGGGTGGAAGTTTTATCCCGGTGGGTGGGCATAATGTGTTGGAGGCTGCGGTATTAGGTAAACCGATTATTACAGGATCTTACTTATTTAATTTTTCCGAAATCACTCAGTTGTTAACAGCTAAACAAGGTATGAAGCAAGTGAATAATGAGTCCGAGTTAGTAGATGAACTCAGCCATTTTTTTTCAAATCCTAGCCATCGTCTTCAAGTGGGTGCAAGTGCACGTGCGTTTGTAGAAGAGCATAGAGGAGGCTTAACGAGGCAAGTCAATGCAATTACAAAAATAATTGATAATCGCTGTATTATGAAATGAGTGTGTTTTCAATAAGCTAGTATCTAAAAAAAGTTAATCCCCATTGTTAAAATACCTACTATACTTAATAACAAAGAATGAACGTCTTCTTTTTCAGGAAGTTATAAAATTGTTAACAGTTAGGGAGTTAAAAATGAGTTTGGCAAAAAAGCTACACAATGCCGTTCATAACGATGCGAGTTCAAGGTCGAGGGTAGGCTTGAGGTCAAGAAAGTTAGAGCAAGGAAATAAAAGTATCTCTCTGGATAAACATGATCTTGTCTGTCAGTACAAAATGCTAGAAATTCTCAATGAAACATTAAAAAATAAACTCTCTGATCTTGAGTATGCTTTAAAACAAAATCAAGCAGAGATAGGCGAGTTACGTTCAGAGTTGTCAAGAGTACAAATCGAAAATTTAGCATCAGAGCAAAAAATTCAAATATTAAGATTGCAGAGTAGTAATTTGACAGATGAAAATAATAATTTAAAGCAAGAGAGAGAAGACAAGGATTCTTTTCATTATAAAGAGAGAGAACATCTTGCGATACAATTAGACTTAGAGTCTAAAGAGAACGAGCGAGTGACCGAGGAGCTTGCGCAAATGGTTAAGGCATGTGAGTATATTTCTATAAAATACATGGAAATATTATCTATAAAAGGATCCGGAATTTATTTTAAATCTCGGCCATTTTCTTTGTGGGAAAAAATATTAGGTCGCAAATAAAGTGCGATAAGTGAGTTGTAAATCTTGAAAGGCTTTGCCTTTATCCGCGGGATTACGTAAAAGATAAGCGGGATGATAAGTGATAATGAGTGGTGTTTTCTTTTCCCCATAAGTATGAATTTTATTGCGTAGCTGACCTAACGGAGAAGTTGTGTTTAATAAAAAATTTGCCGCAATTTTTCCGACGGCGAGTAATAACTTTGGTTGGATCAGGGCGATTTGTTTTTCGAGAAAAGGTGTGCATGAGTTCACTTCTTCTGCTGAAGGGTCACGATTATTTGGCGGCCGACATTTCAAAATATTCGCGATGTAGACTGTGTCGCGATTAAAGTGAATAGACTCTAACATGGCATTTAATAATTGCCCGGCTTTTCCCACAAAAGGTTCGCCTTGTTTATCTTCATAAAAGCCAGGTGCCTCACCAATAATCATGAGTTCTGCTGAACGGTTACCCACGCCAAATACAGTTTGCGTACGGGTTTTTTCTAAGCCGCAAGCGGTACAAAGTGCGACTTGTTTTTGTAATATTTCCCAATCACCGTCAGTCATATCTGAGACAAGCGGGCTCGCATTAAGCTGCCAAGCTTGTATGCCCATTGTGTTTAAATAGTGTATTTTGCGCGCATCCATGGTCAAGCCAAGTCAATAAATGAAGACTTAATAGGATAATCAGATTGCGAAAATTAGCAAGCTTAGTCGTTTCGCATTATAATAGCGAAAATTATGCCTAAACGAGGAAGAAAATGAAAAATATCGCCGTTTATCCTGGTACGTTTGATCCCATAACCTATGGGCATGTTGATTTAGTCGAGCGTGCTTCGCATCTATTTGATAAAATTATTGTTGCTGTTGCCGCCAATGAAAATAAAAACCCATTATTTTCGTTAGAAGAGAGAGTAGGTTTATGTGCCCATGTCTTGAAAAAATACCAAAATGTGGAAGTGCGAGGATTTGAGTCTTTGTTAACCGATTTTGCTCAACAGCATCAAGCCAATATTTTGTTGCGAGGATTGCGCGCTGTTTCTGATTTTGATTATGAATTCCAGTTGGCGAGCATGAATCGCTGTTTAGCGCCAAAAATTGAGAGTTTATTTTTGATGCCCGCTGAAAATTATACCTATCTTTCTTCTCGACTGGTGCGAGAAATTGCTTCGTTAGGTGGCGATGTAAAACAATTTGTACCGGATGTCGTGTTTGAAGCATTAAATAAAAAATTAAAATAGAGTATGAGTCATGGCGTTAAAAATCACTGATGAATGCATTAATTGCGACGTATGCGAACCTGTATGTCCGAATAAAGCGATTTATCAGGGAGAGTTGATTTTCGAAATAAATCCGAATTTATGCACGGAATGTGTAGGTCATTTCGATGAGCCTCAGTGTGTGAGTATTTGTCCGGTGGATTGTATTCCGCTGGATGAGACCCATCCTGAAACGAAAGAGCAGCTGTTGGAGAAATACAAAAAGCTGACATCGCATGTCATAGAAACTTCCTAAGCCATTACGTTGTAAATAATCCTAGATTCGGCAGATTTATGGATGTTAGTTTGATAAGCATGTGCCCACGGCGAACCGTGGGCAATGTGGTCAACGAGAATTAATTGCTATTCGTGGTGGTCGTTGTTGATGAGCTGCCACTACCATTTTGGTCGGATGGTGTCGTAACGGTTGTGCTGCTAGTGGTGCTTGGCGGAGCCATATTGCCGGTATTTGTTGTGGTTGTTGATGAAGTGGTACTACTATCATCGTTTTGATTCGGTGGAGTTGTGGTTGTGGTTGTGGTATTTGTACTGTCGCCATTCATCGTCGTCGTTGTTGAGCTACTGTTATCATTTTGATTGGCTGGGGTTGTAACGGTGGTGCTAGTGTCGGCGTTGGTTGCTAATGAAAAACAGAGAACAGAAGCGGTTAAAATCAATTTAATAAAAAATCTCATTACATTTTCCTCCAAAAGTTTATGTTGTTGATTCAGTAAAAATTTTATTAAGATAAAACATTAAGATGTTTTATCTGCCAATAAGAATAAAAATCGCTGCAACCAATGCTACTATTCCAACGATGACGCTAGGGATAGCAATTCCTGGAAGCAAGGTTGTAATTGCAACTAAAATTAAATAAACAGCAAGAAGGATGAAGCCAATATTACTCGTTAATTTCATCAGATACCCCTAAATACATAAAAGGTTTAAGGAGCTTTGATGGCGTTGTTGCATAAGTTGTTTTATTACCTCTCCCACAAAGGGGGGAAGTGAAAAACCGATTTATGCAACAACGCCGTGAATTAACGATAATAGCATAATTTCTATTTTAATCAATAGGATGCTTCCCATTGTGGTATCGCAACATTTCTTTATAAAGTGACTATACTTAAGGCTAAAGGAGGTTACGTGTGCTAACCAGACCAGCAGCCAAGAAAATGTCAGAAAAAACAAAGCAAGACCTTGGTTTGTCTTACACAAAACACAAGCCAGTGGAAGGCTATACAGAAAAACGTACCCTACAGATATCTCATCTCCGTCGCAGACTAAAACTTCCTGATATGTGGTGCTTACCCGATGCGAGTGGTTCTCAAGTTGAAAATAAAGTCTTAGTCTACGCTGCTGCGAGTATTGCGAGTATCGTTTTGCATGTTGATGACTGGGAATGGAGTTATTTGCATGATGATAATCAATTCGAGATCTATTTTTGTTTCGGCCTCTATGCAAAACACATCACATCGAAAGAAGAGTTTAAGAACCTACTTCCTATGTTAAATAAAATGGTTCATCCAAGTGATGTTCTTAAATGTATGCGCGAGCTAGGAGTTGAGCGAGACAAAGTTGCTATTGTGAATTGTTTTGTTAGGGAACAAATAAAATATATTTATGAAGGACGGGATCCTGTTATCCACCCATTTTGCTATGCAGGTCATGTCAAAGTAGAAGACGTATTGAAAATGACAACAAAAAAAATCCGCGTGAGTCTATATAATTTAAATGATGAGAAGATAAGTATTTTAACGACATGTAAGCAATGTAAATTAGAAGAATTAGACGTTCGCTCAGAAGAGGATGTCAGACGCATTCTCAATATACCTCTATCACTTATAAAATCACTACAGTCATTAGAGGTTCTGCTGGATTATACCCGGCACTCTTGGTGGGAGCAATTAAAGGGTCCATTTATAACATTGCTATCTCAATTGCCCCATTTGAAAAAAATGTCTATACGTTATGTATTAGTGAATGACTTACCTGATTCCCTTTGTAAAAAGTTAGTGTCGTTAGAGTTTTTAGATAAATATGCTCTTGATGGGTATACGAATAAAGATTTTAGAAATCTAAGGATTTTGAAAGTGGATGTTGTTAGAACACTCACTGATTCTCTCTTTCATTTTTTGTTAACCTGTCCATCGTTGCGAGAGCTTACTATAGAAGAAGGCGCGAGCCCGATAAGATTCATGCCGGCGAGTTTTTTTAAAAATATGCAATTAATGAATCTAGACTTTAGTCGAGAAAAAGTTAACTTACAATCCTGTCTAAATTCTGCAGAGAGTTTAAGAACGTTGTATTTGAGAGAGGTTGATCTAACGGAAATGGATTTTGATACTGTTCACTTGCCCAATTTAGAAAATATTAAATTGTCTAGGTGTAGTCTACGTTCTCATGAAAGCTTCATGCGGTTTATTGAACGTTGCGAAAAACTTAATTCAGTTTTTTTCAACGGAGTTGATTTTGATGAAAATGTCCTTGATGCACAATTTAAAATTAAAAGCGGCATCAGTAAAATAAGTAGAAAAAAACTGGATAGCGTGACAGTGCAAGGAAATTGTTTTGATGCGATAATGCCAATTATCTCATCTTGTTATATAAAGTCATTAGTCGGTATTGGTTCAAGATATTGTTTTTACTATCGCTATATGGCAGCTATGTCATCTGCGCCCGATATTATTCATTTAGAATTAAAAAACATAATCTTTAATGACGATCAGGATGTTTCTTCACATACTCCCGTAGGTGATTTCAACAATCTGCAGTCAGTAAAAATTAGCGATACCAAATTCATAACCCATGGAATGTTTTTTGAATGTATAAAATTATTTAAATTAACGACTACCATTGAATTAGAAGGTGTTGAATATGTGGATTCGCAGTATTCATCAGCTGATTATGTGGCTAACTTGCCCACTTTCAAGGTAAAAAATTTAGTTTTTAACAGAGGAAGATATTTAGAAGAAACAATCATCGATATTCTTCTTCATGCTCCGCATTTAGAATCGGTTAAATTTATTAATTGTGAAATAATAGCTAACATGAATGAGAACGACGCCTCTGAAAAATACAGGCTAGCAAAACATGATCCTGCATTTTTATCAAAATTACAGGAGCTTGTAGTTGATCGTACGGTAATTAAAAAAATAAAGTTTTTCCTGATGTTAGCAAAATTACACACGATAGTCTTTAGTGGCTGGAAAGACGACCGTGTTGATCTTTATTGCTTTGTCAGTCAGAAAACACATAAAATTATTATAAATGATTGTGATAGTATAAATTTTATGTCGTTTATCGGTTACAGTGCAGATTCGATAAGTTTAATAAATTATAAAAAAATTAACTTCCCACCTGTAGAATATGTTCTAAAGTTTTTTAAAAATCTCAAATATGCAGAACTTTCTCCTATAGGTGAATCGACAGATAGCCTTAATCGCGACAGGGTTGCATTTGAAGAAGCTCTTCCTGGTGTACATATTTATATGCCAGAAAATTTTGGTAATTCAGAACCTGCCTTAACATCGCAGCATTCTCAGAGCCCCATTCAGAGTGTAATAAAAAAGAATGTTGAACCGCCTGTTAACACGTTAATTACCAGTAAACCTGCTAAAATATCAATAGACAGTGATACACGAATAAAAGAAAATCTACCCTCATTTAAAGCACAACAATTCTTTCGAGATCCATCAGGGCTTGTTGACCCGACTCGATATATTCTGGATAACGTGGTGGATAAAGCGAAAATTGTTGATGGTAAGCTAGTCATAGCAAACGAGGTTGAAACCGAAAATGGCTGGGAAGCGGTAAATGTCCCTCAATTAAGTCAAGATCAAACGATTGAGGAATTATTCGATGAAAAATTAAAAACGAGTCATGATTTTTATATAGGCCAATTCCCAGTTTTAGCGAATGGGAAAGAATTTACGAAACTCCCTGCCTTATCTTTATCAAAAGTGATGCAATGTTTTAAGTGTTCTGCGGATGTTGAATTTGCTTATAATTCACGAATCAAGCGCTATGGCGTGAGATTAAAAAACAATGCACCTCAGCAGGAAATCTTTGTTGAGTCGCTGTATCATGATCCATTGCGATTTAAGAACACATTAGCATTTAACAAAGCAGATGGTTTGCATCAAACTGCATATGCATTATTAGAAGCGTATTTTGCATATCATAACCTCACTGAAGAATTCCCAGTGGATTTTTTTAAAAGCCTTCAATTTTTTACAGGTCCCAATGGTGATATCCATTTGGGATTAAAGCCTACGCAATTACCCAAAAAAACAATATACGAAAAATTACCCAAAAACATTGTCAAAAGTATGCTGGAAAGTTTGCAACGTTATTGTAAGTTATTTGGATCAGAATCGATTGGTAACCTGCATGGAATTTCGTTGTTGAATGCGCAACTTCAAACTCCGAACGGTGCTTGTCGTCATCGAGCCGCTTTTTTTAAATCATTTTGTGATGCATTAGATATTGCCTGTAGCCATATTGGTTGCACAGGACATGAATTTGTGGGCGTTCAAGATGGCGATGGTAGAGCAAAATTACTGGATTTAGGTGGTTACCCAGCGAATATTGATTTGGTTCCTGTGGTAAAACCATCTGAGCCTACATTAGCGAATGTTGAGTTGGTTCCTATGGTAAAGCCACCAGAGCCTACATTAACTGCAATTGAAACAAAGGAAGTAGTCGCCTCGTCTGTTACTAAAAAACAACTGAGTCGTAAAAATTTATTTCATCAATCAAAAAAATTCGCGTTGCCTTTCACGGATGATTACAGCGCTTTATCAGAGTCGTTAGAAACCCATTTAAAAATGCTGCCTCCTGCACAACAAAATGTTTTATTTACCTTCAGTGATGATGAGCAAATTTTAAAATTTGATTTAGCCTTGTTGAATTCACAAAAAGCGCAAAACAAAAAAGTATTTTATCTGTCTTCACTGAAAGCGATCACCTCTCAAAAAGTGGTAGTTGATGATACGCTAAAATTATCAGAGGAAAAGCAAGATAGTGATCTGGTGACTTTTTTGAAAACCGCTCAGCCAGGTGATGCATTGGTAGTTGATTGGTCTGGCTTTACAAAAGATGATATCGGTTATAATACGATGATTGATACGCAGCTGCGCTACATAGATGCGGTTACTATCCCAGAAGGGGTGACCGTCATTTGTCAATGGCGGCGTGATGAGGAGCAAAAATTAGGAACAGATTTTACCTCGCGTTTTCGACTCATGTCAGATTTACCAGCGGATATGGATTGGCATTTGGAAGATGAGCCGCGTATTACTGCTACACTATTATCAGAACAAGAAGATCATAATCTCTATCATCTTAAGCAGTGGGAATCATTACTCATAGGCACACCGGACGATCAGGGCAGTATTCAAAAAGGTTTTCTGGTAGAAGCCATTGAAGCCGGTAAGTCGTATTATTCCATTATTAATCCGCCTGAATCGCGTGATTTTGCGTTGTTTTATGCAAAGTTAAAAGCAGGCGAACCGTTGGATTTTTTTGGCAAGCCAATTATGCTTCCCAAAAACTTTCGTATTGACATAGTGGAAGTACCTTATAACTGGGAAGGTGATTACAGCGTATCTGTTTTACCTGACCTTGGTGTTAATTTCGATCTCACTTTAAATACAGTGAATGACAACCAGTATTATGAAAATTATCAATTTGAACCTGAGTTTAAAGTGCTAAATGGATGGATACATCCAGGCGCACAAGCAGTGCGTATCTTAGTAGAAAATGATTTTAGCCTAGATAAAATTGCTAAACTTCTTGCGCATGCAAAAAAAATGCATTGTCAAATTCATTTTGTATTCTACCCAGATCACGTGCCTGAAGAAATGCAAGCAAAGCTGATACCGTTTCCTGTTGAGAGTAAGTCACCTGCTTCAAATAAGCTTGAGTTTATTTGTGCGGCAGACATGGATTTTGTGTTACACAAAATGGAAAAAGTGGATTTTACGATATCGCTTTCTCCGCAAGATGATAAAGAGTTATTTGAAATGATGACTCCTGCTAAAGATGATCCCTATGAGTTTGATTATGTTAAGGGGCGAGTGTTAGAAGCGCTGTACGCGGACCCGGGTAAAAAAGTTGTATTAAGCATTCATAAAAATCATTTTTCGCAACCATTGCGTTGTTACTTAGAAACACTTTTTGCGAAACGTCCCTTTATTACTGTGAATGGACAACAACAATTTTTAGACGACGAAAAAATAAAGGGTAAATTAATTTTGCTGACCAATGATGAAACCTGTTTTCCCTGTGTAAAACCTGTGGTGATAGAAGTGAGTCGCGCTGAAATCAACAAATTATTATATCAAGAGTTTCCTGGCGATAAAAAACAGCTCGATGAAATTCTAGATATAAAAAATGATTTATCTTATATCCAGTTGCGTTCGATGTTAGAACGCAAGCAAAGAGAAAATGTCACAACAGCAGAGTTGCTCTCGCCGTTTGTCACTCAGCAGAAAAATGAGAAAAAGCCTGTTTTAACGGGTAGGATTGATAGAGTCAAAATGGTGTTAACGAATTTGGCGCACAATCCCTGTCTTTTTATTGAGGTTCTAGGTGGGTTAACGTATTAATCTCATTGATAATGACGACACCACCCG
>Ga0207030_1017_pt1 | contig 56373 bp, 43 predicted proteins | sample Alteio_BWMinCont_40_FD_153260 | JGI IMG/M metagenome (GOLD analysis project Ga0207030, IMG submission 153260) | Enriched cells from forest soil in Barre Woods Harvard Forest LTER site, Petersham, Massachusetts, United States -... | ecosystem: Environmental > Terrestrial > Soil > Temperate forest >... | reverse complement strand
GATCTGCATCAAGCTGAAAAAGAAAATATAACGTATGGATGGAGTTGTCAGCGTGATTCAAATCAAGCGTTTTCATTAGCATCGACTGGAAAAGTACTGACGATTAATCCGATTCTGAATCCTGATATTCATTTCTTAACAAACAAATCGATAGGGGTTTTTCCCGAAGAGGGAATATTCGCTGTGAATCGATCGTTAAAATTAAAAGGTATGACAGAGTCCGTTCAATCTGTTTTTCTGCAGAATGGGTTTGTGCGACCCACCTTATCAGAAGATACATTGGGATGGAAAAATTTTATTTTTGCAGGTGAGCAACAAAATCATTATCTGCATCCTATTGCGCAACAAGAAATAGTGGCTGATAGAAAAAATTCCGCGAGGAGAATATTTAATTTTGAACCGTTGTCGGCTGACATAAAAAATGATTTAACAAAAACAGGCTATTGGAAGGCAGGATGTCCTGTTGCACTAGATCGATTAAACCGTGTGAATATGTCTTATTATGATTTTAATGGACAAACACATGTAGGGCATTTGATTGTGTTGGATAGCGCCGTGCCATTTGTGATTCACGCTTTTGAAGAATTGTATGACAAAAAATTTCCGTTAGAACCGCTGCACGATGGTTACAATGTTGATACGGAAGGAACGTCAAGCTTTAAGTGTCGTCCTATTACGGGAAGTTCTAGCTATTCCTTGCATTCATTTGGTGTGGCGATTGATATTAATGTTTCACGGAATCCCTATATAGGTTCTTATGATCAAAGCGAAAGTGACTATCAAGTGGGAGCACTTATCCCAGGAGAGCTGTCTAGTTTTCACTATCTAGATCGTAGTGTGGTACGATCTGGAATGAATGAAAAAATTGTTGATATTATGAAAAAAAATGCATTTGTCGAATGGGGCGGCAATTGGCAGGATAGAATTGATTACATGCATTTTCAACTGCCAACCAACATTGCGCACCATGTAGCACAAATGGATAAAGAGAGCGGTCAGCAATTGATAGAATTAACCATGACATTTCCAGAGAGTGCGAAACAAATGTCATCCGATAGTCGTTGGGCGTATTTATATGAAATGCAACCGCATGTGTTTATGCAAACATTAACAAAATATTTTTCACTATTAGGCAAAGAAAAAGAAGAGAGTGTGATTCATTTGATTTATGAAGATATGGCAATGAATCGCTCATGATACGCAGTTGCTTATATACACTCGTCTTTGCGAGGCTGCGAAGCGTTTAGCCGTGGCAATCCCGGAATGTTAGGCGAACCGGTCGCCACGGCCAAGATTGATTGATAACTGCACAGCTATCTGTTGACTGATTAAAAACTATCATGTTATTATTGGCAACTATTTAACCTTGCCACATCTAGTGCGACAACGTACTAGGTTTAAACATCTCCCATATAGACTAAAACCAAAATAGAGCTCCTATGCTGACCCAAACAGAACGAGATCAATTCGAATTACTATTACAAACTCTCAAGGCAAATCCTAAGATTATTGTTATTAGCGAAATGAACGAGCTGATTCTGAAGTTAGATGAGGCTGATCACAAACAAATTCAATCCATTCTCTCAGCAAACAAAGAATTAACAGACGTGATATTCAGTCTAGCTGACTTATCCGCAGAGCAAGTGTCTGCCTATGTTCATTATATCAATGCGATGGTAACACCAAAAGAATTGACGCTGACGTTGCATGACAAAATAGATGTGTCTTCAATTGAAAAAATTGCAGATGTGATTGCGCAGATAAAGAATTATCAAATCCATCGGGTTGGTTTGCATAAACTTCAACTCGGCTCATATGGCATCGATGCGCTTAAACCATTAATGACGGTGTTAAGTGGTAGCCACTTCAAAAAGATCTATTTGCATGATAATAAATTGCATTTATTAAATGAAAAAATAGTGATTTTTTTACAAGACTTACTCAAGAATTCGAATTTAACGTGTTTGTATTTGCTTAATAATAGTATTTCATCTCTTGACCTTGGCGTGCTGCAGTCGCTTCATGAGTTGCGCTATTCTTCAGATAAACGTCCAGTATATTATTGGCCAGAATGGGATGCAAAAAGGCGGGTTGAATTTGAAGAAAATACGTTGAATGATGAAAAAAAACTGAGTTTAGCAAAGTTGCTGTTGAAACAAGCAAGCTCTGAGTCTTACAGAAGTCCATCTGAACCCATTCCATATTTAGTAACTAGAAGACAGTTGTTTGAAATGTACAATGACTTTTTAGATAATGCAGGCAAAAAAAATATGTGTGCATTCAGACATTGGATGTATAGCTCCAAGGATATCAAAAAATTGTCCGACGATGAAAAATTGATTTTATGTAACAAAATTTTTCAAAAATTTCCGAAAGATGCAGGCTTAGCAAAAGTCCTAGAATTAAATTATGCGGCAGGCTTTCAAGTATCTGAAGAAAGTACGTTTTCCTGTTTAAACTGGTTTGAACATCAAAATGGAATAAGGCATAGGCATGGTGGTATGAGTTATGTGAGTGCTCTATCATTGTCACCATTTAAGTTAACAACGATAGTAATCGATAAAGTAGTTGATGTATTAAAGAGTAGTTCTCTTTTAAGTACTGTAACAATGAGTTTCGCTACATTGTCATCAGAAGATATTCACTATTTAGGAAAGGCATTGGCGAAGTTAGATGAGGAAAGATATTATGCAATCAGTATTCATGACTTACAGCTGGATAATCATGATGATTTTAAAAAGTTGTCATTGTTTTTAGAGTGCTTTCCTACAAATAGAAAGGGAAAGTTAGAATTACAAGATGCAAATGTGGGTCTTCTGTCAGGCGAGAGATTGATGGAGTTCGCAAAACTAAATTTTCCTGGATCACTTTCGTTGCCAGGTAATCAACTAGAAAAGCGCAAAGATAATTTACTTCCATTTCTCCAAAGTATAAATGTTATTCATGTAGACTTGGGAAATAATCGTCTGTGGGAGTTGGAGGATGCAATTCTCGATCCTGTTTTCGAGTATATTAAAAACAGTCAAAAAAGCATAACTTATTATTATCCCAGTCATATGAATTGTTCGGACTTGCCACCCGCAGAACAATTGAGACATGCCAAACGTACTGCTAAGTTTGAAATGCTGCATGAGGGATATTCCTCGCATACGTTTCCTTATAAGTTAACGAAGGCAGAATATTTTGATTTGTTCATGAATTTTATCGATCAAGCACCTGGGCGAGGAAATAAAATTTCATGTTGGTTAAATTACCATAAGGAAATTAATTTAGACTACGAACAGAGATATTTGCTTGCAAAAAAATACGTTAAGAGTGTCCCTGATAAAACGCTAGAGTTACAATTGCATGGTTATCAATTGAAAGCGATTGATAAGTTAATGTTGCATTTCGAATTACATCAAGCGAATCCAAATCAAGAGCGATATTCCGAGCTTGTTGAGACATTTAGCAGTGCCATTCAATCTGGCGGAGTTGAAAGACTATCTCTAGGTATTGAAGTGGATGATGATTCTGATTTGCAAGACACAAAAAAAGAATCTCTTGTGGAATCATTTTTAAATGAAATATTGTTAAAAACATGCAAAGCAAATTGGCCTGAGCTTACGTTTTATCTAGGCTCAATTAATAAATTGATAAAGTACAAAATTGAAGAAGATTACGATATCAAAAAGCTCAGTAATATGGTTGCGTGGTTTACTTGGTTTATTTCAACATTGATTCATCATCAATATGAAACATTGCGTAGTCAGGTAATCAGTATTGATCAGTACAATACTGTTCTTGACAAGGTGGTTAAAGAAATTTTAAATTACTCAGAGCCAGAGTCTAGACTTAAGCTGAGTAATCATCTCTTCACGTTGCTTGCCAGTCAAAAAGCGATGGATATTTTTCTTCAATTAACAATAGATATAACACAGAGAGCTGTTATTCCCGCACTATTGTTATCAAAAATCATTTTTTTAAATAACAATAACCAGCTACATGAACAACTAGTCAGTAAGGCTACTGTTATCTTAAAGATGATATTACACGATTACTGCGAGGGGCGTTTTTTGCGTTCGTTGAGCAATGCATTATGCAGTCTTACTGATGTAGAAAATATCCCATCTAGTCGAAAAATTGATGTTGTACATAGTGTGTTGGTATCAAATGACGATTTGGATAAACTAAAAAACGTATTAGAAAAAGTAGCGTTGTATCTGACAGATAAGAAGAATGTGAAAGAGTCATTAGTAAAAGATGTCCAGGTTCATTATGCGAATAAGCAAATACCCGATGAGGTCAAAACAGAGATTGATGGTCATCTACAGCATGATGAAAACATATTGAGAGTAGAAGCTGTTAAATTAAAGCGAAGATGGCAAGCGCAATCAGTTTCACACAATAAAAAACGACAGTTTTTACAGCAAATTAATTATTGGTATTTGATGCAGGGATTGTGTGAGTTAAAACAAATAGAAGCATTGCTTGCAGAGGGCGACATGGCGCATTCCTTATTGAATGTAATAGGCGGCCTGTTTAATTTGAATGATGCGCAAAAGGAGTTATATGCTTCTGTTCTGGGTAAATATCCTAATCAATCTGCCATTTTGACGTACTTGGGTAAAATTCATTGTTTAGATGAGAATTTAAAACTACCGCTGGAGAGCAGATACAAAAAGTTTATTCAAGATATCCTTACTGAGCAGAGCGCTCGATTTTATGAAGAGCGTTACAATTTACAAAAAAGCACTCATCTAGCAACGATTTTTAAATATGATCCCATTTGTTTTTCCAATTGGAAGCGAGGTGCGAGTGCTGATTTCAAAGATCATGTGAGAGATAGCCACGCTGAAGATAAGCCACTGCCTTTAAGCATGGAGCAATTTATCGTTGAAAAAATATTTTTACACAAGCATCTTCCATTGTCTGTTATTGAGTTACAAAAATATGTCAATGAAAAAAATCCAGAACGCAGGGTTGAGTTAAGGAATAAATTATTGGAAATGCTAAAAATCAAACGCAGCATTCTTGATATCGGTGGTAATGATGCTCGTGTGGAATGTGCTAGATTGAGTTTTCAATATATCATCATGGAGTTATTAGAAAATCCTGAATTAGAAAAGTCAAAACAAGTTAAATTGTTGAAGAAGGCATTGGGCACCCTAAGTTCTCTGTATTTAAGTGGGAATGAATTTTCATCAGACTTGTATACACTCATTGAAAGTTTGCAACCTAAAAAAATTAACAAAAAGAAAATAGACCATTCAAAATGGAAAATTGTAGACACTGATAATTTTTGGTATTTATTTACCTGCGGTAACCTTCCGGGAAGTTGTCAGCGTATTGATGGTAATCCAATGTTAAATAAAAGTTTGTTGGCCTATGTGATTGATGGAAAAAACCGTTTGTTTGCAGTATTAGATGATACCGGCAAGATGATAGCTCGTTGTGTGGTTAGATTAATGTACGATGACCATAAAAAATGTCCAGTATTATTCATGGAGCGCATATATTCTGAGGAAAACTCGTCACAATTGTATGATGCGTTGAGATCGTTTGCACTATCACGTGCGCGTGATTTAAATGTATCGTTAGTAAGATCATTTGGTGTTTATGAAGATAGCGTTAATTCAGGTGCTAAGTATAAGAATAAGGTCTCATCATTAAGTAGTGTTGCTACGTGGGAGTATGTCGATGCTCTGCACAGGCAAATCAAGGATGGCGTCTTTCAATTGTCTGGTTGTGAGCTTGTTCAGAATGCTGTTCCTAAGTTGTGGCGTAGTTCTTCGTGTGGGTCATTGTTGTCGCTGACGCTATTTAAAGATAAAGCGGCTGCTCCGAAAAATAAGGCTCAGGATGATTACTTGTTGAAACAATCTTCTCGTCTAGTTATATATCCAAGACAATTTCATTGAAATTACGAAACATGAAAACAGAAAAGTCTGATAATTTAGAAAAAAAAATCAAAAAAAATATCTATGGTAAGCCGCAATCAGTCAAAGTGGTTTTTCCTCCAGGGCTGGGTTCTGTCGCGCTGCATGAAGTTGAAACTATTTTAGAAGATCTCTGGTTCAAACAAAAATATATTTCTCAGTGTTCTTTATTAAAAAATGAAATCCGCATTGATAATATACACTTATTTGCAATCACTGAGCTGCTGATGCGTAGTCAGTGTTTGACGGATATACGCCTCATTATTTTTAAAGGAAAAACAGCAGGAAAATCTATCTTTGAAAAAAAATCGCGTGAAATGAATTGGGATTTTTATCTCAATAAAAACATGTCCGTTAAAATAAAAGTAGATTCTGTTGCGAGCAGAGCGTTTCATGAAACAGGCTTAAAAGAAATATTAAGTGATGTGGTGAAAGAGTATGTGAGTGACATTGTCAGCGGTGAAGATGCACATGAAACAACGGTTATTTACGCGGATCTTTACAAAGATAAATTGACGATGAGTATTTCACTAGCGGGAAATCAACTTTATAAAAGAGGGTATAGAGGAACGTTAAGCGCAAGCGCGCCTTTGCGAGAAGATGCTGCAGCGTGTTGTATACAACAGTCATTACAATTTGTAAAAAGATCCGCAGCTTACCTCTCCCCTTGTGGGAGAGGTCGACGCGCAGCGGCGGGTGAGGGGTGTTATGCTGAAGTGCCCTTCATCTCCCATCAGGGCAGACACGAAAACACTCTTACAAACCCACAAGGTGAGAAGGAAAAGCTGATTTATGCAACAACGCCAAGATCAGACACACAATTTGTAGTTGACACAGTGTTGATCCCCTTTTCAGGCACTGGAACTTTTCTATTTGAATATCTTCAAATGGCTTTTCGTTTTTCACCGGCATTAATTGGCAGAGATTATGCGTTACAAAAAATGCCTTTATTTAGGCAAGAAAATTTTAATTTTTTACTCAAAAAAGCAAAAGAGTGCTGTCTGTTTCCTCCCGCATTGTTTTCAACAAATAGACCAACGTTTTTTTGTATCGATAACTCAAAGACTGCTAATGCTGCGTTGCTTGACAATATTCAGTTTTTTAAAAATGCGGTGAGCGAGCAAGGATTTGATTTTCCGGCGCAGTTATTTATTGAGAATGACCAACCCGTTCACGAGGACGATTTTTTTAAATTGGATTTATTGAAATGGATGAATGCTCATAACCAGCCACGCGGTAATGTGTTTATTCCACTGAATCCACCTTATGGAATTCGCCTCGGTAAAAATAAAGATTCCGTTGCGTTATACAAAAATATTGCGATGAAATTAAATGAGATTGCTAGGTTAATTCAAAAAGAACAAAAAAATGTGTTGGGTTTTATTCTTTGTCCCAGTGAGGAAACCTGGTCTGCATTTTGCAAGGTTTTAATATGCTCAGAGACTGAAACATATCATTTTACTCAGGGTGGTATTGATATTCGTGTGTGTCAGTTTATAATGTGAGCCCATTGTTGCTTATAAAATGCGCAGTCATCTCTTTTTACGATTAACGCAGGAAGTGTGCTATTTACACTCTATCATTATGGGTTCATTCACTTATTCAAGATCTACCAACCTATCGAGGATGTTATGCCACAATTAAGTAAGTTTTTAAGTAGCCAAGGTCGACTCTTCGAGGCCATGATACAGTTAGATTATCCATCTCCTGCTCATATCTACAAAGGTATTTGTTTTGGTGTTGCCCATATGGGTAAGCAGGCCATGCTGGCAGAAGATATTCAGACGTTTGATGATCGGTTTGATCGTATGTTTGCGGCGATTAAAACGGATGATGAAATGGAAAATCTGAGTATATTGATGAATAATAAGTTACGCAATTATATTTTTTCTAGAAGGCCATACCCAAGTCAGCAACAAATAGATGAATATTGGGGTCAGTTATTTACTGAAGAGATTATTATTGAAAAAAATCCTGCATTGCATAAAGACATTGATTTGCGTGCATTTTTTGATGGGATAGAAATTTATAATTTTCAGTTCATGCACCCCGAATTATTTTCAGAAAAAATTCCATTTTGCAGAAAACCTGAGTTATCTCTTTCGCTTACATTGCCAACATCATTAGAAGAAAAAAAGATTCAATGTGTAAAAAGTTTTTCAGGTATTTATACTCTCACTGAATTAACGCAATACCTTCACACATTACGTCAAACTCTTGAAGGCCCCAATCCATTTTTACATCCTGTTTCGCTTATTCTTCGAGGATTTCATCACACGACGCATGTGGGTTATTGTCCGAAAAAACACAAGTGGATATTCATTGATGCGAATAGCAAATTTGAAAATAGATTACGTCTATCGCTTTCTAGAACCATTGCATCATCTCATGAAATGGCAGGCATTCTCTTCAAAAATTTCTGGGCTAATGATTTAGTTGGCTTCACAACCGAGGTGTCTGTCACGGGTGATCAAGTTGAAGCTTTTAAACCGTATCTAACACAATGGCATCAAACGCCTGCTATGCAGGATATGCTGACTGTCACCCGTGAAAGAGCGAGTCGTGTTGGTGAGATCGATCTTCACGATAAAGTTGAAAATGATTTTTGGTTATTAAATGCTTCACAGTGTGGACATACACAGACAGTGAGAGAATTACTTGCTGCTGGGGCTAATCCTAATTTAACCTCTACTGAAAATGCTGGGCCTCTTTATGTGGCAGCAGTGAATAATCATACGGATATTGTTGAGATCTTGTTAGAGGGTAAGGCTGATGTAGATCTGCTGACAGATGATCTTGCTACAGCGCTTTTTCCTGCGGTTCGTAATGCCAATGTCGAGATGATCAATCTGTTAATATCACATTCTGTTAAGATTGATCATGTACGTAAAGATGGTCTGACCGCTTTGCGATTGGCAATTAAACATAATTATGCTGATGTAGTTTCGGTGTTACTAAAAGCAAATGCGAAAGTGACTAATGATGATTTAAAATTTGCAAATGCCAAAGGCAGTTCATCTGTCGTTGCGCTGCTGACAAATCATATGGCGTCGTTATCGAGTGTATCATCTTCATCTTTCTCAGTAGCCAATAGTCTTAGTGAATTTGGGCTTTTAAAGATATCTGATTCTGATAAGAAAACACCTTTGTGTGTACCCGATGACCTAGCTAAACAAGTTCCATCGACTAACAAAAAGGATAATAAAGAAGATACAGGTTGCTATGCTTGTACGATTATGTAACCTGACAACATTGTAACTCACCTTACGCAATCAGCACCTGCTATCGTCATCGCGAGGCTGCGAAGCGCTTAGCCGCGGCGATCCAGGAATGCTAAGTGAGGCTGGATCGCCGCGGCTAAGCGCTTCGCAGCCTCGCGATGACGGCTGTGAGTGTGCGTAACATGAGATTGTAATTCTTCAGTCATTTTCGTGTTTGTTCCTTTCTATATAGTCACTACTGATATAATATTCACATTATCCTAGATTCGGCAGTTAGAATCTCGTAAAACAGCAAAATGCTGCGAATCTAAGGCTTTTTTTATCATTTTTTTTCTCAGCGTACAGGTGGGGTACGCTTTCGAAAAAAAAATGATAAAAAAAGCCTTACCTTCTTTGCCTTTTGCAGTTTTACAAGATTCTAACTGCCGAATCTAGGGTTATTTTGTGGTGGAAAAGGTCAGTTTAAAAAAGAACTGGTTAATCTGTTTGCTAATGGCAAGCTCAACATAGTATGGAAGTATGCGCAATGACGACCTCTCGATCTGATGCTATTGTTTCTGAAGAAGAAATTTCCAAAAAAATTCAATACCTGTCTCTTGGTTTGCAAGTGGCATCGGGTATTGTGGGTATTGGTGCGGGGTTTATCTACTATGCGCCAGGATTAAAGTGTGCTCAGGAAGACACGTGCGGTCTTTGGCTAACAAATCTCACGTCAGAAACCACGGCCCATTATACTTTTTTTCTATCGGGTGGATTAGATTTTGGTGGCATTAATGGTTTCTTTTCTGCTGACAGTATTCCTCGAACATTGAAATATTTGCAAGAACAACCCAATCGCAAAGCTAAGATTATCCAAGGTGCAGCTATCAGTTTCCTAACAGTCAGTCAAACAGCGCAATTGCTTCTTGCGTGTATTGGTACGAATGCTCAGGTGTGGCAGACAGTATTAACAGTTGCTGGAGGTCTTCCAGGCGCACTTTATGGTACGGTTGGTATGATAGAGTCAGAAATTCCATTCCTAAAAGATAAAGCAAAATATTATTTGAAAGAGCTCAATTATAAAATGTTTTCTCGATGTTATCCGTTAACAGATGAAGAAAAATTAGTACGCGAGCGCACGAATTTTTATTTCAACCAACTGCAAGCATCCATTATGAAGGCGCGCGCTAATTGGAAGCATATTTCTGCATCTGCACTTTCGATAGAAATCACAGATGAACAGAAAAGAAATCCATTGGCTTATTTATTTCAAGATCTAGTAGAAGTTCAACCGGAAACAACGTGTGATTACATCATCAAGCGTTCAGGCCAAGGGATAGGACTTGCTATGATGACGAGCTTCTCGATTCCCTTTTTTCTAAATACGCTTCACGTGGTACAGAAGTTCGTTCCGTATCTGCCATTGCAAGTGGGTCTGACCGGTTTTTTAAATCTTTCACAAATTTATAGTAATATTAAGATTACCGTTGGTGGTGTGACATCACTTCTTGGTTTGATGAAAGCTGCTATCAGCAGGCAGCCAATCGATTCGTTTCTTTATCACTTACGTCCAAAAACAACAACCATAATGGTTATGGCATGCATGTTGTTTTCTGCGATGTCGTACTCCGCTGCAAATATCATTATGACGAAAGATTATGATGGTCCTGAAAAAGAAACGCTTCGCGATAGCGCGATGCTTGGAATTATTTTTTTCCATCTGACAGGGTTGTTGCACTTGTATGAGCTTTTGCTGGGTCGATTAACTCGCGACGAACGAGAAAAATTTATTTTTAAGCTGCAACATGAAGTTGAAAAGTTAGAAAGACTTCCTTTGTCTACTTATATTGAAAAAATTGAGGCACCTGTTAGCGAGTTGAGAAATGATACGCATGCAGTTGTTTTTCCTAAAAATGAAGCGCATGATTTAGAAAAAGGTAATGCATCTCATGTTGTTGAGGTAGATGAAGAGGATGAACATGAGAAGCCTAAGCAATCCTGGTTACGGTCGTGGTGTTGCTTCAATCGCCCAAAAAGACAGGCGCATATCAATAATAATAATGAAATTCAAAAAGAATTATTATCTTCTCAACAAGTAAATTGCTTAAAATGACAAAACGACGAGGTGAAAAATGAGTGAGTCTAGAGGGGTAGGGTCAAATGGTGATGAGCTGCAGATTTCTCCGCCGCTGGAATTAAGAAGACAGATACAGACTGTCATAGCACAACAAGAGTTAAAAATGAGTCAAATCGAGAAAATATTTTTTTCTTATTTGCCACGCTCATGTAAAGCAGTTATTGAGTTTGATACTGTTATGCGTGCGAACTATGGATTTATAGAAGTTATTAGTCAAGAGTCATCCTCTCCTGATCGCTATAAAGAAGTGATGGAATATTTATTTGCTTTTTGTAATAAGGTATTTGATGAGAGTCAGGCAAAATCTTTTTTTGCTGACTTATTAAAACTAGATATTTTCAGAGCTGAGGTGCGAGAGGACTTTCGCCAACATTTAATTGATTTGGAAGCAACAAAATGGGTGTCACAGACGAGCGCATGGATAAAATCAACGAGTCGAGGTTGGTGTACAGATGACATTATTCGTTTTTCAAATGCGGCTGGGAGAGCTGTTGCTGAAAGTATCTTGTTTCATGATCGTGATTTGAATTGGATTCAACATGCAGTTGATCAAATCGCGCGGACGCAGGGGTGGTATGGACATCAGTTTATTGCAGAACAGTATACTCAAAGTGTAAGAGTGGCGTGGGATGATATGAGTCTAGCTTCTTCTTCGTGTAGTCTAGGAAAAAAATGATTTGAACGTCTATCCCATAGGTGTTGGTCATTGATAAAAAACTAGTAGATTTCAATTAGAAATGATAAAGTTAACAGTCAGAATTGCTTCTTTTTAGAGGCTACTCAAACATTTTTAATAGGAAGATGCCTGCGATGATTACACGGATAGTAATTGCAACAGCTTTGTCAGCATTAAGTGTATCCTGTTATGCTAACAAAGTAGATCTTAGTATAATGGGCGGTGGTACTCTATCAAATTCATCAAATAGATCTACTGTTCAAATCAATAATGTCGTTACCAACTATTATAAACCCAGCTCAAACAATACGATTGGCTCGCTTGCTGGAATTGGGGTAGGGCATACTTTTGAAAATATTTTTAATCGACCGTTTAACTTTTCTATCGGCTTATCTGCTTATTACGCTGACTTAGATAAAGTCCGTGGAACGGAATACCCGTTTGCTAATGGCGGAAACTTCGATACATTAGATTACCAATTTAACGTAAAATCTTCTTCCGTGATGCTAGAGCCCCGTTTCATTTATTCACACTGTGCTTGGCAACCTTATTTATTAGCAGGTGTGGGTATTGCGTGGAATCGTTTGGATAATTATCAAGAACAGCCTAGCAATCCAGCATTAAGTGCTGCGCCAGCACCATTTTATAAAAGTAATACACGATCGTCATTTGCATATGAGGCGGGTATTGGCGTACAGCATTCTCTTTTCCATGATCAGAAACACAACGTTGACTATCTTGCCTCGCTTGATTATCGATATATGAATTTTGGTGCTGGACGTCTAGTGAATTTTCCAGGTATGACATCCAATGATTATTTAGGTGTGCCAAATATCAATCTGCAAGCACTTATGTTGTCATTAAAAGCTTCTTTCTAATCCTTTTAAGGAAATGATTACGATGAATGCTATTAAAAAATTATTTTATATCAATACTCTTATGCTTGTAGTTGCTGCATCATCTGCTTATGCAGCTCCTGTTTTTGTGGTGACACCGAGTATTCTCACTGATACTGTTAACTTAAATGGTATGGGTGTCGTTAAATATACCGTCACAAATAATACTAGCCAAACCATTAATCAAATCACCGTGAATCCCGCATATCAAACGACGGGATCTTCTTTGTCGGGTACTAGTCTGCAGAATGATAGTTGTTCAAACGCTACGTTAGCAAGTCAGGCTAGTTGTACGTTTCAACTTGTTTTTTCGGGTGCGCAACAAACTGCAGCAGTCACGCTTTCACCTAAAATCTGTGGTTTTAACGGCATTTTTTGCTCGGTCCCTGTACTTACGTTGCGGACTCAGGTGACTGTTGTTTCCCAGGCATCTGTTCCCAACGCTTATTTTGGTTTAAGTAATTTAGGACAGTTACAACCTATTCTTACATCGACTAATGCATTGTTACCTAGTATTTCTGGATTTAATTTTTCTGGTGGTGCGGGTATTGCCGTTAGTAAAGATGGAACTAAAGTGTATGTGGCTAACACTGGCCTACATAATATGATTATTTATAATGTTACGCAGGGAACAACGACAACAGTACCGCTAGCGCTGCCGTTACACGCTGCCCAAAGAGAGCGCTCACATACTGTTTCAGCATTATTAGGGGGTATCGCGGTCACACCTGATGGCTCTAAAGTGTATATTACAGATGGGTCCAATGGAATTTGGGTTTACAATACGAGTTTAGGACAAATTGTAGCAAATATTACAAATCCGACTTATTTAACTCGACCTTTTGCAATTGCTGCTAGCCCAGATGGTGCATTCATTTATGTTTCGAGCCTAAATATAGTGACAACAACCGCAGGTAAACAACAATCTCATAGGGTGCCTGCTGCAGGTTATGTTGTCGCTATCAGTACAGCTACTAATAGCATTACTAACGCTGTGCAAGTTGGTTCGTCAGGAGGGATTGCTGTAAGCCCAGATGGGTCGCAACTGTATGTTGTGGGAGTTGGTCCTGTTGGCCATCATTTCCGAGGTGCGTCCAGCAATCTTTTGATATTAAACACAAGCAGTTTGTCTACTGTTGCAACGGTGTCTTTAGCTGGATTAGGAGCCACCTTTGTTGCAGTCGCTCCCAATGGGAATACAGCGTATGTGACAGACAATACCCAAAATATTTCAGTGATTAATCTGGCCACTCTCACGCATACTGAAATTCCATTGACGCTAACACCCTACGGCATCGCCGTTACTCCAGATGGATCAAAGGCTTTTATTTCTTCTTTTACAGGAACAAATATTGGAGTACTTAACATTGGCTCAGGCGCAGTGAGTTATGTGAATGTGGGTGATAGCCAGTCGACGTTTGGTAGTTTTATTGGTTAAATTTGTGTATTTAATTCATGTTGTTGCAGCTTAATCGCTTAAATATTTGCATGTTTTGACGAATTGTATTAAAATAGGTCAATTTGTCATTTCATTTAAGGTGGGACATGCATAACCGACGACATATTTTTGATTATGACTTGATAGATCACTATGAAGATGCTCGACATAATTTTCATATCGAACTCCTCATCAAACCATGTTGAAATTTGCTGGTTTGGTTGAAGACTTAGGGTCACATTTCCTTCCCTCGGCGCAGTTGATACCTATCAGGCCTGGCCAATAACGATAGGGCCAAGTTCTAATGCCTTGACCCTTATTGAGCTTATTTGAAATGATAAATCAAGCTTAATGATCCACGACTATCGGAAGATGAATTGTTAGATCCAATGGTGGAATTATTACTAAATGAATTATAATTTATGTAGTTGTATTCGAGTCTTGAACTGAAGTTTTTATATAGCGGCATATCAACACCTATACCTGCTTGAAATCCACTAGTCCAATTCGATGTGCTCGATCTTAGCATGCCATAAGAGTCATTGACTTTAAGCTGAGAGTCTATATAACCCAAGCGTACATAAGTTAATGGGCCCGCATTCAGTTTGTAGCCTGGTAAGACAGATACGCCATAGCTTGTTCCAACGGAGAACTTTCCGTTGTACAGTGAGGTTGAATCAGAACCACTTGCGCCACTGGTGCCAATAAAGACTTCACCGCCAAGATAATAATTATTATTAAAATAGGTTCCATAGCCGCCAAATAACGTACCATTCCATCCGTTTGCTTGGGTATGAAATTTACCAATGTTGTCATCTAGTAACATTGGCGTGCGCTGAGCATTGTAGCTGTCATATCCAAGGCTGACACCACTATAAAATCCACTTAAAGTTAGTCGATTTTTAAGTGGACATGGGCAATCGTCCATCGCGTCATCGTAGCCATCGTCATATCCATCATCATACCCATCATCATATCCATCGTAACCACCATCATAGTAACCGTTATTATAGCCCTGATTATAGGCGTGATCACAATTGGTCGATTGAGCAAATGCCATTGTAGGGTTTATAAAAAATGGAATTGAAATTAGCGTTAGATAGAGCGGAGTTAATCGTAACTGTTTTTTCATATTATGATTCCTTTCATATATGCTAAGTTAAGTCTCTAACTGTAGGTAATATATAGGTATCACGTCAAGTGGTTCTTTATAGTGAAATTTATCAACGAGTCAGCATTAAACGGCGTTGTTGCGTAAATCAGTTTTCACCTCTCCCCTTGTGGGAGAGGTCGACGCGAAGCGGCGGGTGAGGGGTGTTTTTGGCTTAAAAACACCCCTCACCCTAACCCTCTCCCACAAGGGGAGAGGGAACAAAAGCAAATTGTGATTTACGCAACAACACCGCATTAAACGGTAGGCGTGAGTTAAGACTACTAAAATCATTTAGGTTCTTGTGAGTTCGCGTTATGAGGATTAATAGCCCGATTAATTAGTGGATCTAATCCATCTGGCAATTCAGGAAGATTGATTAACAACGTTTTAATCTTGTGATCTCTAACGTTTTGTTGAGCATACGTATGTAAAGCAGGGATAGTAAAATCAGTCAGGCTAGACCAATGATGAGGTGTCGTGAGTATAAGTTCTTTTATATGTTTTTCTAATATTGCTAGAGTTTCTTGTAAAAGTAATTTTGGCTTGCTGAGCAAGCCCCAAACCTTCGCATATGTCATTTTTCAGGACAGTACCTTTGTCGGTTAGCAAGGCATATAGAATAATCAGTTTTTGCAGGCTACCTAAAGAATGGCTTGTTAATAACTTATGATAATAGTTAGCACGGTTGCGTCCTGATTCTCTATCAAATAATGATGATGTGATGCTTAATTTTGGATTAGGATTGTCTATATATTTTTTAATAATATTTGCCGCATTTTCTAGCGGTTTTGTAGTTAAAAAATCAAGCGCATTTTTCATTTTATCTTTCTCTTTGAATAATTTTGACTGCATAGGAGGAGAAGAGCTTGCGCTGGATTTAGCGTTTGATGAGCTGCTTGCCTCTGGTTTAGTGACTTCACCTAAGTTATTCAAGTTAAAATCATCTTCTTCTGTGAGTTGATCATCCTCAGCATAATCTTCTGTAGATAATGGACTCTGTGTTATCGAAATTTTCATTTTGCTTTTTGATTTGATGATATTTTCAAATTGACTTGCAGCGCGACTATTATAAAGATGTTGTACTAAACTATATTCTGACGATGCGCCATGTTGTTTTGCTAGTTTTTGAGAAAACGTTTTCTTAACGTCGATATCTAAATGTTGATAAACACAATAAATAATTGCTGCAAAATCATCTTTATCGACATGACGAATATAATCACTCAATGCTAATACTGCGCGTTCAACAGTCGCTAGAAATTTTTTATCTTCAGAAGGGACTTTTATGTTTCTTAAAATACGTTGAAAAGAAGGTAACAAATCTTCTCCACTATCTGATGCCACAACAACTTCAGCTAAAATAGAGCCTAATAATGCTTTCTGTTCTTTTGTGGGTGGAGTCAGTGTGACACCACCAAAATCGAATAAACCAATCATATTTCCCACGATGCGTTGTTGGGCGCCATGTCTGTCATGATCAAATGATTTTCCAGCCGCTAAATTTTTAAATTCAATGGTTAAGATAGCAATTGCGAGTCGGCGTTTTCGTTGTTTTTGTGCTTGTGTTATTTCGGGTAACTCTAAAAAATGTTCTCCAGGAACATAAGCCGTTTCTTTATATTTAGGGCCAAATCCAATCCAGTCAGCGACTACAAAATGAATATTCACTTTTTTATTGTTTTCTATTAATGTAACAGTGATATTTTTATAAAGATCATGCGCAATTAAGTTCTGTTGATTAGCGACTTCCATATTTGTTTCATTATGAGCAGATTCTTCTGCTTGTGAAATCATTTCCAGCACAGGTTCATATTCTGGATGTTGGCTCACTAATAATTGAGCTGCCTTGCGTAATGTCTCAAATTCTGATTTTGATCTGTTGGCAGCAAATGGTCTTAATAAGGTAATTGCTTTGTTTCCATGGGTTCCATAGTTATATGCAAGAAGAGTAATACCAAATGCACCTGCACCTAAGATACAATCAACATAACTGATTTCATTTAAGCCTGGGTAGGAATCGCGAAGAATACGAAATAGCTCCCAGCGATAGGGTTTATTTGACATCGCTTTTGATAAGTTCATTTCAGCTCGCAGTTCTTCAGGTGTTTGTGGATAAGAGCCAATAGCTTGTGAAAGCTTGACCCCAGCAGGGCCCAAGTTATTTAGAATTATCTTCAACATTTCACCGCGAGTCCTTTTTTGAAGTAAATCAGAGTAAGGCGATTGTGATGCAAGCATTAATGAAAGTAATACACGTTGTTCCTCGGGTGTTGAAGCGGATAAATATGCATTAACAATTTTTCGTTCTTCAATATGGTTGCTTTCATCCTTATGAACAGTTGGTTGATTGTGAGAGGAAGACGAAGATGAGGATGAATTTTGAGTAATTGGTAGCACAGTATCTAAAACAATTTGTTTCGCATGATGGTCACGCTCGCTCTCGGGCCGATTGCTAGTTGAATAAAGTAGCTTTTGAAAAAGTCCCATGCGTACCAGGTCCTGGCTTTCCCAAAATTCTTTATGCATGAATCTTAATTGTAATTCTTTATCCTGATCGAATAGAGTATCCCAATTTAATTTAGGTAAGAAGAAGTCACGACTTAAGTAGGATAAAGACCTGAAGAAGATTTCAAAGAGAGCTTCTGCACTTTCTGGTGAATAAGGAGCTAACAAAAAACGTCTTAATTCGTCACGACCCTTGTCATATTTGCATAACTCTTCTATCAAGACAAAAGCAACATTGCCAATTTGAAAAAAGTTGCTGACGTCGGCCTTTTTAGCTTCTTTCAAGCAATCTTCCATATAGGAGCTCAATATTGATTGAGATAAAATGGCCTCAGCAAAACGATTCATGAGGTCTTCTACAAAGAGAGGACTTGCACGGTCGGTAATTGATTTTACAATATTTTTGAAATGATAGCCGCTATAATATCCATTTGTTTCTTTATCCTTGCCTAGTTTACGTTCAAGTAAGGTCACATAATGATTTAAATAAAAATCACGCAATTCCCGATTAGTAAAAGAATTATGATAAATTTGGTGATAATAATAGGATTCATAACTATCTAATTTTGGATGTTTTATTGTATTTGTTTCTCTAAATATAATATTTTCACATAACGCGATCTGTTCTTCTGTTGAGGCATTAATTGATTGAATAGCGTGCGTTATTTTATTTAATAATTGTTGTTCTTTTTGCGTTCTCGCTTGAAAATACGGGTGATTAAAATTGGCAGATGAGTCTTTGTCCAGGTTCTTACTACCATATGACCTGCTGTCTTGAGTAATCGTAAATTGACTTAAGCTTTTATAAGTATTAATGCATCGCATGAGTGATGCAGCATCATCGGTTGTGATGTTCATTGCATCATTAAATAACTTATCTTCTAATTTTAGTTTTGCTTTATGGAAGAATTGATATTTTTTTTCGAGAGTAGGACCCTTGTCAAGCTTGTTCCATGGCATGATTCGATTTAGAACGTTCAGATCGTCGTGGCTTAGATGATTCATATTATTTTCTATAAAAATAGTCGCTTCATGATAGATTACTTCAAGAGTAAATGCGCGGCCGTAGGTCAATAGAGAGCAGTTGATAATGTCGATGAGATCTGCTCGTGTGTTAATTTTATTGATGCCTAGTATTTTTCTATAATCACATAGCCAGGTGATTTTAGGATTGTTGTTGGCAATAGGTTCTTCTTTGTAATATTTAGAATTATATAAAATCTTATCTCGATAAAACTCCCATGTGGTTTCATTTTTTAAAAAAAGCAAAGCAACTGCTTTGTTAGTGATAAAAATCACTAAAGGATGGTGTAATGGAATTTTTGCTGAAAAGCTGTCAATAAATGAATATAACATTGCTTCTGTTATTTGTATTTTTTCTGATGCGCTCAAGCCAATTAATTTTTCAAAAAAAACGTTTGCGAAAGGATAGCGGCGATCATTTGGATCTGAATCGCTCACTCTAAAAAAGTTAATATATGTTTTAATAAACTCGCTGAATCCTAATCCTTGTGGAGGCGCTCTTAGCGCATCCCAATGAATAACGCGCAGTGCTTTTTCTTCTTCTTGATCTTGAATAGCGGTTTTGGGATTAAAAATTCTGCCTTCAATGTCGATAGGAACAGCTATATTATATTCACAGACACAAATCGGATAGGGCAGTTTGGGAAATAATGAAGTTAATCGCGGATCGTTAATGCCTAAATTAAAAAGTACATTAGCAATAAATGTTGTACCTTCTTTTTTATTTTCATTTAGTGCGTGTTCCACAAGTAATTCCCATGCGGGAATTAATGTTTGTCCAGGACCAAGAGCATCAATAGTGCTTTCAGTTGGAAAAAATGTTTTTTGAACATTCATCAGAAACTTGTAATCGTAATTTTTTAAAATATATATTGAGCAATCATTTGCATAGTGGTTTTTGAGTATGTTGACTGTTTCTTCAGCGATTTGTTTGATTTTTTCATATGAATCGTTGGCAGAAATTCGTGTTAACTGAGTGAGATTTGTTTCGGCTTGCCACAAGTAATGCTGATCTGTTTTACACAATGAATTTGAACGAATCCATTGTTCAAGGGTAGCTGTAACAAATTGTCTTAAGTAACCATTATCCCCGTAACTAATCAACCACTTTTTAAAATCAATTAACATGGCGAAAAAACGAGAGTTTTTATCAGCTGGAATAGGTAGTAGTTTTTCAATGTGATTAGTTACGTATTTAAATATTTCAGTTTCATATAAACAACATCCGCTAATAACATTGCGGTTAGGGATATCAATTTTATTTTCTTGTATGCAGTTAATTAAAATTTGCAGTCTTTCCAGTTTGGGTTGCGAATAGTTATCGCCATTGTCCATTAAAATCTTGTCAAACATACTTATTCGAGTGTCAGTGGGTAAGCCGCTTTTCATTTTTTTTAGTGAAGCTTGAGATACATTATAGGTTTCTTTACCACGACTTTTGTCCAGATAGACTTTTACATTATTGATTAAACTGATTCGAACATCATGAGCTGGGTGTGATGAGAAAATATCAGATGTAAATTGAACGTCGCGACGAAAAAAGTCAGCATAAAGATGTGAATCGTATCCCGCATTGCGAATTGCTTCAGCAGCCCATACATCGCAACACACTTCACCTATTTGTCCCTGGTTAGATTGTTTGGTTATTTTTGGAAGCAAGATGTGATGTATTTCATGGGCAAGAATGCCTGCAAGTTCATCTTCTGATTTTGCATTTTTTAATAGTGCTGTTGTAATCACAATCACAGGAGGTTTCGCATCAGGAAAGGTAAATGCATTTTCTTTATCATCGTAGGAAATAAATATTTTTGGCTGCCGTAGATCAATATCATAACCGTATTGTTTCCAAATTTGTGATTGGTTAGCGTCTAAGATTTTATGAATGATAGACGTAAGATAATTAGTTGTCTCTGCAACGTTTGGCTGATTGGGTGGATAGACTTTGTATCTATCTAAAAACTGCAGAGGAGTTTTCCCTGCATTTAAATCCTCAATAAGTTGAAATTTACTATAGTTAAAAAAAGGCATAAATGTCTCTCAATACTGGATGATATTTACTTAAGTATAGGCTAATTAGGGTTTTTTATTAGTTGAGAGTGTTTATAATATAATCCAAAATATTCAAGAGGTTGCATGGTTAACTCTTGCAATCAGATAAAAATGATTCGTAATTTCCCAATAAAACAATTGCTATGCTGCCTATGAGCAACCTGATAAGATGCCGGCGAATAATTTAGGTTTAAAGGAGCACGCTGTGAAAAGAGCAGAATTTTTAGATCTATTAAAAGAAAATAATCAAGCAAAAATTAACAAATTTATTGCAGATGCAAATGAAAAAAATGACGATTTGAATCACTATGAAGATGTGACTGACTTTACTCATACACCCTTGTTAGATGCGGTGACAGAAGGTAACGAAACTGCTGCCAGTTCTTTGTTAGCAACCACAAAAGTGTTGGTCGATGGTAATGGCTGGGGTTATTCGCCGCTGATGATTGCCAGTGCGAAAGGTTTTGTGGGCATCATGCAAATATTATTTGCGTATCATCCTAATTTAAATTACGACGTCGAATGGTCTCAGACGAGTCCTCGTGAGATTCAAATTATTCGAACCAATAAAACGCATATTGAAACTGCTCGTTTTAATATGTTAAAAGAATACAGATATTGCGCGGTAGATAATGCTGAAACGTTAGCAGTGAGACATAGTAATTTTGTATGCCTGAAATTAATTTCAGAATGGAAGGGCAATCAAATCAATGTGGAAGATAACAGCTTGTTATGTCTTGCTGCTGAAGAAAATCAGGTTGCTATTGCAAAACACTTGGTTTCTATTGGGTACAATGTCAATGAGCTCAATGCAAAGAAAGAACCCCCGATTCTGTTGGCAGCAAGATATGGGTGTTTTGAAATGGCTCAATATTTGCTGTCACTCAATCCTGAACAAAAAGATATTCATACTGCATTGAAAGAAGCAATTGATAGAAAAGATGTGGGTGATGGGCTTGAAACAATTGAGATATTAATGGCTGCAGATAAAAATCTTCATGAGCCATTTTCATCGTCTCATGATATGGATGAATCAGCGAAAAAATCACTAATGGATTATGCTGTTCAACGTTTCGAAGTGCCTGATAGCTTAGGGTTCAGTGCTTTTGAAGCATTTGATCCTTCAGTGATGTTGCCAAAAATTAGCGTGATCTGTTTGTTATTAGAGGCGGGTGTTAAACGTCTTTCTGAGCCTTGTGCTATTTTTTCGGATGGCTCAGCATTTAAGAGTTTATCAGCAGCGCACCAAGCGCTGTTAGGCAAGGGTCTGCATGCGAAAGAAATTGCGGCGCAAATTATTGCAAACTTTAATGATCCGAATGTGAAGACTGAATCTTCTTCTGTGCAGCCAGCTGCTGTAGCAAATCAAGAAGTAAAACCTCTCTCTCCTCAAGAAAGAATGAATGCTCTTATGAAAGCGGCCAAACCGGCAACTATCCAAGAAGAACAGTTTCAGCAAGTTGTTGGCCCATTGGTTGCTTTTTTTGAAGTGAAAGCGGCATGTAGCAAATGGCGCCAAGAAAAGTCTGCTAAACCAGTCATGCCAACACAGACTTTATTTTTAAGAACCTTGACACAGCAAGGGTACCTTTGTTCTAGGCCTGAAACAGGCTTGATATCCGAGTCAGCTCAAGTGGAAAGTGCTGCATCGAGTTCTGCACCTGCTCCTCGAATGTAAATATGCATTGCCACGTTCTGTGATGATGACATATAAATCCCGCGATTCTTTCGCGGGATTCTTTCTGTCTAAAAAATACACCTCAGAAAACCTTAAGGTTCTGACTATAGAATCTTTCGCTACATTGTGAGAAGTCTATTTACAATGAATGGAATCGTGAAAATTTAGTTTTTTTTTTAAATGGAGATATGTAAATATGCCTAATTTAGTTATTCATTTGCTCGCTAATAGCAATCCAATTCACGCACAAGACCTTTACTCCATGCTGGCTTCAGAGGATGGACTAGGAAAAAACTTTACTGGTGTTACCCGTCGTGGACGTACAGCAGCTCGTCATGAGTTGATTACAAATGCTTTTACATTTACGACTTATGCAAACAGCGGAAAAGCAGCGGCGATAACTAACCCAGCTGCATTGCAGGCTGCCGCTGAAGCATTTCGCGATGGCAAAGGAGGAATTACACCCAAGGCGTACAGAGCAGCTATATTATATAGTTTGTTATTAAAAGTCGGTGATGAGAATCGCGCTCGCGATGCGCTGAATCAGCTTGAGAAGTTATATTCTCAGCCAGAGTTACTTGCTCAAAGTGCAGAAGTAATACCCTTAATAGCGAGTCGCAAAGCAAAAATGGATGCTGAGGCAGAGGCAAAACGTGTAGCCGCTGCAGCAGAAGCAAAACGTGTAGCCGCTGAAGCAGAGGCAAAACGTGTAGTCGCTGAAGCAGAGGCAAAACGTGTAGCCGCTGAAGCAGAGGCAAATCGTGTAGTCGCTGAAGCAGAGGCAAAACGTGTAGCCGCTGAGGCAGAGGCAAAACGTGTAGCTGCAGAAGCAGAGGCAAAACGTGTAGCCGCTGAGGCAGAGGCAAAGCGTGTAGCCGCCGAAGCTGAGGCAAAACGTGAAGCTGCAGAAGCTGAGGCAAAACGTGAAGCTGCAGAAGCTGAAGCAAAACGTGTAGTTGCAGAAGCAGAGGTAAAACGTGTGGCCGCTGAAGCAGAAGCAGAAGAAGCAGCAGAAGCAAAAGCAAAAGCAAAGCGTGCAGCAGAAGAAGCAGAAAAAGCAGAGGCAGAAGCAAAACGTGCAGAAGAGGAAGCAGAAAAAGCGGAAGCTGAAGCGAAACGTGCAGAAGAAGAAGCAGAAGAAGCGGAAGCTGAAGCGGAACGTGCAGCAGAAGAAGCGGAAGCAAAAAAACCTGAAAATGTGATTGAGAAATTGTTAAATGACATGGTCGCAGGCGCCAGAGAGGTTGTTGGTCTCAATGCTGCAAAAACAGCTCAAGCCAATCATTTCATGGCTGAGCTAGCTAAGTTAAATGATGCATCAAAAGCACTGTTACATTCCAAAATGGAAAAAGTACAAGCCGGTGAACGAGATGAGCGGTTTGGCGTTGTTAGAGAAGTGAGAAATCCTCTAAAAAGATGTTTTGGTGTCAAAGAAGGTAATACGAAAACATGGGCAAGTATGTTCAGAGCAGCTGAGTCAGTTGCGCCTGTTGTTAATCCAGGGCCTGAAACTGAAAAAGATCAAACACCCAATTCACCAACTAAAACAGCATAATATCTTTTGCGCGGTGGGCAACTTCGCTTTGCCCACCCTAAATTCTAACGGATGCGTAAGCTGAGCTAATATCCATGCTCTGGGGGCTGAGGAATATCGTCTTGCAAATCACACTTCTCTATTATGCATGCCAATAGCGCCTGTCTTGCAGCGGCAGGGTCGTGAACCACTTTCACAGTGATGTTAGCAAGACCTATAATGTTATGTGCTGGTAGTCCTTGGAATGTAGCTAGTCTTTCTATCGCTGCATCCAATTTTGCATCAACATCGCCCTCTGTATTTCTAAAAACATGCCCGATAATACTCCATTTATCATTCCTTAGTTCTCTGAACAAACCTGCATCCTGCTGCTGCGCTGCTTGTGGAAAAATTCTAAATCGATTTGCAGATTGACCATCGGGTTGAATGTCGGGTAGCTTATTAGCACCAGGATTTACCATGGGTGCTCCTTCTGCATTTTGATTGACAGGCATCCCTTGGTATAGCGGTGACGGTGGGTCAAGATTGCTTTGTTGATTTATTTGGGGGTTGTTCAATGGTAGAGGATGCTGATCATCCAATCTAAAGCGAGCCATCAAACTCTGTCCGTCAAACCAACTTCGTAAACGAATAAGTGCATCAGCATCACTTTCTCCTTCAATCGCTCCAATGAAACATTTAGCTAGTTTTTGATTAACAGTCAAGTCGTTTGCAAAAAGCCCCGGTTGCATTTGAGGCAATATCTCGTTTGTTAATATCTCTAGGAAGCGGAGAAAGGGCTCAGCATGATTATTAATGCTCACCCATTGGGCGTCACTTAAAATGTTATCTTCTAGAGGTTGAAGGTCACTTAAAATGTTTTTATCTTGATCGCCACTTAATCCTTCTAGAACGTTACTTAAAATCATGTAGTCTGGAATAGGAATTATAGGTGGCGGGCCGGGAATAGGCGGAGCCTCTATGCCATCAACGGGTGGTGCTGCTTCTTGAGGTGGATATAGGTCCTTAGAAGGAGCTTGCGATGGCGCGATAGCGCTGCGTCTTCTGAACTCATTGTTAAAATAAGTCAATAACGCATGATTATCAGCAGGATCATTATTAGAAGGTGGTAAAGACAAGACGTATCTAGCCAGTTCACCATCTGACATGAATTTTTTCCCAGAGTTGATCCTGTGTTTTTGTTGAAAAAGTCTAAAGCGAGCGTCAGCAGTAGCATTGACGTTGATGGTGCCATCGGGATTGAGAACGGGAGGAACTTGCTTAATCTCATCCCAAGCGGCTTCATTTAACTCACGAACCACAGACGCTGCCTGAGATGCAGGTCCTGCCGGGCGTTGAGGTAAGTCGCTCATAATCAAATCCTCAATAGTAGTCAATAATTATACATAAATAATAACATATTTTAACCTGATCGTTATGGTTTTGATTAAACTTTCAGCCTATAATTGCTTGCTTATTAATAAAGTGTATTAACAATCAATTGGTTACGCAGAGTAGCCTGGGAGTTCTGCTAATTATCAAGTTATATGCTATAGTGCCATTAATAAGCAAACGTTATGCTCTATAAAAAATATCTGTAAAATGAGGTTATTATGAGTCAAGCGCATTCTCTATTGGATCCAAATGTATCGGTTGCCAAAAAATACGATACAGTTATTTCGGGCATGGGCCTCAGTGGATTAGCTTCTGCCTGGCAAGCAATTAAAAGAGGCAAAACAGTTTTAATGGTATCGAATCGCCCACCTGACTATCTTCGAGTTCAGCGTGTCTATTTAAAGCCAGAAAATCGCGATAGTTTATTAGCAATGTTGCCGGATGCGCAACATCTTACTTCAGAAGACAAAAAGTTTGTAGAACAAATTAAAGGTAATTACACCATGGGTGTAAAAGATATTAATTACACCATGGGTGTAAAAGATATTGAGCGTTTTATCAAACGACAACTTGATCGTTTTCCAAAACAAATTAATTATATGTACGAATCACAATTCTCACAACTTGATATGCATGAGGGAAAGGTGACAATTGAATCATTGAGAGGACTCCCAAAAGTCGAAACGAATTTTGATGATGTTATTGCAGCAGATGGCACTAATCATCATGCGGTTAATATATTTAATGCAGGCAGAGCAAGTGAATTAATATCATATACTGGTAAAACAAATCTTAAACGTCCACATCATCTCAGTGCTTATATTAAATTAGAAAGAAAAGATGGAAAAGATCTTGTCTTGCCTGATAAAAATCTTTTAGTTATGAATGATTCAAGCACTGACTTATTGAGTTTTTTACATTTCAATAAGGATTCATTACAAAATAAAAAAAATCCCAAAGCCATTAAATGTCATTTTTTAAGTGAAATTCCCAAGGAATTGTATGACAAAATGAAAAATTCTGAGATGGATGCATCTGCTGTTGCTTTGCCACATATAGAAAGCTCATTAAAAAAATTATTGGATAAAGAAGAAGTAAATAATGGTGAGATATCTATTTCAATAGTCAAGCCTAGTCAAAAGCATGGCGTGCAAAAAGATAAATTGAAACTACAATGTTTTGAAACGAATTTAGAAGAGGCAAATAAAGTAGCTATTGGGGAGCATGGAAGGCGATTTATAGCTGTAGGTGATGTTACCACGACACCCAGTTATCAAGTTGGGCATGGTGCTATCGATGCTCTAATCCATGCTGGTTGGGTAGGCGAAATTTTTGATGGTAAGCGAACGTTAGATCAATATACCAAAGATGTAAAAGCTCATGCGAATAGAATGCATCGATATGGAGTTGATTTGTTTTTATTTCCTTTGCAATCGAGAACTGCATCTGCAGAAGCGATGGAATCGATAGCTGAAATGCAGATGTTAGCGCTACAGCAAAAATATAATCGTCAATAAGCGAGCGCTTTTTAACCTAGATTCTAACTGCCGAATCTAGGTTTAACCACTAGGTATTCGTCTTGGTAAGCAGTTTCACTGTATTATCTGCATCTACTTTTTCATTTAAAATTGTATAGATAGACTGTCGTGATTTTGCATTAAAGAAATTTACTTTATTCTCACCAAGAACAAACATGCGTAAATCTCTGTAACGCATTTTATGAGTGGCTTTACCCAGAATAATTTTTGCGAAAGAAGCGTATTCTTTACTTCGCAATAATTCCTTGGCTGCCATTCCTGATTGGGTTGTGGAAAATAATGAATAACGATTTTTGTCTCGTTGTAAAACTAATGCAAGAATATTTCGTAAAGCATTCCTGAGTGATTGTACAGATGTGAATGATTCAGCATTAACTTTTTGTATTAGATTATTAAATGTAGAACCTTTGGCAGAGCTTTTACTTTGTGTCGTTAAACTGTTAAAAAGTTGTAAAATAAATTTTTTAAGTAAATCAGCTTGCGCAACCATATTTTCAGGTGATGAATTCTGTAATTGTCGTGGCGATCTAGGCGGTTCGATACTAAATGCGAACTCATTTTCATCTTGTTTGCTCGTTGAAGGCAGTAAAGGTTCTTGTAAGCTGATCGTCGAATATTCGTATGGCAGGCTTGCAGTATGCTGCTTTGATTCTTCCTCTTGACTAGCATTCACTTCTAACGAAATCTTTTTGTGTTCCTGATTTAAATACTGTGCTGGTCGAGTGAGAATTTTAACTGTCCGATAGGAGTGAGCTTCTCTGGTTTGCAATGAAGTAGAGATAGAGTCATATCGTTTTTTAAGAATAGCTGTGTCTTTGACATTGAGTATGCTGACTCTTGGACTGAGACTATCATAAAATTTCCAGGAATGGAGTGGTATCTCAGTGCCGCAGGATTCTAAAAATGAAGTGATTCGACTAAAAGTAATAAAAGATGCTGCATCAATAAATTTTACAGTACCAAGTTGTGTATCTACATCAAGTAGTTGCGCACTAGAATGACACCCAGGTGTAACATCTTCTTCAAGAGATGTCTCTGCCGGATAGATAGGCATGAGTGGCGCGTGTGCTTCAGTATCTGCTAACGGTATGTTGGTATATAATGCCAAAACTTTTTTTAAATTATGACATGTCGATAAATCCATAGCTTGATTAGCTAAAGTAATTTTATGCCCAACCATTTTTTGCGTAATGAAAAAATTTCCCGGTACTGCGTCAAATAAAGCTAAATTTATTTGCAGAATATCTTCTGAAAAAATGTTTAATGATTTAGTTAATAGTAAAGCGGCGATTGCGCCTCGACTGTGTCCATAACAATTTAAAGTGACTTTTTTACCTTGTTTGAGTATGGCGAGAATGTTGTTTTTGATTTCTTGGCATCGCTCATGAATTCCGGTTCCAAATAATAACCCACTTATTCCATTTGTTATTAAGGTGCCGGAAATGCCAAAAACATGATGCCCTGTTTTTGTGGTAGTGTTGGAGCATAAGAACCCTCCTAGGTGTTCTAAGTCATCAATGTGGTGCGAGGTGCCACTGAAATAAACAGTTACAATTTCTCTAGGGGGGTGATTAGAATGTCTGACAGAAAGCATATAAAGTTTCTCGCTTGAGGTTATGTATCGTATGTATATATACAATTTAAATAAGGGTCAAAATTAAATGGAAACGGTACTAGTCATCTTTAATGTATCCTGTGAATTTTCTCAAGCGTATCGGAAAAAATAATCTTCATATCCATTGCATTTATCTCGTCGAGATACTTTTCGCTGACTTTATTTTTTGTATCTTTAAAAAGTTCGCCAGGATTTTTTGCGGAGATGTTTATATTTTTATTTCCACAAAATTCAGCCATTTTTTTTCGATCAAAAATATGTATGGATCTATTGACTGTATTTCCAGACAATAATGTAATAGGTTTTTCTCCGAGAGGCACATCGGTATTCAAAATGCTAAATTGAATATCTTGATTTTTAAACGCGTTAATTCTAACAAATATATCTTTTGCAATTGTGTGATGGCCACCTAATATCGAGTATGTAGGTATATAACGTCCTGTTTGTGATCCTCTGTTGTATGCGCGTTCAATGGATAATTTCACCGGTGTGGTGATGACAAATAAATGTAATTTTCCGTTATTCTGAGTACCCCATTTAAAACGTTGTGGGGTTGGAAATGGCCCTTCCAACAACATGTGCGGCGCTGCTCCTTTCTCGATTTTTCTTTCCATGCGCTCATGCGCACGAAGGGAAATGAGCGTAGACTCATCTTGAGTTAGTCTGGCACCCATTTTTTTGTCTTCACCAACGAGTCCATCTCGACCTACGATGTTGCGATGTGCATCTGTGCTGATTTTCACAATATCATCCCGCGCGATAGATAAGGTCTGCTGTGCATATTCTTCAATTGTTTCTAGTATAGAACTTTTTCCTGTGCCTGCGGCGCCCGCTAGCACAATAGTATGACGATTACTTTTTTCATGCTGGCTAACCTGTAAGGCTGTATTTTTAGCTTCAGTCAAATAGTGTTCTTGTAAATGCCGTAACGCTTTTATGTGTGGCTTAACGTTATTTCGATAAATGTCTTGTACAATTGGCATCAAGTCTGCATCGGATTGCATGCGAACTTCGGTTTCAATAATCGCCACCGTTTCAAAGAGGGCTAACCGATGGAGAGGAAAGGTAATGAGCTGGGCGATGTTTTCTTCACCAGTTGCTGCAGCAATTTCTGCAATTTTATGCTGATCTCGTAATGCAGATTGCAAAATAGAATACTGCTCATCCATGGGGATAATACTTATACCGCTAGCTAGGCCGCGCAAATAGTCTTTGAGCCCCGGCGTAATGATATTCCAAGCTTTATTGCTATGCTGGCCATGTAGTGTTAGATGAATATTATTTCGATTTAAGCTCATTTTTTCTACTTTCTGAGTTGGGATAAGTGCGTAACTGTATCATAACTCGGAAATAGGGTCTAATTCACTATTGCTGGATGCGCTAGACTTTGATAAAAAATATTAAATAATCAGCATGTTGATTAGATCGAGATGTAGAGTAAGCTATTCGAATTTTTTTTACCTCTCCCCTTGTGGGGTGATTTTAAGCCAAAAACACCCCTCATTCGCCCTTTGGGCGGCTTCTCCCACAAGGGGGAGAAGCAAAAAATCTTAAAAGAAATTAACAAGTGCAAACCAGAGAAGTAGCCTCTTCATTTGAATACGGCTCCAGCCCAAAAGCTTTTTCCAAATAAGTTAATATATCTAAACGTGATTGAATCGGATTGTCCCATTTCATGCGTTCTGCATATTTTCCAACAGCTGTTGCAAGATCAGCGATTAATTTCTTAGCTTGTGGATTTTCATAAATAAATGTATAGAGGTTTTTGATATTGATTGACTGTCCTGCGATTGCCTGCTGAAGCTGCAAAGCGGCATGGTGACTGTCTCTGGCACCAGAAAAAAATGCATGTGCGGATGAGTAACCAATATATTTTGTTGCAACTGTATTAATATCTGTTTTTAAGATATCAAGATAATTGCTGGAAGGAGAGACGTCTTGTATTTTTTCTTCCACTTGTGTTTGCAGGGGAGCATTACGCGATTCAATTCGCAAACGAGCTGCATCAACGACCGCATGAAATTTTGTTACCTCTTCATAGTCTGTACACTTTCGATTTTCTAGTTCATGACGAACATATATTTTGCCATTTTCTTCTTTAAAAAGAGGCATCTGGGTGGGAACTAATTTGGGTCCCAGCTGAAACGGTTTATCCACAGCATAATCAAGATCATCAACAGACTTAGGAATAAGTTGCTTTGCAATAAATTGCTCTGCTGAAGGTGCTAGTCCTGTTTCAAACGCAGTATATATTTCTCCTGCTGAGTTTTTTACTAACTCTATGACCATTTCTTTATTTTTCGTGTTTTGAATACTATTTAGATTTCCATCACCAAAACATATCCATTCATCACCTCTTGCATTTTTTACGGCGATCCCTGCAGCATTTTCTTCATCATGCATACTATTCGATAATGCACCGCCAATTTCATTACCAAATAATTCGACTAAGCCACGTCTTGGAGTGCGTATATGTCCTGCAGAAAAATTATCTGAAACATAATGACAAGCGAATCCTTCAATGGCATAAGCTGTTTCTAAATATTTTTTGGCTTTTGCTGGTTGCTCACTACGTAAATCATGAGATACTTTAGCCAATTCTAAGGCTTTTTCATGACCCGCTTTATAGGCAAACCATGCATCTGGCGCAAAATGGTCGTAATTTTCTTCGAGTAATGTTAAGAATGTTGTGCCGCAACAAATGACGTCTTTAACTGTTTCTTTGTATTCATTATCATTTTCACGAGCAATATGATCAATGTCTTCCACTTGATGCTCTAAATCCTTAGCGACAGCCAATTGATTAAAAGCTTCTCCAAATCTTGTTTTTCTAATCTCATCGGTCTGGTTAGGATCTTTATAATTAGAAATGGCGCCTTGACGTAATCCATAATAATCTGGCAAAGCAACAAGTTGTGAAAACGTCACTTTTTGCAAGTCAGGATGGGCTGATTCAGATAACTGATTGTCTTTCTCTAGTCGATAGATCTCTAACTCTGCTAACGGCTTTCCATCCACACCTCGTATTTTTGCACCATCACCGATGATTTCATGCTCTTTTGTTCCAAAGCCAATATGATGATGAACCTGCGGGTGTATTTCTAATGAAAGCGGTGTGACATCAGCAATGCCAGGCTGCTCTGGATTTGCATGATATTTTTTTAATAAGTCAGTCATATCTGCATGCCGGTTTTGTATGCTGACAAAAAGAGGAGAGGAGAGATCTTTATAGACCATGTTAGGATTTGCACCTAGCTGTAATAGTGCTTCTGCTGTCCCGATCTCGCCACATTGCGCTGCAACATATAGCCAAGTTGCTTGATGGGAGTCTTCTCGTTCTGCGGCTTTTTCCTGAGTAACGGTGTGAATAGCTTGCATAGCAACATTGCTTAGCCATTCATTCAGGAAAGTTTGACCAGCATCTACATCTTTCAACGGTGTATAGCATGCGGTCGAAAAAATGGCAGTGTCGTTAGCTGAGAAAGCAATAAGCATTTGCTTTGCAAGATGATCATTTTCTTTGATGCGTTCTGTAGGTGATTTATATGGATCGACTAATAGCCACTCGTCTGTCTCTCTATCATAACCTAGCGAAATGGCATGTCTGCCACTGATTAAAATGAGCGAAAAAGGCAGTGCCGATTTTTGTATTTGCTCACGTAATGTTTGGCAATATGTTTCTAGCTCATCTGCTTTATAACATCCGGAAAATATTTTTCCTTGCTTTGCAATCGATATAGAAGCAACAAGCGCTAAAGCGCGCTCAGCATCTTGAGTCAGTGGATGCTCATGTTCCGTATAAATTTCTGGATGTAAATATGCTTCTTGGCATAGTTTAACTGCTTGCAAAAAGACAGGGATTTCCACTAACAGTTGATCTGACGCATTCAACATTTTTTTAGCTTGGCGGTTTTGTTCTGCAATATTAATCTGTTCTGCTAGTATTGTTGGTTTTATGCCGCACATTTTTTTCATGCGCTTATCAAAATCGATTAACTTTCCTATTAGCATAGATTGCATAGCAACATGAGCCAAGCCAAAGCAGGGCTCTATTTGTGTTTGCAATCCAAATAATTGCATATGATGACGAATGATATCTATTGCTTGTGGCATATTAATTCCTTTTAATGATCAAATATTCCAGTGTAATGAATAATCCTAGATTCGGCAGTTAGAATCTCGGATAATAGTCTTTGCTGTTTCAAGACACAATTAAAAAATTAAAAAAAAATTAAATCATTGCTTGATTTTTTATTTAGATAACGGTAGCATCCCTTTCAAGCAAGTTTCCTTTTTTAATTCCTCCAATCAAGATATTCAATCCTCGCACATGCTTTATATTTTAAATCAATCCAGCCTCAGATTTTCTATTATTATCTAAAAAAATTTTCTCTCATATCAAAATATTCGAAAAAAAAATCAAAAGGAGTCCTATGATAAAAATTTCACTCTATGCTTTACTCTGTTTTTGTTTCACATCTTTAACTGCTACTAGCACTTATGCTAATTCCATTGAAAAAATTTGCATAGAAAAAAGCGATAAACTGTATTGTGAGAATGGTGTCATTGATCATATTACCTATTTTGGCGATGTGATTTTTCATGGCACAACCGTAACGGGGGTCACGAAAATACTAGGCGATGTCAGTGCAGATCACGCCAATTTTAATACGCTAGACGTTACTGGAGATTTTAACGCAGTTAATACAAACATCAATGGTTGTGCAAGTATTATAGGGGATGTGAATTCAGATCAGCTTATATTTAACGAAAAAACCACTATAAACGGCGATCTAGAAGCGACACAAATCAAATTTTTAGGCGCTACTGAGATTACAGGTGATATTCATATCTCAAATGGTAGTTTTGGCAATGACCTGGCTCTCTCTTCATTTAAATCTACATTTATTCATTCAACTACTAAAAATATTGAATATTCACCAACATCTAAACAGCAAATTACTTACCTTGACAACTCGGTTGTTAACGGAAATATCAAGTTTTCATCAGATCATGGCACTGTTATCAGCAGGAATGGCTCTGTTATTTACGGCACCGTGGTAGGTGGAAAGTTAATTAACCAATAAAAGGATACACATATGAAATTTCTAAAATCAAATCATGAAGTATTAAAAGCATTAGAGGGAAAAGATTATACCGTAGATTCGTTAGGTAGAATCGTTATCGAAGACCTTGTTGTCATGGATATGATTAAAGGTGCATTTGGCGGTGCATCAGCCGAGATGCCAGATCCTTACTGGAATGGTGCTTGCTCTAATAGTCGCTGTTAACTGAATGAGGGAAGTTAACACTTCCCTCATTGAAAGGATAAATTATGCAATACACAAATGACAATCTAGATACCAAAAAATTACTGCAAATAATGTCTAATGAATATTTAGAATTAATTATCTTACCGACAGAGCAATGTAATTTTCGATGCACGTATTGCTATGAAGATTTTAGCATTGGAAAAATGCAGCGACCTACCATAGATGGTATTAAAAATTTGATTTCAAAAAGAATGCCTGAGCTCAAAATATTAAAGATATCTTGGTTTGGTGGGGAACCATTAGCGGCAAAAGATGTAATAGCTGAAATTTGTCAGCACATTATAGAGCTAAAAAGTCAATTTCCAAAATTACATTATGAATCTGTGATGACGACAAATGGATATCACCTTAATCAAGCCATGTTACATAAACTTTCAGTATTGGGCATGAACGATTATCAGATTTCTTTAGATGGTCATGATGAAGTCCATAACCAAACACGAATCCGAGCAGATGGTGCGGGCACGTTTCAGAAAATCTGGGAAAATTTATTGGCAGCAAAAAACACTGATTTAGATTTTGGTATCATGATCAGAATTCATGTTACGCCAGACAATATTGCAAGCCTACCGATTCTCATCAATAGAATTAATTTAAATTTTAGAAATGATCCACGATTCAGATTATTTTTTAAAGCCATTGAAGATCTGGGGGGTCCGAATTCAAAATCATTTAATGTGTTAAAAGGTAAAGATAAACAGACCATACTAAATGAGCTATACACTTTGGTCGACCCTAAAATTTTGATAGAAAAAATTGAAAATAAAAAACCTTATATTTGTTATGCTGCTCAAGGAAATTCATTTGTCATTCGTGCAAACGGCAAGCTAGGAAAATGCACGGTAGCATTAAATGATATGCGTAATGATATAGGCCATCTCTCTGCTGATGGGCACTTTATGATAGATAACAAAAAATTTCAGCCATGGGTTAGGGGTGTGTCTAATTTTAATTTGAAAAATTTAGAATGCCCCATGGTAAATTTTCCTAACCATGCTGTTTTAGGTAGACAAATTATTCCGGTAAAGGTTGAGAATGGATAACAAGTCAAATTATTTACGAAAACATAGAGTATCAAAATGGCCTATGTACTTTTCATATAGTGCAATCATAATCGGAGTAGTTACTTTAACTGTATGCTATTTAATTTATTTAAAAAAATAAAAATTTCATTTCAAAAATCAGCTGAAGATTGTGCCTTTTCATGCGTAGTCATGATGCTAAATTATTATGGAAAAAATATTTCAGTTAATGAATTAAGGTGGCAATTTCCTTCCTGTAAATCGCCTTTGTCTACAAAAAATATGCATGAAATTCTTTTACATTTCGGCATAACTACCCATCTTATTTATACTGATGACTTAAAATCAACTCAATTGAATTTACCTGTTATCTTGCACTGGCGAAATTCACATTTTGTGGTGTTAGCTAGTCAAAAAAATGCTGTCTTCACTATCTATGATCCAGAATGTGGAAGGTATAAAATAGATATAACCGAAATTAATAAATTTTTTACGGGTTTTTTGTTGGAACCTACTGCTCTAAAAGGCTTGCCCAATGTTAGGCAAAAAAAACTTTCAAAAACTAAATTTAAACTGTTAGAAAATTTTTTAAAAAGCAAAAAGAAACAATTTGTTTCAATCTTATTAGCAATGCTAGTTGCTCAAACTCTAATATTCATCTCTCCTATTTTGATACAAAAAGCAATTGACGCAACTTTCATTTATAATAATAAAAGTATTCTGCTTATCTTAATGACAGCTTTTCTTTCAACAAAATTAATTGAATCCGGTTTCAGCTTCTTTAAGGCTATTGCTTTGGCGAGGTTAGGTCTTATGCTAACTAATAGTTTGGTCAAATCTATTAGTCATAAACTTTATAAGCTAAGTATATCTTGGTTTTTATCACAAACAACAGGCGAGATTTATAATAGTGTCTCCTCTATTCATAAGATATCTTCGCTACATGTAGACAATATTATCGAATCCATTGTTGATGGTGTGATCTCAATGTTGATGGCGGGTATTCTTTTTTTTTATTCTTGCCGATTGATGCTGATAATTTTGTTCACTTTATTGGTTTTAATCTGCATCAAAATGTATTTCTTGCGTCATGCAAAATATTTTATTGAAATGAGTATTAAACAGAAAACAGAAGGCGATCAATTGCTGTTAGAAAATATTCGATCTATTCGTACCATACACACTTTTAAATTACAACATATTCGGGCAGTTGGATGGATTAATAAGTTAAATATTTTTTCAAAAAATATGTATCAACTAGCTATAGAAAAAGGATTTCATCTTTTTATTAGAAACATCATTCTGTCTTTAGAATTAACTGCTATTGTTTTTGTCTCTATCCATTTGTTCAAAGCTAACATGCTGTCATTGGGAGGATTTTATATTATTATTTTTTATCGTAACCAATTGCATGAAGCGACTAATAGAATGTTAGACAAAATTTTTGATTTGCAATTTGCCGCTCATCCTATTGAAAAAATAAAATATCTCATGTGTGAACCTGAGTATACCTCTATTCAAATAATGGATAAAAATATTCATTTTCCTGAGGAAAATATTATCATCAACAATTTATCTTTTTATTATAGTCATCCTAATTTCATCATAAAAAATTTTTCTTGTACTTTTGACATCAATCGTTCCTATGCAATCATAGGGTCATCAGGCTGTGGTAAAACAACGTTGATGCATATTTTAATGGGCATGATAGAGCCAACTTCCGGATTATTTTATTTTGATGGTTCTGAAGTAAAAAGTTTAAATAATACATTATATAAAAACTCAATTGCTTCCGTGATGCAAGATGATTCCTTATTTTCAGGCACTATTGCTGAGAATATTGCTTTGTTTCCTCAGTATATTGATTTCAATTTAATAAAGGAATGCGCTGAAATTGCATGTATTCATCATGACATTCTCAAAATGCCTATGACATATCATACCTATCTAGGTGAGAATGGTATTCGGTTATCAGGAGGGCAGAAGCAACGAATTTTACTCGCTCGTGCATTGTATAAAAAACCTAAAATATTATTCTTAGATGAAGCAACTAGTCACTTGGATAAAGCAACAGAAAAGCTACTTAATCAGAATATGGCTTCACTGAATATCACTAAAATTAGTGTGGCGCATAGGATAGAAACTATTCGTTATGCAGATAGAATTGTTGATTTGTCATTGTTGAATTAGAAGCAATATAGTTCCCGCCCTGAAGGGCTGGGACTATATTGCTTTAAAGCGAATGTGCCCAATTATCCTGTTTCTCTTGACCTATTTCTCTAACTTCACGTAATCTATAAGATCGTGGCGCCTACTGGAGCATCTACTCATGGATAGAGTAAAACAGACTGTGCATCGTTTTTTATTCGTAATCACTCTAATTTTATCTTGCGTTTTTTCGAGTAATATTATGGCTGATAGCTTTAAATGGCCTTATTTCATTAAAATGAAGCTACCAATCCCCACGCACCTTCCCAAGATGTCATCCACATGTGAAGCGTGTAATGATGCTGTTAATCAATACAATAGTCAGCTTGATGATTTATACAATGCACAATTGCAGGAGCGCACTGATGTGATTGATCAAGACTTTTCTGATCAGTTGGATAGGGCTGAGAAAAATTATATTCAATATCTCAATGCTCAACCCGCAATACCTGAGAACCAGGCGAGCCTAGCAAAAGCAACACAAGTTGAAAAATATTATGCAGAAGAAGTTTCACAATATGGAAATGATCGAGAGGTTATGCTTAAGAAAATCACCAGCCTTGAAAATCAGCGTATTAAATCAGCTGAAAAAATTGGTGACTGTGAAAAACAATGTCTTACTTCGTCAATAGTGGGGTATCACGTATACTTTGCTCAACCCATTATTCCTCTAAAGATACAGCCTGCCCAAGTGCATCATTGGGCTCGACCTTATTGCGCAATATGCGAAAGATTCGTGGAATATTTCAATAATAATGTAGATTTATATAATCAGTATGCTCAGGAAGTAGCGGCAAATGAAGTAACAGCTGATATAGATAACCAGGAAATTGCAAATGATAATGGTTATATCGATTATATAAATTCGCAGTCCGATTTATTTAACAGAGCTGGATTACTTAGCCAGGTAAAAAATCAGCTAAAGGCAGATGAACAAAAAGCAGCTCGTGATAAGAAAGTAGCGGTTTCTAGTAAGGAACGGCTTGCACGTCAATGGGAAGGTATAGAGCAAGATGCAAATAAAATAGAAGAATGCGTCAAAGAAAATTGTGGTGTGCCCATTAAGCCACTGACTCCTTATCCAACTGAACTTTTAGATAACCCCAAAAAACCAGAAAAACTTCCATACATGCCCACACAATGTGATGCTTGTACATCACTCAGTCGAGAATATCATGATCTTGTTAATTCAATTTTCGAATCAGATCAAAAGATATATAAGCTCGAAGTGAGACATGATGCTGTCGCCCAATTGTCATATGGTGTGGTACATATTATTTATCAATACGCGAGCATATTGAATCCTACTTCTGAAGATCAAAGAAAACTAGCGGAGGCTCAACATCGTGAGAGTATACTACAAAAGGAACGTGATGAGCTTAATGCAACATTGAGAGAAGAGAGGCAGCATAACGTTGAATTACGTAAGGAGCTAGAAACAAAAGGCAAACAAATTTCAGCTTGCGAGCAAACTTATTGCCATCAACATGCTTCTGTTATTCTCCCTTTCAAAACAGCAACCACACTGATTCCAGGAGCAGTTGAGGTCGGTGTTTTAGCAGGTGGCACTAATGTCAACCGTTCAGGAAAAATAATTTCAAGTGCTCCTGACCGTGAGGATCCTACTTTTACGGCGAGTAGTTCAAGCAGCAGCGCAGAAATAGGATTACAGGCAAAATTTATTTATGACTACAATGGACAAGCACAACCATTCGTCTATTTAAATGGAACAACAACATTAGGTACTGCAAGCAACATCAATTTTGGTGTGACAAGCACGGGCGCAACGCTAACATCAAAATTGGTTGTTAATAATAACTGGTCAACACGATTAGGGGTTGGTATACAAACAGAGCCGTTACTTGGCGGCTTACAAATTGGTGTTGGTGTTGGCGCTGCTGTTATCAATCAATCGCTAAAAGCATACATTAGCGAAGCAAATACCACTATATTCCAAAAGCAGTTGAGCTCTATACAACCTACTGTGATGGGTGTGGTCAGCTGGCAGCTGTGTCAATCCTGCATTGACGGACATTCTCTATCGCTCGCTGGGCAACTAAGTGCGGATAATTATTCTGGTATTACTGTTAATGGATCAACAGCTTCCGGAGCTAATTATAGCTCGAGCGTTAGTCAGCAGTGGGTTCCACATGCTGATTTTGTGCTGAGCGTGAAATTGCCTTAATCTTTTATTCATTAGCGGTTATAGACCCCGGCCTTCAGGCCGGCAGGAGCGCCACTGTAAATACTTGCACGTAAGATGTAGGTTGGATTGAGCCTAGCGAAACCTAATAGCTTTCTAATACCAGCCTTATATTGAGCATAAATTGCTCAACTGGCATAAATTTGACTAAATTTCCTCAGTGGCGTAGTATGCATAAGTAACAATTATTGATTAAAATAGATATGTAAACACAAAATAATATGTATGCAAAACAGAATATTAGTTCAAAATGCAAAAAATGCGATTTTAAATAAATCGTTTGATGTGTTGCTTGCTTTAGATCAAGCGAAGCTTGGTCTTAATCCGCTTTTACCCATTCCAGAATTTGCCATTGCGAAAGAATCTCTAAAGACAGCTGATGAATATTGCGTTTTTAAATCAGGAAATAACGAATTTTATGTTTATACTTTGCAAAATGATCCGAAACGAATCCGAAAATACCGTTTAGAAGTTGACTTCGCTGGCAAATTTGTTTTGAGAGATACAATTTCAAATTGGATAGGTTGGGCTAACGCTGAAAGAACTAGCATTTCGGATATTGGTGCGGCAATAAAAAAATGCCTCACTAAACACCAAGGCGCAGCGGAATATCAGCTTATTTCAGCTGAGAAAATTAATAAAAGCATTGCGATTGTCGTGGGAAAATCGCATGAAATGGCGACACAAAAACAAAAAAATAAGCGCAGAGATGATGTCAAGTTTCATTTAGTAATGATCAAGCGTGGCGTACTCATATCACAAGTCAAAGACAATGTTGAAGCTCATCTCACAGATTCAGAAACAAAATTAGGTTTGACGGTTTATGAAGGCTTGCGGGTAAAATATCGAAATCGTTTTTTACAGACGGCTGGAAATTCTACGAAAGCAAAAGTGGATATGATACTTTTTGAATTTGAGTGCTATTTAGCAAAAATGATTAGTCCAGCTGTAGATCCTGTTCAGACGCTGCAGAATAAAAACGCCCGCAAAGGTTACAATATTTACCAAGTTGCGCTGCGTGCTTTATTGGACCCAGAGGCAAATAATGCGAGTTTTCGTAGCCTTTTTCATAGAGGGTCAGAAGCGAGTTACCAGATCGAGGATGTGTCTTATCATTTTAGAGACATTCTCGCTTATTATTGGTTGGCAGCAAGTGATCCTAGCCAACCTTTTCCTAAAGTGACGCCAGGAACATCTGTAGAATATTATTTACAAGAATCAATTTTAAATTTTATTGCTGTCTTGGCAGAAGCAAGAATGACATATGGATATGATCGTCCATCCTGTAGTGACGGTGCGTTTGGTCGGCTATTTAAAAATGGTTTAATGTATCGTCAATTAGGACAGTACGAAAAAATATTTATTGAAATTGATAACATTGTTAATCTGGTACACGATTTTATTCTAGCTACATTACCGACTGTTCCTGCCATCGCTGAAATTTTTTGCCGAAAAGCATATTTATTGGAAAGTAATGAAGAGATTTTTGCTGCAGCCTCTGGGGATCGCTTAAGATCATTGAATCAAAAATTTATAAGAAAAATGCAGAAAAATCAATTGGATGACTTAATTGATTTTATTTATCAACATGCACCATGTTTGAAAGCTTATCATGACAAACATAGTATCGCCGGAAGTTTGCTGAGAGATAATTTTTCGATTGGTATTTTAACCATTTATGAGGCTGAGCTTGAAAAACTTAATTGTGAAAGCGTTTACTTTGAGCCCCATGCGAGTTTTTTAGAAAAACTTGCAAAAGAGGGTGTTGCAGTTAAATTAACGAAGCTTATAGCGAGGTCGTTACGAGAGTTATATTCAATCAGGGAACAGTTAATCGACCTGCAATCAAGGTTAAAAAAATCACCTGATCCACAATCACAACAACACCAAGATCAATTGGCAGTTCTTGCCGATCAACTGTTAAATTTAAAAAGAAATTATTGGGAAACAATCGAAAATTTTATTGAAGAAATGAAATTGAATTGGGGTATGCAAGGGTTTTTATTAGATAAAAAAAATGAAAGCGCTGATTTTAATCAGCTCTATTCCGAGATTACGCCGCTGGTAAGAGAAGTGCATCAATCTTTTAAATTAAAGAAAACAACAGGAATACAGAATTTTTCAAGTCAGTTCTATCTGCAGCTTGCAAAATTCTGTCATGGTTTAAGTATTAATCCGAATGTTTTGTTTTCGCTAATAATTGGCATTGAAGATGGTTTGATGAAAGATATCGTGAAGTTGCCTGATGGATCTTATCATCACACGCAACCTGTTTGCGGCGAAACTATATTGTCTAGTCACATGTTATTTAAACCCGCGCCAGGAAAAAAACAATGGGTTACTTTACCGCGCATGTTTGCTTGGATATATACACTGTTGAAAAAGGATTTGATACCAGACTTCCAGCATATTATCGGTGTTTATCATCGTTTTTGCTATGACTATATTGATAGGTATTTTACAAAATTGCCGCCAGAGAGTATTGATTGGCATGCAAAGAGGGATATAGAGTATCTTCAGAAGGAGACGGGATATAATGTATGTGGAGAAGAAAGCTATTTTGTTGAAGATTTCACACCGCTTAGGGAATTTGTTCAGTTATTATTGCAGAAGCTTCTTCAGCCAGTTGATAATTATTTTTGTTACGATCATTCACTCAAACTGATCGCTGCTAATATCTTGCATGTGTTTTTAAAATTAGATGGGTTTCGTCCTTCTGAGGAAAGGATTTTATTACCTCACTTGTGTATTGAACCTGTATTGTCAACGCTTGTTGCACAGAAGCAATATCCCCTGGCTTATAAAGTATTTGATGGTGTACCGTTAAATTCTTTGGATCAAGCTAGCAAGGATAGAATATTAGCACATGCAGAGCAGCTAAATCATAAGGAGTTTGCGGAGTGGTTAATTAAGCATGGTGCTGAGATGCAGCATAAAATCAGGTTGGCTTGTTAGTTTGTGCTTAAACCTAGATTCTAACTGCCGAATCTAGGATAATACCTATGATTTCAATCAGCGGGTACTATATCAATGCCATTTGATTTCAATGCTGCAAACGCGATCTAGATCGGTCAACATCAAACTAGAATTTTTAATTCTGATTGATATTGACTTTTGACTCGAATATTTTTAATGCAGAGAAATCAACGTCTGCAGAAAATGTTTGAGAGAGTAAAAAATTAGATATTGTAGATGATGACTCATCAATCCATCAATGAAGAAGTCGGATGAAATCAGATAAAGCAATTGAGTGTTCAGGGTATACTTCAGTTCTAGGATTTAATATGCGGCAATTAATAAGACACCAGAAGCCGCCAAGTAGGAAAAAAATCGCATAAGTAGTTTAGCGCCAGCGACTATATAAGGCTTGATATTTTTTGTTTACCTGCATTTGAATACGTTTTTGAGTCAAGAGTTAGTATGCAGTAAGGGCTATTGACAATTGGTTTTTGGCTCCAAATAGTCCTGTCTTTATCCAAGAATTTATCCAAGAATTTATACTTGCAATTAATTTTTTATCTGGCTACTATACGATCCAGCAAATATTGCTGGCCTGGTATTGATCATGTTCAGAGAAATTGGAAATAAAATAAATATATTGATGGCGAGTGAAGGCATTTCTGGGATGAAATTGGCAAAAAAACTCGGGATTCCGGCAAGTACCTTCAAAAAAATTCGCAGCAAAGAAATAACTAATCCGACCATAGCGACTTTGTTACCTATTGCTCGATATTTTTCTGTTCCCTTGGAATATTTTCTGGAGGCAGAGAATAGCTTGGATAACACGACAGATGCATCGAAACAAAAGCATCATATACCTTTACTTAGTTGGGTAGAGGCTAAGGAATTTTCTGTTATTTCGCCCAATCATGTTTTTTATGTAAGTACCGAACGTAATTATGGTATGCATGTTTTTGCCTTACGCATTGAAGAAGGATATGAACTCCTGTTTCCGTCTGGTAGTTATATTGTTGTTGATTCGGATGTTACTCCTCAACATGGTGATCTTGTGATTTCCAAAGGTGATCATTTGAATTTAATCATCAAACAATTTGTAAATCGAGATGGAAAAAATTATTTGGTTTCTTTAGACAATAAAGAGATGACATTGTTTACACCCGGCTGTTTGCTGGGCGTTGTAATAGAGTATCAACGGAAATTAATTTTATATAATTCAAAATAAATATGGAGAAAAGACATGTTCGGAATGCCATTAATTTTACATCCCACTAAATTAATGTGGGTCGATGATGATGAGCTATTTTTGCAAGTAGAATTGAGCGATTTAAAAATAATTATGATATTGAAATCCATGACTCTCCCGAAAAATGTATGAATTTTTTTAAGCAATATCAATCTATTTCAACATCATTGGCATTGTTGAGGGGTTATAGAGAGCACGAGGATTATGATCTAACTGATCATTTGCCTGTTGACATTAATCTTAATTCCGTTCTGGATTTGCGTGATAATTCTCAGCGACTTCAAGATGTTGCTGTTATGATTATTGATTATAACATGCCACAAAAAAATGGCATAGAATTATGCTATGAATTGCGTGGACTTCCTATCAAGAAAATACTGCTTACCGGAGAAGCGAGTCATCAGAAAGCAGTTGATGCTTTTAATGATGGAGTTATTGACTGTTTTTTTCGAAAAGATAATTTGGCGCTCTCAGCAGATTTAACGACACAAATTACAAGATTGCAAAAGCAATATTTTACCGATGTTACTAAGCACCTGTTGTCACATTTAGAAGTTGATTATAAGTTACCGCAATCCGATCCGGTCTTCATAGAATTTTTTGATGAATGGTGCAAAGGAAATCAAATTTGTGAATATTATGTTGTAGACAAGAACGGTACATTTCTAACAATCAATGCAAATGGCGCTATTAAATACTTTATAACTCACACAGATCGAAGTTTAAATAATTTTACTGAGATATATACTGATGTTGATGAAGTTAACTTGCATATTCAGTCTGTAACTCAACGAAATAAAATACCGTTTTTTGGAATTAAAAAGGAGTCGTGGAATTGCGAATTTGATCAATGGGTAGATCATTTACATGATCCTAGTATCTTGGATGGCAGAGAACGATATTATTGGTCGATTCTGGAATCGTGATTTATTTAAGTAGTAATGACACTATTTTTTTTTAGGGAGAGGTAATGAAAAGTTATACATTTGACAATAATTGATTATGGTCATTTTCCATATGCTGGAAATGTCGGATTACTAAAATACGAAATTGACAAATTTCAAAAAGAAAGTTGTGAATATACTCCTAAAATATATGCAAGATTATGATGAAAAATATTATGAAAGCTAATGCTAATCTGAAAGAAGGGTCGCTACAGTTTGATTTTAATAAGGCATTTCCTCCGTTTATAATTTATTTGGGGACAATTATTATTCTGCTGTCTTTTTCCAAAGACTTGGCTAGGGTAGGATTTAATCTATATTGGTTATTAATTAGGGTGGGATATTTGCCTTTTATTTTGCTGACATGGAAAATAGCAAAAATAAAATTTCAAGACTCAGTGTATGAGATGCCACTTTGGGTTGCAGCATTATATATAACTTGTTTTTGTACTTACTTTTCATTTTCAACAGGAGGTTTAAAGAGTGATTATATATTTGGACTGCTTCAACTATATTTTGCTATAGCTTTAATGCCAATTACAGCAAGAACTTTTTATATGACAACATTTATTTCGTTAGCAATATATATAGGGGAAAATATATATAAATTTGGTCTCTCTAATTTACCAAACAAAGCTACAAGTTCAACATTGATTCCGCTAATAGTTTTTTCCATTGTAGTTTATATTATTAATTCTAAAATAAGAACCTCAAAATATGAGTTTCAAAATGAGCTTTATATTACTATCCAACAACGCGATGCGGTTATTCGTGAGCAGTCTGCTGAATTGTCTGCAATTGAGACGAAAGCTGCTTTAGGGACATTGGCTGCTCAGGTTGCACATGATATTCGATCACCTCTTGCGGCTTTGAATATTTTAACAAGTCAAGATTTGCCAATCCCTATTCAGTCAAAAATATTAGTGGGAAATGTTATTAATCGCATTAGAGATATTGCTAATGATTTGGTTGAGAAAAATCGTGATCCACGCAAAGCAGTGTCATCGACTGGTGATCGTTCAGTGCAGTTATTAGCTGCTACCATTTTTCAAATCATTACTGAAAAACGCTTGCAGTTGCGTTTAGATTCACAGGTTAACATCGATTTTGAGTTAACTTCTGAAAATTACGGTTTATTTGCGAATCTTCATTTGGCAGAATTTAAGCGTATGCTTTCAAATCTTATCGATAATTCTATCGAGGCTACAAATAGAAAGGGGACTATTTTAATAAAGCTTTTACATGGTGATGCTCATATTCGGTTAATTATTTCGGATAATGGTAAAGGTGTTCCGCAAGATATTCTGGAGCAGCTAGGAAACTATGGAATAAGCTATGATAAAAAAAATGGATCGGGTCTGGGTATATACCATGCAAAAAATACGATGATAAAATTAGGTGGAGGTTTAAATATCTCTTCAGAGCTGGATAAGGGAACAGATATTACTCTTACTATACCTAAAGCACCATTGCCTATTTGGTTTTTACCAAAACTTGAAATTGCACCCATGTTAACATTAGTTATTGTAGATGATGACTCATCAATCCATCAATTATGGAAAGAACGATTTAATCATTTATTGTTCGATGTCAATATTTTAAATTTTACTTCTCCGGAAAGATTTTTGGAGTGGCAAAAACTAAATATAGATAAACCAAATCCTCTTTTATATTTTTTTGATTTGGAATATCTTGGTTATTATCAGACAGGATTTAAGCTTATTGAAGATTATCAATTACAAGTTAATAGTGTACTAATTACAAGTCATTTTGAAGAAAAAGAAGTGCGTGAACGTTGTGAAAGATTGGGTATAAAAATGATACCTAAGGATTTATCGGTTTTTATTCCAATTGAATTAATTTATCCTTGAGTGGTGCCGGATCGGATGTTGTTAGTGGCTAAGATTGCCAGATTTTGCATTAAATATTAAGTCCAAAGGTTCTGCCGAATTTTAACAAGGCGAATCAACATTGCAGTATCTTCCTCCTCTTGTTTTTTTTCTATTTGATGGAGAAAATCTAAAATTTTACGAGAACGTTCCTTGTCATCATTATTGTGAAAGCTACCCCAGTTCAATTTCGACAAAGTTGACAAGCTCATCGAAGACAGCATGCAGTAGGCGAGTATCAAAGTCGTACCACTGTCCACGTTTAAGGGTTGATGTGAGTGTATGGCTTTTAGAAACCCAGCGATTATTAATATAACACCGCACATCACTGATGCGATTTGCAGGCCAGCTGAAAAAATTCTGCATAGATCATCAAGGCGATAGGCAACAAGTGTGAGTGATTCAAGATTGTGTTGGGCAGAGCTTCGGTTCATTTGGTACCAGCTTTTGATTTGTTTAGTTTTAATTTCAATAATTCAGATAATTTTTGAGGGAATTGCAAAATTAAGAATTTAGCTGGATTTTCTTTGCTTTGACGCAAAAATTTAAACGAGAATAATCGACAAACCTCTGTGATTTTGATTTAATTTGCAACGACCAAATCACAAAAAAATCAGCACACAAAAGGAATGTCGATTATGAAACTCGGAGAAAAGTTATCACAATGTTGGCTCATGATACAAGGAAATCTTTTTCCTTGGTTACAAGAAGAATTAGGTCCTCTTACTGAAAAACAGCAACAACTAATCACAGTGCTTGAGCTATCACGCGTTGAAGAATTTATTCCAAGCTATCACGGATATGTTGGTCGGCCGCAAGATGATCGTTGCGCAATAGCAAGATCATTTATTGCAAAGGCTGTTTATAACATGGGAACGACATCGCAATTACTCGATCGCTTAGGTTGTGATAAGGTATTGAGACGAATTTGCGGATGGGAAAAAGTTTCTGATATTCCATCCGAGTCGACATTTTCACGTGCATTTTCTGAATTTTCATCAAGTGAATTAGCACATCTGCGATCTTAACATCTGCGTCAACACATGATAGCCAAGTTGCTATTCCTCTCGCGACAATCACATCACAGCGTGTAGTCAATTTATATGACTTAATGGATGCTGCTTATGATGCAGATATCATTCGCACTCATAGTCAATCATTGGGACGTGTTCCTCTCATTGATTTTAATCATCGTCGTGAAAACAATATCCGAGAATTTTTGCCACACGAAAAACAGCGCTACAAAGAGAGAAGTACCGCAGTATGCGTTGAAGAAAATTGAAAATTTTAGCTAATAAGTGCTGGCTTTACATTTTTAAGCGGGTGGAATTTTGCAAGAGGCTCTCTATATTCCAAATTCTAGAATACGGAATGAAAAATGTCAATCTGAGTCGAGAGAACCTACATAGGCCTGGGTGACGCCATTCTTTTGTATTCTACAATTTAGAATACACATGAATTTACTATCTATTTATGCCGTAGCAGCTCAGTTGACAGTACGGCAATCTGCCGTATAATATAAGTATAGCAAAGGCCAATAGAGGTACAACATTATGGTGCATCCAGCAGCAAAAAACACATCTGACGTCGAGAGATTGGAAGCGAGAATCAGTGCAGATAAAAAAAGCGTATTAAAAAACGCGGCTGAGTTATCAGGTCGAACATTAACGGATTTTGTTATTCACTCTGCTTATGAAGCAGCTGTTCGCGTGATACAGGAATACCAACAATTGCATTTGTCTGTCAAAGATCGTGATGTTTTTATTCAGGCATTATTAAGCTCACCGAGGCCATCTGATAGGTTATTGAAAGCCGCTAAAAAATATAAAAAGGATGTTATTTCGAAATGACGGATGAAAATAATTCTTCTAAATATATTATCGAACCATTAGATAAAAAGCATAAAAAAAGCGAATTTGAATGTGGCATAGAGGCGTTGGATCAATATCTGAAGACTCAAGCAAGCCAAGATATTAAAAAAAATGTGGCAGTTACTTATGTATTAACGCCTGAAAATTCTGAAGAAGTATTAGGGTATTATACGATCTCATCCATAGGAATATTTACAGGTGAATTGCCTGATGAAATTGTAAGAAAGTTGCCCCGGTATCCTGTTCTGCCTGGAATTTTGTTAGGAAGATTGGCTAGGGATAAAAAATCACGAGGCAGTGGTGTAGGTTCATATCTATTGATGGATGCGTTAAAACGAAGCGTATCTGTTAGTAACCAGATCGGTATTGTTGCTGTTATCGTAGATGCTAAAAATAATGAAGCAGTAGCGTTTTATAAAGAATTTGGATTTATAGAATTTCCCGATAATAATCGTCGATTATTTTTGCCATTGAGTATAATAAAGCAATTGGATTTGTAACATTATTTTTTCGGGCCAAGTGTCAGCATCATGCAGGACATGGCTGTATGCTGACACTTTGACCCTAAAGAAACGTGAGGGTTCGAAAACTGCTATTTAAAATCTATCTAAATATATGTAAAATTCAGCCAGTTGTTTTTAGGCTAGAGGTTGAAGTTGAATGGCTTAGCTCAGCAGACCATCACTCCGGATCTGCTGTCTTTTTTTTAAAAAAATCTTTAATAATCAATGAGATGGTGTGGCGGCGGGAATTTAGTTAAGTGCATTATTGCTATTTTTATAGTGTTTTTTGAATTTTTTTGAGGTTTTTGAGGTTTTTGTCGCCAAAAGGTTATGGGTCAGTTAAGCTGGCAGGTTTAGAATTTACAAAAAAAGAGGATTCTATGAGAACATTTTTCGCGTTACAAATACTTTTAAAGAATCTGAGCTGCCTGTTTTGTTCACCATCTCTCGTCCACCTGTGCCTGGATTGGGAAAAGGCTTCGATGCTTCTGTCAGCCAAAAACAAGTTATGCACCGCATCAAGGAAAAAGCAAAGCATCGAGAAACATCGATTGATAAGCTTAAATCATTATTACAACAAGGTCGTGATAAGCTTAAATTAATCGATCTAGTTTTTAGCGAAATAGATAAGACTAATCTTGATGCTTTAAAATATGCAATAAAATTTGTCGAAAAATTACATCCTTCAACCGCTTATTATAACCCATATGAATATGTTTCTAGTGTATTGTATGTATCGCATGGGGAAAAATTAGATGTTCTGAAAGTACAGGATGACTTACGTCGCTATCGCCAATATGCTATAGATGATATTGCAAAATTAGATTATGAATTAAAATATCAAATGATCTTTGCTGATCTGATAAGAGAAAAAATGATTTATGTTTCGCGCGGATTCTCTACCGACCAGAAAGATACAGTTGATCATAAAGATGATTTGATAAAAGCACTGCGCTCTGTACCATTCATGAAAGGATTTGATGTCACTGCGTCATCTTCTAGCGTCCAAGCTCACTCTCATCGATTATTTTCAGCAGAGCCACCGACATACGGACAACTGCAATTGGTTCACAGTAAAAAAACTGCAGCATTGGTCGCTTCAGCGTCTTCATTTACTCCTGCGGAACAAGCAAATAAATTATCTCCCAGATAATCTGGGTAACCGTATGAGAATAGCGTATGCGTTCAGATAAGTTCACTTATCCGAAAGCATACGCGAATTACGAACACTTAGATTTTTGCATCGGCTTATTTTTTGGGAAAACTGGGGTCAGATGAAACTTCTAAACTGGTTAAAGTGAAGACGGTTCATCTGTTCCGATCGCTCCTTGCGTAGACCATTTGATTGCTGGGTGTAGCTGAATGTTTGCAATGAATGCCTCATCATTAGATATTAGATGTGGTTGAACATCGCCTTTGTTTAGCAAGCAATTTAAAAATTCTATTTCCTGTTAAGCTTGCTTCGCGTTGTAATTGTTGTTTAGATAAGATCATTGCTCGGTTCTTCCCATGCGCGTTCTATAATGTGATTAGGAATAACTAGATTCCATTTGTTACGGCCCACTTTATTTAATGCTTAACCCTTCCTTTTGTCCCGCAGTATTTCAGTCTTTATTTTTTATCTTTCCTTTAAATATCTTGAGACAAATTAATAGTAGTGATGACTGATTATCCTTAGTATTGACACTGCCAAGTTAATCAAAACAAAAGACAAGGAAATCAGTCATGCTGTGTATTGTGGCAGGCATCTTATTGCTTACGCAACATTTAACAACGCTAAAAGAAAATCCAAATTACTATCGTTCAAAATTTTGCCCACACTGTGGGAGAGCGGGTCTTTGGAATCACGGCCACTATAATCGTAAATCAGATCGTTCAGGTGAGCTAAACCCAATTTCTATTCTTCGTTTTTTTTTGCCCATATTGCAGGAAAACTCATTCTGTTCTGCCTGAATGTATTCCACCAAAACGGTGGTACATATGGGACATACAACAATCAGTGCTTTTCAAAATCATATCCGGTGAAAGCATGCGTGCAGTCAGTCAATCTGAACAACCAGGCCTCTCTACATGTAAACGCTGGGTGAAACAATTTAAGAATCAATTTTCAAAGCAAGGAGATGCCCTGTGTGCGCGTGTTAATGAGTTTGCGCGTTTAGTTGATTTCAAAGGTTTTTGGAAGAATTGTTTAAATCAAATCTCTCTTAGTCAGGCAATGCTGCTGTGCAATCAGGCAGGAGTTTCTATCCCATGATTTATTAATTTGGTTTGTTCCGGGACGACTCATTTCAGTTTAAATTTTTTCCCCACACAGTTTGAGCTCTCCCGAGAAAATAATTTATGTGGTCTACTTTTTTCCTAAATTTAACCAAAGGAAAATAAAACATGAGTAAGCCAATACATCCATTAGCCCTTTTTCGCTTGTCTGTTTTAGGGTCTCTTGCTAGTCGTGATCATTTAGAACGTGGCGAGCTAAAAAAAATTATTCAAGAATTGGTGAGTGGCATTGCATATTATTTTGTTATGTCACTCGATCTTAAAAAATATTTCACTGTCTCACCTAAAATATCCCGAGACATTGTCACTTAAATAAAGTGAGACATCACAACGGGGTCAATAATATATTCTCTTCGCCATTTCCCTAATGGGGTTGATGTAATAGCCCAGATGAAGTAGCGCTCTATAGCATAGGATTGTTTATTTTTAGTTATTCGGTGCGGAATGGTTACTGGTTTTTCGGTTTCAACCCAGGTGATTGCTCTTGCTTTTTTATAGTCTGATACATTAATTTTAATTTGTTGTTGTTCTATTTTAGTATTCGGTACGAGTTCGAGTACTACTTCTGCAACAATTCCTAATCCCCCATAACCGCCAATCACGCCGTAATAAATATCAGAATTAATCGTTGGAGATGCTTCTATTATCTCGCCACTTGAAAGTACCAATGTAAATGACTTGATTGAGAGGATTAACGGACCTTGTCCAAATTAAAGGTTTATATGAAAATAGTATTGGCAAAACAACGGAGTTACTTAGTGGTAATAAGCCGACAGAGGAAGATCGATATGAGCAGAAGGTAGCAGAAGAATATGCTAATTACATTCCTGAGTATCCTTGGTTTGATTTTTCATATACACGAGCTTTAGGCGGTTTATGGACACAAACGAGCTTAGTTGGTCCACATATGATCCGTAAAGTGGAGCGGAAGTTTATTCTTAGCTTGGAATATAGTATCAAAGCAGTTTACTCATCGATTATTCAGGCAGGTTCACATTTGACGTACGGTACGGCTGATCCAAGTGTGTATGCTAGCAGATAATGTTCCTAGTTATATCTATAAAAAACATAAAAATATAAAACGTGTTAAAGCAATTAATGCAAAAGAAGATATTATTTCATTACCTAGTGAGCAGCCGTTTACGGATGCTGTAACGAAAATAACGAATAGTGGTATACAGTTCAATGATATTGCTGGAAATAATGAGATTTTAGTGGCAGCAGTAACACCTAGAAATTGGATATTCGATAATAAAAATGCTCAGCTTCTTTTTACAGTGAATATTCTCACCCAACCAACACTACATCGCATTGCAATACGTGTTCCTACTAAATCGTTATTAGCGGTTTTACAATACTTACAAAGAAACAATGTAATGATTGAACATGTTTATGCATATTAAACAGTTAATTTTCATGTTCTGCTGCTAGGTCATCTACTTCTGATGAAGGAATAATAGATGCAACATTTAACATCAACTCATCCCTAGAAAAATCAATCTGATAATCAGCAATAAACCTATTTATTGTGGAGTATTCATTAATTTTTTTGTCGACTAATGCATCTATTAGCTGTTCCATATGATCTTTATCAAGCTGATCTTTAATTCCCATCTGTTTTAAGAGGGAGGCCAATTGTGTCTGATACTCTCCATTCTTTTCCTTAAACATAGCAAGATTCCAGGCAAAGCAAGCTAAAGTAATAGCTTTTTTCTTTTCAGAACGAGTGTCTGCATGCCGCAGCATATCATCAGCAAACTCCAGGATAACAGCAGACATTTTTATAGGGTGTGAATTAGAATCAAGAAAGACCACCTCTTGCTCTGTATGTGTTTTAACTTTCTGTTTAAGCTCATTTTGTCGCTGTTGTAGTCGAGTATTTTCAGATTCAATTTGCTTGCTTATTAAGCAGCATTTCTTGTATTTTAAGCCACTGGCACAGAGACAAGGATCATTGCGCCCAATTTTATTATTCATCATTAGTTATGCGCCTCAGGGAAGATTGTGTATGCCAAAAAACAACGTTTTCACATTCGAAATTGGAGAGATTATAACGAAGTCTTGGTCAAGCGTGGAAGCATTACTTTTTGGTTTATTATTAAAGTGTTGCCGTTGATTGTGTTTTTCTGCAAACACTCTAAGAACACCAGATAAATATCTGATTATCTGATTATGCGCTATACTAATGATATCTATTTGTATTTAGGAGGAGATATGTCTATCCGTGTAATTAGTGCAACTGAGGCAAGTCGAACATTCTCAGTTATTTTAAATAAAATTCACTATCAAGGTGAACATTATGGTATTAAGCGTGGTAAAGAAATTATTGCGCAAATTGTTCCTGTTGCTCATAAAAAAGCGTCAATGAAAGTGACGGACTTAAATGAGTTTTTTAAGCATTTGCCAACTATCGACGCGGACGATCAAGTAGCATTTGAAAAAGATATTGAGCTCATACGGTTACAAAATAAATTTGAGGATGAGTCATGGGATTGATGTTCGACACATGCGTGCTTATTCGTGCTGAGAAAAAAGGCGGCGCATTTGACTTTGATCAGTGGGAATCATTGGTCTCAGCGTCAATTAGCAGAAGGATTATGTATTAGTTTAACCGAAATAAATGCGGGCATAAAACGATTATGTGAGGCAGGGTTATTGAGAAAAGATAATCAATCTAAGCTTTATCCCAATATAAATGCAGCAGAAGAATTACTAGTAAGTGGAATTAAGTTTTTTTTCCCAGCTAAATTAGGTGAATATACTAGAGGGGTTCCAACTGCAATTGGTGCGCCATTATTTCAAGGTATTATTGCGCTGGGAGATGATCCTATACCAGTATGGCCAGATGCGCAGGGTGAAAAACGTGGGGTTGCTTTAGCTCCTCTTTATCCATCAGTGCCTAAAGCATTGCGGCAATGCCCCGATCAAGTTTTTTATGAGTTGTTAGTTTTAGTTGACGCAATTAGGTCAGGGCGTGCACGTGAACGTAACGTTGCTGTAAAATTACTAAAAGAAAGGTTAGGTTATGCAAAGTAAGGGAATAGTAAGATTAGCAAATATTAGAATGCTTCAGCTTGTTGCTGAAAAACTGAATGTACTTTGTGATGAAGTTGTATTTTTAGGCGGCTGTACTACAGGACTTTTTATTACTGATCCTGAGTTTCCAGATGTTCGTTATACGTTAAATGTAGATTGTATTGTTGATGTGATTTCATTGAATCAATATCACCGATTAGAAACGAAATTACAACAACATGGATTTAAAAAATCATTATCAGAAGATGTTATTTGGAGTTGGCTGTTAGCAAGAATCCAAAAAAGATAATTGTTTTAACGCATGTGCCACCATTCAAAGAAGCATGTATGCATCTAGGAAAAATGAGTGACGAAGATCAGGTGTGATGTGAGTGATGAACCAATAAATGTTATTGTTGATGATAGAGAAAAAAATAGTGATCTACTCGGAAATTTACAAGATAACCCCGCGTTACATGTCACGATAAGACGTTTACCGCTTGGTGATTATCAATTTGCAAATAAAGTTATTTTTGAGCGAAAAACAATAATGGATTTTGCCAAGTCGATTATTGATGGCCGATTATTTAGTCAGATGTGTCGATTAGCTAGCTCATCAATACGAGGTGTCTTGTTAATTGAGGGAACACTAACGGAACTTTCGGCGATAAATATGCGACGAGAAGCAATGCAAGGCGCATTAATTATGGTAAACGTCATTTTAGGTATCCCCGTGTTACGCGCACAAAATGCAACAGAGGGCGCACAGTTGATGCTGTATACAGCCAATCAAATAACCTCAAATAGTAATTTAACAATTTCTCGAAAAGTAAAACGTCCTAAAGGCAAGCGAAAAGCGCAATTGTATGTACTACAAAGCTTGCCTGGAATCGGGCCAGCTCGTGCAAAAAAATTATTAGATAAATTTGGTAATGTTGAGGCTGTGGTGAATGCAAGCTCTGCAGATTTGCAATCAGTTAGTGGTATTGGAGAAGATATTGCTAACAGAATGCGATGGGTAATTAAGGAATCTGTTTCAAGTTATATAATCCTAGATTCGGCAGTTAGAATCTCGTATAACAGCAAAATGCTGCGAATCTAAGGCTTTTTTTATCATTTTTTTTCTCACTGTACGGGTGAGTACGCTTTCGAAAAAAAATGATAAAAAAAGCCTTACCTTCTTTGCCTTTTGTTGTTATACGAGATTCTAACTGTCGAATCTAGGATAATTTAGAATGTAGTAGTGGTGCTGATTGCAAGCTCAGTGAATTTCAGTCGGTGACATTTTCTTGAATTCCCAAAAAAATTAGGCACTAGGTCGCAATTATCTTAGCGTTAATTCTAATAATTCCATATTATTCAAAGTTTAGTTTTGATTTCAATACTTCAGATATTTTTTGAATTGCGAGTTGTTTTTCTCGCGCCCGTCCTGAGCGAATAGCATCGATCAAGGTTAACAAATCATAAAATTCAAGGTCTGGATATTTGCTGATTGACTCTGGTACTGACGGGTATAAAGGCTTTAGAGCAACTCCTCGTTCTTTGCCTTCACCATAAGGCCAGACAGGAACAGGGTCACTGCCAGCAACAATTTGCTCTTTTAGGCTAGGACCAGAATAACTGGTAGGCACACCACGAGCTATCTCTCCTAGCTTTGCCGGAAATATGTATTTAAGCGCATGGATAAAAAATTCTTCACATGCTTGAATGATTGGTTGAGGTTTATTAGGAGGTTGATAGGGGGTTATTAGGCCAGCAGATACTAGCCTTTTAAAAGCACTATTGATTTGCGATGGGCTTAAGCAAAGTTCAGACGCGAGACTATATTGAGACCAGTGTTTATCGTCTGGTTGGGCTAAAAGCTTAGCTAAAACAACAATATCTTGTGGCTTAATAATCATGGCTTTTCTCTTTATTCCATATTCTAAATTCTAGAATATAGAATGAGAATTGTCAATTTAATAACGTAATTGCCTGATTTTAATTATATTTCAAATTAATGTATATTTTGCAGCCAGCATAGAGTTGTGAAAAGCATTAGATTTTTTCGAATGGTAAGGTAACTTATACGCTTTATAAACATGTAGGGTTTCAGATGAATAGCTTTGTGGAAATTTCTCCATCATTATTTTTTAAGTATGCTAAATCACCCCACTGGATTTGGTATGAC
>Ga0207030_1014_pt1 | contig 56799 bp, 52 predicted proteins | sample Alteio_BWMinCont_40_FD_153260 | JGI IMG/M metagenome (GOLD analysis project Ga0207030, IMG submission 153260) | Enriched cells from forest soil in Barre Woods Harvard Forest LTER site, Petersham, Massachusetts, United States -... | ecosystem: Environmental > Terrestrial > Soil > Temperate forest >... | reverse complement strand
ACGCATCCATTAAATAATTTAATCACAGAAACCGCATCTAAAGAAGCTGATGAAGAATTTGTTCTTGATCGTTCTGGGCAGAGACGCTTTGATTTTGTTGGATCACCCACTATAGCAAGTATTTCCTTTCGCGATGCTATTGGTATGGGTATGACACCAACTATTGAATTTGTAGCTCCAATTCGGATAAAACAAGATGCTAATTTTATTCTTTCTATCATGAATAATAACGAAGCCTCTCATGCGCATGAACATGTACCAGGCAGCGCAGTGAGTGTTCCTGTGGCAGCAGATGAACGTGAAATAGCTTCTCATTTTATGCGTCAGAAACTTCCAGGCAGTTTCTTGTATGGGCCGGTATTACACGCTTGCGCTGCTCAAGTCAATCAAGGAATGTTGCTTGCTCGTCGTATATCAGAAGTCTCAGATAGTCGTTTTTACCCAATAGGAATTTTTAAGCCAACTCCAAAAAAATCGTTACCCGATTATTCTGTCGCAGATAATGTTAGTTATTTAAAAAAGAAACATGGATGAACCAATGAGAAAGTAAGTATCTCAATTTCTTGAATTTCACTTACAGGTGAATTTTTAATACTCAATTCCAAAATATTATGTGCTGTAATTTTAGCTTAAGTTATGATCATTCATTGAGCTAGCTATTCTACTGCACATAACATCCTACCGCCCACAATAATTATTATGTGCTGCAACACATAAAAATTATTGCGGCTAGCCAATTTTTATCATGAAGACAAATTTTCATTTTGTTAATAGAGGTTACACATGCTTACTGATTTATTCAGTGAATCAAAATCGATTTCCGCTAAGTTAAAAAAACCTAGCGGAATAGTCTAGATTTTTATCCTTGCAATATAATTTCCTTGAGTGATTTAAGCGGTCTTACTTTAATAACATCACGTTTTGGCTTAGCTTTAATAGTAATAGTTTCGCCTGTCATCGGATTTCTACCTTGACGTGATTTAGTCGCAGGCTTGGTTTTACGCACAACTTTAATAGCCATTTCTGGAACAGCAAATTCTCCTGATCCTCTTTTAATTAAATGACATTTTGCGATGTGCCCTGCGGCTGTGAAAACATTTTTAACTTGGCTAAGCGTTAAGCCAGTTTCTTCTGATATCGATCTTAATATTTGTACTTTGGTTTGTTTCTGAGTAATCGCTTTTAACTGTGATGTGGAAGATTGAGCCTTGGTTTTGGTTGGTGACTTCTTAGTCTTTTTCTTAGCCATGTGACCTGTCTCCTTTAGGTATAAAAATAGTCCTTATGCGCAACTTATTATGCCTGCAAGAACTCAGATAAAAAAGCTCATTTTTCCCGCAGATAAAAATCTTAACAATTTAATCACCATCACATAACCGAGCTAAACAACTTCAAAAGAGGAGATCTGTATGGCTGCACGTCTTATTCGATTAAGGGATGCTCCTGAGTATTTAGGTATGGATAAAAATCGTTTTAATAAAGAAGTTAAACCATCGCTTACTGTCGTCCCCATTGGGAAACGAGGTATTGCATTTGACAGACTTGATTTAGATGCGTGGGTAGACCATTATAAGCACCGTAACGGTCGTCCTGCGCGAGATGGGAGAAACGCATGGGACACAAAAAAATGCCAGGCCTCGTCAAACGATATGGCAGCTGGCATATTAACAAAGTCGTCGACGGAGTCAGAATTTGCGAAAGCACTGGCACTAGTCAGCTTGAAGAAGCGGAAAAATACTTAGTACATCGGTTAGAGAGTATTCGTAAAGCTTCAGTATATGGTATTAGACCAAAACGTACATTCAGGGAAGCGGCTACTAAATTTTTGCTAGAACATCAGCATAAAAAAAGTATCAGAGTAGATGCCTGGTGCCTAAAAACACTAGACGTTTACATTGGTAAATTAGCTTTAGAATCGGTTCACATGGGCTCTTTACAGGGCTTTATTGAGGCAAGGCAAAAGGAAGGCGTTAAAACCAAAACCATTAACCATGGTCTTCAAACTGTCCGTCAGATAATGAATCTTGCAGCTGGCGTATGGATGGATGAACATGGATTAACATGGTTAACTTCCCCGCCTAAAATCAAGCTATTGTCCGAACTAGACAGCCGTAAGCCGTATCCATTGAATTGGGAAGAACAAGATAGGTTATTTGCAGTACTAGCTGACCATTTGCGAGAAATGGCTTTATTTGCCGTTAACACCGGTTGCCGTGATCGCGAGATTTGTAGATTACGATGGTCGTGGGAAGTGAAGGTGCCTATCGCGGAAATTGGTTCAGTTTTTATCATTCCAAGTGAGCGAGTTAAGAATGGTGAAGACCGCTTGGTAGTACTCAACCAAGTTGCTAGAGAAGTGATAGAAAGACAAAGAGGAAAGAATTCCGAATTTGTTTTTATCTATAAAGACAAACCAATAACCCGCATGCTTAACACTGGATGGAAGAAAGCTAGAAAGCGAGTGAACCTTTCAGTACGTGTACATGATTTGAAACACACCTTCGGAAGAAGGTTAAGAGCAGCAGGAGTAAGTTTTGAAGATAGGCAAGATTTGTTGGGTCATAAATCGGCTAGGATTACGACCCACTATTCTACTGCTGAACTACTTAACTTATGGGAAGCATCTAACAGAGTTTGTGACAGTCGTACCAGACCATCACTTACCTTATTACGGTCAGATGCATCACCCAGTCGCGCGAAAGTCGCGCGCGGACTTTTGAGGGTAATTTAAGTACAGTTAAAAAACGCTGTAACTTTTTGATTTATTTAGTTTAATTTGGTGGGCCGTCTGCGATTCGAACGCAGGACCAACAGGTTAAAAGCCTGCTGCTCTACCGACTGAGCTAACGGCCCGCACGGGGATGTTACTTAATATAGAGGCGCTAATGATACAGACTCGGAAAAAAATATCAACGTCCAAGAGCGTCTCTCTATAAATATTTGCCTCATTTAATCTGAAAACACACAAAAAATTTGGTTAAACAGCATCTTTAGAGATAGAACCTAATCTAATGCCCTGCTTGTTTAATCTGTTTTAGCTGTTCTGCTGCTAAGCGTGCCGAAGGCGTTCCTGGGTAATGGTTAATAACTAATCGAAACGATGATTTCGCATCAGTCCATTTAAACTGAGCTGCATATATCAGACCCAGCTTTAATTGGGCATCGGCTAGCTTAGCGCTTTCTGGATAATTTTTTACGACTATGCCAAACTCTGACACTGCTTGATCATTTTTACCCAATAAACCATAAAGCTCCCCAAGCCAATAATGAGCATTACCAGCAGACTGTCCTGACGGATATTTCTGGAGCATTTTCTGTAACGCTGAAGCTGCCTGACTATACTTTTTTGCTTTAATTAAACTATAAGCTGACTGATAAATTGCTTGCTCTTCTGCAACGCTGGGTTGATCCGCAGCAGCGCTCGCTTTAGCTGATTTTAGGTTAGCAGCAGGAGCCATTTTTAATTTAGTGCTTGAAGTATCTGGAATAGTGTCATCTGCTTCCGTTTTTGGAGCTTCAGAAGCGGGTTCTGTCAAATCCGTAGCTGGGCGATGTATACGTTTATCCAAGTCTGAATACATTGATTTTTGCTGTGTTTGTAGTTGTTGAATTTGATGGGTTAATTCTTCAATTTGGCCACGCAGCAATTGCATATCAGCTTGAACCGCATCCATTTTAGTTGTCACATCGGAATGCAGTACATTATTAATTTGCTGTTCTAAACGGGCTACGCGCTGCTCTACACTAAGCGATGGATCTGGTACATAAGATGAAGTTTGTTGATCCGCATCAGACTGAGCTTTTGGTGCTTCGGGCATATCTGTCGGCGCAACCCGCGGGACTGACGAAGATGTACTACTATCCTCTTGTCCGTCAAATTGCGGAGGGTAATTATCCACATCGTAAACTGGTGCCTCATGAGCAAACCCATTAGTAAAACTGACGATACACAGAGTAAAAACAAAAATCTGCTTTAATTTTGATATGAACATAATATTCCTCGCGAATTTACGCGAACGATAAAGCGAGAACCCCGCCACTTTGCACATCTCAACCAAACACAAAGCCAGGACGATACAGGTACAGCATTCTCGCGGTTTTATTAGGGTCAATAGATCCTAACCTTACTTATTTTTGAAGATAGACCAATGCAGCACGACGATCTTGTTGGTAATCCTCTTCTGTTCGACCAGGGACCGCCAATCGTTCTGCTCCATAACTAATTACACGCACTTGGTCTGGTCTAACTCCCTTTGACTCCATCAGATTAGCAACAGCTTTTGCACGACGTTCGCCTAATGCAACATTATATTCTCGGCTACCACGTGGATCTGTATGGCCTTCCAATAATACTTTTGCATGAGAATTTGCAACTAAGTGATCAGCGTTTGCGATAATGGCTGGCTTTTCACTATCCTTAACTTCACTTCTGTCAAAATCAAAATAATAAACACGCTTAGCTAATAGCTGAGCAGGACTCATATTGTCGCCGCCAAAATTACTACTATCGCCAGCACCATAAGTCTCCACACCGCCGTTGGCAGCATCTTCAGAACCTTGTCCAGAATGTTTTTTCATTGAAGAACATGCAGCAAGTCCTAGAATTGCACAGCTTATCAGTAGCAGTTGAGCAAGTTGTTTTACTTTCATATATTTCTCCCTTTACCTTTAGAATGACTTTATTTTACCAAACTCGGCGATTACGGATGTCGCGAGATCGATTAACATGTTGAAGACACAAAATTCAGCGCATTAATCGTTCGCAGTAGACTTTAAGTGAGAGCCAATGTTACTACAGATTTTTTAAAGCCGCCACACGATTATCAAGTTAGAAATGGCGACCATGCAGGATCTTGCACTTCACCATTTCGTTCAGGCAAGCGTAACTGAACTTTGCCATCATTCGACACCATTCCTAACACACTCTGGCCATTGTATAACGTACCAAATAGAACCATGCTACCATTCGGCGCTATACTGGGTGACTCATTATCGATGCCAGAGCTTGTTAGCAAACGGAATTGTCCAGAATCTAAATCCAAAATACCAATATTAAAGATCCCGTTTTGACGATGTAACATAGCTATATGTTGACCATCTGATGTATAAGATGCTCTAGCATTATAATCACCATCATAGCTCAACCGAGAAACAGCCCTTGTTGCTGGATTCAATTGATAAATTTGAGGAGCACCACCTCGATTTGAAGTAAAAACTAAATTTCTACCATCTGGAGACCATGCAGGCTCTGTGTTAATAGACCAATCATGCGTTAATTGGGTCAATTGTTGAGAAGCTAGATCCAATATATAAATATTGGGTGATCCATCTTTGGATAATACTATAGCGAGCTTTCTACCATCACGCGACCAAGCTGGCGCTCCATTAATACCATTAAATTGACTCACAACATGACGCGAACCATTACTCACCTCTTCAACATAGATAGAAGCTCGTTTATTCTCAAATGAAACATACGCAATACGCTTCCCGTCTGGGGACCATGCGGGTGACATGATAGGATCAGTAGAAGATAATAGTGGATGAGAGTTATAACCATCTTGATCTGATACTTCTAGTATATACCGTGCAGGCATATTGCTTGGGCGCTGTACCAAAACATACGCTAACCGTGTTGAAAAAATGCCTTTAACACCTAAAATTTGTTGGTAAATCAGATCACTAATATGATGCGCTAAAGGTCTTAGCTGACGGCCTGAAACTGAGAATTTATCTTTTAGTACAATAGATTGCGATCCTTGGCCTTCTTCTTTTCCTTTAAAAACATCTAATAATTCAAAGTTGACCTGATAACGATCCCCCCCAAGAGATTGCACTTTTCCAATCACTAACTTATCAGCACCTAAATCACGAAAATAGTGATACTGTACTTGTTCAACATCACTTGGAGACTGACTTAAAACATCTCGACCAAATACTTTAAAACGGCCACTATTCTTTAAATCGCTTGTCACAATCGCAGATATATCTTCTGGAGCAGATTGGGCCTCTCCGCCGAAAGCAGAAATGGCAATGGGCACAGCACCTTCGACACCGCGAGTTAATTCTAAATTTAATAGCGCAAATGCACGATTTGAAATGATAAAGCTTAATACGACTGCTATAAAAAATAATTTACGCATCATTGAACACCTCCATTAACTAGCGTATAGCTTAACGAATAAGAATAAAAAATGCGACCTTAACTGCCGGATTTAGGTTAAATAGATTTGCAGATTTTATCCAACATCTCAACACTAAAATCTGTTGCCACCCGTGGCACGCTAAATAAAAATCCCTGCATGAAAAAACATCCGTTTGCTTGCAATAATTCTTTTTGTTTAACTGTTTCAACACCTTCAGCAATGGTAGAAATTTGCAAACTGCTCGCCAACGCAATAATCATTTTAACAATCGCTTCGCTTTCTTTATTTATCGTCATATCTTGAATTAGAGAGCCATCAATTTTTAAATAATCTATAGAGAATTTTCTTAAGTTTTTGAGGGATAAATTTCCCGCACCAAAATCATCAATAGCAATTCGCACCCCCAAATGTTTTAGCATATGCAATGTTTTTTCAATTAGACTTAGCCGTGGTATTAACAAATTTTCTGAAATATCCAACACTAACTCTGATGGACTTAAATTAATTTCCTGAAGAATTTGAGAAACTTTAAATGTAAAGTGAGGATTTTCAAGCTGCCGCATAGATACATTTACAGAGACATGTCCTAGATGAAAATTCATTTGTTTCCACTGCTGGAATTGTTGGCAAGCGCTTCGCAATACCCATTCGCCAATTGGAATAATCGTTCCATTATTTTCAGCCAAAAGTAAAAATTCAAATGGACCAACCAGCCCCAAATCTGGATGCTGCCACCGCAACAGCGCTTCCATTCCCAAAATTTGTTTGGTTTCAGCATGGATCACGGGTTGATAGTAAATGACAAATTCCTGATAAACTGAATCGCCACGCAAGCCAGAATTTAAAATAACTTCTCGTTTACTCAAGGCATACATTTCAGAACGATAAAATTGATAAATATTTTTTCCTTGCAATTTTGCTTGCTGCAGGGCTACGTCCGCGTTATTTAAAAGTATTTTTTCATCTTCGCCATCATGAGGATATGCACTTATTCCTATGTTCGCGGATATATACAATTCGTGTTTTAATACATGAAATGGCTCAGAAATAACATCAAACAATCGTTGAACAACATACACCGCGGCTTCTGCTTTTGCTAACAAAGGAAGTAATAAAACAAAAAGATTATCATCAAAGCGGCTGAGAGTATCGACTTTTCGAGTACAGGACGAAATGCGCAGAACAAGCTCCTTTAATACCAACTCACCAGCCTGCTCCCCAAAAACATTATCTATCATTTTAAATTCATCAATTTCTAAATATACAATAACAAATATCAACTGATGACGCTTACTCAAACTCAATGCCTGATTCAAACGATCCACAAATATTTTCTTACCCGGCAATCCCGTAACGTAATCATGCAAAATATTTTGATTAAGATTTGTTTTTAAATCTGACAACTCATTTGTATACTTAGAACGCTCTTCCATTTCAGTTTGTAATTGCTTTTGAATGGTTTTAAATTTTTTATTTAAAATACGATATTGACTATTTTGCTCATACAACAAAAAAGTTAGCGCAATGATAAGCATGATGCAAATAAAAAAAATAAGAAATGCTAGCATGCTTTCCTCCATGCTTGATAAAATCAATCATTCAACATTCCCAACCATAACATTCTCAGGTTTTACACGTAAAGCAAACTGTCGAAATTGATCAAATCCATCCTCATTATTTGGAACTGGTAATGGGGACGCTTTAAAAACAGCATCTCGCGCAGAACGATCTAATGCTACATTTCCGCTACTTTTAGTAATTTGTACATCCAACACCGCACCTCCCGGTGCCACGCGAATAAGCAAGTCCGTATATAATTTTTTATCTACTCCTACAGGCACTAACCATTTTTGACTAATAGCCTGCAAAATAAGTGCTTTATATTTATTAACCTCACCCTGCACTTTGGCTCCAGCGATACGTTCTTGCTCTTGACGTATTTGATGTTGCAAGGTTTTTGCTGTTTGCTCTTTTAACTCTTTTGCGAATGCGGCTTCTATTGATTTTTGTTTCGCTTTCTTTTGCAATACAGTTTGATTTTTCAGATCAGCCAATAGTTGTTTCTCGATTTGTTGTTCTGCCAATTGTTTTTTGCGCTTCTCTTTAATGGCTATCGTTTTTTGTTGCAAATCTATTTTCTGTTTTAAAGTAACAGGCTTAGGCGCTTTGATAGTCGGCTTTGTAACGGTAGTAGGAGGTATCACTTTATCTAACTTATCTTCTATTGTTGGCGATGGCACACTAATAGGCGTCGCTAAAGGATTATCCATGACTACCGCACTAATCACTTTCATATTTTTATCAGAATTCTCAACAACGGGCATTTGACTGCTGAATTCAAAGCTGACGATCAGAAGAAATAATACGACAAAATGCAGTATCAAAGAGAAAAAAAAGGCTGGACTATACTGTTTTTGCACCACGCTTTCACCTTTAATTCGTAGGATGAGCCACAGTTGGTTGAGTGATTAACCCTACCGTTTTGGCGCCCGCCTGTTGAAGCAGCACCATTGCCTCGACAATTTTTCCATAGTTTACGTTATTGTCTCCACGTACGAGCACTGGACGCTGCTCTTCAGCATTCGTGCCTGTCGTTAACTGTGTTGAGGCAAGATAATTCAAGGTACGTGCAGTAATGGGTTGATTGGGCTTGTCCGACGTATTGAGATAATAATTTCCTGCTGCATCGACTGTGACAATAAGAGGTTCTTTTTGGGAAGGAGGAATCGCCTTAGCGTCAGTTTTAGGTAAATCAATTTTGACGCCTTGCGTGAGTAAAGGAGTTGTTATCATAAAAATAACTAACAATACCAACATCACATCAATGAAGGGAACAACATTGATATCAGACATAGGCCGTCTCGGGCCATTACGATGGTTAAGTATAGCCATAGTTATCCTTCAACTGGCACTTCAGTGCGTGATAAATTCATTTGAGCTTGCCGCAATAAAATATTTGAAAATTCTTCTTGAAATCCATCGAATCGATTGAGTATTCGATTGATATCATTGGAATAACGATTGTACGCAATCACTGCAGGGATAGCAGCAAACAACCCCATTGCCGTTGCAATAAGCGCTTCCGCAATGCCCGGGGCTACCATGGCTATTGTTGCCTGCTGCACCGTCGCAAGCGCCCTAAACGATAGCATGATGCCCCACACAGTACCGAACAAACCGACATAAGGGCTGATAGACCCAACAGTTGCTAATATTGGCAAATGTAACTCTAATGTATCTTGCTCGCGCATTTGTGTAACCCGCATAGCCCGTCTTGCACTTTCCATCATTGTTTCTGGATTCATTCCAAATTGTTTATGTAATCGCAAAAATTCTTTGAATCCCGCCTGAAAGATTGCCTCCAGACCTTGTGTTTCATTATTCTTTCCTTCTGAGAATAATTTAGCCAGATCGCCGCCCGCCCAAAACCGTTGTTCGAATGCTTTTGTCTCTTTACGCACAGCGTTCAAATAGAACCCTCGCTGTAAGATATAAGTCCATGATGCAATAGAAGCACCTATCAAAAATAGCAAGACTAGCTTCACGACCAATCCAGCATTAATAAAATATGTTAAGAATGACGAATCAAGATTCACACAAATTCTCCTGTTTGAAGAGGTTTCCCATTTTACAATAATATCATAGACACATATCACTCGCACCATGGTAATCGCGTTGAAAGTTTACGATTATTTTATGCTTGGCGCGGAACCAGCTAAACAGGGATTCAATCGGGGGCTTTTACGTATTTCAGGTTTGGACAAGCTTTTATTTTTCCCTTCGAAATATGTCAGAGTGCGCTCAAATTTCGTTAATTTTTTATTGATATAATTTTGCCGAAACACATCAGTACTGAGCTGACTTTTTTTATCTTCAATCAACTTTTTTCTTGTCATAGGACATGATAATTTATTCGTTTTAATCCACCTTGAAATATCTTTTTTGTTATAGGCAATCCCCGAACTCAAGGTAATAGGATCATCCATCACCGTTTGATTAATGGGGCAACGATTCTCATTCTGAAAAATTTTTACTTTCTCAGAAAATTTTTTCATATCATTTAAGAGCTCTAACCCTTCGGCATCGGACTGGCATTTTTTTAACTTCACTTTTTGCTCGATATCAGATTGTAATGCTTCTAATTTTTTTTCAACAACATCAAATCGTTTTGAATTGTCAGTAGGATCATCTATCTCTTCAACATCCTTCCATTCCTCGGGCTCGATCTCATCCTCTTGCTCATGATTGCGAAACCAACATCGACGATAAAAAAGCAATCCAAATTTGGCCATCACAAAAATCATCAAGCATGCAAAAACAATTTCGGCAGTGGTCATTGTGTATCGACCATCTATTTGCCGCGTTAAACATTGCACCACCCACTCATCTGCCTTTGAAAAATCGACATTATATAACCCTGCTTGATATCCCGTGGATCCTTCCGCATCCCAACATAATCCCTTAATTAGCCGCAAATCTCTTTGTGATGGAGAAAATAAATCTTTATCTGTTAATTTTAGAATACTTCTAACACCTGCTCCTCTACACTCTTTTAAAATATGACTCACATCATCTGTTGGATTGATAATATATTTTGAAAATAAGTGCAAAAGATATTTATTGCCATGCATATCCGAAACAAGATACCGCGTATCGCGCTCTGCAGCAGTAGCGGTGTCTAACTCATACATCGCTGTAAACATTCCTGCGAATAGACTACCGCTACGCAATGTAAAAACATCCAACGAGCTTTTCACATTTTTTTTCAGGTTTGAAAAACTTGCATTACTTAATCGACAACTCCATCCACCCACTCCAACTCCATCCCAATAGAACTTTAATTTAGGTAGTGGCAATTTCCACTCTTTAAAAAAACGCATTTACTTGGAACCTCCCTGTCTCAACATTCATTAAAATGGGTTGGGTTTAAAAGAGTTAATTTCATCCTGATCTTTCAGTCTTCCTAATTCTTCCAAAATATCTTTTGAAAGCTTATTATTCACTAGTAACAATTCTTCGATGTAGGGATCATTTTTGAGAATGTAAGCGATGAGCTCTATGGCTTTTGTTTTTTGAAATTCTGGCAACAAGTGTGTGAGGCCCTCTAGATCCAACACTTCGATATGTTTTAAATCATTACTATTGCCATATTTTTTTAAAAATTCGGCAAATTGTCGCAATCCATCCAGGGTATAAATTTCTACCTTGTTAGAATTTGAGGTTTCTCGAATTTCACCCATAGCTGCTCTCCTTTTAGAGATTAACTACTTACCTTGGTGCTCGCTCTTGTATGAATTAAGAGCCATTTGTGTTATTAAATTAACGATTACACTTTATTTTAGCAATACTTTATTTTATCACACACGGCCTGTTTTGTATAAAAAATGTGTAAATTTGAATGCTTTCAGAATGTTACCCAACCGAAGTAGCCTCCTCAATCCCATCCAGCAAACTTAAGTTTTTTGAAGTCAAAATCTTATCTGGCGCCTTGAGCCCAAAATGCTGATAAGCCTGCTGCGTCGCTATTCTTCCTCGCGGTGTACGCATCATAAAACCTTGCTGGATTAAGAAAGGCTCAATCACGTCCTCAATTGTCCCTCGCTCTTCGCTAATTGAAGCCGCCAAGCTATCTATACCAACAGGACCACCATTAAAACGATCAATCAGAGCTAACAATAATTTTCTATCCATCATATCGAACCCTTGATCATCCACATCTAACATGTCTAAGGCTTTTTGAACAACAGACAAGATAATTTGCCCATTCGCTTTCACTTCTGCGTAATCACGCACACGTCGTAGTAGACGATTTGCAATTCTCGGCGTTCCACGTGAGCGTTTTGCGATTTCTTCGGCAGCAAGATTATCAATAAAAATCCCTAAAATTGCAGCAGAACGTTCAACAATATTCGTCAAGTCTGGAACTTTGTAAAATTCTAAACGTTGGACGATACCAAATCGATCCCGCAGCGGTGACGTCAACAAACCCGCACGTGTCGTTGCACCAATCAGGGTAAAGGGAGCAAGATTTAATTTAATCGATCGCGCTGATGGGCCTTCGCCAATCATGATATCCAACTTGTAATCTTCCATCGCGGGATATAAAACTTCTTCAACCACTGGATTTAAGCGATGAATTTCATCAATAAATAGCACATCATTTTTTTGTAAATTTGTTAATAAAGCAGCAACATCACCTGGCCGCTCCAACACAGGCCCAGAAGTTTGGCGCAAAGACACACCTAATTCATTTGCAATAATATGCGCGAGAGTTGTTTTCCCCAGACCAGGAGGACCAAAAATTAATACATGATCTAAAGCATCTGCTCGCGCACGCGAAGCCTGAATAAATATTTCCATTTGCTCACAAACAGCTGGCTGACCCACATAATCTTTTAATGTTTTCGGTCGAATTGCCCTATCGATTGTATCTTGATTTGCTTGATCCTCTGCACTCACTAATCGGTCACCGCTCATGTCACCATCTCCCTTAAAGACTGCCGAATAATTTCTTCGCTAGTCATTTTTCCATCATCCACTTTAGATACTGCACGGCTAGCAGCTTGTGGTTTATATCCTAACGCAATCAGTGCGGCAATTGCATCTTGGGTCGTTTGATTACGTGAGGAACCATCACTAGTCGCTAGCGGCATCGTACATATCGCTGCCGTTTGATTTAAATTGGACACTTTATCACGCATTTCTATAATTAATCTTTCTGCTGTTTTTTTACCAACACCCGGCAATCTAACCAAGCTGTCTGTATCATTATTGATGACGCAGCGTATAAATTCATTAGGCTCAATGCTGGATAAAATAGTCAAACCTAACTTTGGCCCGACCCCATTCACTTTTAATAAGGTCCTAAACAAAGCGCGCTCTTCTCGATTGTAAAAACCATAGAGTAATTGCGCATCTTCACGCACCACAAAGTGCGTATAGAGAATCACTTTTTGTCCTATTTCAGGTAAGTGATAAAACGTATTCATTGAAGCATCGATTTCATAACCCACCCCATTCACATCTAGCATTAATTGAGGAGGCTGTTTTTCTAACAGAATACCTTGCAATTGTCCGATCATGATAATCCTTTGCTAATAGAATATTGAAGTGATTTTACCTGAGTAAACGGTATTTACTCCAGTTGAACTTAGCGCTTATAAGAAGATTGACTTGAGTAGAAAAGATGCTGTCGATAGATTTCAATTAACTCCTTTTCAGGTAAAACCTTTTTTTCATCCTGCTTAGCATTAAGATGATCAGTAAATTCTTCAATAAGAGCTGCTAGTTTTGCAGAAATGCTAGATTCTTTTTCTAGTTTAAACCATTGCGCTGTATGCTTTTCGGTAGATTTATTTTTCTCATGAATCAAACATCCCAAAACAATTTCACAACGTCCTGGTGTTTTGTCATCACTCAAGGATTGAATTAACTTCAGTATAGTTTCAGTCGCCCTTAATTCAGAGTCAACTTTCGTATTGTAACCCAGCATGCATAAATCAACCATCTGAGATAATATTAAAAAATTCTCTGCCTCATTCTTTTCTGTCATTTGATACAACGTACGCATATTCACTACATCAGGATGTGAATCTGAAACTTCCTTAAAAATTTTAGCTAATTGTTTTGGACGCTTCATATGTTTTTTGTTTGAGATATCTTCAATTTCTTTCTCAGAGAAAGAGTCCATATACATAAAATGCGATCGATTCAATAATGCGGGGGAAACGGTTTTTCGGCCTTGCATCGAACTTGCATTTTTGGAAGCAAAAATCATGCAGCCTGGGTTATCCGGTGCATTTCCCTTCAGATCAACACCTGACAGATACTGATTAAGATATTCTTCTAAATTTTCATCCAAATCAATTTCGTCAATGATCACACAAGCACCCTCATGAAATGCCTTGTGTAAAGTATCGTAGACAACTTTCCGCGAAGCCTCATCTGTCCCAGCGCTTAGAATATAGAGTTTATTAGCACCCGAAGCGTATGGAGTAATATAATGTTTTTTCAACATCGCTTCTAACAACGTTGACTTACCCAACCCAGAATCACCTTCGACAATAACTCCTTTTTTAAAATTAGAAGATAATTTATTTTCAAAAGATAATTCACGCATCCACAGATCTTGCTCCAGCGCATCAATAATATATTTTTTTTCTCTAGGAATAGTAAAATAAGGCGTAATCTTAACAAGCGGTTGAGCACTTTCAGATGGAAGTTTAGTCCCTAACGTCAGCTCCAGTTGATTGATAAAATTCGCCCGTTCTTGCATATCTTTGATCGAAGGAGAAAACTCACCAACACATGCTGTTAATAATGCTAGCTTCTTATCATCCATCTGCTGAGCAAGGCAAGTGAATCGCAAGGCAAGATTCTCAACATCCCGAATTGAAAATTCAAAAAATGGATTACATGTCTCAATGAGATGGTATGCAGCAATTAAACCCTTCACATTTTCTGGTATAAACAATTCAGGACTGAGAACATTTTTTAAAATAATTTTCTCTAATGCATCATCATCTGGTTTTTGAAAATAAACTGTTTCCGCATAATGTTGAAATAATTCATGATAGTGTCGGTTTGGAAAAAATTCAGGATTACCCGTTGCGATAATTTTATGTTTTTCAGTGATGCCATATTCTTTGTTGTGATAAAATATTTTTTTATTTCCTCTTGACAGCGCTTTCAAGAAATCCAACTTGCCAGGCACCCTCATATTTGCTTCATCTAACAAAAATACTTTGTCAGGATTCTCCAGCCATTTTAAAAAGTCCTCTTCACTTTCATACCAATCACCAATCACTTTTCTGACAGCATTTGTTTTACCAACACCGGGCGGACCTTTTAAAAAAATAATGGGCGTGCTTTTGTCTGTCAACAAAACTCGCAATTGATGTTGCTGCTTCTCAAAGATATTCCTAAACTTTAAGACTGAAGATGCAGGGCTAATCACTAATTTACTTGCCATACCAAATAACTTACTGATTACTTCTGCTTTTAATAGAGGAAACCCTGTATTTTTTTCAAGACATGCACTGATATTTTCTCCTAAAAGTTCATGGATCTCTTTTCCATGAAAACAATTTAATATTTTCCAAGCATGTTGGCTTTGTTCAAGAGGTGTTTTTAAACTAAATCGAGCAAATATTTTTTTCAATTTTTTAAAATTGACGCCACTGTTATCGCTTGGTTTAAAAATATATTTTCCCATCACGCTTAAATACGCATAATCGTCACTTTCTTTGGGATAATCATAATGAAACAATCCTTTTATCGGATTATGCGCATGCAATATCGGCTCGGATTCTAATTTTTCTACCATGCGATTGAGCAAATGAAATGACATTTGGAGTTGGGACGGCCTTCCAGCGCCTCTATGAGGGAGCTTTTTAGCAGCTTCGTAAAAATGCTTAATCTTGTTCAGTGATACATTAGCGTTAGGCTTGTTTTGTAAAATGACGTTTGCATACTCATCAAAACGATAACGCTCAGTTTGATATTGCAAAAAGTGTAATGGGTTTTTAGTCGTCTCAGGCATCACGGAGATCACAGCGGGTTTTTTGCTGGGCTCAAACCGCATCCCATTTATGTCTAGATGAGGATGATTAGACAACAAGGGTAGTAATTGTTGGTAAAGTACAGATGATAAATCACCATTTAAAATAACTGGTCTGCCCGCTCTCATGGCTGTCAACAAATCTTTTTCTTTAAATGTAAATCCCTTAATAGGATCAGAATAGATTTCTGCAATCAACTCAGAAAACGTTGTATGCTCATTCACATCAATGATAAGCGGCTTCTCACCTTTCGCTTCTAACTGTTTGAAAATTTTTTCTGACGTATTGTCTGTATCATTACTTATTGTATGTAAAAAAGCAGACTCTTTTTCTTCGACGTCAAGGTTGACATTAACATTTTTGTTTTCGATCACAGAGCCGATCTTAACACCACGGGCAAGAATAAACTTAAAGTTTTTTCCAGGAAATTCCTTAGTTTTGTCAATCAACTGTTGCCAGGAAGATAGCGATATATCACTTGTGATGTAAAACACATTCTCATTTTCATTATATTTCTTTAAAAAACCACCTTCCTCAGTCTCAGCATTCCCTTGTGCGTCAATACGTAACAAGTCAAAGCATTCATATAAATTATGCATTCCTAGATAGATTGGCTTATGTTTAGAGTAAGCATAATTATCTGGCTCTAATGAAACTGTAATATTAGAAGGTAAAACAGTTGTTTTTGGCACTGTTCTTTCATAAACAGTCATACTAGTTGGAACAGCTACTAATTCACCGTTATAGATAATTCGCTTCTCAACCTTCAAGCGATGCAATAACAGATCATAATCCTTATCATTTTTTGGCGGATTCTCAATAATGATAGAACGCGATTGTGTTATCGCCTCAATTAACATTCCAGCTTTTAAAAATTTTGACTTTCCTTTGTAAGAAATTTTTCCATACAACATTTCCCGCCAATTGGGACTATGATACAAGTCGATAACCAGCGGTGGAAATGCTGAAGGTTGGTCAGGAGCAAGCGTCAGAGATTGCGTTTTGACTTTAAATGCTTGTGTGCGCGTCAAAAATGCCGCACACGTTTTTTGATTGCCAGCCAGACTTATTATTTTTAAATTTTTACTAACGGGATGTCCAAACAACCGCGGCGAATTATCTAAAATACTTTTATAATTCACTATTTCTGTCGGTGAAAAATTCTCCCAATTAACAACAAGCAATCCGCCTTTTGAAATCAATTCACGCAACAACCCATTGTGTTTTTGTTTAAATTCATTATCGCTAAGCTGCCAAGGCGAAAAATAATTTGCGAAATCATTTGGATTATCAATATATAAATAACGCTGTTGATCGTATATATTTTTTGATTTTAAATACGAAATCATTTGTTCATTTATTTGAAATGGTGATTGATCCGTATTAAGCCTAACTAATGGATGCACATTGTTAGTTTGCAATAATTGCTCTATTGTCAGCGTACTGACCTGCGTTCTCTTCATTAACTGTTCGCGGTAAATATTAAAAAATTCCTTATCCACTGAATTAACTTGATCATCTACATCAAGATTAACACTCTGAACATTGTTATTGTGCTTAACAACGGGAATTCTGATATCATCTAATGGATTTTTTCGCACAGCAATATCGGTTAAATCAATTCTGTTAGAACCACCCAAATCGATTTTTTGCCATCGAAAATTTTTATCGGGAATTTCGCAGAAAGCGTGCTGCTCATTCGTATTCATGCGCACAGGTACGCCACAGAGTCGCGCTAGCACCATGAACGCTTCTGAGTTGTGGCGACATTCACCCGCCCGTTCTCGTATGGAAGCACAAATTTTTTCTAAGTCTGTGACTGGATTAGATGTTAACGATTTGACATCAAATTTACAATAGTTAATAAGCCTACGTATTTTTTCTTCCGGAGAGATATTTTCAAATATAAATAATAATTTATTGATAGGTTGAATATGCTCGGCTGGCAACCCTTTAATTTGTTTTATTAATTCATCCTTCAGTAATTTCGGCAACAACTCAACATTTTGTTTAACAGCAACAGATTGAACATCTTGTTTTCCGTAATTAACATTTTGTTGTAATGAATAGGCTATTTTGACATCCATTGGTTGCATGGAATCAAGCTTAACAAAATGTTGTTTCTTCACACTATCCCAATAAACTTTCATTGCTGCTTTTGGATCTGAATAAAATTCAATGTTTTCGTTTTCAACGGTATGCAAGATAGGCAATGGATAAAACTCGTCAGGTTCAAAATTCCCTTCTAAATGACCTAAGATTAAGCTTGGGTCACTATCTACTTTATCTTTTAATGAAGCTATCAAATTCAAATCAAGATCTTTTGTTTGATTGATAGAGAGCTCTGTTAATTTAGTCGGCAGAGATGAAAAACTGATATTGCCAGCCGCATCCATGTTTACACTATCCATTATTTCAATTCGATAATCATTCGCAATTTCTTCTCGTTGTGTATATAACACCGCTTTAAATGATCCTTGCGCTTGATACTTTTGGTCTTGCTTAATATGACTATCGACTCTCATGCCTTTTCGAAATGAAAAACAAGCTACTGGACTTCTTTGGTTTTGAATATTGATTTTTGATTCCAGAGCTACTTGCTTTTGTTCAAAAGAGTGTACCTTAAAAGGATCAGCAAAGCGTGACTGACATTTATTACCATTATATAAAAGATTAAAATCCTCCTTAATCTGTAGTGAACCGCTCGCTATTACTTCTAACGATCGTAACCGAGGACATAAGTGAGCATTGTCAAGAGTGTAAAGTCCATTTTTTCGTTCTACTGAAAACCTTGCTTCTTGCAAGTTGGGAAAATGCTCCATATTTATAATTAAAGTTGGCGATTTAAGATCTAATTTTTTTAAATTACAGCAATCATCAATCATAAAAAAGCTGAAACCAAACTGTTTATCTATACTTATATCAGCAACAAGTGTTTCAAGTTTTTTTGACTTCAAACAAACTTTAAGCCCATTTTTTCCACTATCTATTTTTAGATCGAGATGTTCAAGATCATGACAGCTATCAAGCATCACCTCATCATTATTGTGGACCACCTTATCGAACTTGATTATTTTAATTTTATTGCCTTGAGGAAACTTCAAATCCGATGTATCACAATTTTCAATTGTTAATGTTTCTAAATTTGGAAACATAGATAAATCAAGCAACTCAAGATTCTCACAATTTTGAATAATTAGATTTTTCATCACAAGCATGGGTTTTATAATGGCTAAGCTCTTTAAGTCACACGCAGATAGTTTTAATTCTTCTAATTTTTCTTGCAAGTCAAAATTTTTAATAGTATTCAAGCTGTCAGACTTGATAATCCAATGAGTTGTTAGCTTTATCTCAAGCCTGCGCAAATTTGATTGAAGAGGTAATACTGTTGGAGATTCTAAAACATCTATATCAATAACCAGCTCTTCTAAATTTTTTAACTTCGAGAGATCCAAGTTATCCACTCTAGCCAATATCGTTAAATATTGTAAATTTCCCTCTTTTTTCCAGATTTGGCTTGGTAGAGATAATTTTTTATTATTAACTATAGCACTATTCAAATTAGGCATATCACCAAAATTTTCAATTGGCATCTCACAATCTTTCAATGTTATTTCTTGAATTGCATTTTTATCCACGACAAATTTATCTAAAGATAAAGAATTCAAACTCAAATTAGATAAATTTTTACAGACTGACAAGTCTAACTTGTGCAATCTATCGCTCTTACTAATATCGACTCGCTTCAGTGAAGATGGATTAGGAAAAATTATTTTTTTTAAATTTGAACATTGACTAATTGTAATTTCTTCCAAAAAATGACAATTAGACAAATCAAGTATAGTTAAATCACTCGCATAATTCAGTGATATACTTTTCAGCGCACTATTTTTTGGCAAAATTAATTCTTTAAATCCACACTTAACAATACGGATAGACTCTAAATGCACACACTCTTCAAGATTTAATATAGTGGAACTCCGTATAAAAACATCTCTAAATAAAATAGATTTAATATTATTATTTCTAGGCCACTTAATATTTTCTAAATCTCCATCTCTAACTACTAATGAGCTTAATTCAGGGCACCCACTTAAATCTATTTCTCCCACATCTTTAAATAAATGCAATTGAAACTCTTTCAACAATGATTTATCAGGCATTTTTATTTCTTTGATACCACTATTATGTATCCCTAACACATTCATGTTGTGGCATTCTGACAAATCTAGTGTTTTTACATTTACGTCAATTATCGACACGCCACATACTTGATCTTTGGGTAATTTCAAAAAGGAAATGTTTGAACTGACAATGTCTACCCTATTAATACTTTTTTGGGAAGATAGATCAACTTCATTACCACTCACACGACAAAGGAAGACAGATTTTACATGGGGCAATTGATTCAAAAAATTTGATAAGTTATTAGTACCAGAATGCCTTACTTTGACATCATTTATTTTAACATTCTCAGGGGAATGAATAGCTATTCTTTGTAAGTCAGCATTATTAAATTCTAACCTCTGCACATGAGGATACTCTTTTAATTGAGATAAATTTAATCGCAGAGGTTCATTTGTTTTTTCTTCATTGATCCCATTATCACACTCCATATCCAAGTGGTCATGCAACGTCAGATTAGATAATGCATTATCAAATTCTTGCTGTGTAGGAAAAGTCTCGAAATACTTTCCATCTTGATGGAGAACTGATTTTCCATTGATATCTAAGTCCAGTTGTGGATTTTTAAATTTCAGAAACTCATTGTCTGGATCAACGACTACGCCCTCTAATCCTATTCTCTGAAGATTCGGAAAATATTTTAATATTTTTGCTCTTTCAGCTGTTGTGGGAGCATACATTTTAATGAAAGTTACTTTACTAAAATCAACGGTAGCAACTAATTCTTCAAACTCATCCTCATTCGTGATATCAATATCTGTTAAATTTAACCACACCTCATTTTTTTCTAAAATAATTTTAATACACGCTTCATAATCTAAAATGGTATATTCTTCAGAGCTTATATGCTGTTTACTTAACCCCTCCTCAACAACTGTTCGCGTACTGGGAATGATTTGATTTCTCAGCTTATAATACTGATCGACATCCGTCAGTGGTATCGAATCTTTCATTAAAACGTTATCACCTTGCCAAAGGTAAACATCACAATGCTCAATCAGAGAGTGCAACAACGCCAGCGTTTCTTCTGTTGTCTTCATTAAATTATGAGAAAGAATCACTTTTCTTTTTGTTTTTGATGAAGAAGGAACTGTACGTTGCCAGCAATTTTTTCTGCCTTCCAACTGCATCCATGAATCAAAATATCCCGGGCCTGTTGATTGGTATTCAACTTTGCCGGTTTCTTCATCTTCATGATGAATTCCCAACTTCATTTCTAGATTTTTTTTAAAAAGAATCATAGTTAAACTCGATATGAGGCTACTATGATAAGTATAGACTAGAGACGAGAAATAGTTTGGTGATGGATTTTTAATAAAGAACTTGTACAATCAAATAGATGAAGCTTCATCAAATCTGCTGGTAACTATTCAGCAAATATAATTTAACCTTATCATTTACAGATGGGAAAAACACTACAGATGCGAGCCATGATTGTCTCTACGAACGACTAGCCCCACATTTCCAACAAATATCAAATTGCCCTTCTAAATGTTCGCCGCACTGGCTACATGTCCATTTCGCTTGATGGGATTGTAAGCGAGAAATTTCTTGTTCATATATTTTTTTCGCCTCACCAAATTGCGAATCATCCAACACCCACAATTCAGGCCAAGCAACCGCCGGAGGAATTTCTCCTGCCAAAGGCGGTTCTTCATTTTTAATAATCGACTCGATACTGTTTTCGTCTAATTTAGATTTTAAAACATATAATTCGACTTTGTTTTGTGTGGTATGCAGCATTTTCATTTTTTATTTCCTCATCTCTAGGGTCGATAATCTCGCCAACTGCTTCGCTTTCTTCGCTGAGAATTTTTTCCCACCAAACCCACTTGGTGAATGGCAAGGCGAGAATGCGCATGACAAAGTGCTATGGCTAAGGCGTCTGCGGCATCTGCTTGCAGTTTTTCAGTGATATTCAGTAATCGCATCACCATCTGTTGAACTTGATCTTTTTTAGCGGCACCATAACCGACAACAGCTTGCTTAACTTGCCTTGCAGAATATTCCGCAACAGGAATGGTGAGCGCAACAATTGCTGCGCCGCGAGCCTGACCTAATTTCAATGCAGACCCTGGATTTTCATGCATAAACACTTGTTCAATGGCCGCTTCGATAGGTTGGTGTAATCCAATAATTTCTTGCAGTCCGGAAAAAATTTTTTGTAAGCGTTCTGGTAATTTTTGTTCGTTATCTAAATGAATACAGCCGCTGGTAACATATACACTCTGTTGCTCCGTCAATTTGATCACACCATATCCTGTATGACGTGATCCTGGATCTATCCCTATGATAGTCGTCATGCTATCTCACTTGTGAATGATAAATTATTCCAGCTCCATCAAAATTGAATCTTCTATATTTGCATTCGAATACACTTCCTGAACATCATCCAAATCTTCTAGCATGTCGGTTAAGCGAATTAATTTTTCAGCAATATCTTTATCACCAATCGATACATGCGTTGCAGCAAGCATAGTAATGTCTGCTTGCGCTGGAACAAACCCATTTTTTTCCATCATTTGTTTCACCGCCGCAAACGATTCAGGCGTTGTGGTAACGTCAACACTTTTGTCATCATTAACGATAATATCTTCCGCACCTGCATCTAAAGCAATTTCCATCAAGCGCTCTTCATCTAATCCAGGCGCAAAAGTCAGCTGACCTAATTTTTTAAATAAATAAGAAACTGAACCATCGGTTCCCATATTACCGCCGCACTTGGTGAAGGCATGACGCACTTCAGCAACGGTTCGATTGCGATTATTCGTCATGCAATCCACCATAATCGCCACACCCGATGGGCCGTAACCTTCATAACGAATTTCTTCTACATCATCACCCTCCATGCCGCCTGCACCACGTTTTGCTGCACGGTCAATCACATCTTTTGACATGTTAGCAATCAGCGCTTTGTCTATCGCTGTTCGCAACCGTGGATTTGCATCCGGGTCTGCACCACCCAACTTCGCAGCAACCGTAATTTCGCGAATTAATTTCGTGTAGAGCTTTCCGCGCTTAGCATCTTGCTTTCCTTTTCTATGCTTAATGTTAGCCCATTTACTATGACCTGCCATGTTAGCCTCCTACATTTTCTTTTTTTATTGCTGGCACTTTCTTTTCGTCGTGACGCACACGAATTCCCAACTCTATCAATTGCGCAGGATCGACTGATGAAGGCGCATCCGTCAACGGACATGTCGCTGTTTGTGTTTTCGGAAATGCAATCACATCACGAATGGAAGCTGAATCTGTCATTAACATTGCTAATCTATCAATACCAAATGCAATACCGCCATGTGGAGGACATCCAAATTTTAACGCTGTGAGCAAATGACCGAATTTTTCATTTGCAGCTTCTTCGCTAATATTTAAGGCGCGAAATACTGCCATTTGCAAGTCAGAGGAGTTAATCCGAATGGATCCACCACCAATTTCACTACCATTCAATGCCATATCATAAGCACGTGCTAAAATCTTCAGCGGCTCATGTGACAACTCATCTACATTTTTAATTTTGGGAGCTGTAAAGGGATGATGGCATGCTGCTACGCGACCATCGCTTGCAAGTTCAAACATAGGGAAATCAACTACCCACAATGGACGCCAGCCTTTTTCGACTAATTGTCTATCATGCCCCACTTTAATACGTAGAGCACCCAATGCTTCATTCACAATATTCGCTTTGTCCGCGCCAAAGAAAATAATGTCGCCAACTTTTGCCTTCGTACGAGCTAAAATTTGTTGCGTCACATTTTCTGGTATGAATTTCAAAATAGGCGACTGCAGACCTTCCGTACCTTCACCATTCACCTTGATGTATGCCAATCCTTTCGCACCATAAATACCGACATATTTTGTGTAATCATCGATTTCTTTGCGACTGATATCCGCACCATTTGGAACACATAATGCAGCAATGCGGCCATGCGGATCATTTGCAGGACCAGCAAATACTTTAAATTCCACATCACGCAAGAGATCGCCAATATCCACTAATTCTAGCGGAATACGTAAGTCAGGCTTATCAGAACCAAAACGTGACATCGCTTCTGCATAAGTCATGCGAGGAAAAGGTTTTGGCAACTCAACATTTAACACATCTGCAAACATGCCACGCATCATCTCTTCCATGATGTCTTGAATTTCTGTTTCGTTGAGAAATGATGTTTCAATATCTAATTGGGTAAATTCAGGTTGTCTATCCGCACGTAAATCTTCATCACGAAAACATCTGACAACTTGATAGTATCGATCCATACCTGCCATCATTAACAATTGTTTAAATTGTTGCGGTGACTGCGGCAATGCATAAAAAGATCCTGGCTTGGTGCGACTAGGAACCAAATAATCGCGAGCACCCTCTGGCGTTGCTTTCGTTAGAAAAGGGGTTTCAATATCCATAAAACCATTGTCATCTAAATAACGTCTTAAATAACGAGTAATATGCGCGCGCACTCGCATGCGGTTTAACATCTCAGGTCTGCGTAAATCTAAGTAACGATAACGTAAACGTGTTTCTTCGCCGATATCATGATATTCATCAATTGGAAATGGCGTAGGTTCAGAACGATTTAAAATAGTGATCTCATCTGCAGCAATTTCAATTTCACCTGTTCGCAAATCTTTATTGACTGTCCCTGCAGGGCGATTTCTCACATGTCCTTTGATTTGCAATACGAATTCATTACGAACGGTTTCTGCCATTGCAAATGCCGCTTTGTTTTCCGGTGCAAATACAACTTGCACCAAACCTTCTCGATCACGCATATCTAAAAATATCACACCACCGTGATCACGGCGTCTATGTACCCATCCTACAATTTGAACTTCTTGATCTAATAATGTTGTTGTCACTTCGCCACAATAATGAGTACGCATAATTAACCTTCGATAATTTTATTGGATTCTACAATTTTTTTGCCAAGCTCAGGATCCTTCCAGATAGGCTGAACAACACCTAATGAAATAATAAATTTTAATGCTTGCTCTACAGGAATATCGAGCTCAATCACATTTTTGCGCTCAGCCATCATTAAAAAACCTGACGTCGGATTCGGTGTTGTCGGAATAAATAAACTGACCATGGGATCTTTTGTAACATGCTCTTGAATCTGCACAGCAACATCACCTGTTTGAAACGCAATACTCCATAATCCTTCGTGGGGAAATTGCACTAGCAACACTCTTCGAAACGATTGACCACCTGGTGTAAACAATGTTTCCGTGACTTGCTTAACACCTGTATAAACTGAGCGAACTAATGGAATACGTCCAATGATAGCATCGCCAAAAACTACCAATTGTTTACCGACAATATTCGCCGCAACAATACCCGTCAAAAAAATAACAGAAAGAGTAATTAAAACGCCAATACCTGGAATATGAAATCCAAATAAAACATCGGGCTGGTATCGATGAGGCAACAAAGACAATGTATTACTCATGAGATCAAATAAAAAAGTAATGGCTAAGAGCGTCACCCAAATCGGTAGCCACACTAGCAATCCTGAAATAAAGTAACGTCGGAAAAGTGACATCATAGTTAAGTCTTCTTCGTATCAGTTGATGTGGCGGCTGTAGTTGACTCCGTTCCGGAGCTTGATGTGGTGGTGTCTTTACTTTCGCTTTGAGCTGACTTTGTCTCAGTTTTTTTTGTTTCCGCCGGACTTTTATTACGAAAATCGGTTGCATACCAACCTGTGCCTTTGAGTTGGAAACTGGTCTGAGAAATTATTTTTTGTAAGGTTGATTTGCCACACTGAGGACAATCCGTCAATGCAGGCTCGCTTACTTTTTGTAAGGTTTCTAATTTATGCTGGCACGCACTACATTCGTATTCATATATTGGCATGATATTACCTTATAATTTTGATAAGCATTGCTGCATAAATCGCTCTTTTACCTCTCCCCTTGTGGGAGAGGTCGACGCGTAGCGGCGGGTGAGGGGTTTCTATGTCAAAAGTACCCCTCATCCGCCCTTCGGGCAGACACGTCAACACCCTTACATACCCCACAAGGGGAGAAGGAAAAAAACTGATTAAACAACGCTATTTAATATGTTAACTACAAAACTCATTATTTTAACAAGAAGTTGGCCTGCTGGGTAGCAAGATATCTTGTTGCCCCAAGATCTCTTTATGTGTGTCAGATCCCGATTGAACAAACACCCCTAACTGTGAGCCCGTTCCCTCCAGGATATTGATGGCTGGGCTTACTTCATGTATTTCAATCTGTCTACAGTTTCTAAATTTACCTACATCTAAATCTTCTATTAAATCATATTTATTGTGATAAACGTCAGTATCTGTCAACTCGATACCATTTAACTTAATGATTTCTTTAATACTATTTTCAAATTGGCGATCAATGCGACTGTTAGGCGACGCAGAAATAGAATCCAATAATATAGGCTGTTCTTTTTCATATGGGTCGCCATTATACCAATGTAAATTTAATGTGATATTTGGCGGAATGAGATCAGGATTATTTTTAAAAAACTCGCCCAGGCATCGTAAGATTGATTTGCTATCGTCATAAAAATTAAACGTAATGACAGCCTTAGGATTTTCTGCTGCTATTTTATGCATTTGAACCCACAAATAAAACAATTTCATCAGCTTGGTCACTTTGCGCTTTTTGACATAGACGTGTCAGCAATGTTTCGTTATATTTGATGAGACGGTTTTTTTCATCATTATTTTCAATATAATTAATATTAAAAAGACAACCATCAAAATCAAAAGACTCTACAGCCATATGCTTAGGACGATCTTGCATTCACCACCACCTCGATTATTGATATTTATTTTGTGTTTTCAATTTAACCATATTTTGTGTGTTTTGGATAGATCTATATCAAATAATTTAGTCTTTCACCACTTCAAAATCCTTAGGAAAATACCATGACAACCATTTTAGTCCTTTATTACAGCCGTTATGGCGCAGTGAAACAAATGGCTCAGCATATTGCACGTGGAGTCGAATCAGTGCCCGGGGCAGAAGCACGAATACGCACGGTTCCCCCTGTATCACCAACGACAGAAGCATCCGAGCCTGCTGTTCCCGAAAGTGGAGCACCTTATGCCACTTTAGACGATTTAAAAGAATGCGATGGTTTAGCATTAGGAAGCCCAACCCGCTTTGGCAATATGGCCGCTCCACTAAAATATTTTTTGGATACAACCAGTCGATTATGGTTGTCAGGCGATTTAATTGGCAAACCTGCTGGCGTATTTAGCTCTACATCAAGCTTACATGGCGGGCAAGAAACCACATTGATTAGCATGATGCTTCCCTTAATTCATCTTGGTTTTATTGTGCTGGGAATTCCTTACAGCGAATCGGATTTGAATACAACAACCACTGGCGGCACACCTTATGGCCCGACACATGTCGCTGGCATGAGCGGCAAAAATATTTTTAACGAAGAAGAACAACGATTATGTTTTGCATTAGGAAAACGTTTGGCAGAAACAGCTTTAAAATTAAAATAGCAGGTTTTAGTTTATTAGAAATGATGATAGTCGTTGCACTCATTGGAATATTAACGGCTATCTGTGTTCCAAATTATTCGCATCACATCACTCGAGAAAAACGTTTTGAAGCTGAAGCGCATTTATTACGATTAGCTGCAGCGTTTGAGCAATACTATACTATCCATAATACTTATGCAGACATGACATTAGATGATGCGGAAATACCGGAATTTATTGCAGGAAAATCTTATCGATTAGCGATTGATTCGAGCACTCAACACGATTTTTTAATTAGTGCGAATCCGTTGAATACTCAGGCGAAAGAGGATGCTGATTGTGGAAAACTGAGTTTGAATTCTGCGCTTGAAAAAATGAGTGAGGGGGATAGTAAAGAATGTTGGTAGCTCATGTTACGCACATGGCAGAGCGAGATGACCCACCTCAGAATATGATTCCATTCTCGCTCTACCAGCATGATTTAATCGAATCACCCACACAGGCTTTTGAGAAGCATTATCACAAAACCAAAACGTTCCATTTTGAAAATCTGTCAATCCGGTTTCTAAAAATTGCACGTACTGTCGGTGCAAAGAGGAGCGCCAAAATAAAACGCCTTCTTTTTGAGACAATGGAAATCGGTAAAGAATTTTTTTTTGATTTTCTGCTGAAAAAATAATTTGTCCGGCAGACCAATTTGAAGAACAGGTTGTCTGATCATCACTCCCGCACATGATCATTGACTTATGTTGCAAAATTGCCTCATCTCGTGCGAGACCGAATATTTTTACGAGCTTATCCCCCAACAACTCTTCACGCGTACGCACCAAAAAAAGTTGATACGATGGCAAAGCCCAGGCAAGGACAACACCTATTAAGGCAATCACTAACATTAATTCTAGCAACGAAAAACCATCTGCTTTTTTTAGCATTTACTTTATTTGACTCACTCTTAGCTTTAAATAATCAGAAAGTATCATTAAGCGAACTTTTACAAAAATATCATTTGTTAGTTGGCATATATCATCTTTTTGGCGAAACTCTTCTTGCAGAATTTGATAAAGTTCGAGTAACGATGAGCCCACAATTTCACCGTCTCGTAATGTATTGGCAAACTGAATTAACCCATTCATCCCTCTGGAAACAGACGAATAAAATGGAAGTATTTTTCTTCCCAGTCCCTTGTTTTGATGATACTCCTTGATGATCTCTAACAATTCGTCTTTATGCATGTCAAATACCGGAAGCCAGCAGCTTACTCTTTATGAGGTTTCATATGGGGAAATAAAATCACATCGCGTATTGAAAGAGAATTCGAAAACAACATAACCAATCTATCAATTCCGATTCCTTCACCAGCCGTTGGCGGCAATCCATATTCTAATGCAGTAATGTAATCCGCATCATATGGCATCGCTTCATCATCACCCGCTTCTTTTTCGCTAACTTGTTTTAAGAAACGTTGCGCTTGATCATCTGCATCATTCAATTCTGAAAAACCATTTGCTAACTCACGCCCACCAATAAACAATTCAAAACGATCGGTAGAAAAAGGATTTTCATCATTTAAACGCGCCAAGGGTGAAACTTCTGCTGGATATTGTGTAATGAATGTCGGCTGCTTTAAACGATGCTCAACTGTTTTTTCAAAAATTTCGAGTTGGATTTTTCCTAGCCCAGCATTTTCCGTCAGAGGAATATCTAATTTTTTTGCAATTTTTTTTGCAGATTCTAACGTGTTAAGATCAGCTTCTGTTAATTCCGGATTAAAATGCAAAATGGATGAAAACAATGTATGCCTAGCGAATGGCTTACTCACATCATACACATCGTCTTGATAATGAATTTCGTAAGAGCCCAAGACTTCACTCGTTAACACCTTAAATAATTCCTCAGTCATATCCATTAAATCATGGTAGTTGGCATATGCCTGATAGAACTCCAACATCGTAAACTCTGGATTATGGCGAGTTGATACACCCTCATTACGAAAGCTACGATTGATTTCAAACACACGCTCAAAACCACCGACAACTAAACGCTTCAGATAAAGTTCTGGAGCAATACGTAAATACATAGGTAAATCTAATGCATTATGATGAGTCACAAATGGTTTCGCTGCAGCGCCGCCAGCAAGCACTTGCAGCATAGGCGTTTCAACTTCCAGAAAATCTCGTGCTTTTAAAAATGCACGCACGATATCAATGATTTTTGTGCGCATTAAAAATGTTTTTCTCGCATCATCATTTACCATTAAATCTAAATAACGTTGACGATATCGCAATTCTTGATCTGTTAAACCATGATATTTATCAGGTAGTGGACGCAACGATTTTGTTAATAAATAAATTTGTTTAACTCTGACAGAAAGCTCGCCAGTTTTTGTTCTAAATAAATGTCCTTCTACACCGATGATATCGCCTATATCCCAATGTTTGAATGCTTCATATACTTCATCCGAAATTTCATCTTGACGTATATATAATTGAATTCGTCCTGACATATCTTGTAAATGTACAAAACTGGCTTTACCCATCAAACGCCGTGTCATAATACGGCCAGCCATTTTCACGAAAACGGGCAACGCCTCTAGCTCAGGTTCTGATTTTTCTTCGTAGGCTTGCAACACTGTTGCAGCGAGATGTTCCCGATGAAAATTATTCGGAAAGGCAATACCCTTTGCACGCAATTCAGCTAACTTAGCTCTGCGCTGGAGAATTAATTCATTCGTATCGACTACACTATTTTCTTCTGACATATTTAAGAACCCTTTATAATCCGCTTAACAAACTGGCTTCGATAAATTTATCTAAATCCCCGTCTAAAACAGCTTGCGTATTTGCAATTTCAACACCGGTACGCAAATCTTTGATGCGTGACATATCCAACACATACGAACGAATTTGACTGCCCCACGTGATATCCATTTTATTTGCTTCTAATTCATCTTGTTTAGTACGTCTTTTTTGTAACTCTAATTCATAGAGTTTCGCGCGTAATTGTTTCATCGCTTCCGCACGATTTTTATGTTGCGAACGATCCGCCTGACATTGCACAACAATGTTCGTTGGAATGTGCGTAATTCGAATCGCTGAATCCGTACGGTTAACATGCTGACCACCTGCACCGCTTGCTCGATACGTATCAACACGTAAATCAGCAGGATTAATATCAATTTCGATACTGTCATCAATTTCCGGCGACACAAACACTGATGCAAATGATGTATGCCTACGATTTCCCGAATCAAAGGGAGATTTACGTACTAAACGATGCACACCTGTTTCTGTACGCAACCATCCATACGCATAAGGCCCAGTAAATTTAATCGTCGCACTTTTAATCCCAGCGACATCACCGGCTGACACTTCAATTAAATCTGTTGTGAATCCGTGATGCTCACCCCAACGCAAATACATACGCAACAACATATTCGCCCAATCTTGCGCCTCGGTACCACCGGAACCGGATTGCACATCCATGTACGCTGAGTTTGCATCCATTTCGCCAGAAAACATACGCTGGAACTCAAGTTTTTCAATGGTGCCAGTGATGGTATCTAATTCTTGAGTGACTTCAGCGACCGTTTTCTCATCTTGCTCACTGACTGCCAAATCAAACAACTCAGCAGCGTCCTCTAATCCCATTTTGATGCTATTGATTGAGCTAACAATTTCATCTAACTGCGAACGTTCACGCCCTAATGATTGCGCTCTCTCAGGATCATTCCAGATGGTTGGTTCTTCTAATTCACGTTGAACTTCAAGCAATCGCTCTTGTTTATTATCAACGTCAAAGATACCCCCTGACTTCATCTAAACGTTTAGTCAGATCTTTGATTCGCGCTATTGTTCCAGTCGTTTCAATCATGTTAATACCTTTAAAATCAATGTCATTCACGTAAAGATGATGGTCTTTTACCTTTCGGAATCTTAAACTACTATTAAGATTTTGGCTATCGTAGATTGTCCGCTTATCATTTGAATAATTAATGCGGTATTATGACCTTTATTTTTATACAAATCCCCCTTAAATCCCCTTTTTTCAAAGGGCGGTTTACAAAAGTTAGGGCTTATAACCAACTTTTTGGAGTTGATTCATGCAGATAGCTATACCCTTAGTTGACGTTATTTCACTCAGTCAAAAAAAGTGCGACCTACCTATACGCGCACATCTCGCCTATGCAACCACTGAGAATTTTGTTGGTCGCGTGGTTGCAGGCTATACGCCAGAGCTAACTGATTTTGCATTATTAGAAGCAACCGCCGCTGAAGCGCTCTGCCAAGTTCAAAATGAATTGCATAAAAAATACAACTTAAGCTTATTGATTTATGATTCTTATCGACCTAAACGTGCAGTATTAGATTTCATGCGTTGGTCTAATGAGCCAGTTGCCACCAATGAAACAGGTCAGCATGAATTAGCCATGAAACAAAAACACTATCCTCACATCGAAAAGAACCAACTTTTTAAATTAGGCTATGTATCAGAAGACTCAAACCATTGTTATGGAAATACGGTTGATTTGGTTTTAATTGATAAAAATAATCAAGAACTTCCTTTAGGTGCCTGCTTTGATTTTATGGATGAACTGTCTCATCACTCAGCAACTCCTGCGCAAATAGGCGAAGAAGCTTTTTTGAATCGGCAACTATTATTAACCTGCATGCAAGAGTTTGGATTCGTACCTTATACCAAGGAATTTTGGCATTATCATTTTCATGAAAAAAAGATTATTGCACCCATTGATATTGTCATGACAGAAGATCTACGAAGCGTAAACGTTACTTAGGATCTGTGCAACAATAACTTATCTTTCTTGCGCTCAGATTGAGGTTAGATTTGAACGTTTTGTTCTTCGAGAAAATACGCGCATAGTTGCGCTATGTAAGTGTTTTCTCGAAGAATAAAACGTTCAAAGATAGCCTCAAGATGAGATGCAAGAAAGATAAGTTATTGTTGCACAGGTCCTTAGTGCTCCCGCGTAGTCTTAAATTCAACATCAGGCCAACGCTCCATCGTTAACGAAAGATTCACTCTCGTGGGCGCAAGATACGTTAAATTATCACTGCCATCTAGCGCCAAATTGTCGAATGCCTTCTTTTTGAATTCTTCCAATTTTTTTTCATCATCACAATACGTCCATCGCGCTGTGACCACAGAAACAGGCTCATAAACACAATCGACATTGTATTCATGTTTTAATCGATAAGCGACCACATCAAATTGCAACAAACCTACCGCGCCTAAAATTAAATTATTGCTGTTCAGCGGTTTAAATAGCTGAGTAGCACCTTCTTCACAAAGTTGCTTTAATCCTTTCTGTAATGCTTTTAATTTCAGCGGATCTTTCAAACGCACGAGTCTAAATAATTCTGGGGCAAAATAAGGAATGCCGGTAAATTTTAAATTTTCACCTTCTGAAAAAGTATCACCAATCTGAATCGTTCCGTGATTGTATAATCCAATAATATCACCCGCCCAGGCTTCGTTAACTTGCTCTCGATCAGACGCCATAAAGGTCAACGCTTGGTTGATACGGACTTCGCGCTCTAACCCGACTTGATGCATCTTCATGCCTTGTTTATAGCTACCAGAACACACGCGTAAAAAAGCAATTCGATCTCTATGCGCAGGATCCATATTCGCTTGTATTTTGAAAACAAAGCCTGAAAAAAGATTTTCCGTGGGAGACACTTCGCGTGTATGACTCATTCGAGATTGTGGCGCAGGTGCATATTCCGCAAACGCATCTAACAGCTCGCGCACACCAAAATTATTGATAGCAGATCCAAAGAACACTGGCGTTAATCTACCCGCTAAAAATTCTTCTTTGTTAAATTGATGGCTTGCTCCCTTGACCAACTCAATCGTCATGCGTAATTCATCTGCCATATCACCGATTAGTTTATCTAATTCTAGATTGTCTATTCCTAAAATTTTTTCGCCTTCTTGTTGCACTGCATTTTTACCAGGCTGATAAAGATAAATCGCATCTTCATATAAATGATAAACCCCCTTAAATTCACGACCCATCCCAATCGGCCAGGTAATAGGGGCACAACGAATTTTTAAAATGGATTCTATCTCATCTAAGAGCTCGATTGATTCACGACTATCTCTATCCATTTTATTAATAAAGGTAATGATAGGTGTATTACGTAAACGACATACGTCTAATAATTTAATGGTACGCTCTTCAACGCCTTTCGCAGCATCAATCACCATGAGCGCAGAATCTACTGCAGTGAGAGTACGATACGTGTCTTCGGAAAAATCTGCGTGCCCAGGCGTATCCAACAAATTCATGATGTTTGATTTATAAGGAAATTGCATAACAGAGGTTGTCACCGAAATACCGCGCTGCTTTTCTAATTCCATCCAGTCGGATGTAGCATGTCTTGAGGCTTTGCGCCCTTTGACTGTACCGGCTAATTGGATTGCACCTCCGAACAACAATAATTTTTCAGTTAATGTTGTTTTTCCTGCGTCCGGATGCGAAATAATTGCAAATGTACGGCGTTTTGAGACTTGTTTTAACAATTCTGACATACCTATTTACCACTGCAAAAATCGTCTATTCTACCCCGAGTCAGGTTGCTTAACAATGATCAGTTGCGTCGTCGGGCTCGTTAGGATTCCGCCATAATATCCTCGAGATCATCAACGCCCAAATCTCGCGCAAACACGAGGGCGTCTTCACTTCCATTTGCGAGTGGATAATAGTTTTTACGCTCTCCTATTTGTTTAAAATTCATTTTGCGATATAACCAAATGGCACGTAAATTAGAACGTCTCACCTCTAAATAGACTATTTCTACACCACGCTGCTTAACCCATACCATCGCTGTCACCATCAATTTTCGTCCGAATTTTTTTCCTTGAAAAATAGGATGTACACACAGATTCAGCACGTGACACTCACCTGCCGAGACGGAAATTAAAATAAACCCAATCAGTTGATCATCAACCTCTATCACCCAGCCTGGATACTTAGCTTCTTGGCAACGTAAAAATACCGCTTCTGTCCAAGGCGCTACTTGAGTAGCTTCTTCCATTGCAAGCAATTGAGCCAGATCAGTGTGGCGCATCTCACGGATTTGATAGGTAACATCAGAAGAGTCAGACATCATTGTTCTCATGATATAAAGTATACCTTACCTCTTCACATTTTGAGCTCTTTGGCGCTCAGATGTGGGGTAGATTGTACCCTAAAAAATGCGCGCATAGTTATTCATATGCAAGTATTTTTTAGGGTACAAGATGCCCCACAGATGAGATGCCAAAAAGCTCAAAATGTGAAGAGGTAAGGTATATAATCGTAATAGCGCTTGTATCTGCAGTCAACCTAGATACAATTTCATTTTTATATCTACATAAGGCAATTCCATGGGTTACAGGCTTTCAAAAATATACACGCGCGCAGGTGACGATGGCTATACAAATTTAGGCGATAATAAACGCCTTCCTAAAAACCATGCTCGCTTAGAACTGCTGGGCACGTTAGATGAATTAAATAGCGTAATAGGAATGCTCTTAGCCTATTTATCTGCTGCTGACGTAGCCTCTATTCATCCTGTATTGACTCAACTCCAACATGACTTATTTAACGTAGGCGGAGAATTATGTCCTCCTTATTACTCTGTCATCACACCTGAACACATTACCCAGTTAGAAAAAACAATTGATGAATGGAATGCAAATCTTCCACCGCTAACAGAATTTGTTTTGCCTGGTGGAAATATACTTGCGGCGACTTGTCATTTAGCTCGTACGGTATGCAGACGTGCTGAACGATGTGCAGTCAGTTTATTTCAGGAAGGACCCTTTAATCCTGTAATTTTGCAGTATCTTAATCGGTTGTCGGATTTGTTGTTTGTGGCAGCGAGAGTGTTGGCGCGGGAAACAAATGCTTGGGAAGTTTTGTGGGATCACAAGCGGAAGCAATAAGTGCTGCCGTCCAGACCCTCTCCCGCAAGCGGGAGAGGTGATTTTTTAAAAGCTATGACTTCACACCTTCTACCTTTTTCTCTTCCGTTTTTTTCTTCGGTAAATATAAATCAGTAATCGTACCTTCAAACACTTCTGCCGACATCGCAATAGTCTCTGACAATGTAGGATGTGGATGTATCGTTAAAGACAAATCTTCAACATCACAACCCATCTCAATCGCCAAAGTCACCTCAGCAATTAACTCTCCTGCATTGGGCCCTACAATGCCAGCGCCTATTACACGATGCGTTGTTTCATCAATAATTAATTTTGTTAGACCCTCATCTCGACCCATACTTAATGAGCGTCCACTTGCAGCCCAAGGGAAAACGCCTTTGCCATATTTTATGCCTTTCGCTTTTGCTTCGTTTTCGGTAACGCCTGTCCAAGCTATTTCTGGATCTGTGTACGCAACACTTGGAATACATTTTGGATCAAAATAATGTTTTAATCCGGAGATAACTTCTGCTGCTACACGAGCTTCAGGAATTGCCTTATGCGCCAACATAGGATTGCCAACGACATCGCCAATCGCATAAATATGCGGAACGTTCGTACGCATTTGTTTATCAACCGGAATAAATCCACGTTCATCGATTTTAACACCCGCTTTTTCAGCATTCGTTAAATCACCATTGGGTCTGCGGCCTACTGCACATAGAATACGATCAAATTTCTCGGGTTTTTCGGGTGCATTTTCACCTTCAAATGTAACATACAAGCCATCTTTCTTAGCTTCTACTTTTGTTACTTTTGTTTTTAAGAAAATATTTTGATAACGTTTTTGAATGCGTTTATGTAATGGCGTAACAATGTCTTTATCACAGCCCGGAATAAGTTGATCCATCATTTCAACGATAGTGACTTCAGCACCCAGAGCATGGTAAACCGTTGCCATTTCTAAACCAATAATGCCGCCGCCCAACACCAACAATTTGCATTTTGTTTCTGATAACTCTAACGCGCCTGTTGAATCCATAATGCGAGGATCCTCCGGTAAAAACGGCAATTTAACTGGACGCGAGCCAACAGCAATAATAGCTTGATCAAACTTAATCGTTTGAGTTGTTTTTCCATTTTCAACTTGAATCTCATTGCTTGAGATAAATGTTCCAGTCCCTTGAATGATTTCTACTTTGCGTTGCTTCGCCAGCATTTTTAAACCACCGGTTAATTTGCCAACGACCTTGCTTTTCCAACCCGCTAATTTTTGAGTATCAATTTTGGGCTTTCCGAAATCAATCCCACACTCACTGACATGGGCTGCTTCATCTAACACTTTTGCAGCATGCAATAAAGCTTTTGAAGGAATACATCCGACGTTCAAACAAACACCGCCGATGTTTTCATATCGTTCTATCAAAACAACTTTTTTTCCTAAATCTGCCGCGCGAAATGCAGCAGTATATCCACCGGGACCACTGCCTAATACGACGACTTCTGCATGAATACTATTACTCATTTTTAATTCCTTTATGATCGACAAAAAATTATAATAACAAATTTCGAATATCAGATAACATATTGGTTAGTTTTACCATAAACCGTGCACCATCAGCACCGTCAATAACACGATGGTCATAAGACAAAGATAACGGCAGCATTAAACGCGGAACAAATTCACCATTTTGATACACTGGTTTATGCGATGCCTTTGAAACGCCTAAAATAGCTACTTCAGGCACATTCACAATCGGAGTAAAAGCTGTGCCACCAATCCCGCCTAAACTTGAAATGGAAAAACAGCCGCCTTGCATATCGTTAGCAGTGAGCTGTTTATGACGCGCTTTTTCACTGACAACACTTAATTCTTTTGCTAAATCTTGCAACCCTTTTTTATCTACATCACGAATGACCGGAACAACCAATCCATCCGGTGTATCAACTGCCACACCGATATGAAAATATTTTTTTAAAATGAGATTTTCACCATTCGGATCTAGCGATGCATTAAATTGTGGAAATGCCTTGAGAGAAGCAACAACCGCTTTCAGGATAAACACTAAAGGCGTTAGTTTGACACCTTGTTTTTCTAGAATTTCTTTCTGTGCGATACGAAAATCTTCCACGCCAGAAATATCCGCTTCACCAAATTGAGTAACATGCGGAACGATCAGCCAATTTCGATGTAAATTTTTTCCAGACAATTTTTTGATGCGCGATAACGCTTGTGATTCCACTGGGCCAAATTTAGAAAAATCAACGACAGGCGCAGTCGGCATTCCAAAGTTGGCAGAAGCAGCAGGAACCTGAGACAAGCGTGTTTTAACATATGTTTGAATATCATCTTTTAGAATACGATTTTTTGGACCCGTTGCTGGAACAGTCGCGAGATCAATCCCAAATTCTCTTGCAATTCGTCTCACTGCTGGGCCTGCGTGGATATCAGTAAGCTCGCCTTCCACAACCTTGCTGGGAGATGCTGACGATTCAACTTTGACTGGTTGAACAACTGCTGGGATTGTTTCAGGTTCAGGTTTTTTTGTTGTTTCTTTCTTATCGGATTTTTTTTCAATTGGTTTAGCTTCTAATTTTTCACCCGCCATCTCTAATACTAAAATGACTGATCCTGTAGCCACTTTATCGCCTGGCTTTATTTTTAATTCTTTAACAACACCCGCATCAGATGAAGGAACTTCCATGGTCGCCTTGTCGGATTCCAACGTTAGCAGCGGCGTATCCACTTGTATGGTATCACCAACCTTTACAAGAACTTCAATCACATCTACGTCAGTGGCACCACCCATATCGGGTATACTAATATTTTTTGTTACCAAGGTAACTCTCCCATTAATTCAAAAAATCCTTTCTTCCTCAGGATGAAAACCGTATCACACAGTCACAGGGTTTGGCTTATTCGGATCAATGTTATATTTTTTCATAGCCTCCGTCACTTTGCTCGCAGAAACAGACCCTTCTTGAACGAGAGTATGCAATGCAGCAATCACCACATAATATCTATCCACTTCAAAAAAGTGACGCAATTTTTCTCGTGTATCACTGCGACCAAATCCATCCGTTCCTAACACCGTATAAGCTCTGTTAAGAAAAGGTCGAATTTGCTCTGCATACGTGCGGATATAATCTGTCGCTGCGACGACAGGGCCTTCAGATTTTTGCAAACAGGTTTCTACATAGGTCAGCTTTGGTTTTTTTTCTGGAGATAACATATTCTCACGTTGCACCGCCAACCCATTACGACGCAATTCATTAAAACTCGTCACACTCCAAACATCGGCTGAAATATCAAAATCTTTTTGCAACAATTCACTCGCAGCAATCACTTCTCTCAAGATAGCTCCACTTCCCAACAGTTGCACTTTCAGCTTGGATTTGTCGCCTTTTTTGAAGAGATACATACCGTTAACAATACCTTCTTCAACACCTTTAGGCATTTCAGGTTGCTCATATTTTTCATTCATCGCCATGATGTAATAAAAAACATCTTGCTCTTCAGCATACATGCGTTGCAAACCATCTTGAATAATCACAGCCATTTCATAACCAAAACAAGGATCATATGCTCGGCAAGTCGGAACACCTGCAGCTGTTATTAAACTCTGACCGTCTTGATGTTGCAAACCTTCACCTTCCAAAGTGGTTCTGCCAGCAGTCGCTCCGATTAAGAAACCACGCGCACGCATATCCGCTGCAGCCCAAATAAAATCACCGACACGTTGGAAGCCAAACATAGAATAATACGTAAAAAACGGAATCATCGGTAAGTGATGCGTAGAATAAGATGTCGCTGCTGAAATCCACGAAGCCATACAACCTGCTTCCGTGATGCCTTCTTCTAATAATTGCCCGTTCTCCGCTTCATGATAATTCACTAATTGTTCTTTATCTTCTGAAAGATAAAGCTGTCCCACCGATGAATAAATTCCGATTTGACGAAATAACGCTTCTAATCCAAACGTTCTCACCTCATCTGAAAAAATAGGAACAACACGTTTACCAATATGTTGATCTTTCAGAATGACATTCAGAATTCTGCCTAACATCATTGTTGTTGAGGCTGTACGATCACCCGTTCCTTTTAACACATTTTCAAAAGCAGATAACGGTGGCACAGCGAGCGGTGACGAGGTTTTTACTCGAGCAGGAAGATAGCCGCCTAATTTTTTTCGCTGTGCGTGCAAGTACTGTAATTCAGGGCTTTTTTCATCAGGTTTATAAAAATCAAACTTGACTAACTGAGCATCTGTTAAAGGTAATTGAAAACGATCACGAAACACTTTGGCTTCTGCTTCTGCCATGTCTAAATGATTATGCGCGACGTTGCGACCTTCTGCCGCTGCCGTTCCTAAGCCATAGCCTTTCACACTTTGTACGAGAATCACTGTTGGCTGATTTTTATGTTTAGCAGCTGCCGCATAGGCTGCATATATTTTTATGGAATCGTGCCCACCACGATGTAACAACATCAATTCATCATCGGATAAATCAGCAAGTAAATTTTTTAATTCTTCATTATCGCCGACAATAAGCTCGCGAGTATAGGCACCCCCACGAACGTATGCACTTTGCAAATCACCATCAACGCATTCACCTAAACGCTTTAACAAAAGACCTTTTTTATCTTTTGCGAACAAAGCATCCCATCGACTGTCCCATAGCACTTTAATAACATTCCAACCAGCGCCATGAAATAGCCCTTCTAATTCTTGAATGATTTTACTATTACTTCTAACTAAACCATCTAAACGTTGTAAATTACAGTTCACAACATAAATGATATTATCGAGTTTTTCTCGAGCTGCGAGTGTGAGACCAGCAATAGATTCTGGCTCATCCATTTCACCATCACCACAAAAAACCCATACTTTTCTATCGTTTTCAGTAATGAGCTCTCTGTTTTCTAAATATTTTAAAAAACGAGCTTGATAAATTGCTTGTAACGCACCTAGACCCAATGACACGGTTGCAAATTGCCAGAAATTCGGCATCAACCATGGGTGAGGGTATGAGGACACACCATTTCCGCCCACTTCTTGACGAAAATTTTTTAACTGCTCTTCAGATAAACGTCCTTCTAAAAATGCACGTGCATAATTTCCTTCTGAAGAATGGCCTTGAAAATAAATTAAATCGCCGACGTTGTCTTTTGAAGTTGCTTTGAAAAAATGATTCATTCCCACTTCGTAAAGCGTGGCAATCGATGCATAAGATGATAAGTGACCGCCTACACCACCCGCTTCTTTTTTCGCACGAATCACCATTGCAATTGCATTCCAACGATTGATGGCTTCGATACGTTGTTCTAATTGCAAATCGCCAGGATATGCTGGCTGGTCTGCTGTTGGAATCGTATTGATATAAGGAGTTACCAGCGCCGCAGCACTCGCTTTTACACCTTTCTGTCCCGCTTTTTCTAACAATTTTTCTAAAATAAAACGCGCACGCTCAGGGCCTTCATGTTTAACCAGAGATGCGAAAGCATCTAGCCACTCTTTTGTTTCAACTGGGTCTACATCATCCCAAGGTTTTGTCATGCCGCTATCCTTTGATTTTAATAGTAATAGGTAATCGACTATTTTAACCTGAAGTTAATAAAACCTAAAGTCATAATGTTTGCAAATCAGGCACCAAATTCGGTTTTGTTGGTTGAAAGCACACCTGCTTGGATTGACGTTAAATGCACTGTGTAAAAACTGCTAGATGACTAACACAACAATCGCCAAAATCACCAAGGCAATGACAAATGCTCGGTCTAGCAACGCCAATGTTTCTTTTTCCGCAGAACCATCTTCAGGAATACGCCCACTCTCTAAAATATCCAGAGCAGCTATCCCACAGTCAGTTAAAAAAACATCATTCGCGATAGGCGGAGAAAACACGCAGAGCCTCCAATGTTGAATTACGGCTGTGAAGTGCCCGGCTAACGCAAAAATAAATGTAAAAATTCTCACTGGCAACCAATCCAATAAATTTTGTACCTGCGCTGCAAGCGCTTGCGTGGTGATTCCTCGTAACTTACATAAGTCAACTAACCGATAAAGCATCGCCCCCACAGGGCCTAATAATAAAAACCAGAAAAAAACCGCAAAAACACGTCTATTTGCTTCTACAAAAATCATTTGCGTGAATTTTTTATGGAAAACTTGAGGATTATCTAGAGAATTAACACGAAACAATTGACGCACTTTTTCACTCGCAATTTGCGGCTCTTCTGTATGTAATATTTTAATTGCTGCATATACTTCAGCCCAAAAATTATTAGGGCCTAAACAATATACGAGCATAGTTGCACCAAAAATTAATTTTATTAAATTAAACAGCCAGCCTGTTAATAGAAAATTAATACAAACCACAATAAGTAATGGCGGCAACAAACAAATCAAAAAAATCACGATAGGTGACCACTTGCTAAACCGTGAAATTAACCAAGCTTGGTATAGCGTAAACCAGCGCCATTGACGCAAATGACTCCAGTCAAAAAATCGTTCAATCACTAATGCAATTAACGTGATAATAAACGTCATACAATACCCTCTTTCACACATCCTTTCCCATTATTACAATTATGCCAGGCTTCGATTAATAGACAATCAAAATAAGCCCAATCAAAATGAGGCCCTGGGTCTGTTTTCCGCCCTGGTGCAATATCTGAATGACCTACAATTCGCTCTCGCGTAACCAACGGATAGATTTGTTGCAAAGCCACAATACAATCTGCCAGACGTTCGTATTGAATTTTTTCATAAGGTATATCATCCGTTCCCTCTAACTCGATACCAATAGAAAAATCATTACAATTGGATAGTCCCTTAAATTCAGATTGGCCTGCATGCCATGCGCGCAAATCAAAGGGAACAAATTGAACAATATGACCTGTGCGATCAATGAGCAAATGGGAAGAGACCTTTAATTCAGCAATTGTTGTAAAATAAGGATGCAATTGGGTATCCAATTTTCCACAAAAAAAATCGGTGATAGCAGAATTTCCAAACTCACCTGGAGGCAAGCTAATACCATGAATTACAATTAAATCAATCAACTGGCCACTCGGCCTGTAGTTATGATGGGGTGACAAAATATGATCTACCCTCTCGAATAAATGAGTTTTTTCATCAATTTTCACAAAACCCTTCCCTTAGCTATTTTAAAATAGGACAATACTATCTCACTTAGACAAATACATTACAAATATTAGTAAACATTAACGTGGTGGCAATATGTCAACAACCAGAGACTTATATCAATCTTTAAATGAAAAAGCAGTAGATTCTCAAAACACCCCCCAACAACCTTCTCTTAATCCCGAGTCGACTCCAACACCTGAGGAACAATCTCACCAACTTGAGATTTTAGAAACCATAAAACGACGTCGCGACAGCTTCAATCCAAAAGAAGAAAACCGGGATTTCTTTGTAAGGCAACAACATTTCTCAGCAATAGAAGCTGCGAAGAATCATTGTAACCTAGCCGCTCTTCGTCAAGCGCTTGGAAACAAAGATGATATTGATACATACATAATTACTCTATTGATAAATGATGACAAAATCACACACTATCCTGGTGTTCAATCAATTAAGCAACAATATTACTTAGAAAAAATTGAAGCTAAAAATGAACTTCGCCAAGAAATGTTTCAACTAAATTTTAGCTTTGCATCAGGAAATAATTATTTAAATACAACACAATCATTATTGACTAAGCTGATCGATGAAAAAAAACTTATCATTCCAAAAAATAAAAGTAACGCTGAAGCAGTCCATGAAGCATATACAGCATTGGAAGATGAACTTTATCCATTAGTTAAATTATTTTATCAATCGAATGGATCAAACTACAACCCGCGATTTATTAATGCCATTTCATTTGGCACAGCCTGTAAGTTAACGAAACGTCTAGAAGATGAAAGTCAAAAAGCTAAAGCTCCAGTAGTTGCCAATATACTCAACCTGCTTTAAATAGGCTACACAGACATAGCATACCATTTGACTAGAGACTGAGCACAAGTTACTCTTGTGCCGTCTTATTTACGGCCTTTACAGGAATGCTCCATGCAGTGCGACGACATAAAAAACCTTATACAACAAGGATTACCAGACTCTATCGTTTTTGTTGATGGCGATGGCATCCACTTTAATGCTATTGTTATTTATACAGGCTTTGCTGGCAAAAGCCGCATACAAAAACAACAATTGGTTTATACCGCTTTGGGAGATCGAATCGCGAATGGAACTATACACGCCATTTCGATCAAAACTTACACACCAGAAGAATGGACCCTTCGCCAACAAGAGCTTTGACATATGGATAAATTAATCATTCGAGGCAATGTGCCATTACGAGGCGAAATTCGCATTTCAGGTGCAAAGAACTCTGCCTTACCTATTATTGCAGCATCACTTCTCACATCTGCCCCAGTGCGCATATCGAATATTCCACATCTTCATGATGTAACAACCATCATTAGTCTTTTAGGCCAGATGGGCGTGAGCCTGACACTCGATGAACGATTTAACATTGAAGTCAGCGCAAACAACGTCACCTGCTTTGATGCACCTTATGCCTTGGTAAAAACCATGCGGGCATCCGTTTTAGTATTAGGTCCATTACTTGGAAGATTTGGCAAAGCGAATGTTTCATTGCCCGGCGGTTGCGCTATCGGTACGCGTCCTGTAGATCAACATTTAAAAGGTTTGCAATTGATGGGAGCGAAGATCGCGGTCGAAAACGGATATATTAAAGCAACTGCAAAAAAAGGTTTGCATGGTGCTACAGTACCGATGGATCTAATCACTGTTACTGGAACTGAAAATATTATGATGGCAGCTGTGCTTGCCTCTGGACAAACCATTATTCAAAACGCTGCGCGCGAACCTGAAATTGAAGATTTAGCAAAATTCTTAAATACACTAGGGGCAAAAATCAGCGGAGCCGGCACATCAACTATTGTCATTGATGGTGTGAAAGAATTAAAAGAAGGCAGCTATCAAGTTTTACCTGACCGCATAGAAACAGGTACTTATTTAATTGCGGCGGCAATCACTCGCGGCAAAATCAAATTAAAAAACACTAGACCTGACATTGTCGCCTCTATTCTCACAAAATTAGCAGAAACAGGTGCGCATATTGAAACTGGCGATGATTGGATCTTGCTAGACATGAAAGATAATCGTCCTCGCTCAGTGGATGTCAGTACAGCACCATATCCTGATTTCCCAACGGATATGCAAGCACAGATGATGGCTCTCAATTCCATTGCGGAAGGGACATCAACGATTACAGAAACTATTTTTGAAAATCGTTTTATGCATGTGCAAGAATTACAGCGCTTGGGAGCGAATATTTCTTTAAAAGGCAATACAGCCACTTGCATAGGCATCGACCAATTACAAGGCGCGCCAACAATGGCCACAGATTTACGCGCATCAGCAAGCTTAGTGCTAGCTGGACTAGCCGCAGCAGGTGAAACCAGCGTAGACCGTATTTATCATATTGATCGCGGTTATGAATGCATAGAAGAAAAGCTCACCCAATTAGGCGCCAGAATTCATCGATCTTCTAATCGCACAGAGGGCAATTAAAGGATATTTATGCTTTATAGATTTATGATTTTATGTCTTCTGACATTCAATGCAGCTTACGCAGCAAATCAAGAAGACCTACAAAAACTCATCAAACTCAACGGCTCCGCACCCAAATCGTTAGACTTATCTAACGCTGATTTACGCAGCTATACTTTTAATGCAGACAAAACCAATTTGCAAAATGCTAATTTATCTCACGCCAACTTAGCTAATGCTGATTTAACTTCTATGAACTTAAGCAATGCGGACTTAAGTTATGCTAATCTTGAAAACGCTCATTTATCTGGAGCAATGCTTGTCAATACAAATCTTAATCATGCCATTTTAAAAAATGCGAACTTAGCGCAGGCCGATTTATCAAGCGCCAATCTAAACTCAGCTTCATTATTAAATGCAAATTTGGAACAAGCAAATGTCAGTAAAGCAGACTTTACTTGCGCCAACTTAAACAATGCAAGCTTGGTTAAAGCGAATTTTTCTGAAGCTGTTATCTCAAGCGCGACGTTTGTTAACACAGTTACAACAGATATTAGCAATTATGATTCGGTTGTTGATAATCACATTAATTGCAATTGAGAGGATAAATTTTCCACGCGATCGAATAGTGAAATATTTTTTTTATTGTTTTTGTAATACATCAAGAGTTTTGAAAATGCTTACGGCAAGTAGACACATAACGCTCATTGCCGCCAACTTGAATTTGATCCCCAACTTTTATCGGACGACCTTCAGAATCAATGCGCATATTCATCGTAGCTTTTCTACCGCAATGACAAATAGTTTTTATTTCGGTGATGTTATCAGCCCATACCAATAAGTACATGCTACCCTCAAACGGTTCACCTTGAAAATCACTACGCAGCCCATAGGTCAGGACAGGCAAGTTTAATTTATCGACGATTTCAGTCAATTGCATGACTTGTTTTTTATTAAGAAACTGCGCCTCATCCACCAATACACATTTTAACTTTGGATGTTTTTGTGCATGTTTCTCAGCATATTCAAACAAATTAAAATTCGAATCAAATGGAACCGCCTGAGAACTCACCCCAATACGAGAAGAGATTTTTCCTGTTCCGTAGCGAGTATCGACTACCGATGAAAAGAGCAAGGTATCCATCCCTCTTTCTTGGTAATTGTATGAGGACTGAAGTAACACCGTGCTTTTGCCTGCATTCATTGCTGAATAATAAAAGTATAATTTGGCCATTCGCTATCCTTGCTTTCACATAACTTTTTAATAATCAGTTACACAATTTTCTTTGAAATAAAAATCCAATGTTTGGCGCAACCCATCTTCTAAATTGATTTCAGGCGTCCAGTTTAAATGTTTTTTTGCGCGCTCAATAGATGGCACACGTAATGATACATCTTGATAACCAGCTCCATAATAATCATTAGCATCTTGAGATATCAATTGTGTTTTTGTAGCAGCTTCCACATGTTCTGGGTAAGCTTTAATAAGCTTTACTAACAGCTCTGCTAAATTGCGAATAGAGACATTTTCTGCGGGATTTCCAATATTGAAAATGCGTTTCCCTGCGCAGTGATTTTTATTCTCAATCATTCTTAATAATGCATCAATACCATCATCTATATGCATGAAACAACGTTTTTGCTCACCGCCATTAATCAAGACAATATTTTCTCCGCGTATTAAGTTCCCGATAAACTGTGTTAACACACGAGAGCCACCGGGCTTAGGATTAAAAATATTATCCAACTTAGGGCCATACCAATTAAACGGTCTGAACAAGGTATAATCTAAATCATTATGTTGGCCATATGCATAAATCACTCTATCCAACAATTGTTTGGATGCTGAATAAATCCATCTTTCTTTGTGAATAGGGCCTGTCACTAAATGGCTTTCTTCTTCGTCAAAAACAGTATCAGCACACATCCCATACACTTCTGAGGTTGAAGGAAAAATAATACGTTTGTGGTACTTAACACAATGACGAATAATTTCTAAGTTCGCTTCAAAATCAAGTTCAAAAATTTTCAAAGGATCTTTGACATAAGTCATTGGAGTCGCAATCGCCACTAACGGCAAAATAACATCACATACTTGTATATGCTGCTCAATCCATGCTTTCTCAACAGTGATATCACCTTTGAAAAAATGAAAACGCTTATTTGTCATCGCATCGACCAACTTATCATTTGCTAAATCCATTGCAAAAACTTCCCAGTCTGTTTTTGCTAAAATTGCATCTGATAAATGACTACCAATAAACCCATTTGCGCCTAAAATTAATATTTTCATATTCAACTCATACTTATTTAAAAATGCTATACATGACATCTAATACTCGATCATGATCAGCGTCTGTCATTGCAGGAAAAAGTGGCAAGCTCACTATACGTTCAGAAACATATTCTGCATGTGGAAAATCACCTTCTTTAAATCCAAAACGCTCACGATAAAAAGGATAAAGATGTACAGCTCGATAATGTAACCCGGTACCAATATTTTTTTCTTTCATTGTTTGCATGAATTCATCACGATTCATTTTCGCAGTCACTTCATTTAATAACGGCGTGTAAAGATGCCACGCGTGTCTGTGCGGATATGGTGGATTACCTGGCAGCGTCCACTGGGGCCAATCTATTAATGCTTCCTGGTAACGGTTTGCCAATTCTTCACGACGCAAAATAAATTGATCTAACTCTTTCAATTGATGCAAGCCAATAGCCGCTTGAATATCCATCATATTATATTTATAACCAGGCAATACAATTTCATAATCTTGATTGCCCGATTTTCCGTAACGATTCCAAGATTCTCTGTCAATCCCGTGAAAACGCAGCAAACCTATTTTACGCGCTAACTCTTCATCTTGTGTGGCAACACAACCACCCTCACCAGTCGTCATGTTTTTATTAGGATGAAAACTAAAAACTTGCGTATCACCACGACTTCCAATACGTTTGCCTTTATATTCTGCACCAATTGCGTGGGCAGCATCTTCAATCACACGCAGATCATGTCTATCTGCAATTTCATACAAGTGATCAAGATCAACAGGCAATCCCGCAAAATGCACCGGCATAATAACGCGAGTTTTATCAGTAATCGCATCTTCAACTTCATTTAGGTTTATGTTTAACGTATCCGGCTCAATATCCACTAATACAGGTTTCGCACCAGCCAAAACGATGGTATTCAGCGTTGCAGCAAAAGTCATGGGCGTTGTAATGACCTCATCGCCCGGCTTAATGCCCATTGCTAATAACGTTAAATGCAAGCCCGCAGTAGCGGAAGCCAGAGGCAGCACATACGGCGCCCCTAAATAATCTTTCAATGCCTCAGTAAACTGGGCAACTCTAGGGCCCGTCGTGATCCAACCCGATTCTAAACAAGCTACAACATCATCGATAGCAGCCCGACTAATTGAGGGGCGAGAAAAAGGTAAAAATGTTTCACTCATAGTATTTTGAATACTCCTAAATGAGGCAGCTAAACAACCAAACACACCTGATATCTAATCGAGAGGAGAATAATACATCAATCTGGTCTCGATGACATCTACTGATGCTGGGCAAAATAATTTCAGGCACTGGTGAGATTTTCTATCCATAATGCATAAAAATTTATGCTATAATTCTCAGTTTTGAAACAGAGGAGTAATGCAATGAGTATTTTAGTTGGCAGGCAAGTCCCTGATTTTACTGCAGCAGCCGTACTCGAAAACGGTGAAATAACCCAATTTAACTTAGCCAGCAGTATCAAAGGAAAATATGGTATTGTCTTTTTCTATCCACTCGACTTTACTTTTGTTTGCCCATCCGAGTTAATCGCTCTTAATAACCGTATTGAAGAATTTACTAAACGCAACACATTGGTAATAGGCGTGTCGATCGATTCTCAATTCACCCATAGCGCATGGCGTAAAACAGCTATTAACGATGGTGGTATTGGACCGATTCGCTATCCATTAGTCGCCGATGTTAACCATAAAATTTGCCAGGCATTTGGTGTAGAACATCCGACTGCACATATTGCATTACGCGGTGCATTCTTAATTGATAAAGACGGAATTGTTCGCTCACAAATTATTAATGATCTTCCACTAGGCCGAAACATCGATGAATTAATTCGCTTAGTTGATGCCCTACAGTTCCACGAAAAAGTTGGCGAAGTCTGTCCTGCAGGTTGGAATAAAGGTGATGCTGGAATCAAGCCAACAGCAGAAGGTATCGCTAATTTTCTTCATCTAAAATCAGAAGCACTGTAATAAATAATCTGATCTAACATCGCACTGACACTCTGTTTCCCCAAAAATGACAGAGTGACAGTGATGACGTTTAGTTTATTATTTCATCCAACTGTCCCGATTCGAACATTCTCGTTTCTTTTTTAATTATTTTTTTTTATTTTTTCCAATTTTAAGTTTAACTTTTCGTTACCTTTCATTTAAAATCTGGCTGCATAGTGGCTAGAGCACACAAATATATTTATGCAATGCATGCAAATAATCTGTAAGCTACCCACTCTTTCGGTAATGCGTTTAAAATGTTGCAAGCTAGAAAGTGAAACATACATTTGATCCAGAGTGCGTATGTTTAGTTTAAATTTTGCTTGCAATGACATATATTTATGAGGTAATTTTAAAACTCGTCCGGATCAAATTATATATCAAGGAGATACACAAGCATGAAACTAAAACTCGTTGTTGCATCAATGAGCGTGTTAGGTTTAGTTAGCGTACCTATGTATGCTGCAACTCCAACAACAGCTCAGACAACATCCACTGAACAAGCTACTACAACCACTACAACACAACCTACCACTACCACGCACAAACATCACAAAAAAATCCATCACGTTGTTCATCATCCACGTGTAATGGAACGTGAAGACTATAGAGCAGTAGACGCTGTTGCTATCCAACCTGCACCTGTCGGCCTCGAAACCGAACCTAAAGTTGATTTATTCTCCGCTATCACAGATGCGATGGATCACAATACAGGTCGTTCCAAATATACGCCAGATTGGTTTAACCGTGTTTATGTAAGCGGTGGCGCGAATGTTGACTTTAAGTGGGGCAACCGTAGACCAACATTTACCACTGAAAACATCCAACGTATCGCTTTAAATGACGTTTATTTAAATGTAAACGGTACGATAAACGACTGGGTTAAAGCGTTTGCTAGCATAAGTTATAACAGCACAAGCGTTAACTATAGCTATGTTTATCCAGTCAACGCGCTAAATCTAGAACAAGGCTTTGTAACAATCGGCAATCTAGATGCTTATCCAATCTTCTTACAAGTTGGTAAGCAATTCGAAGATTTCGGCAGATATACTATTCATCCTTTGAATCGTACATTAGCTCAATCTTTATCAGAAGCATTACGCACCTCTGCTAATCTTGGTTTCGCAACCAGAATGGGCTTACATGGTTCCGTATATGCATTTGATAACGTGGTTCGTATCGCTAGCCAAGGTCATAACAAAACAGTGTTCGGCGCGTCTCTTGGATTTGACCAACCAAACGATCAATTTGGTTATGATCTAGGAATTGGTTACTTGTCCAACATGGCCGGCGTAAACGACATTGCTAACTTCATTGTAGGCGGCACCGTCGTCCATACAGTGGGTGGCATTGCACTTTATGGTGATGTGAACAGCGGACCTTTCAACTTTGGCGCGCGTTACACAACAGCCGTTCAAAGCTTCAGTCCTGTTGACATCAACACCAACGGTAACGTTGCATTAGGCTCTGGAACAGGTGCTAAGCCTTGGGCTGCTGACTTTACAGCAGGTTATGGTTTTAACTACATGAGCAAAAACCAAAATGTTTATCTTGGTTACCAAACCTCTAACAACACAGTACGCTTAGCTTTACCAAGAAACCGTGTATTAGCAGGTTATGGTATTGACATGTGGAAAAACACAAACCTCGGCCTCGAATTCACCCATGACAATGCTTACAGCATAGGTCAAGGTGGCACGGGTCAAAACTCCAACACACTTGGTTTACGTGCTGGCGTTAAATTCGGTTAATAGTTTCACCCCAAAAAAAAGCCCGCTGATGCGGGCTTTTTTATTTCTGTCATTTCGGTCTGTTGCCAATTATTTATCGTCGTTCCGCGGCTTGTTGCATAAATCAAATTCCCCCTCTCTTCCATGCTTTTTATGGAGGAGAGGGCTGGGGAGAGGAGGCGATCGGAGGATAAATTTACCATACTATGTAATTTCTAAGAATTTTTATCCTCCCCTCCACAAAAAGCGTGGAGTGGAGGGGATTTATGATTTATGCAATAACGTAGGCGGAGATAATATGGAGCCGCGTCAACAGACCTAATAAGCTTTAGGCTTGAAAAACGAATTATTCACCACATAGCAAAACAAATCAGCCGTCCGCTCAGCATCATAAATGGCAGAGTGGGCTTGACTCACATCAAATTGGATATTGGCACGTCTAACTGCGCGAGCCAATACAGTCTCCCCCAATGTCACTGCCGCTAATGTCGCCGTGTCAAATGTCGTAAAAGAATGAAAAGGGATATCAGTCAAGTGTGATCGCTTCGCAGCTGCCTGAATAAAACTTAAATCAAACCACGCATTGTGCCCTACTAACACTGCCCGCTGACATTCTGTTATGGCAAGAAGACTTTTCACTTTAGCAAACATTCTATGTAAAGCCTGAGCTTCAGGAATGGCATAGCGAAGAGGATATTCCGGATCTATCCCAGTAATAGCCAAAGAAACAGGATCAATATGTGCCCCAAAAAAAGGCTCTATTTGATAACCGTAAGTATTTTGTCTGAACAATTTACCATCATTATTCATCCCTAAAGTAACAACTGCCATCTCCAGCAGTGCGTCTGTCGAAGGCTCCAGGCCTGAAGTTTCCACGTCTACCACAATTGGCAAAAAGCCACGAAATCTATTTGCTATGGTAATTTTTTTTTTCTTTGCTAACAAACCAAACTCCCCTATTCTATTACTTAATGTCATCTTGCCACATCATAACACGGAAAATACTAATCATGACTTTTGAGAACCTATCAGAAACAACCAATCTCTTATTAAAAGCAACGGCCGAGACTTATCGAGAGGATGAAACTCGTTGCAAAAGACTCTTAGATCAAATTAATTTCACTGAAGACGCATTAGAACGCATTCATAATAATGCCTATCAACTCGTTCTAAGCACACGAAAAAATAGGAAAAAAACTGGAAAACTCGATAATTTTCTTAATCAATATGACTTATCCAGCGAGGAAGGCATTGCCCTCATGTGTATGGCAGAGGCTTTATTGCGAATCCCAGATACGGAAACCATCGATAGACTCATCGCAGATAAAATTTCGTCAGCAGACTGGGAACAACATTTATCCAAAGATAATACCCTCTTCATGAATGCCACAACATGGTCATTAATGCTCACTGGAAAATTATATGCTCCCACTATCAGTAATCAAAAAACATTAGCCGCATCGCTTAAGCGCTTTCTAAGCCGAGGTAGCAGCACAGTCATTCGACCTATTATTTTGCAAAGTATGAAAATCATCGGCAAACAGTTTGTGATGGGCAGGACCATTGAAGAAGCTTTAAAAAAGAGCTCAAAAACTTGAAGCGAAAGGATATCGCTATTCCTATGACATGCTAGGCGAGGCAGCGCGAACAGCGGAAGATGCTAAGAAATATTTTCAGTCTTATGAAACAGCCATAACTGCTATTGGTCAGGTGGCAAATGGGTTAGGCCCGATTCAAGCACCCGGTATCTCCATCAAGTTATCCGCATTACACCCGCGCTACGAGTACTCACAACGCACTCGTATTTTAAAAGAATTAGCGCCCCGATTACTTTCATTAGCCCAGCAGGCAAAAGCTCAAAATATAGGATTAACTGTCGATGCGGAAGAAGCTGATCGCTTAGAACTTTCTTTGGAAGTATTTGATAAGGTATTTAGCGATTCTTCTTTAGCAGGATGGGAAGGATTCGGCCTTGCAGTCCAGTCTTACCAAAAAAGAGCACCCGCCGTTATTGACTGGTTAATCAATTTATCCCAAAAACATAAACGCCGCATCATGGTTAGATTAATTAAAGGAGCCTATTGGGATACGGAAATTAAACTTAGCCAAGTTCAAGGTTTTTCTGGTTATCCTGTTTTTACTCGGAAAAATTCAACAGATGTTTCCTTTATTGCTTGCGCGAAAAAACTCATAGAGCATAACGATTGTTTTTATCCTCAATTCGGTTCTCATAATGCTTATTCAGTCGCAACCGTGATGGAACTAGTTTCAGCACACCCTAATTTAGCCTATGAATTTCAGTGTTTACATGGCATGGGACAACCACTGTATGATCAACTCATCGAAGATAAAAATTTAAATATAAACTGTCGAATTTACGCACCTGTTGGTAGTCATCAAGATCTTTTAGGATATTTAGTCAGAAGACTCTTAGAAAATGGTGCGAACACATCGTTTATCAACCGTATCGCTGATGAGAAGACCCCCATTGAGAAATTAATTGCAAACCCTGTTGAGAGAGTCAGCAAAATGACAAGCTTACCCCATCCCCAGATCCCCCTGCCAAATAATATTTTTGGTTCTAGCCGCAAAAATTCGCGTGGCGTTGACTTATCTAACTCAACTGAACGTAGTGAGTTATTTCGCAAGATGAACGATGTAGCAGACACGACATGGCAATCAGGACCCATTATTTCCGGAAAAATGATCTCTAGACCAACCCCACTAGCGATTAACTCCCCCAGTCAACTCAATCAAACAGTTGGGTATGTCACTCAAGCAACTGCTGAAGATGTCGAGCTTGCGTTGGAACAAGCGGATTCAAACAAACATTCCTGGACAACTCTATCTGTTGATGAACGAGCAAAATGTCTAGAAAAAGCTGCTGATTTATTTGAAGAAGCAATTCCCATGTTTGTCACTCTGCTATGCAGAGAGGCAGGCAAGCATATCATCGACTGTTTATCAGAAATTCGAGAAACAGTAGACTTTTGTCGTTATTACGCAGAACAAGCACGCAGCTGTTTATCTCCGCAAATATTGCCAGGCCCAACAGGTGAATATAACGAACTCAGCTTACATCCGCGTGGAATTATCGTTTGCATTAGCCCTTGGAATTTTCCATTAGCTATTTTTGCAGGTCAGGTTCTCGCAGCATTAGTCACTGGCAATGCCGTTATTGCTAAACCCGCAGAACAAACACCTTTGGTTGCTGCTGAAGCCATTCGCATTTTACATAAGGCTGGGATTCCACAGACCGCATTACATCTCTTGCCAGGGCGCGGAGAAATTGTTGGCGCAAAATTAGTAGCTGATGAACGCATTAATGGCGTGATGTTTACAGGCTCAACGGAAACAGCAAAGCTAATCCAACAACGGTTAGCTGAACGAAGTGGTCCTATCGTGCCCTTTGTTGCAGAAACAGGTGGACAAAATGTCATGATCGTCGACTCATCTGCATTGCCAGAACAAGTTGTCGCAGATGTCATCACATCAGCTTTCAATAGCGCCGGACAACGCTGCTCTGCTCTACGCGTCTTATTTATCCAAGATGATATCGCACCCCGATTACTGCCTATGTTAAAAGGAGCCATGTCTGAACTAACAGTGGGCGATCCAGGCGATTTAGCGACCGATATAGGGCCTGTTATCGACACAGATGCATTAAAAATGTTACAAGAACATGCAAAAAAAATGTCCCATGAAGGCACGTTACTCTTCGAAGTGCCCATTTCTGGATCAAATAATGGACACTATTTTGCACCCTGTGCATTCGAAATTTCTGACTTAGACCTCTTAAAACGTGAAGTTTTTGGCCCAATTCTGCATATAATTACATTTAAAGCAAACAATTTGAACAAGATGCTGGAAAAAATCAACAAAACAGGGTACGGTTTAACATTGGGCATTCATAGCCGTATTGATGCAACAATAAACCATATTAAAGATACTGTGTCGGTTGGCAATATATATGTGAATCGCAACATGGTAGGTGCTGTGGTCGGCGTACAACCTTTTGGCGGCGAAGGATTATCAGGCACTGGGCCAAAAGCAGGCGGTCCACTTTATCTACCCAGACTCTGCATAGAACGAGCTGTTTCGATAAATACAACTGCAGCAGGTGGTAATACTACTTTAATTTCGCTAAATGAGGGCGACTAATGCATCAACAATCGATTGTCCACATCATATTTTTGATTTTCACTGGGACAGCGATTTTATCCACTCTAGCGTTATTTACTCGACAATCACTACTCGTCGCTTATATGGCTCTTGGCGCTATGCTTGGGCCATGGGGACTACAATTAGTTAAAGATTCGAGCTTGATTAAACAAACGGGCGATATAGGCATTTTGTTTTTATTATTTTTGTTAGGTTTACATTTACAACCACAAAACTTACTACTTTCATTACGCAAAATGAGCTCAATCACTCTGATCAGTTCATTTATTTTTTTAATCATAGGTTTTAGCATAGGACATTTTTTTGGATTCAACTTTTATGAAAGTCTCATCATAGGCATTGCGAGCATGTTTTCCAGCACGATCATCGGATTAAAATTATTGCCGACGACCATACTACATCATCAACACACCGGTGAATTGATGATTAGCATTCTCTTGCTGCAAGACTTAATTGCCATTGTTGTCCTGATGGTTTTAAAAGGCATAGGCGATAGAATGTTTTCTTTTCATGATATTGGCTATATCCTCAGTGCTGCCCCTACACTCATATTTGTCGCTTATATCTTTCAACGTTTCGTACTTTCTAAACTCTTAACACTGTTTGATAGAATACATGAGTATATTTTTATTCTGTCAATCGGATGGTGCTTGTGCATGGCTGAGCTAAGCCACTTCATGGGATTATCCGAAGAAATTGGCGCTTTTATTGCGGGCGTCACACTGGCCTCGAATCCGATTTCGCTTTATATAGCAGAAAGCTTGAAACCTTTACGAGACTTTTTTCTCGTTATCTTCTTTTTTACGATTGGTGCAGGATTTAATTTTGGATATTTACCTGCGATCATCATTCCTGCATGTACGCTAGCCGCATTAATACTCTTGGGAAAACCCATTATTTTTGGCTGGTTAATGCAAAAAACCGGCGAACCCAAATCCACTAGCTGGGAAGTAGGCGTGCGCTTAGGACAAATTAGTGAATTTTCACTCTTAGTGATTTATCTCGCGCTAGAGGCCAACTTAATACAACCCGCAGCAACTTATATGGTGCAGGCAGCTACCATATTAACGTTTGTGGGATCTTGTTATTGGGTAACCATGCGTTACCCAACTCCACTTGCAGCTTCGGACAAACTGCGACGTGATTAATTTTCAGAGCTAGAATTCGTATGTTTACACATTTTGAAAAAACACCGGCTGAAGAAGCAGTCGTCTCTAAACATCCTTATTATCAACTTTTGAAAGCTGCAGCAGAGCTAGAAAAACAGAAAGATTACAATGCCGCCATCGAACTTTATGAAGAAGCTAGAAAAAATCATCCACATTTTCCTGAAAGTTATGTGTTTCTTGCAAAAACATATGAAAAGATAAATTCAACGTCAGGATTATCAGACAGCGAAAAAGAAAAAAATAACTATAAACAATATCGATATTTATTGGATGCTGGCAGAATATTTTTAAAAATCAAACACTATGTTGGCGCGGAGGAAACCTGTAAACTTGCGGACAACTTGTTTATCACACCAGAAACTTCTTTGCTACTCGGCGAGTGCAACTTAGCAAAAGACAAACTTGAGCTGGCATTAGAAAATTACACGAATGTTTTAGAAAAAATTCCCGAACACGCAGAAGCACTGAAACAGATTTCTTACATTTACCAAACTTCTTTACAACGCGAAAAAAGCAAAGCTAACCCCAACCCACAGCAAATTGATCACTTTCAATC